>Ga0247610_10000164_pt1 | contig 110307 bp, 104 predicted proteins | sample 174DNAGHGhighgp2_FD_193483 | JGI IMG/M metagenome (GOLD analysis project Ga0247610, IMG submission 193483) | Sheep rumen microbial communities from Palmerston North, Manawatu-Wanganui, New Zealand - 1742 DNA GHGhigh gp2 | ecosystem: Host-associated > Mammals > Digestive system > Stomach >... | reverse complement strand
TCACGGCTTCCTTGAAGCAGTGTATCAGGAAGCACTGGAAATAGAATTCCAGAGACGCAATATTCCGTATGAGCGAGAGAAAGAACTAAAGATAACTTACGATGGTGTTGAGTTAAAACAAACTTACTATCCGTTCAATCCGAGTCATCCGTGGTCAAATAAAAAAGAAAAATATGAAATGTGTTGTAATAGCGGCGGGATATGCCACAAGGTTGGGGGAGTTGACCAAGAACTTTCCCAAGCCATTGTTGAAGATTGGAGAGAATACCATTTTGGGAAGGATGCTTGATGATATAGACCGCATCCCTGAGATTGATGAGCATATCATTATCACAAACCACAAGTTCGCCCCGATATTTGAAGAGTGGAAGGCTGGGCTGGATTACCAAAAACCCATTACCATTATGGATGATGGTACCAGTACCAACGAGACCCGTCTGGGAGCTGTCTGCGATTTGTTGTTTACGATGGAGAGGCTGAACCTCGACGATGATATGCTGGTGGTGGCAGCCGACAACCTGCTGTTTTTTTCGTTCCAGGAGTTTGTGGACTTCGCTAAGGAGAAACAAACCAGTTGCATCATGTGTCATGAGCAACCGAGTATAGAAAAACTACAGCGTACGGGTGTGGTGGAACTTGACGAGGATATGAAAGTCCTTGGCATGGAGGAAAAACCCGAGATGCCGAAGAGCCATTGGGCCGTGCCACCGTTCTATATCTATCTGAAGAAAGACCTTGACCTCGTGAGACACTCGGTAGAGAATGGCTGTGGGAAGGATGCCCCGGGCAATCTGGCTCATTATATGGTAGAGCATACCACGATGCATGCCTGGCCCATGAGTGCAGGAAGATTTGACATAGGAAGTTTGGATACGTATTATGAGGCAATAGAAAAATATGGAAAGAATTGATTTGAACAAAAAGACCATTTTGGTGACGGGTGGTGCCGGATTCATTGGCTCGAACCTTATCAAGAGACTGTTTAGCGATACAAAAGGCTCTACGATTATCAATATCGACAATGAGAATGACTATTATGATGTCAGACTGAAAGAATACCGCAAGAAGGAACTGGAACAGCTGAAACCTGAGGGTACGTCCTATCATTATGTAAAAGGCGATATAGCCGATAAGGCCACTATAGATGGTATCTTCGAGACGTATAAGCCGCAGATAGTGGTGAACCTGGCTGCCCAGGCCGGTGTGCGCTATTCAATCACTAATCCTGATGCGTATATTATGAGCAACATGATGGGATTCTACAATATTCTTGAGGCTTGCCGTCACAACCCTGTGGAGCATCTGGTATATGCTTCGTCGTCAAGTGTCTATGGAGGTAACAAGAAGGTTCCCTTCTCTACTGACGACCGTGTAGATAATCCCGTTTCGCTCTATGCTGCAACAAAAAAATCTAACGAGCTGTTTGCACATTGCTATTCAAAGTTGTATAACATTCCTACTACAGGCCTTCGGTTCTTTACGGTCTATGGTCCTGCCGGCCGTCCGGATATGGCTTACTTCGGGTTCACCAATAAGCTGCTGAAAGGGGAGACTATTCAGATCTTCAACTATGGTAACTGTCGCCGTGACTTTACATACGTGGATGACATCGTTGAGGGAATAGTGCGCGTGATGCAGGGTGCACCAGAGCGCAAGAACGGTGAGGACGGACTGCCAGTGCCTCCATACGCAGTATATAATATCGGTGGTGGACAGCCAGAGAACCTGCTCGACTTTGTGCAGATTCTGCAGGAAGAACTGGTGCGTGCTGGCGTACTGCCTAAGGATTTCGATTTCGAGTCGCACAAGAAGCTGGTGCCTATGCAACCCGGCGATGTACCGACGACGTTTGCCGATGCCGCAGCTTTGGAGCGTGATTTCGGGTTTACACCAAAGATTACACTGAGGGAAGGATTACGCAAATTTGCAGAGTGGTATGCTCAATACTATCAATAATTCTGTAAACAGTCTTGCAAATCATCCATAGAAATACGGTGGTTTTTCGAGCATTCATGATTTGTTGCCTGCTGTTTCCTCGTAATACAGCAATGCTGGCTCAGTCTTCCATAGGCAGTCTTATGGACTCTTTGGGTAGTGTGCATACATGGAAGGAACGACTTGTCGTGTTCCAGCATTATCTGGATGAGAGTGCAAAGGCAAAGGTAGACCAGCGATACATAGAGGTACCAGATAAGCCTTGGAGAGTTATACTGCGTCAGAAAGCAAACGCCGTTAACGTAAAATATAACAACACCTTGGAAGCGCTGGATCCGTCGGTAGATGCACATGTTGACTGGGAAATGCGTTTCATCCCCCCTGTGGCAACTTCCGTTGGCTTCTGGGTGGGCTATCGTGGTGCTTCTGTTTCCTACTCCCATTCGCTTGTAAAGAATGCCGGACGCTATTTCACCTTCAGTAGCACAGGTGCTCAATATGGATTTAATTTCCGGTACAGACGATTCAATACGAGTGCAGTAAACTTTCGTATGACAACCTATGATATTGACGGGAATATTTCTGATTACGAAAAAGATGACGACACGCCTTCACCAGTATGGATACGTTCCACCTATGTCAACGGCTATTATGTGTTCAACGGTCGCCGCTATTCGCAGGATGCCGCCTACAACCAGTCCGTCGTCCAGCGTCATTCGGCAGGATCATTCCTTGCCGGGGCTACGTGGTATCAGTCTTCGTTCGACTATTCGGATGTCGCGAACAATGTTTTCATGATTATTGCCCGAGGTATGGGGCGTATCAAAGTGCATCAGGCAAATCTTGGACTTGGATATGGCTACAACTGGGTGCCGTTCCGTGGGTTCATTTTCAATGCTATGGTCATGCCGAACATCAGCTTCTACAACCGCGTAAAAGTTTACAAATATGATTCCAACTATGACTTGTCTGATGATGATGCCCCGGATGACTTTGGGGAATGGAATCCTGAGACGCGGAAGTGGGCTAACGGCGAGACTCATAGGTCCTTGCTTTATGAGAAAAAGGATAATCCTGCTGATGCGGAAGTTTGGGAAACAGGTACGGATACTGAGTATAGTTGGGGCAAGGTTAACCTTGATTTTCGGCTGGGTATAGCCTATAATTGGAAAAATTACTTCATGGGTTTTCAGGCTCAATTCAGCGATTTCCACTATGATAAGGGCAAATGCGGGGTCGGTATGGTTGATAGCTTCGCCCAGCTTGCGCTTGGAGTCAGACTGTAGAAAGTCCGGCTAATGAGACCACAAGGGAAGTCAGTCCCATGGCAATAATCAAAAGTTGTCTTTTCATAATCTAAAAGTTATTGTTTGTAAAAAAAATCTGTAATTTGGCCGCAAAAGTATAAAAAAAAATCGTACGCCAACTCAATTGTTAACAATAATTAAGAATAAGCAAAAAATATGCATTCCTTGTCGTTTTTTTGATTATTCCATATTTTATTTGTACCTTTGCACCCGCTAATAATAAGAAAGGATAATTATGAAAAACGAATGGAGAGGCTTTAAGGGCGTGAAATGGCTCGAGGAAGTCAATGTGAGAGACTTTATTCAGAACAATTACACCCCTTATGATGGAGACGAGAGTTTCTTGGTTGGGCCTACTGAGGCTACTAACATTCTTTGGGGCAAGTTGCAGCAACTACAGAAGGCCGAGCGTGAAAAGGGCGGCGTTCTGGATATGGAGACAGAGATTGTGAGTTCAATGACTGCCTATGGCCCTGGATATATCGATCCTGAGACGAAAGATTTGGAAAAGGTTGTTGGTCTGCAGACGGACAAACCGTTGAAGCGTGCTTTCATGCCTTATGGTGGCATCAAGATGGCTGAACAGGCTTGCACAACCTATGGCTATCAGCCCTCTGAGAAATTACATGAGATTTTTACGAAGTATTGCAAGACCCACAACGAGGGTGTGTTTGACGCTTACACCGACGAGATGAAGCGCGTGCGTCACAACCACATCCTGACTGGTCTGCCCGATACCTACGGTCGTGGACGTATCGTGGGTGACTATCGTCGTGTGGCCCTCTATGGTATCGACTTCCTGATTGAGCAGAAGGAGATAGACAAGTATAACTGCGGTAAGCGTCAGATGAGTGAGGATATCATTCGTCTGCGTGAGGAAATCTCAATGCAGATCAAGGCCCTGAAGGAAATGAAGGCTATGGCTCAGATTTACGGCTACGATATCTCTCAGCCCGCTAAGAATGCTCGCGAGGCTGTGCAGTGGCTCTACTTCGGTTATCTGGCTGCCATCAAGACTCAGAACGGTGCTGCTATGTCAGTAGGTCGCGTGTCTACATTCCTTGATATTTATATTACGCGTGATATGCAGGAGGGTACCCTCACCGAGAGCGAGGCTCAGGAGCTGATCGACCACATGGTGATGAAGTTCCGCATGGTGAAGTTCGCACGTATTCCTTCTTACAATGAAATCTTCAGCGGTGACCCTGTATGGGCAACACTTGAGGTAGCTGGTCTGGGGCAGGACGGTCGTCACATGGTGACCAAGAACTGTTACCGTTTCCTCCACACCTTGGAGAACATGGGTCCTTCACCCGAACCAAACCTCACCGTGCTCTACTCACCCCGTCTGCCTGAGAACTTCAAGCACTATGCTTCGATGATCTCTGTGAAGACCAGTTCTATCCAGTACGAGAACGACGACGTGATGCGTCCTATCTGGGGCGATGACTACAGCATCTGCTGCTGCGTGAGCGCTACCCAGACAGGTAAGGAGATGCAGCTCTTCGGTGCTCGTGCCAACATGGCTAAGACTTTGCTCTATGCTATCAACGGTGGCGTGGATGCTAAGACCCGCGAGCAGTGCGGACCTAAGTTCCGTCCTATCACCAGCGAGTACCTCACATGGGAAGAGCTGGAGCCCCGTTTCCGCGATATGCTGGAGTGGTTGGCTGATATCTACGTGAACACGCTGAACCTGATTCACTATATGCACGATAAGTACTTCTATGAGGCAGCTGAGATGGCTCTCATCGATACTGATGTGCGCCGTACCTTTGCTACAGGTATCGCAGGCTTCAGCCACGTGGTTGACTCTATCTGCGCTGTGAAGTACGCTAAGGTAAAGATCATCCGCGATGAGACTGGTTTCAATGTGGACTATCAGGTAGAGGGCGACTTCCCCCGCTATGGTAACGATGACGATCGTGCCGACGAGGTAGCAGTATGGGTACTGAAAACCTTCCTGGCTAAGATCAAGCGTCACCACACCTATCGCGACTCAGAGCCTACGACCTCTATCCTCACCATTACCTCTAACGTGGTTTATGGTAAGTATACAGGTAACTTGCCTGACGGTCGTCGTGCCGGTACACCTCTGTCACCTGGTGCTAACCCCAGCTACGGTGCAGAGAAGAACGGATTGCTGGCTTCGCTGAACTCTGTAGCCAAGATTCCTTACGAGTATGCCCTCGATGGTATCTCAAACACGCAGACTATCGCACCTTCTGCACTCGGTCACGATGACGAGGAGCGTGCAAACACCTTGGTTCGCGTGATGGACGGTTACTTCACTAAGGGTGCTCACCACCTGAACGTGAACGTGTTTGGTGTCGACAAGCTGCTCGATGCTATGGAGCATCCTGAGAAGCCTGAATACGCTAACTTCACCATCCGTGTATCTGGTTACGCCGTGAAGTTCATCGACCTGACTCGTGAGCAGCAGGAAGACGTAATCGCACGTCAGGCTCATGAGCGTCTGTAAAATGACCACAGCAGAACTAGAAATACTAGTATGACTAGCAAAGCTTATATCCATTCTACCGAATCCTTTGGCTCCGTTGACGGGCCGGGGATTCGGTTTTTGATTTTCCTGCAGGGATGCAAGATGCGCTGCAGGTATTGCCATAATCCAGACACATGGAAAACGGATAGTGTGGGATGTGGTTCCCCCGCATCCGTCACCGAACTGCTTGATAAGGCGGAGCGCTATCGCGACTATTGGGGCAACGAAGGGGGCATCACCGTATCAGGTGGTGAGGCGTTACTACAGATAGATTTCCTTATAGAACTCTTTGAGGAAGCCCATCGACGCAATATAAATACCTGTTTGGATACAGCAGCTCAGCCCTTTACACGCGAAGAACCGTTCTTTGGGAAGTTTGAGCGACTGATGCAGAGCACCGATCTTGTGATGCTTGATCTTAAGCACATGGATACGGAGCGCCATCGCTGGCTCACGGGGCACGGCAATGAAAATATCCTTGACTGTGCCTGTTATCTCTCTGATACAGGCATCCCGATGTGGATACGCCATGTACTGGTGCCTGGTATTACGGACGATGAAGAACATTTGTGTGAGATGCGTCGCTTTATCGACTCGCTCCAAAGTGTAAAAAAGGTTGAGGTGTTGCCGTATCACACGCTGGGTCTGCATAAATGGGAGAAACTGGAGATTCCCTATTCACTCCGTGATGTACCAGTTCCTACAGCGGAACAGGTGCGCCGTGCAAGAGAAATTCTATGTCAATGATTGAATAATGGCGATATAGCATCGAAAAAAAGACGGGAACAGATGGCTACACCAATGTATATTATAGAGGAGAAGAAGCTACGCAGGAACCTGCAGTTGATTGCTGATGTGGCGAAAGCGGCAGATGTGGAAATCATTTTGGCATTCAAGGCTTTTGCACTTTGGAAGACATTCCCCATATTCCGTGAGTATATCAACAGCACCACGGCCAGTAGCCTGAGTGAGGCTCGGCTGGCGTTAGAGGAGTTTGGTGCCAAGGCTCACACCTATTCGCCGGCCTACACGGATGATGAGTTCGACGAGATAGTGAAGTGTAGCAGTCATCTGACTTTCAATTCCTTGTCGCAGTACGAACGGTTCCATGACAGGGCGGAGGGAAAAGCCAGTATTGGTCTGCGCGTCAACCCCGAGTACTCGGAGGTGGGTACCATGCTCTATAATCCCTGTGCGCCTGGCACTCGTTTTGGTGTGACCTGCGAAAAACTGCCAGAAACATTGCCTCAAGACATAGAGGGATTCCATTGCCATTGTCATTGTGAGAGTGGATCTGATGTATTGGAGCGCACCTTGGTGCATATCGAAAAGAAATTTTCCCGTTGGTTTCCACAGATCAAATGGCTGAATCTGGGCGGTGGACACTTGATGACCCGAAAGGATTATGACACCTCACACCTTATTAATATATTAAAGGGGCTGCACGAGCGTTATCCCTGGTTGAAGATTATTCTGGAGCCAGGTAGTGCTTTTGCCTGGCAAACAGGGCCATTAGTGAGTCATGTGGTGGATATAGTTGAGGATAAGGGTATTCGTACGGCTATCCTTGATGTCAGTTTCACTTGTCATATGCCCGATTGTCTGGAGATGCCATATTTCCCAGATGTTCGCGGAGCCGAGCATATAGATGAAACCTCTCACCTCTTACCCCTCACCTCTCATCTCTATAGGTTGGGTGGCAACAGTTGTCTGAGTGGCGACTTTATGGCTTCATGGCGTTTTGATCATGAGCTGCAAGTTGGCGAAGAGGTGATTTTCGAGGATATGATCCACTATACGACCGTAAAGACAAACACGTTCAATGGCATCACACATCCCTCGATAGCCATGCTTCATAAGGACGGAAAACTGGAAATCCTGCGACAATTTGGCTATGAAGACTATCGAAATAGGATGGATTAGCACTTTTTTTGAAAAAAAAACAAAGAAAAGTTTTGGCAGTTCGGAAAAAAGTAGTACCTTTGCATCCGCAATCGAGAGAGATGCACTTCTGAATGAAGTTTATGCGGAAATAGCTCAGTTGGTAGAGCACAACCTTGCCAAGGTTGGGGTCGCGGGTCCGAGTCCCGTTTTCCGCTCACAGATTGAACAAAAAGAGAGATTAAGGGTGGCCTTAATCATTATTGCCCAGGTGGCGGAATTGGTAGACGCGCACGTTTCAGGTGCGTGTGCCGCGAGGCGTGCAGGTTCGAGTCCTGTTCTGGGCACTCTTTTTTTCAATATGTAAAAATTCGTTGGAGAGGTGGCGGAATTGGTAGACGCGCTACTTTGAGGGGGTAGTGTCAATTGCGACGTGGGAGTTCGAGTCTCCTCCTCTTCACCTCTTTTTTTGATGTAAGAAATGCGGAAATAGCTCAGTTGGTAGAGCACAACCTTGCCAAGGTTGGGGTCGCGGGTCCGAGTCCCGTTTTCCGCTCTCTTTTTTTTTATATATAGGACAACAACCTTTTCACAATAAAATGAATTTATACTTAAGATATTTTGACAACGAGACACTTGTTTCGAGTGCTGACGAGGCTATAGAGTTTTTGGCCCGTATTGATGAGATAGGTATGAATCCAGATCTTGAAGCTGATATCCGCGACTATGTGGCCAGTGATATGATATATCCGAAGCGTTATAAGATTCGTCCTCGCGTGTATTTCATTATCATAAAGACCGAGGCTGCTTCCATGCAGGAATTTAAAGAAAAGCGCACGTCACATACTGCTGATGATGCCGCTCCAAAAAGTCGTGGCGCATCTCCTGTGGTTCTGAAGTTGACCGAAGAGCGTGAGGGATGGTATGAAGGCTCCATAGACTTTAAACGTGTACTGATGGTGCCAGGGACAGGAAAGTTCCAATACCGTGACACACATTTCGTGGCTCAGGTAAAAGCTTTTTCTGGTTTGGATTGTTATAACCGCATTGTGGATCATCTTCGCCAGCGTGTGGATGACCGCAGCCAGTTTCCATCGGCAAAGGGCAAGAATTTTAAGTTTATCTATTTAGGTAAGGCGAAATGAATAAGGTGATGCTCATTGGCAACGTGGGCCAGGATCCTGAAGTACGCTATGTGGATCATGGTGTGGCTGTGGCTCGCCTGCGTCTTGCTACAACAGAGAAGGGATATACGTTGCAGAATGGAACTCAGGTGCCTGATCGTACTGATTGGCATAATGTGATTCTCTGGCGTAAGTTGGCAGAGATTGTTGAGCAATATGTCCACAAAGGTGATAAACTATATATTGAAGGTCGTCTGCGCTATTCTACATACGACAATAAACAGGGCCAACGCCAGTATGTTACTGAGATATGGGCTGATAATATGGAGATGTTGACACCTCGTCAGACTGCTACGCAACCAGAGCATTCATCTTCTGTTTCTCAACCCGTACCGCCGGCTAATGGTGAGACAACAGATCTGCCGTTCTAATATAGTGAAATGGATTATCTTATAGATCTATTCAGCGGGGTACATATCAACTATGACCAGATAGGTTTCGGTGAGGTCTTTTCGATTGTCTTAGCCTGCTTGCTGTTGTTGGCATCGGGATTTGCGTCTGGCTCTGAGATTGCTTTTTTCTCGCTATCGCCGAACGATTTGAATGAACTCGACGAGGAGAAAAACAAATCAGACCAGTACATTCGACGACTCCGCAATAATTCAGAGCGTACGCTGGCTACTATACTCATAGCCAATAATCTGATCAATGTGACAATCATCATGCTCTGCAACTATTTCTTCGCTTCACTCATTGATTTCGGTGAGGCGAAATGGTTGGAGTTTGTGGTGATTACAGTGTTGCTGACTTTCCTCTTGCTTCTTTTTGGTGAAATTATGCCCAAGGTCTATTGTGGTCAGCATGCATTGACTGTCTGCAGGACCTTTGCTCCTGCTATTACGTTGTTGGGCAAACTCTTTTATCCCTTGTCATCAATATTGATTCGCTCGGGTGCACTGGCAGAGAAGGTTGTGCAGAAAGAAAATCGCGTACTCAGTGTAGATGACCTGGAACAGGCATTGGAACTGACTGACGAAGAGGAACTGAAGGAAGAGAAGAATATGCTTGAAGGCATTGTGCGCTTTGGTGACGAGACAGCCAAGGAAGTGATGACCAGCCGTCAGGATATCGTGGACTTGAATTTCCGTTCCACCTTTCCCGAGGTGCTACAGTGCATTGTAGAGAACAACTATTCTCGAATCCCTGTCTATCAGGACTCTATCGACAACGTGCGTGGTATCCTGTATATTAAGGATTTGTTGCCTCATATCGGAAAGTCGGCGGCATTCCGTTGGCAGTCACTTATCCGTCCACCGTATTTCGTGCCTGAGACAAAAAAGATTGACGACCTTCTGCGCGATTTCCAGGAAAACAAGGTACATATCGCTATTGTGGTGGATGAGTTTGGTGGTACCAGCGGTCTTATCACGCTTGAAGACATTCTCGAAGAGATAGTTGGTGAGATCAATGACGAATATGATGAGGAAGAGAAGAATTACGTCCGCATAAACGCTAACACCTATATATTCGAGGGTAAGACGCTGTTGAGTGATTTCTATCGGATATTGGATGTCGATGACGATGTGTTTGAGGAGGTTGAGGGTGATGCCGACACGTTGGCAGGCCTTTTGCTGGAGTTGAAAGGCGACTTCCCCAGAGAGCATGAACGTATAGCCTACGGCCGGTTTAAGTTCGAAATAGTAGAACTGGACGGTCATCGCATCTCAAAAATCAAAGTTATTCTGCAAACAGAAGAAAAAACAGACGAATCAAAATGAAAAAACTGACTATATTCTTAATTTTATGTATCTGTTGTCTGGCAGTGGCTGATATGGATGCCAGACCTAAAAAGAAGAAAAGAGTGCGTAAACGTGTGAGGACTACCCGTGTGGTAGCGCGTCCTACCATTCACGAGAACCCATACCTCTGTTGTGAGGATACCTGCGAACATATTCATGGTCTTGATATGAGCCATTATCAAGGTGAGGTGTTTTGGGAGACCGTGGGCAGGAATACTAAGATGTCATACGTCTATCTGAAAGCTACAGAAGGTGGAGACCGAATAGACCCTCAGTATGAGCGGAATATTGATTTGGCTCATCGGCATGGACTGAAGGTCGGCTCCTATCATTTCTTCCGCCCGATGGTGGACTTACAGTTGCAACTGAACAATTTCAAGACCCAGTGTCTGCCTGGCGAGCAGGATCTGATACCGATGCTTGATGTAGAAACTGTGGGTAAGCTGTCTACGGCAGCCTTTTGCGACTCCTTGTTCAAATTCTTGAATCTACTGGAGGAGGAATATCACCAGAAGCCGCTGGTATACACCTTCCGTAATTTCTATAACAAGCATTTGCTGGGTAAGTTGGATGATTATCAATTGATGGTTGCGATGTATGCTGATGAGCCTCCTGTGCTGGACGATCAGCGCGACTATATTATCTGGCAGTACACCTGCAAGGGGCGCATCATGGGCGTGGCAGGACAGGTGGATAAAAGCTATATCATGGGCGATCACACACTCCATGAGCTGCGCTTTATCCATTAGACTTCGCATTAGACTTCGCTGAAGGGAAAGAAAAAGTGTCGGGTTTCACTGGTTGAAGCCCGACACTTTTTTTGAGTATTATCTGGTAAATCTTGATTGTTTAGATATCCTCCTGATTCTCAGGACGCAGCTTACGTACTGTCTCACCAGCGCGCCACATCTCCTGATTGCGCATGGCCTCAAGCTCTTTCTCCAAACCGGCACGATAGTCGGGCTTAGAGTTGGAATCGATGCTGATCTGAGCTTCGTTGCCAGTCTTTACTGAGTAGTAGAGCCACTCCATTACAGGCTTCACGGCATCGTGGAAACGAGGTGCCCAGTCCAGTGCGCCACGCTGTGCGGTGGTAGAGCAGTTGGCATACATCCAGTCCATACCCTTCTGTCCGAAGAGCGGACCAAGGCTCTGTGTGAGCTCTTCGACGGTCTCGTTGAAGGCCTCTGATGGTGTATGGCCATTTTCGCGCAGTACCTCATATTGTGCCAGCAGCAAGCCCTGGATAGCACCCATCAGCGATCCGCGCTCGCCAGTGAGGTCTGAGGTGGCCTCGCGCTGGAAGGTTGTCTCAAACAGATAGCCGGCACCGATACCGATACCGAAGGCCAGCGTCTTGTCCTTTGCCTTGCCGGAAGCGTCCTGATAGATAGCATACGAGCAGTTCAGTCCGCGACCCTCGCAGAACATGGTGCGCAGAGAGGTTCCAGAACCCTTAGGAGCCACCATAATCACGTCAACATCCTTTGGAGGAATAACGCCGGTGCGATCGCTCCAGTTGATAGCGAAGCCGTGGCTGTAGTACAGTGTCTTGCCGGGCTTCAGATATTTCTTAATGGTAGGCCAAACCTGAATCTGACCAGCATCGCTTAGCAACATACAGAGGATGGTGCCTTTTTCGGCAGCCTCTTCAATAGAGAAAAGGGTCTTGCCAGGTACCCATCCGTCAGCTACGGCTTTGTCGTAAGTCTTGCCCTGACGCTGACCAACGATGACGTTGAATCCATTGTCGCGCAGGTTGCAGGCCTGTCCAGGTCCTTGAATGCCATAACCGATAACAGCGATGACTTCGTCTTTCAATACTTCACGTGCTTTGTCGAGTGAGAACTCTTTACTGGTGACTACAGTTTCGATAACGCCACCAAAATTCATTTGTGCCATAATAAATTATGTTTTTATTGTTATACTTATCTCTGTGTACCATGCCAGTCCTACACGAGAGCCGGACGTTAGGTGCTCACCACCGTCTTCTTGTTGATGCACTCACACCCTGCTCGAGGATGCGACGGGAGACTAAATTGATAAATTGTTTGCAAAGGTAACAAATTGTAAGCAAACTGCCAAATTTTTCTGCGTTTTTGTTCAGATATACTCTTTTATCTTAACGGTTTTGTCGTAAATCACGCTTTTGATCTCTTCGTCGTTTGATAGATTGAAGTCGCCGGGGATGGTGTTCTTCAGCGTTGAGGCTGCCAGTGCATAGTCCAGTTGCAACTGATTGTCGTCAGGACAGGCATAGACGCTGTGCAGTAGTCCTGCCATGAAGGCATCTCCTACGCCTGAGGGGTCTACCACACCGTTGATATCGTAGATAGGGGCTTTCAGCAGGTCGTAGTTCTGACCGTCATCACTGGTGAATAGCAGGGCGGTAAGCAGATGATGGTTTGAGGCCACCATGTTGCGCATACCCATGAGCCACTTGCGGCAGCGGGGGAACACGCGGTGCAAGTCATCGAACCATTCGCGGTATTCGTCCATCTGCATCTCAAAGTTGCTGTCAATGGCTGTGAAAGGTGGTTGCTTACGCTGACATATCCATTCAAACTCGATGGCATCGCCAAACATCAGGTCGCAGCGCGAGAGCATCCGCTTCAGCGTTTCGCGTGGATCGGCCCCGTATTGCCACAGGTTCTTGCGGTAGTTGATGTCGAAGGCCACCTTGACACCCAGCTCGTCGGCAATGTCGAGTGCCTCGAAGGTGGCATCAGCCGAGCTTTGCGAGATGGCTGCTGTGATGCCTGACACGTGGAGCACGCTGGCATCCTTCAGTATCTCGCGCCAGGGTATCATGCCTGGTTTCAGTTCTGAACAGGCTGAGTTAGCCCTGTCGTATATCACCTTTGCCGAGCGCATCCCTGCGGCAGGTTCCATATAATACGTGCCAATGCGCTGTCCACCCCACTGAATGTGTCGGCAGTCAACGCCCAGTTGCATCAGGTTCTGTGCACCGGCGTGTCCCACAGGTGTGTTGGGCAGTCGGGTGATATACTGTACATGGTTACCCAGCGTAGCCAGCGATACGGCTACGTTTGCCTCGCTGCCGCCGTATTTGCTGGTGAAATAGTCGCCTTGCGACAGCCGTTGATGGTCTAGTTTTGAAAAGCGGAGTAACAGTTCTCCGAAGGTTACGAATTTTTGTGTCATATTGTTTTAAATTCTTTCTACTTGCTTCACGCCCTTGACGGTGCGCAGTTTCTTGATGAGTGCTTCCAGTCGGGTGTTGTCGTTGATCATGATGGTCAGCGTGCCTCTGAACAGTCCGTCGTTCGAGTCGATATTGATATTACGCAGTATCAGCTTCTCGTCCTTCGAAATGATTGAGGTGAGGTTGTTCACAATGCCCAGGTCATCATTGCCGATGATGCGCAAGGTGATGGCATACTGGCTGGAACCTTTTCCACTCCATTTCGCCTTGACGATACGGTAGCCGAAACGGCGGCGCATCTCTGGGGCGTTGGGACAGTCGCAGCGATGGATCTTGATGCCTCCGCTGATGGTGACAAATCCAAAGACCTGGTCACCATAAATGGGATTGCAGCATTTGGCCAACTGATAATCCACGCCTTTCAGATCCTGTCCGATGACGAGTACATCCGATGAAAGTTGAGAGTTGAGAGTTGAAAGTTGAGAGTTGTCAAACTCAAACTCTTCTGCCGATCGTGCCTGATTATCGCCTGTAATCACCTTCTCCCCCTGTTGCAGTTCCAGGTATTTGTCGAACACTGTCTGCACGTCGAGTGTCTCGTGGGCAATATCGCGATAGAAGTCGCTGGCCTCTTTGTAGCCCAGCTTCTTCATCGTGCGCATCATCAGGCTCTCGTCCTGTTCTATCTTGCGGTTCTTGAACTTGCGCTCCAGCATCTCCTTCACCATCAAGGCCTCCTTTTGTTGGGTCTCCTTCAGTGCCAGACGAATCTTCGCCTTGGCCCTTGAGGTCTTCACGATGTTGAGCCATTCCTGCTTGGGGTATTGCGTTGATGAGGTAAGGATTTCCACTTGGTCGCCAGAATGGAGCTCCTGACGGAAGGTCACCACCTTATTATTTATACGCGCGCCCGTGCAAGCCGAGCCTACCTTCGAGTGGATGTGGTAGGCCATATCCAGCACCGTAGCCCCTTTGGGGAATTTCAGCAGGTCGCCCTTGGGGGTGAAGACGTATATCTCGTCGTCGTAGAGGTCCATGCGGAACTGATCCATCGCCTCCATACCGCTGGCACTTTCCAGCATCTGCCGGATGCCGTTCAGCCATTCGTCCATGCCGCCACCCTCGGCCTTCACGCCTTTGTATCGCCAGTGGGCGGCGATGCCTCGCTCGGCCACCTCGTCCATCCGCTCTGTGCGTATCTGCACCTCCACCCATTTCTTCTCAGGTCCCAGCACGGTGATGTGCAGACTCTCGTAGCCATTCGATTTTGGCACGCTGAGCCAGTCGCGCATACGCTTGGGGTTCGAGGTGTACATATCGGTGATGATGGCGAACGTCTGCCAGCACTGCTGCTTCTCCTTCTCAGGCTCACAGTCTATGATGATGCGTATGGCAAAGAGGTCGTACACGCCCTCGAACTCGCATTTCTGCTTCTTCATCTTCTGCCAGATGGAGTGTATGCTCTTCGTGCGCCCCTTCATGTGGAACTTCAGTCCGGCCTCTTTCAGCTTCTTTTCTATAGGCCCAATAAACTGGCTGATATAGGCATCGCGCACCTGCTTCGTGGCGTTCAGCTTCTCCTTGATGTGATAGTAGGCATCGGGCTCCAGGTATTTCAGCGACAGGTCTTCCAGTTCGCTCTTCATCTTGTAGAGACCCAGTTTGTGAGCCAGTGGCGCATACAGATAGGCCGCCTCTTCGCTCACTCGCCGTTTGGCCTCCTCGTTGTCGGTATCGCGAATCTGTCGCATCAGGTTCACGCGGTCGGCAATCATGATCAGGATCACACGCATATCCTCGGCAAACGAGAGCAGCAGGTTGCGGAAGTTCTCGCTCTCGATGACGGGATTCTTCTGATAAAGTTCCTGTATGCGCTGCAGGCCGTGGAGTATTCTTCCTACGGGTGAACCGTAGGACACGCTTACTTCGTCGACGGTCAGGAAGCCGGCCTCTACGCTGGGGTTCAGCAGGATGGCCATCACGGCATCGCGCTTCAGGCCTATCTCTTCAACCACCAGCAGTGCTGTTTGCAGGCTCCTGACTATGGGGTTGAGCCCAAACACGTCGCGCTTCACCTGGTTCTGCTCAATGGCATGAAGCAAGTGGGTGCGTATGCGGCTCTCGTCGTCGTCTTCCAGCGACTGGACTATCTTCTCCTTCAGCTCCGCATAGAGCGTCAGTGCCAGGTCTCTTTCTTCTATAGTAAACTCAAAATGCTCGGTCATATCCACAAAAACGTCCTTTTCGATGGCAAAATTACCATTTTTCTGCGATATTCCGTTCATGATTTCTCAAAAAAAAAGTAAATCCTGTTGCAATTTACTGTTTTTTCATTACCTTTGCACCACTAACTAAAAACTAAAATTGAAATCAAATGAAGCGAAATGTTCTGACTCTTATCCTGTTGACACTCGTCGTGTGTATGTCGGCAACCAATCCCTATAAGCAGTATACTGCCAACCTGCCCTTTGCCATGCAGCAAGTTGAGGCTCCCGTAATACCCGACCGTCAGGTCCTCCTCTCCGATTTTCAGGCCGATCCCACGGGCTTGCATCTCTGTACAGAATCCTTTGCCAAGGCCATCGATGCGCTGAGCCAGCAGGGTGGGGGACACCTCATCGTGCCTCGTGGCGTGTGGCTCACGGGGCCTATTGTGCTGAAATCAAATATCGATTTCCATTTGGAGAAAGGTGCCGTGGTGCTTTTCGCTCCCGACGAGAATCTCTATCCGCTTATCAAGACCTCGTTCGAGGGACTTGACACCCGTCGCTGCCAGTCGCCCCTCAGTGCCAATGGTGCCCAGAATATCAGCATCACGGGCGATGGCGTTATCGACGGCAACGGCCAGTACTGGCGTCCTGTGAAGAAAGCCAAGGTCACTGAAAGCCATTGGAATCGCCTCTTGTCACAGCCAGGCAGCATGGAGATGAAGAAAGGCTACTGGGTGCCATCCGAGGGATATGCCAAGGGCGAACAGGGTGCCAATATGAACGTACCCAATGCGCAGACCGATGAGGAATGGAATGCCGTGAAGCGTTTCCTGCGCCCTGTGATGGTGAGCCTCGTAGGCTGTAAGAACGTGTTGCTTCAAGGTGTTATCTTCCAGAACTCACCCGCATGGAACCTTCATCCGCTGATGTGCGAGAATGTCATCATCGACCAGGTGCTGGTGCGCAATCCCGCATACGCCCAGAACGGCGATGCCCTCGACCTGGAGTCGTGTAAGAATGCACTGATCATTAATTCGCGCTTCGATGCCGGCGACGATGGCATCTGCATCAAGAGCGGTAAGGATGCCGATGGGCGCCGTCGCGGCATTCCCTGCGAGAATGTGGTGGTAGATGGCTGCACTGTCTTTGCTGGTCATGGAGGTTTCGTTGTAGGTTCTGAGATGAGTGGTGGCGTCAGGAATATCTCTGTCAAGAACTGTCAGTTCGTGGGAACCGACGTTGGCCTGCGCTTCAAGTCCACCCGTGGACGCGGGGGTATTGTGGAAAACATCTTTATCGACGGCATCTCGATGAGCGACATTGCCACCTATGCCCTTACCTTCAATATGTACTATGGTGGAAAGTCTGTGGCTGAGGCTTTGGCTGACGGCGACAACAATAAAGAGGTGGTTGCCGAGCCAGTAACCGAAGAGACCCCCATCTTTCGTCATATAGACATCCGCAACGTCAACTGCTATCATGCAGGCTTCGCGATGGAGTTTAACGGACTGCCCGAAATGCCCATCGATGGTATCAACCTCGAGAACATCAATATCTCTGCCCGTCACGATGCCACCTTCAATTACAGTAGGAACATCACAAAGAAGAACGTGAACGTCACGTTGTATAAATAAGAATGGCTTAGTCGTTTAAGTTTGTCGCCCACACGTTCCGCGTAACTTTGCAACCAGCCGACCCTGGTCAGCCGATTTGCCGACCCTGGTCAGCCGATTTGCCGACCCGGGTCAGCCAATCTGCCGACCCGGGTCGGCAGCTGACAAAGAAGTCCTGTTTCGCCCGCTATCCCTGCTGTTTTGAGTTGCTGTTCCAGCTGTTTTAAACTGTAAAGGATGGCTTATAGTCCTTCGGAATCTTCTGGAACATGAGTTCTATTACTCACCTTGTGGCATAAAATTTAAGATGAAATATGGGCTAAGGGGTTATCGAATGATAACGCTCTTGTGATTTTTGCTGTTGATGTAGATTCCTTTTTGAGTAGTGGAGGTTCGGATTCCTTGTAGGGTATAGAAGTAGTTGGAAGTTTGTCTGGTTGTGTTGGTGTTGCTGATATTAGTCGTAGTAAGGTAGTCGGAAGGCGATGTGGCGAAGTTGATGTCGTAGATGGTGCTGGTGCCTGTAGTAGAGGTGAGTCCGAAAATGGTATTGCCCATGCAGACGCTGGGACGAAGGTCAGAGAAATTATCATAGAGCCCGCTGGTGGACATATTCCAAGCAATGACTTGCTGCTGGATTCCATCTATGGTAATAGTATTAACCGAGGCTGGAGCTACTTGCGAGCCTCGGTTAATGCCGTTGAGCCACCACAGGTAACTGGCACCTGTGGTGGTTTTCAGATTCGTTCCTCGTACCACCAGGTAGATCTGGTCCTGACTGATGGTATAATCCTTTCCTTCGTAGTTCATCATGAGTGCAACATTGTTAGCTCCCGTTCCGGCCTTGATGGTGATGGTGTTGTGCTCTGTGTCGTAGGTGAACTTACTGGCAGCAACACGGTTGGCATCACCCGTTGTCCAATCGGTGGCATGAAACTGATAGGCATCAGCATTCTCTACATAGCCACTTACCAGTCGCAGGTAATAGAGACCTGGGTTAGGAGTAGAGCCAGTTGCTGAGAGGCGCACCTTGAACTTAGTCTTCACGTTGCCCTTGCTGTCCTTGATGAGTTCGGCTGGGATGGGATACTCAATGTTATAAAATCCGTTCTCGCTCTTCTTGACCTTTTCAGGAATAGTGATATCAGCAATCTTCTTCCCATCGACAGTCAGCGTAGCTACGCGTCCACGATCGGCAGTAGTGAAGCGACACATGATAGCCAGTCCCTCGCTGATGCCGTCCTTATTAAATAAGGTGAACTGCACGTAGCCGCCCGACTGTGCATCGCGGTAGCTCTCACCGTTGTAAGTTCCCTTGCCGGAGTTAGCAGAATAGTTGTACTCATGACCAGCCTCGCTTTGCTGTTCACCAGGAGCCACGAAATCAATAGTGCGGTTTTTCAGTGCCTCGTTGGCTGCCTCTGTCAGAGCCATATCGCTCTTGGCAAAGTTCTCTGGTGTCTGCTGATACCAGTAGCACATATAGCGGTCGTGGTGAATCTGATAGAAAGGTTGCAGGGTGAGCGTAGTCCATTTGTAGGTATCTACGCCCTTGCGACTGGCATCGATAGTGAAGGTAAGCTTCGACAAGTCTTGAGCCTTGATACGGCTCAGTACGTCAGAACGGTTGCCAATGAGCAATGGTGAGGCAAGCAGGTTCAACTGGCGTCCCATAGCACCAGGTGAGTGGTCCATACGGCCCTCGCCGCCATAGACGTTCTTCAGTTGCTCGCTGCCATTCGTGGTGTTGGCTCCCAAAAGAATAGGACCGTATTTGAAAGCGATATAGTCCTCGTAGTTAGGACAGGCCTCGTAGCGCAGTTCCATGGGGAGGGCTACTTCTATTTTATCGCCTTCCTGCCAGTCGCGAGTGATGGTGACGTAGGAGGCTTTGCCCTGCTGGGGCTCTATGTCTTCAGCAATCTGACCATTGATGCTGATGCCAAAGTCTTTGCCTACCCATGCAGGATGGCGCAAAGCGATGCCGTAGTGACCGGCCTTGCCGATGGTGAGCGTGGTCTTTGCCTCGTAGGGGAACTGGGTTTCTTGGGTGACGATAAAATCATCACTTGCGAGACGGGACGCGGTGAAGAGGTTCACGTAGAGCGTCTCCTTTCCATCGTGGGTGTAAATGAAGTGACCATACTTAGAATGGTTTTCCATACCTGTGCCCACGCAGCACCACATACCCTTGTTGGGTACGGAATAGATGCGATAGCCCTGAGGACGCAAGGTGGTGAAATAAACGTAGCCGCCAGTCTCAGGATCCTGTGTGGAGAGGATATGGTTCCACATGGCCTGCTCATAGAAATCGGTGTACTTGGCATCGCCAGTACGGTCGGCCAACATCTCCGAGAACTTCAGCATATTGTTCGTGTTACAAGACTCAGGACCGTCGGGCTGGTCGATATAACGACTGCCATTGGCAGCAGAGAGGAAGTGCTCGTTCACTGAGTTGCCACCGATGCAGACGGTACGGTTGGTGGCTACATCGGTCCAGAAATTCTCGGCAGCCTTCTTATAGCTTGTAGCTGTGGCATCTTGTTCGAAGATGCGTTCCATACCGATGTATTTAGGAACCTGAGTGTTGGCGTGTTTACCATCAAGGAACGATTTGTTGAGCGTCTGCATACCGTTGAGCATCGCCTTGTGGGTGTATTTCTTCGCTGCCGTGAGGTATTTTTTGTCACCAAAGATCTGATAGGCATCGAGCATAGACTCGTTCATACCGCCATGTTCGCAGTTAAGGAAACCTTCGAAGGCATCAGCATTGACCTTCGCAATCAGGTTGACACTCCAGTCGCTGAGCTTACGGAACATCTCCTTGGCAGTCTCGTTGTTACCATAGAGATAAGCATCGCGCAGACCAGCCAGGATCTTGTGCTGACAATAGAACGGCACCCAGCCCCAGTTCTTTCCAATAGCTTCGGTACTGCCCTGATACAGCTGCTTCCAGGAATCGTTGATGGGCTGACCACCAATGAAGCCGTAGAGACCTTCCTTGTCGTTGTCGTAGGCATCCTGACAGTCTTTCATCACGCGGAGCATATACTCCATGCGTTGTTTCAGAGCCTCTTTTGTCTCTACATCATGACAGGCGGCATAGGCCAGAGCCAGAGCAGAGAGGTAATGGCCACCTACGTGACCGCTCAAGTCGAATCCATCGCCGCCCCAGTTCTTGAAATTGGGGTGCTTGCTGAGCCACTGGTAATAGGGACTGGTCTTGTCTTGCGTGTCAGCCAGACCTGCCTGACGTACATAAGGCGTGAGCAGACGGTCGACATCATACTGTAACAGCACCTTGATGTTGAGTTCCATGGCAGTTTTCATAGGGCCATCCAAGAGAGTGACCTCTTCCAAGTCGAAGTGCTTGGGATAGAGTTCCGACTGTGCGCAGGCTTGATGAGTCGCACATAGTGCAAGCAGTCCTGCTAAGAATAGTTTTAGTTTCATGATAATATGGGGTTAGTTATAAATTCCGATAGCAATGCCGATGGTCTTACGATCCATCTGGTTATTGGTCTTGAGGAAATCACCGTAGGCCTTTGCATACCATTGGGTGGGCTGTTTCTTGATAGTCAGTGGGAAGGCGTATTTCACTTCAGCATGTCCCTGCCAGTAGTTGGCATTGTAGTAGGCTTGGTCGGGCAGCCACACTTGCTGTGCATAGTCGGATGTGGGGTCTGCCAGATTCAACTCTACGTTCTTGGCAAAGTGATAGGTACCAGATAGATCTACCCACAGGCGCTTATTGAAGAACGCCTTGCCGCCTTCAAGCTGTAGATTGAAATGGTCGTACTGGAAGTCGGACAGCGGGAGCAAGTGCTTGTTGCTGACATTCTGGATAGAATAACGCAGTCCTGCATAGCCGTTGATGGCAGCATTGTCGAGCCACGAGCAGCGGTAGTGGAACGAGGCATCGGTGGTCTTTACCTGATAACGCTTCTTGAATTCAATCTGGGTTTCATAGTGGTAACTGGTATAACCCTTTTCGCCTTCCTTCTCCTGAATAAGCTGCTGACGGTATTCGTCGGCATAACCCTGCGTGAAATTCATGTTCAGGTCGAGCTGATGGAGCAGTGCACCGGCCTTGATGCGATTGTAGGACATCACCTTATAAATATAAGTGGTGTACTTGCCCGGCTCGTATTTGTACTGCCCCCAGGCATCCTCCGCACCACGGCTGATCCCCACTGATGTGAGGCTGTTCAGACCGTCTGCCTGATACCCGTAGTTTAGCTCTGCACCAAACTCATGATTCACCCATTCGCGACTATATCCCTTATAGCCGCCTATGGTTCCAGATGCCTGTTCCATACCGCTCATCAGGTAGTAAGACAGGTTGGGGTCTTCCTGTACGGTGATTAGTCCAGGAATTTTCTCCTTACGACGGTTGTAATGACCGTTCAGTCCTAATGTATGCTTTCCAAAGGCATAGGTGACAGCAGGTGTAATCTTATAGTCAAGGAGTTCAGAACGTGAGCGCGGGTCGCGCAGACGGCTCAGATCGCCTACCTTATAGTCCAACTTGACACCCACAGTTATTTCCTTGTCCATCTTATCGCCCGAGAGAGGAATGGGGATGGTGCTGACGGTAGCGGTGAGATCGAAGTCTTGGGTGTCGTATTTGCCGCTGATACTGCTGCCGGAAAAGAAGGGATTGGAATTGTAAGGACGCATCACGTCGCACCAGGCACGGTCTTTCGTACGATCCATGTTGAAAAGGAATCGGCCGTAGCCTACAAACAGCATACTGATTCGTTGGTAGCGCTCGGTGGCGAACTTCAGTTGGTTGCGCTGTCCACCTTCCTGCACACGTCGGTAGTCGCCACTGCGATGCTCCACGTTGAACTCAGCATAGCCGCGGTCGCGACTGTATTCTAATCCCAGTCCTGCGGCATTCCCAGTCTGTTGCCACAGTAGCAAGGCATCATCATAGCGGTATTCACTCTCCTGGGCAGAGGTGTTTAGTGATACTAGTGTGACTAATGATACTATAGAGGCAATATATTTCTTATTCATCGTATTCGCGGGGTTTGATTGTTTTTGAAACCTGGAAATCGTTGCTGGAGTTGTTGGTGTCTGTCAGGATGAGACGACCATTGTCAGTCTTCTTGCTGGTCTTACGATAGACTACCTCACCGCTTCTGCCTGATGTAGCATTGATGTTAATGTAGCCGGCATCCAAATCGTCGTAGAGACGCTTGGTCTTCACTTCGACACCCGTGGCTTTGTTGCCCAGCACTTCTACAGCATCAAGGATCATACGTTTAGGCAGGAGCTTCCACTGGAGGTTCCCGCTCGTCTTACCGTAGGGATAGGTCGTTGGTAGTGAAGCAATGTCCTCGTCGGTACGGAAGATGACCACTCCGCAAGGTCCGCTCTGCACCAGATTCATGTTCGAGATGGCAGAATACATTGTGTAGATGAGTTCCAGGGCTGGCGTGGCAGGATTGTTCTGTATGCGACCGTTGGTGTCTTTTGCCTCGAAATCGGCATCCGACAGGTTATTCTCCAACGTGTCGTTGGGTGTGTGGTCAACAGCACTGTTGACGATGAGTACGGTGCCGCCTGCTGCCACCTTATGGTTGGCTGTGGCAGGAATACGGAAAATCTGCTTGAGCAGTACCACAGAGTCTTCGTACACCTCATGGAGGTTATCCAGTGTATAGGCCTGGCTGCTCTCAGCTTCAACTAATCCGATGTAGTAGCCGGATACATCAATTTCCTTGTCGCTCTGGTTATATATTTCAAGATATTTGCCTGCATCGTATGGACGGTTGTTGTTGTCCTTGGAACCTGCATAGTATATCTTGCCGATGATGATATCTTGGTTGATGCTCAGTTGCGTAGCCAGCGAGATGGTTTGTTCCTCCTTGATAAGATGGGAGTTTAGCGAACCTGCGACGGTACATCCGCTAACGGATTTGTTGGAACCTGTAGCCTGTTGATATTCCGCCTGCGTCAGTTCCCATGAGCATGATATATCATAGACATCGGGGATGAGATTTGCAAATGTTGCTACGCCTTCAGCATCGGTTGTGGCAGAGAGACGTGTGTCGCCTTTCTGGAGGATAATCTCGTGACCGGAAAGGGTAGCAGTGCCTGTAAACTCTTCTGGCATGAGTAGTTGGATGCTTACTGAGGTCTCGCTGGTGACGTCGCTATAGTCAACGCATGAGGCGAGAGCGCACAGCCAGCAAGCGGCCAATATGGAATATGTATTTTTTGTCATAGTCTTTCTCTTAGTTAGAATTTTAATGAGAGTTCGGCACCGAAGGCGAACTTTCCTGTGTTGCGCTGTGAAAGCGTTGATGTCTTATTACCAGAAAGATAAGGCTCGTAGAACAGACAGTTGTCCACATAGAGCGACAAGGCACCTGTCTTTCCAAGTTCTTTGGTGAGACGTGCAGAGAGGTTCCAGGTCACAGGGTTTTCGTTCGGCTCGTTGTCGGAGTAGCGCAACTGCAACTTCTCATCATTTGTAGCAATCTGTCCACCATCAAATGTGATGTAATCTGCAGAGTTGATGTCGTGATACACCAGATCGTCGCTAATCCATCCAATAGGGTCTTTGTCTGCCGTATAACTCCAAGTTGAGTTATGCCAGATAGCTTGTGCCGTGAACGATGCCACCATGTTGAGTTGTGGGATATGGGTAACGGCACGCAGGGTGTTGACAAAGCGGCGCAGACGGGTATAGTCGAGACCTGATGGGTAAACAATACGAACGGGTGATATACCACGACCTCCATATTTCGTCCCTGCCAGCAGAGCAGCGGGAACGGCAGTGGTGTTCATGCGTGTGCTCCAATCTGTCTTTGTCTCGTTCCATGCCCCACTGAAGTAAAAGCTTGTTTTCAGAGGCTTAACTTCACCAAGGTCGAAATCGAATTCCAAACCGCGGTTGATGGTCTTGTCGGTATTGGACAACTGACCAGTGGTGGCAAAACAGGTGAACTGATAGGCATAGCCTGTCGAGAAGTCGGGCTGTCCGTTGCTGCCGATAGTTGGCATATGTGTATCGTCAAAGAGATTGTAGGTGTAAGTAAAGTAGTCTGAAGCGGCCTCGAAACCATTGGGTGTACGATCCTCATAAGCCAGGATGCTCAACTTGCGGCCCTCAGGCAGTTTGATGTCGGCACCCACTTCTACTTTCGTTGTCGTAGCATTCTTCAGTCCTTTCGAGCGTTCCACATTATACACCTCAGTATGGGTGTAGTAGGTTGGCGTAGCAGCTAAGGTGAAGTTGCCTACCAGGTCATCGATGTATTTCTTGTCAGGATAGAGGTGCATCAGTCCTGGTGTTTTCGAGTTCATACCAATACCGCCTCTGATGTCCAGCCATTTTGTGACGCTAAACGCAACATTCAGACGAGGCGACAGGGCTGTGGTAGCTACCTCGTTGAAAGGCTGCAGAGACTGGAAACGTAATCCGAAATTCACGCGCAGACGGTTCACCTTATTGATGTTATAGGTGAACTGGTCTTCGGCAAAGGCCGACAGTTGATGCAGTCCTGGTATATCATCGAAGGCACGTGGACGACCGTTGCTATTAGGCTTATAGGGGAGTGATTCGTCTACATTATAGTAACCACGACCTGAGTTCCAGTCGTAGCGATAGTCCACACCAATCTTAAAGCTCTGTATGGTCTTGCCTTTGCGCAGGAAGAAATCGTCGGTCAGTTTGAAGAACACGTTGTCAGGACGGCTCTCAGTCTTTCCTGTAGCCTTATAGGACGAAGTGACCCAAGGCACAGAATAGTAGCCTGTCTCACGTTCCGTCAAGATAGGCAGCAGACCGCTGCTGACAGCCACGAAACTGGTGTTGCTGTTATCTATCTGTGATATGCTGATGCCTAAAGTGTATTTCAATGACCTCATCAATGGAGTGTCAATACGGATACGGCCGTTATGGGTCAAGCCTAAGGTTGTCGTTTTTGATTCTGATTCCGTACCGTCCTGAATGGCATCAGGATCTTGTCCTGTCCAGTCCTTTGCCTGCATGAATCGCAATTTTGTATCAGTATGCCAACGAGGACTGATGTCGTAGCCCCAGCCAATGTTAGCCGTATAGCGGTCGAACGAACGGGTCTTCTGACGTGGGTCGCCCCAGGCTTTGGCATAGTCGAGACTGGCATTGATAATGCCTGCCTTGCCGATATTCATGCCTTTACCTACACTGTAGTTCTGAAGTCCTGGGTTGATCTTGGCCTTTGCCTGCCAAGGGGTGATGCCAACTTTAGAATGTACAACCACAAGTCCGCTGGTCAGGTCGCCGTATTCTGCTGACGGGATACCACGAATCACTTCCACCTCCTCGATATTGTCGGCAGAAACTTGGCGAAGATCAGAACCGGCAAAGGCAGTACCAGAGAATGCTCCCTGATTGACACCACCATTGTTTGACATCGGTACACCGTCAACGATGATACTCGTACCAAAAGCCATCGTAGAGTTGTTCTGCAGCGTGCGCAGTTGCAACCCTTGCTGTTGGGTCAGATCAGGGCGATCCATCAGTTGACCAGGAATCAGTTGCATCACGTCAGCCAGCGATGTGGCTTGCAGGTGATCGATGGCTTGTCGGCCTATAACATTCGATGTCGATGCACCGCTCTCTCTTTGTTTGGCTACCACCTGCACTTCACGTAGCGACAGCGAAGTGGGTACCATCAGATAACGCATGGTCAGGTCTTTGTTGACTTTCAATCTGGTATTGATGGGTTCGTAGCCCACATAACTGATTTGCAAGGTGTATTCACCTGCTGGCACATTGTTGATGGTCGCCTTGCCATCCATGTCGGTTACAGCCATAGCCCCAGAGGGTTGCAGTTGTATGCTGGCCATGATGATAGACTCGTGGGAACCTCTGTCCTGAACAGTAAAATGAATGGTATGACCACCTTTCTGCGCGAAGCCCCAAACTCCGATCATCGTGAGTAGTAGGGTCATGAATAACTTTCTATAGTCCTGATTGTGCATAAGCTTATTTGACAGTTGTGCGACGATCGCGGATAAGTTTGATTTCACGGAGCAAATCCTCGTAGTGCAGGGCATTGATACCTTCGGATGACTTCATCTGCTGCTGACAGAAATCCTCCACTTTCTTCAGATTCTGCAGAACATAGAGCATGGCATCCGAATTGTAGCTTTGTGCCATTGCTCCCTTCAAGTCTGTAGCAGAGGGATTGAGAAGTGTGTTCAGGTTTTGCACATACGAGCGTTGTAGCTGACGGCGTGCCTTCGCCTGGAACGTATTGCTTGCAGGTGATTTCCATACCTCGGCAAATAGATCGTCCAAGTATTGGGCTACGCTATATTCTGTGTTGCCGATGTTGCTGAGCATCAGTGGGGTCATGAGTCGCGTCAGCAGGTTGGTCTGCATGGTCTGTTGTGAGCTTCCAGCATCAGAACTCATCTTCGACATGATGTTGGTGGGATAGAGCCATTCCGGTGCGTCGAAGATGTTGCGGCCAAGGTACTGCAGGGCTTCACGCTGACGGGCAACAGGCACCGGAGCGTATGGCTCTGTTCCCGGCATATTGTTGATAAAGCGTCCACCGATGTTTTTGGCCACATGGTTCATGTAGCGGTTAAACTGATCGGTTACAGCCTTATGCATCTCGCGTAGGTCGTCATACTGGTCGTTCTCCTGCTTGGTCCACTGAGGAAGGTTCTGTATGACGCGCTTCAGGTTCTTGATGCCGTACTCTGAGGCTTTTACGTTGTTGTCGCTCAGGTCTTCAGTCTGTGCACGTGGATCTTCATTGCGCCCCTCGCCACCAAACCACAGGCGCTGATTGCCTCTGAGGATATTCGTGGTCTCGGTCATCAGCTTCTCCTTTTCCTCGTATTCGTCCTTGAAATCAGGACGCCACTGGTAGCCCCATTTGATAGCCCATTTGTCGTAGTCGTTGATACGTGGGAACAGACCCTTCTCGCTGATTTTATCCTCGGGCTGAGCCACATAGTTGAAACGGGCATAGTCCATGATGCTGGCAGTGTGCCCGTTTTTCTCCACCCAGGCTTTGTCGCGCAGCTTTTCTACAGGTGTGGCAAACGACGCGCCCATGTTATGGCGTAGACCTAGCGAGTGGCCTACCTCATGACTACTGACAAAACGAATCAACTCACCCATCAGCTTCTCGTCGAACTTCATGGTCTGGGCACGCTTGTCCACGGCACCACATTGTACCATATACCATTTCGTGAGCAGGTTCATCACGTTGTGATACCAGCAGATATGCGCCTCGATTATCTCGCCAGAGCGTGGATCAACGATGCGTGGACCGTAGGCATTCTCTGTCTCAGAGGGAAGATAGCGCAATACGGAGTAGCGGGCATCCTCCAGGCTGACGTTGGGGTCGTCCTCAGGCAATACTTTCGCAGTGATGGCATTCTTGAAACCGGCAGTCTCGAAGGCTACGTTCCAGTCTTCAATACCCTTGATCAGGTAGGGAATCCATTTCTTGGGAGTAGCAGGGTCGATATAATACACGATCTGCTTCTCTGGCTCTGTCAGCTCGCCACGCAGGTATTTCTTCTTGTTCTTTGGCACCAGACGATAGCGCGAGATAAACGACTCGTGCTGAGTCTTATGCTGGGCATCGCTGAAGCGCACGAAGTTGTTCACGAAGTAGCCCACACGGTCGTCCCACAGGCGCTTGCGCATCGGCTCCTTGGGCAGCAACACCATAGAGGTATTGAAAGCCATCGTGACGGTACCTGTCTTGGAGGCCTCGGAGCGGCCTGCTGTGGAAGCATAGGTGCGTGTGGTTGCAATCTCGATGTTGGTAGGAAAGACCTTCATCGTGTCGATAAACGTGCGGTCTTTCTGAATGCCGCCGACTTTCAGCGTTGTCTTGCTCGTATTGGAAAAACTGGTCAGGTTGTTGTCACTATTAAAGAGTGCTGTCACCTCAATGAGACTGGCATCTTTTGCCTCGTTCTTGCCAATCACCTTGAATGCCTGAACAATGGGGTCTATGGTTGACTGCTCCAGTGTGCGTGAAATGTTGTCGCCATTGTCTGCCAGATGTGACAGAACATATTGGCGAATCATAATCTGACTGGTGTCACGTTTCTCGAAGTAAACGGTGGAGTGGGTGATCTCCTCACCTGCAAACATCCCGAAATCCTGTGGAACAGCCGTAAAACGAGTGACGCAAAGAATGTAGCGACCCATCATGGAGTCGGGCACCTCGAAGTAGTATTTGTCCTCAATATGGCGAACGCGGAACATTCCGTCCATCACGGTGCCACCCTTCTTGATGATTTTCTCGTACTCAGATTCTTTCTTCTCCTCTTTTTTCTCTTTCTTCTTCTTGTCAACTTTCAGCGTATCGGCCACTACCTTCGTGGTGTCAGCGGGAATGCTGTCGTTGGATACAAGGAAAGCCGACCGAGCCTGTATGCCCATGACCATCATGGCACAGCTCATCAATATCATCAATTTCTTCATAACCTTGAAAATTTGTGCAAAGATACTCATTTTCATTTATTCCACAAAACGAAACGTGCAAATTATGGTCATTACTTCAAATTCTTTACATTCTCAAAGTACCGCTTCGTGCTCTTTTTTGAAAAGAAGCAGTCCCTGGAGTCAGTTGACCGCAGGGACTGCCATTGATAACTTGAATCTTGTTACTTCTTCATGAACTTCTTTCCGTCGATGATGTAAAGGCCTTTCTTAAGTGAAGAGTGGGGAGCAGTGAGTGATGAATTTACTACTGCGCTCGAAACTCGTCGACCTTGCAGGTCATAGACCATTGACGATTGACCATTGACGGTTGACCATTGAGCAATGCCGGTTGTTCCGTTGAGGAGCAGCTCATGACGCTCGCCATTGACGGTGACGAAGACGGCATGATCGGCATTGAGCTGCGCTTCGCCTTGACCCCTCAGTTGCAGACGGATGACCTCGTTCCATGTACCGGGCAGTGCCTCGTTGTCCATCGACCAGACCACGATGCGGCAGCGGCCACCGAGCAGCATGGTGTAAGCCAGTGTATGACTGTCCTTCGCCATCTCCGTCAGCATAACGCCTTCGAGCACGTAGCCTGCAGGTATCGTCAGATCCATCTGGAAAGCAGTGTAAGCCGTCAAGTCCTTATAAGCAGCCTCGGCATTGCGAGACAGTTCTAACTTACGTTCCGTCGTGGTTCACGTCACCCGGCATCATATCATTACGCTCCCATGTGGCGGTGTAGCTGCGGTCGCCGGTAGAACCTGTAGCGATGGTGACTGTCAGCGCAGGCCCTTCAAGCCCTGTACCCATCCAGCCGGCGAAGGTATAGCCCTGACGGGTGGGAATTAAAGATAAATCTGGCTATACGGACTTACTTCATGATCCAATGATCAACTGTCAATCCTGTATGCCAGGGCAGCTCCAATGGCAGTGCAGAATGACGAGTATTTGGGAATGTGGAAGCGCACATTGTACAGACGCTCCAAGGCTGGGAAGATGTCCTTGCACTGAGGCAGCAGCGACAGGTTGCCAATGAGCACCATGTCATGACAGCCGGTGCCCTGGGCAGCCAGCACAGAGGCTGAGCCGATGCTCTGCATCACCAGCGAGATGATGCCACAGGCAATATCCTCACGCGAAGCGTCATTCTGTGCACGGGCGAAGATGCTCGCCGTAGCCTCCATGGGCAGGCCGGGAAGCGGTTGTGCAGAGATGTCGCCGATACTCAGGTTGATGTGCGAGATGTCGCCCTGCATGGCCAGTGCCGATACGGTCTTGATATCGCTGGTATTCAGCATGAGGCGCGACAGTCCTTGCAACGTGCCACCGCCAATGCCAATGCCGCCAATGTGACGTATGTTGTCGCCCTGACACATGACAAACGAGGTGCCGGTGCCCATCGACACCACAATGGCGTGGTCGATATGACTCTCATAGCGGGCTCCTAAGGCATCGGCTATAAATTCATCGCAGCGACTAGTCTTGACACCATAGACATCGTTCTTCACATAGCCGGCACCTACGCCCGTCAGCATGACATGCTCTACATCGTTAAGGTTGATGTTGTTGTCGTGCAGATACTTGCCGAAAGCACCATAGAGCGAGGTGATAGGGTCGGCAGCCGTAATCCTAATAGGGGCTGTAGGCTTGCCTTCCTTCAGCCCGACAATCTTCGTGGTAGAAATGCCCACGTCTATACCAATGATTATTCCCATAGCGAAATGATTAGAATTCGTGCGACAAAGATACGAAAAAGTGAGAACAATACAAAACAAAAAAACATTTTTTTTGTATTGTCGAACGATAGTGCCTTCGAGCAAAGCTCAGAGGTACAAAAAAAGGTGAAAAGTGAAAAATTTTTGCTGCTGCATCATGCTATGCGACAGCCAATATCTTCTTTTATCCAAGAACGAGGTCTCCAATCCGCCACAGCCAGCTATTCCAGAACAACAAGGATGGCTATTTATAGGGTAAACAACGTTAATTCTCCCAATCGTTTGGTGGTTTCAGTATTTTTATGTAATTTTGCAGTCGAGATTACAAGAAAACGCATGGAACAGATAGCAGGAAGATACATCAACCCCTATACCGACTATGGCTTCAAAGATGACCGACGGTATGCAGGCAGCATTGATTTCCATGTACACTGCTCTGACTATTGAAGAAATAGATAAGTTGTTATAAGGAAATGCATATCGCAGTAGCAGGAAATATCGGAAGCGGAAAGTCCACTCTGACCAAGATGCTCGCCCGTCATTACGGGTGGGAGGCTCGCTTCGAGGCTGTTGACCATAATCCGTATCTGGAAGACTACTACCGCGACATCCACCGTTGGTCGTTCAATCTGGAGGTCTACTTTCTGAAAGAGCGCTTCCGCGACCTCATAGAAATTTCAAAATCTGATCATACTATCGTGCAAGACCGTACCATCTTCGAGGGTGTCTATGTCTTCATGCAGAACAATAAGGCTATGGGTAATCTCTCCGACCGCGACTATGATACCTATATGGAACTCTTTGAACAGATGATGACTTTGGTGCGTTATCCCGATCTCATGATATATCTGCGGGCTTCAGTTCCCCATCTGGTAGGAAACATCCAGAAACGTGGACGTGAGTACGAGCAGACCATGAAGCTGGAGTATCTGGAAAATCTCAACCGTCGTTATGATGAGTTTATCTATAAGATGTATAAGGGTAGGGTGATGGTGATCGAAAAAGATGACCTCGACTATCAGAACAACCCGAAGGACTTCGCTAAGATAGTAGACCGTATAGACTCCACCCTCTTCGGACTCTTTTCCAATTAAGATTAAGAATTAAGCATTAAGAATTGAGCATTATGCACATCGCAGTAGCAGGAAACATTGGAAGTGGCAAGACCACGCTGACTAAGATGTTGGCCCACCGTTACGGTTGGACGCCAAGGTTCGAACCCGTTGACAACAATCCTTATCTGGAGGACTTCTATGCAGATATGAAGCGTTGGTCGTTTAACCTTCAGATCTATTTCCTGAACAAGCGTTTCAAGGAAGTTGTCGAGATAGCACATTCCAAGGAGACCATCATTCAGGACCGTACCATCTTCGAGGATGCCTGCATCTTTGCACCAAACCTTCACGGGCAGGGAATGATGAGCGATCGTGACTTCAATAACTACAAGGATCTCTTCGACCTGATGATGTCACTGGTTCAGTTACCAGACCTTATGATTTACATACGCAGTAGCATTCCAACCCTTGTAGCACAAATACAAAAACGCGGACGTGAATACGAACAGACCATGCGACTGGATTATCTGGAGGGACTGAGCCGCCGCTATGAGGAATGGATTGTCGGCTACAAAGGACCGCTGATCGTTGTCGATGGCGACCATTGTAAGTTTGGAGAAAATCCTGAACATTTCAAACAGGTTACCGACATGATTGATGCCAAATTATATGGTCTTTTCCCTATGGAGTAAAAAAATAACGGGTATTTTGAAAAAAAATGCCAAAAAAATTTGGTAGATTCAAAAATACTCCGTACCTTTGCACCCGCAATTCAGCAAGAGCGCTGAATCAAAACAAAAAATGATGCACCCGTAGCTCAGTTGGTAGAGCACCTGACTCTTAATCAGGGTGTCCAGGGTTCGAGCCCCTGCGGGTGTACTTAGCGATAAAAACGACGAACTAACACAGTTCTGTCGTTTTTCGCTTTTTTAGGGGCAAGAGAGCCACTAACTAACTAATATTCACGATGTTCTGTTAAAGTAATAATTTGTTGAACCCCGCAGCTTGATTGGAAAAGCTTGGACATATTTGGAATTACTTGGAACGTCTTGGACTGATTTGTGATACATTTTGTGATACACGCTCTCAAAAATGTGATACACTTTTGGCTAACCGTGCTACAAGAAACAACTAATTTTGGCCACCTCACTTCAATTTTCTCCCGATTTTGCTCAGTTTTACATTCTGGCTGCAAAAAATATTTTAATTTATGAAACAGAACGTAAAATTGCTCTTCGACCGCAGGAACACTGTAAAGAAGACTGGTAAGGGAACCATCGAGATTCTTGTCTATCTCAGCAGAGAAGAAAGAAAATGGGAAGCCGTCGGCACTGCTGACGAGCAATCATGGGAAGTAATGTTTATGGAGTCAGTCATCAGAGAGGAGCTGAGACGGTCGGCGCTCGTCGCCACCGTCTCGCTCTTCTCAGATGCCGACACGCTGGCTTTCGTGGTATGGCACGAAAGCAACAGACAAGAGACTGAAAGTAGAAGAAGAAAGTGAAGAATTGATTTCATTTTTGCGAAGTTTTATTGTCGTTGAAAATGTACTGGTATTCGCTTACGTCGAAGCATGGGCAGGGTTTCCCTGCAAGTGTGCAGACAGCCTTGTTGTACTGGCAATTGGTACAGCTGGAGCATTTCTTGCTCTTCAGGCGGCTACATTCAAATTCACGGTGGCCGTGGAGTATGGCATGAGGATAGCGTTGGTGAAGATCCGCCAGGAGTTTCGCCAAGGCTTCCTTCTGCTCAGGTGTGCGAGTGTCCTTGCCCACCTTGATATTATTCTTCTCGGTGCCTCCGACATAGCACACACCGATGGAGTGCTTGTTATATCCGTAACAATGCGCTCCAGTCATTGACTCAGGCCGTCCGGGATGGATGCTGCCGTCGAGGTAAATCAGGTAGTGGTAGCCGATACCGTTCCATTTCTTAGCGCGGTGCATCGCGTCTATGTCGGCTACAGTCACGTGTCTTCCTTCAGGCGTGGCCGTACAATGAACGATAATTCTGTCAATGCGTCTCATGTTCATTCTTAATTTGGTGGTTGATAAACTCTTTGATACGATGCTCGGACTCTCCGAGTTTCGTTTTGAAGTACACGCTCACCCCGAAGATGGCCCCTGCGAAGGTCAGGCCCTGTGCCATGTACCAGAGCACCCCGTCGGTGACATCGCCCTTGGTGAAGAACGAGATAAAGGACAGTACTACCCCCGACACCACCATGAGTGCTGCGGTTGAGTACTGGATCCATTCTTTGCTGTTTGTAGTCATAGAGATTTGAATTTGTTGGTGCAAAGGTAAAATGGCTTTTACATTAGGAAAAAGACAATTTCATAGTCTCTTTTGGGGATATTCTTAGAAAAAAGTTGTACCTTTGCAGCAGTTTAACAAACAGATAAATCGTAATATAGTCATGAATTTGATAAAAATACAGTCAAGCAAAGACCCGCTGATAGCGCAAGTTCCAGAGCTCTACGAGTCTGCTTTTCCCGAAGCGGAGAGAACTGACACTGAACGTTTCCTGTGGATGATAGACCACTGCCAGGAAATGTCTTTTTATGCCATCACTGAAGATGATGACTTCTGCGGTATGGCTGTAGTATTTGAATTAGGCATATGTCGTTATCTCCTGTATTTGGCTACGCTTGACATCCACCGTAACAAGGGTTTGGGCGCATTGACGCTGAGATTACTGAGAGAAGAGACCAATCTGCCGATAATCGGGGAAGTGGAGCCTCCGACTGATGACATCACACGCCGACGCATCGCCTTCTACGAGCGTAATGGTTTCCATGTCGAGTTAGAGAATCCCAGAATCCTGAATGACGCACACCGCGACCCCTCCTGTGTCCTGATGCTTATCAGTACCCATCCCCTTTCTGATGCCGACGAATGCCAGCGCAGAGTGGTAGACACGATATACAAGCCTATGCAGGCAGAGGAGGTATAACTCTGAACCATCATAAATCCCCATTTATGTGCGAGCCGAGTGCAGAGCCAAGCTTGCTTGGGCTATGCCGAGGCGAAGCCAGAAATCGGATATAATCCAATTTATCTACTAAAGAAGTGAGGCATTTGGTTTTCACTTCTTTAGTGATTATACCTTCTGTAGTTGTCATCAATTGACTTGGCGACGATGCCGACGAACTCGTTGCCGATGTTCTCTGCGAGGAAGTCTCGCAAGTTGAGAACTGAGGAATAATACTTTCGGCTAAACCACTTTTTAGCGACGCGCTTTTTCTCACGACCAATATCCCCGGAGTTACCTCTGGGGATTTCCTTTCCTGTACCGAAATCCTGCCACAAGCCGTATTCGAGGAAGGCTTGGGACAGTCCTATTTCTATGAAGCGGCCATCTGCTCGGACAGGCAGGGCCTTGACCGACTTCAACAGTCGGCCAGTGTCAATGACTCCCAGGAGTGTTATCTGCTCCTGCCAGATGCGTAGCATCGTGTCATTGAAGGCCAGCACGAATTTCTCGCGCTCTCCCTGTGGGTCAGGATGTTTGTTTTCCATAAGTGAAGAGTGAAAAGTGAAGAGTGAAGAATCTGCTACTGCTGTCAGTCATCAGCCCACTCTTCATTATTGAACTGCAAATCGGTGTAGGTATCTACTGCGATTTGGAAGTAAGCACAAGCGCATCCCGAGAAGAAATAGCGGTCTATTTCTTGGAAGGAGATTCGCGGATCCAGGTAAATGGCGTGCTGCTGCAGCTTTGTTTGCTCCAGTATCAGCACCGACATAAACTGCCGGAACAGTTCGCGCATGGTTTCCATGCACGACATCCGGGCCTCCATGTTATCTATGGCATGGCGCATAGCTAGGAACACCGTCTTCACTCGCCGAGTGTGCGGTGTGTTGTTGATGTCCGTATATCCCTGTGATATATCGGACACACAGACGAAGGCCTTATGCGATTGCATTGATGCAAGAGCTTCCTCAAAGCCTTCCAGACCGCTGACCTTGCAAAAGTGAAATCCGTTTGCGACAGCGAAACGGTTTCGCTTGGTCAAGTCAGCAAAGAATGCCGTCGCATTCCAGGAGAATGTAGTTTCAGGATTCATAGAAAATCTTTAATTGTTAGTGCTGATTTGCTGCTTTGCGGTATTCTTCCACCTCTTTAGCTTTGGCATCCAGTTCCGTTAGTGCCCTGTGCGTGTCCATCTTCATGATCAGGGCCTCCTTGGTGATATCGCCACCTGTGAGCGCACGAATCATGGAGTTTGTGGCATCCCGAAGATTACGGAACAAGTTCGCCTGCTCGTCGCCCAGACTGCCACCGTTCTCATTGGTCGGTGCAGACTTGTAGAAATTGGAGAAAAGCTGTGCGAAGTACTGCTTCAGCGAGGCCATCCAGTAGAACACCCCTACGAGGTGTGCCTGGATGGGTTTCACCTTGTCGCTGCCGTAGAGCACCTGAGCCATCTGGACCAGCAACTCGTCTTGCTGTGTATTGAGATACCCTTGGAAGAGGTTATCGACGTACAGATACTGCTCGAAGGGTACCTTCTCGAAGTCAGCGGCAATAGCCTTGTGCCTTCCTATACGCGAGATCCGTACAGGAACCGGCGCAAAGGCATCCAAGAAATCGAGGCCTGTGGTAGCCTGCTGAACCTGCCTGGCACTGAGAGGCACTTCCGGCTCTCCCTTTCTCTTGATGAGAAAGCGTTTGTCAGGCAGTTGGCAGAGCACCTTCAGCCGATTCCACTTCATCAGGCAGAGTGTCTTAACCTCTGCCGCCGACAAGTCACGCGCGAAGAGTTCAAAGACGAGCAGCAGTTGCTTGTCGGAAAGTTCTGCCCACGACGTAGGCAGTTTGATGTCGAATATCTTTGTTTCCATGATGCAAAGATAATCAAGGGCGAACGGTGGGGAAAAGACAGAAAGATTGCCGTTCACTTTGATACCTCGTCAAAAATGAGTACCTTTGCAGAGCAATATGAACAAAAAGAACAAGATCCTTTTTCTCCATGGTTTCTTTGCCAGTGGCCAGTGTGTACCAGCAGTAGCCATGAGAGAAGTATTAGAAGGCAGGGCTGAAGTGTTGACACCAGACCTGCCCATCCATCCAGCTCAGGCGTTGAGCCTTATTCGTGAACTATGTGCTGTAGAGCAGCCGGACATCCTTGTCGGCAACAGCTGTGGCTCCTTCTATGCCCAACTGGTGGCTCCGGCTCTTGGATTGCCTGCGCTGCTGGGCAATCCCCATTTCGAGATGTCTGCTTTCCTCAGAGAGCGCATCGGACAGCATCAATATAAATCGCCGAGGGCCGACGGCCATCAGGCGTTTACTATTGATGACCAACTTGTCCGTGAGTTTGAAGAGCTAGAGGCCACTCAGTTTGACGGCTGCACTGCTGCTTCGGCAGAATCTGTCTGGGGTCTGTTCGGTGAAGCCGACACCCTTGCCCATTTTGAACTGCTGTTCTTGGAGCACTACAAGAACAGTTTCCATTTTCCCGGTGGCCATACCCCTACGGCGCAAGAAACGAAGGAATGGTATGTGCCCCTTGTGCAGAAACTATTGATGGAATACCGATAATAAAAGAGCGACAGGCCTCACGGTGTGTCGCTCACATCAGCGTTAGTGTTATTCGGAGTATCTAGAAACCTGCGAAATTTCAAAGACAAGTACCAAACGATAAATGCCAATGTCCGCGCGTTTTCTAAATAAAACCGCGTTTCCCAACGCTTTTTCAAATAGCCGCCAAAATATACGACCTATGAGATTGGGATTTTTATTTTCTGAAATATAGGAAAACTGTAGTATAACCTATGTTTTCAACTTCTCCGGCAACTCTCATATACATATTCTTCTCCTTCGGATTGAAGAAGAAGTCAATTGCGCCTTCCTCGTCATATACTGTAATAACATCTCCATTAACCGAATACGAACCGGTCTCAGTTTCCCATCTACTTGCTGTATTGTCGTCTACTTTATAGTATGACATATCTACTTTATTTCCGTCTTTGAATACGGCTTCATAATAGAACTGGGAATATTGCCCTGTTTTGGTGACCTCTAAATCGACAGATTGATTTTGTGCTGATACGACAGCCTTGTATGAATGCCATTTCCCTTTCAAGTAAGAATCTATACTTACTTCATCATCATCACTTGAGCATGCATTAAATGATAGTGCTGAAAACAGCAATGCTATCATCATTCCAAAATACTTAATTTTATTCATTTTTTTGTAGTTATTTGTTTATTTTGGACGCAAAGATACTATTTTTTTTTCAGAACCAGTATCCTCCGGCCTTCTTTTTGTTCACAAAGATGGCTGGAGAGTACAACTTGGCGGTTTCCGACGAGTGCCATACAGGGAAAATATCTTCGTGTTCCCTGATGATGTTCACCAAGTCATAGAAGGACTGTGGGTGAACCTGCATGTCTGAGACGAGCATCATCTCCAGCGACTGAAGAGAGCGGATTATCTGCTCTTCGAGCGGGTGACAGGTGCGCATCTGATCCATGACCTTATTACGGAACACCTGCATCTGTTCCTGCGAGAAGTATGTTTCTGCAAGCACGTTCTCAATCTTGATGAGACGGTCATGCAGATGCTGATACTCGTCCCAGACATGTTCGCGGATTGCTAGACTCCGGCACAGGCCAAAGAAAACAAAAGAAGACCTGACGGTCTGCTTTTGTTGTTATAATTCATTCCGTGTCGAAACTTCACAAAACCGTGAGCGAGACTCGTTTACCCAAACCTGAGAAAATACGGAACAGCGTGGATAGCTGCACATCGGCATGTCCGTTCTCAAGTTTGGAGATATAACTCTTCTTTGTGCCAATCTTTGCAGCCAACTGCTCTTGGGTCAGTCCTGCCAGACGGCGCTGCTCCTTTAGGCATTCTGCCAGACAGAATGTCTCGGCCTCGGCCTCAAAATTCTCACGAGCCTCAGTGCCACGCTTGCCGTATTCAGCATCAAGCAGTTCATCGAAACTCGTACACTCCATAATTGCTTCTTTCTTTTTTGCGTCCATTATCGTGTCTCCTTACTATTAAAATATTCTTTCTTTATGGATTCTGCCCGTTTAATTTCTTTCAAGGGCGTTTTCTGCGTTTTCTTCTGGAATCCATGAAACAGCACTACTACAGCACCTTTATCCATACAGCAAAAGATTCGATAGATATTACTCTCTATTTCTACTCTGATTTCATAGATTCCATCAGAACCTTCGATAAACCTGAAGAACTTTTTGGGAATAATTCGCTGTGTCTCCACCAGTTTCATGACTGTATTTATCTTGTCGCGCACAGTTTGTGTTTGCGCCACATAGAATTCCTTATAGTAGTTCTTAAAGAGCTTAATAGTGCGTATTTTCTCCATTATACATCGTATTTCGGTGCAAAGTTAATCAATTAATGAACAACCGCCAAATTTTAAGTGCATTATTTTTACAATGAATCTGAAAGTTTTGTTGGAAATAGATTATTTGTTTACCTTTGCACTTGCAATTCGCCTAATTAACCAACTAATTTGGTAGGAAAGATGAACGAATAAGCTAAGAGAAGCTAGCAACGTCGTAATATTGCTGTATACCCGATGAGAAGCGAATGTGAGACACGTTCCAAAATGTATCACATTTCAATCGTAAAAAGCTGATATTCAGCAAAGGTCAAAGCCCCTGCGGGTGTACTTAATGGAAATGGGTGGTAGGATAAAATCCTGCCACTTTTTCGTTTGTAAACCAGCACTTTACGTGCGTAACCTATTGAATTCAAGTCGGTTGGAAAATCCAAAATGAGTGTTTAACCCCGCAGTTCATTTGGAATTTCTTGGATTGTGCGGTTTCTCTGCTAAGAACATCCGAAATATGCGTCAATTTGCCGAATTTTGGCAGCCATTCCTATTTCACTCGCCAGCGGCGAGCAAAATAGACATCAAGGAATTAAGTAGCGAAATAGAATACGACAGTTTCGCTCTGGCAAAATGGTCGCCAAGGCGAGCGAAATTAATCGTGACGAGTTTCTGGGTATCAGTTTTTCACATCACATGGAAATTCTGCATAAGACGAAAAACATTCAGGAGGTGCTTTGCTGTATACTCATAAATTACAAATATTGAGTGCAAGGTACGAAAAAACTGGCAGAAAAGCGTGAATTTGGATTGGCTTAAAGTGAAAAGCGCAAATGGCTGAGACATTCAACCGCAAAAAGCAAAAACAAAATAGCGCAAAAAACCAAAATGGAATGCCACAAAAAACCAAAATGAAATGCCACAAAAAACAAAAATGATTTGGCAGTTTCACTTATTTTACGTATCTTTGCCGTCGAAATGGCGAGAACAGGCTTCACCTCGGCAATTCGAGTGAGCTCGATTGCACTCGGTTTGCACTGTCCATGCAGCGAAATTTAAACATTTACAATATGGGATATCTGAAACGAATAGATTTTCTTTCCCAAATTGTGATAGGGAGCCTGACCGTTCTTAGCCCTTTTGTACATGGCCCCCTGCTGGAAATAAGGAAAAATCAGGGAAAAACGAAAAAATAGGTGCAAAGTTTGTAAGTATCAAAAATATTTAGTACTTTTGCACTCGCTAAACAGCAATCTATCTATCGATACCGCTTCTAAATAGTATCAAATTCGCTTCTAATAGACTGATAAGCAGTATAGGGAGTTGCCCATGCGGGTGTACAATAAAAAGGAAAAGCGAGCAATTCAGTTCGCTTTTTTTGTTTGTTCGGAAAAAGAATATTGATGACATAAAGAAAAAATGAAAAAGAGTCTTTTACTCCTATTGGCCTGCCTGATGACAATGGCTATGCAGGCACAAATGATGAATCCGGTACACTTCAAGTCGGAACTGAGGATGGACGATGGTGCCGAGGCAGAAATCATTTTCATGGCAACGATAGATGCTGGGTGGCATGTCTATTCTACCGACCTGGGTGGTGATGGACCTATTGCAGCAACTTTCAATGTTGTGAAAATGGAAGGTGTCGAGCCGGTGGGTAAACTGATGCCTAAGGGCAATGTCATTACAAAATACGACAAGATGTTCGAGATGGAACTGAAGTATTTTGAGAACGTGGCTCAGTTTGTGCAGAAAATCAAGTTCACGAAGCCGGATTATACCATTGACTGCTATTTGGAGTATGGTGCCTGTAATGACGAGAGTTGTATGCCGCCGACGCAGGTGGAACTGAAGCAGACGGGCAAATCGCCTGTTCGTCTCGTTGAAGAAAAGAAGGTTGAGGAGCCTAAGCAAAAGGAAGATGCCCCTGCTCCTGTTGACTTGTCCAATGACACCCTTGCTGCCGACACAGTATCTGTTGCCCCTGTTCCTGAGACATCCGAGGAGTCTGACCTCTGGCAACCTGTCGTCAGCGAACTGCGTGCTTTTGGTGCAGGCGACAATATTGCCGACCACTCCTTATTATATATATTGCTGATGGGATTCGTGGGTGGACTGCTGGCTGTCTGTATGCCCTGTATCTGGCCTATCATTCCCATGACGGTGAGTTTCTTCCTGAAGCGCTCAAAAGATGATAAGCAGAAGGGCATCCGCGATGCCGTGACATACGGTGTGAGCATCATTGTTATCTATCTGACTTTGGGACTGCTGGTGACGGCAGTCTTCGGCAGCGACACGCTGAATGCCATGTCAACGAATGCTGTGTTCAATATTTTCCTGTTCGTACTGCTGGTAGTGTTTGCCCTGTCGTTCTTCGGCTGGTTTGAAATCAAGTTGCCCGACAGTTGGGCTAATGCTGTTGACACAAAGGCATCGGCCACCAGCGGACTGATTTCTATCTTCCTGATGGCCTTTACATTAGTATTGGTATCGTTCTCGTGTACAGCACCTATCATCGGACTGCTGCTTGTTGAGACCACCACCAGCGGTAACTGGGTGGCACCTGCCTTGGGTATGTTTGGCTTTGCCTTAGCGTTGGCACTACCGTTCACCCTCTTTGCCCTCTTTCCCTCTTGGCTGAAGCAGGCCCCGAAGTCGGGTTCGTGGATGACCACGTTGAAGGTTGTGCTGGGATTCATCGAACTGGCCTTTGCCCTTAAGTTCTTCTCTGTAGCCGACCTGGCCTATGGTTGGCATCTGTTGGATCGCGAGGTGTTCCTCTCGCTCTGGATTGTTATCTTCGGCCTCTTGGGTGCCTACTTGTGCGGCTGGCTGAAATTCCAGGAGGATGAGATTGGTGGCGAGCTCCATAAGCCCATGCCCGTTGTCTGCATCATGGGTGGACTCGTGTCGCTGGCTTTTGCCGTCTATATGATACCAGGCCTGTGGGGTGCTCCCTGCAAGGCTGTGAGTGCCTTTGCACCTCCTATGAATACGCAGGACTTCAACCTGAACACGAAGGTGGTGGAGGCCAAATACACCAGCTATGAAGAGGGCATGGCTGCTGCCCGTGCTCAGGGCAAGCCTGTGCTCATTGATTTCACTGGTTTCGGCTGCGTCAACTGTCGCAAGATGGAGGCTGCCGTATGGACAGATCCCCGTGTGGCTGACAAACTGAACAATGACTTCGTGCTCATATCGCTATATGTCGATGACAAGACACCGTTGAAGGAACCCTACGAAGTGACTGATGAACAAGGCAGCACCAAGTCGCTGCGCACCGTTGGAGCCAAGTGGAGCTATCTGCAGAGCCATAAGTTCGGTGCCAATGCCCAGCCATTCTATGTCATGCTCGACGCATCGACAGGCAAACCTCTCGGAGGCAGTCGTGCCTATAATGAGGATATTCCGGCATACATCGATTTTCTGAATCAAGGACTACAAAATTATAAGCAATGACAGACCTGGAAACTCGCAAGCGCATTATCGCTCTGATACGCCAAGAAGTAGTACCCGCCATTGGCTGTACAGAGCCGATGGCTGTGGCACTGTGTACGGCAAAGGCCACTGAACAGCTGGGGTGCCGCCCAGAGCATATAGAGGCCAGGTTGAGTGCCAACATCCTGAAGAATGCTATGGGTGTGGGTATCCCCGGTACGGGCATGATAGGGCTACCCATTGCCATCGCCCTGGGTGCTCTTGTTGGCAAGAGTGAGTATCAGTTGGAAGTGCTGAAAGACCTTACCCCTGAGGCTTTGGAGGCAGGTAAGCAGTATATTGCCGAGAAACGTATCGACATCGGCCTCAAGGAGGGAGAATGTGACAAGCTCTATATCGAGATCGTAGTCACGGCTGGTGCCAAGACATCGAAAGCTATCATCGCTGGCGGACATACGACGTTTGTCAGCGAAGGGAATGCTGTAAAGGCGGCTTCTGAAAACAGTGATGAGATAGCCCTGAATATGCGTCTGGTGTACGACTTTGCTACGACGGCTCCCCTTGACGAGATTCGTTTCATCGAAGAGACACGTACCTATAATATGAACGCGGCACGTGAGGCTATCAAGGGCAACTACGGCCATAACCTGGGCAAGACTATCGACCGTCCTATGGCGAAAGGCATCTTCGGCAACTCTATCTTCAGCCATATTATTTCGCGTACGGCAGCGGCCTGCGATGCCCGTATGGGTGGCTCCATGATTCCCGTGATGTCCAACTCCGGCTCCGGCAACCAGGGCATCTGTGCCACCAACCCCGTCTGCGTGTTTGCCAAGGAGAATGAGAATACGGAGGAAGAGCTGATTCGTGCCCTGATGCTCAGCCACCTCACGGCTATCTATATTAAGCAGAGCCTGGGCAAACTGTCGGCCCTCTGCGGCTGCGTAGTAGCCTCAATAGGTAGCAGTTGTGGCATCACCTATCTGATGGGTGGTGACTATGAACGTATCTGCTACTCGGTGAAGAACATGATTGCCAACCTGACGGGTATGATTTGTGATGGTGCCAAACCGTCCTGCTCGTTGAAGATTACCTCAGGTGTCAGCACGGCTGTTCTCTCGGCTCTGCTTGCCATCGAAGGCAAGTGCGTCACGTCAGAAGAAGGCATCGTTGATGACTGTGTGGACAAGAGCATCCACAACCTGACGGCCATAGGTGCTGACGGTATGGGTATTACCGACGAAATGGTGCTGAACATCATGACCTCGAAGAAAAATGCTTAGAATCGTAAGCATTCATACCAGAGGTCATGAAAATTGACTCAATTAACTAAATAACAGACAAGTTTGTCTCCAGTTGGGTCGTGCTGCTGGCACCCACCAGCACACTGGTGACTCCTTGCTGATTGAGTACCCAACGCAAAGCCTGCTGTGCAATGGTCTCCCCTCGAAGGTCGGCCTCCTTCTTTAATGTCTGCAGGAATTCCGTCAACTGTGGCGTGAGTGCTTCCTTCTTTAGGAAATGCTCGCGAGCCATACGCGAATCTGTAGGGATGCCACTCATATAGCGGTCGGTGAGCAGCCCCTGTGCCAATGGCGAGAAAGCAATGAAACCGATACCTCGCTCTTTGCAGTAATCAAGGATTCCCTCATTCATTGGCTCACGGTCAAGCATATTCAGTCGTCCTTGGTAGATGAGCAGTGGTACGTCATGTTTGCGCAAATAATCATCGGCAAATTTCAGTGCTTCCAACGGCCATCGGGAAATGCCTACATAGAGGGCCTTGCCTGCACGAACGATGTCAACCAGAGCCTGTAGGGTCTCCTCCAGTGGTGTCTCTGGATCGTAGCGGTGACTGTAAAACAAATCCACATAGTCCAAGTGCATTCGTTTCAGAGACTGGTCGAGCGAAGCCATGAGGTATTTTCGCGATCCCCAGTTGCCGTATGGGCCAGGCCACATATCATATCCAGCCTTCGATGCAATAAACAGTTCATCGCGATAAGGGCGGAAATCATCATCCATCAACCGTCCCATCGTCTCTTCTGCACTGCCGTATGGGGGACCGTAGTTGTTGGCAAGGTCGAAATGCGTAATGCCGTGGTCGAAGGCATAGTGCGTGATAGCACGACTGCGCTCGTATGGGTCGACTCCACCAAAGTTATGCCAAAAACCAAGACTGACTTTTGGTAGCATCACGCCGCTATGTCCGCAACGCTGATACATCTGTGCCGAATAATCATATCTGTGATTGTCGGCTATATATTGCCCTTTTAATTCCATTTGGTAATCTTTTAGCCGAAAGTGAACTTTGTTACTGTAGGAACAATGGGACTCGAACCCATGACCTCTTCAATGTGACTGAAGCGCTCTAAACCAACTGAGCTATGCTCCTATACTTGTGAACCCGAAGGGATTCAAACCCTTGACCTTCAGAACCGGAATCTGACGCTCTATTCAGCTAAGCTACGGGTCCCTTTGTGTTCGTAAGCGGGTGCAAAAGTACATATTTTTTTTCAATGCTGCAAATTTTTTCCTGATTTATTTGTTGCCAACGGTAAAAATATTTGACTCTTCGTCACTTTAGATGGTAAGCCATCAGTAAACCCCGTCTTGTGAGGTTCTACAAGATACTCCGAAAAAGTTGGAGAGATTCTTGGAAAAAGTCTGAGATTCTTGGAGGATTTTCAAAGTTTACCTCATACAGAGCTTTCTCTATACCGAATACAGACAGTTTTCAGATAAGCTCAAGGGCTTGCTTCACACCATGTGTGAGTGACGTCTGAATTTTTTTTGAAAAAATAGTGAATAACGTCACTCTTGATGCTATCTGTCTGTAAATAAATGAGATAGACTATGACGATGTGCTCTAAAAAACGTCACTATAACGTCACTTTTCGTCATTTTCGAGTCAAAATCATGGCATTTCAAGCCCCAAAACAGCTTGAAACGCCTTTAAATAAAGGGAGTTCCCGAATAACATCTGCGGTGGAAACTGTCAGTTCCCGCCATGGAAACTGTCAGTTCCCGCTATGGAAACTGTCAGTTCCCGGCCAGAAACTAATTGTTTCCGCTGTGGGAACTCGTGGTAACTAAGTTGTTTCGCTCAGCAATCAAAGGTCAACGAGGGTGCAGAAAGACGGGTAGTCATACAACTTGCTAAAGTGGGGTAGAGAAGAGACGGGAATCATGCTGAGATCATGCTGGGAGTGAGTACAGGAGAGTGAAACAAAAGAAAACTGAATTTTTTCTTTGTGTTTCTCTCACTTATTCGTACCTTTGCACCTCGAAAATTGTGTTATCGCATGATTATGACGAAAGAGAATTGGTGGCTTGGCTTGATTCTTGCACTTGTCCTGACTGCCTGCGGACGGGGAAAAGCCCCGGTAATGACCGATGACGTAATGGAAGAGGACTCACTGGATAGAGAGGTGACGCTGACGGAAGAGGAACTGCAAGATGAGTTGATTTCGGAAGAGCCAATGCCATTGGCTGCAGAAGAGCTGTTTGACGATTTTCTATTCAATTTCGCCTCGAACAAACGTCTGCAGATGGAGCGTGTACGTTTTCCGTTGGTGGTTTCTTCTGATGCCAAAGCCGATACGCTGGAGCGTGAGGACTGGCAGATGGAGCATTTCTTCATGCATCATGAGGAATATACCTTGATTTTTGACAACGAGAAGCAGATGGCGTTGGTGAAGGATACGTCGGTGAATCATGCGGTAGTAGAGAAGATATTCCTGGATCAGGGATTCGTGTGCCAATACCGATTTGACAGGCAGAACGGTCGTTGGATGCTGGATGGTATGCAGAAGCAGACAATGTCGCAGAATCCTAATGCGTCGTTCCTGTCGTTCTATCGTCGTTTTGCCACGGATTCCGTGTTCCGTATGCAGAGCCTGAATGAAGAAATAATATTCAGCGGACCTGACCCGGATAATGACCTGGAGCAGATGGAAGGGGTCATTACGCCCGATTTCTGGGATGCCTTTGCGCCTGAACTGCCTCATGGTGTCATATATAATATTGTATATGGTGGGCATCACGGTCATTCCAACCGTAAAATTTTCGCCTTGCGTGGTATTGCCAATGGCTTGGAGGTTGAGATGACATTCCATAAGGAACATGATAAATGGAAACTGACGAAACTGTCGGAATGATGAAAGACTTGCAAGACTATAGCCTGTTGGCTCATAATACCTTTGGCATAGAGGCTGCCTGTAGTCGCTATTTGGAGTATGACTCTACGGAAGATGCCTGCCGTATAGCCGAGATGCTGCGTGGAAGCAAGGAACCGCTGCTGATTATAGGCGGTGGCAGTAACTTGCTGCTGACGCACGACTTCCAAGGCATTGTGGTACGTTCTGCCATCAAGGGATACGAAGTCGTAGAAGATGGTGAGGCTACGGGCAGGGTGCTTTTGCGTGTGGGAAGCGGTGAGACATGGGATGACGTGGTGGACTACTGCGTGAACCAAGGTTGGCAGGGGGCAGAGAACCTGTCGCTGATTCCTGGCGACGTGGGTGCCTCTGCCGTGCAGAATATCGGGGCATACGGGGCTGAGGCGGGCAATCTGATTCAGGAGATAGAGGCCGTAGAACTGGCTACAGGCAATATTTGCGTGATACCTGCTGCGGAGTGTGAATACGGCTACCGGCAGAGTAAGTTCAAGAAGGAATGGAAGAACAGGTATCTGATTACCCACGTGACCTATAGGCTGAGTCGCGATATGAAGCAAATGAACTTGTCGTACGGCAATATACGCTCAGAACTGGATCGCAGGGGGATTGGAGAACCTACATTGAGGCAGTTGCGAGGGGTGATTATTGCCATCCGTCAGGAGAAGTTGCCTGATCCCAAGGTGCAGGGCAATGCCGGCAGTTTCTTTATGAACCCAGTGGTGGATCGCAGTCTGTACGAGTCGTTGCAGAAACTATATCCCGATATGCCCCACTATTTTGTTGACGACCGGCATGAGAAGATACCTGCCGGCTGGCTTATCGACCAGTGTGGCTGGAAAGGACGCTCGCTGGGAAGGGCTGGAGTGCACGACCGTCAGGCATTGGTGCTGGTGAATCGCGGTGGGGCTACAGGTGAAGAGATAGTGAAACTGAGCGATACCATCCGTCAGGATGTGTATGAGCGTTTTGGCATTCGTATCTATCCAGAAGTGAATATCGTATGAAGATTTCTTTTCTTGGAACGGGAACATCGTGCGGCGTGCCTGTAATAGGCTGTACTTGCGAGGTTTGCAGAAGCACTCATCCGAAGGATAAGCGTCTGCGTTGCTCCATACTGGTAGAGACGGAGACAACGCGCCTGCTGGTTGATGCCGGTCCTGACTTCCGACAGCAGATACTGCCGCAACCGTTCCGACGCATAGACGCTATCCTGGTGACCCACTCTCATTATGACCATGTAGGCGGCATGGACGATATCCGGCCTTACTGCCAGTTTGGTGAGATGAATGTCTATGCCGACAAGATAGCCCGACAAGGGATGTTGAGTATGCTGCCTTACTGCTTTGCTGAAAGCAGGTATCCCGGTGTGCCCCAGATTGGGCTCCATGAGATTGAGGCAGGCAAGATGTTCAAAATAGGTGATATTGAGATTCTGCCTGTCAGGGTGATGCATGGCAAACTGCCTATCTTGGGATATCGGTTCGGACGCTTTGCCTATATTACGGATATGAAGACCATGGAAGAAGACCAAATGGCACTCTTGAAAGGCGTAGAAGTGCTATGTGTCAACGCATTGCGCTTCGACAAGCCCCATCACTCGCATCAGTTGGTAGGCGATGCTTTGAATTTCGCAAAAGCAGTGGGCGCGAAGCGTACTCTGATAACCCATGTCTGTCACGATGTGGGCCTGCATGACGAGGTCAACAAAAAACTGCCCGACGGAGCCGAACTGGCTTTCGACGGACAGGTAATTGTGATAGAATAAGAAGCCTGCTATCTGCGGAAGATGTTCAGAATACTGCCGTAGCTGCGCTTCAACTTGTGAAGCAACATCATGCCGTCGTAGGCCATCATACCGTATTTGATGTATTTGGTAATCTGCTCGCCACGCGACAGCTCCTGGTCTTCATTGGTCAGTTGTACCCATAGACGCCTAATCTCTTCGTTTTCCAGCTCGATGACTTCGTCCAGCTGCTCTTTTCGCATCTGGATTTCCTCTAAAGAGTGATAAGGCTTTATTCTTTCCTTCTTTGCCATAGAACGTAGAAAAATCAATTAAGAAGCAGACGTGACAAATATTTAACCAATGGACGCTCTATCCAGGATTTGCGAGAGGCATAGACCAAAATCAGGAACAGCAGATAAAAACCGGCTACAGCCAGAAGCGAGCAGGTGAGACCGATGATGCCGGATAACCATACAGCCACAGCTGCCGAGGCAAACAGCAGCACGACAGCAGAGATGATGGTCAACGTCAGTGCCAATGCTGTGGCACTGAGAAGCCGTACTACCTTCTCCACAATGTCAAGTTTGGCATATTCCTTGCGCAACTCCACATTGTGCTTCACCATCTCAATAAGCTGAGTGATGGTCTCTACATTCCTGTCGTTCGACAACATCGCTATGATGACAGCTTGGGATTAGTCAGCAGCTTCCTCAAGATCCTCAATCAGATCGCCTACATCTTTGCGGTTCAGCTTGATGTTGTGCTTCTTGAGAAAATCATTGACAGTGTCTGAAATCTTCTGACGGGTATTGCTACCTTTGTCGGGAGCAACTAAAATACCAATGGCAGCACCGGCAATGGCACCACCTAAGAATGCACCAAAATAACCTAAATTCTTCATAGCTTTTAAACTTTTTATTAGTATCCAAAAATCTGAGGCAAATTTACAAAAAAAAATGGATAACACGGCTTTTTTTTGCGTTTTTTTTTGTTGAATAGCGCATAAAAGTGTCATTTCTATCTTTTTAACAAAGTTTATGCCCCTGTTTTGTCAGTTTCTCGTTGATAATTTGTAATTTCGCACGGAAATTAGGAAAAATGATTATTTAAATAGACAAATTATGAAAAAGTACATTGTGTTGTGTGCAGGTATTTGCCTGGCTATGTTACTGACTGGTTGTAAATCAAGTGAGAGTGCCTACAAGAAAGCCTATGAGAAGGCTCAGGCTCAGTCACAGACCCAGCAGCCTGTGGTAAATACTCCCGTGGTACAGGCAGAGACTCCCGTGGTGACCCCCGTAGTGACAAAGCCCGCCAATCAGACAAGAGTTACAGACAATCTGGATAACATCACTGTACGTCAGGAGCGTGTGTCGGTAATTAATGGTACTGGTTTGAGTAATTTCAGCGTAGTCGTGGGCTCTTTCTCTGTGATTGCCAATGCAGAGGGACTGCAGCAGCGTCTGAAGAATGCCGGCTATCCTGCCCAGGTGGTTAAAAACGAAGACCGTAATATGTATCGTGTTGTAGCAACGACTTTTGCCACTAAGGGAGAGGCCGTGCAGAGCCGCGACGAGTTGCGTGCCACCTATCCCGATGCTTGGCTGCTTTACTATACCCGCTAAGCACAAGCATATTGGGACGTATACTTTCAATCGACTACGGTCGGAAACGAACAGGTTTGGCAGTCACCGATCCTCTGCAGATTATTGCTGGAGGACTGGCGACTGTCGCTACTTCTGAGCTGTTTGAATGGCTTCAAAGCTATATAGCGAAGGAGGATGTGGAGCGCATTGTGATAGGAGAACCTCGTCAGCCGAACGGTGAACCCAGTGAGAATCTGGCACGTGTCCAGCAGTTTGTGAACCGTTGGCGTAAGGTTGTACCCTCAATACCGATAGAGTATTACGACGAGCGTTTCACCTCGGTATTGGCTCATCAGGTCATGATTGACGGCGGGTTGCACAAGAAGGCGCGCCAGAATAAGGGCTTGGTTGACGAGATAAGCGCTACCATCATTTTGGAAGATTATATGCGTTCGCGCAAGTTCTAACAGATATAATTATGATTTTACCAATTTATATTTATGGTCAGCCCGTGTTGCGTAAGGTGGCTCAGGATATCACACCCGATTATCCTGAGTTGAAACAGCTGATCAGTGATATGTGGGAGACTTTGTTCCAGTCAGAGGGTATCGGGTTGGCAGCACCTCAGATAGGACGTGATATCCGACTCGTTGTTATTGACTTGGATCCGCTGTCAGAGGATTATCCTGAGTACAAGGAGTTCCGTAAGGTCTATATCAATGCTCACATCGTGGATTACGATGACACGAACACGGTTTCGTCGGAAGAGGGATGCCTGTCCCTGCCTGCCATCCACGAGAAGGTGGTGCGCCCAACACGCATCCGTGTGCAGTGGATGGACGAGGATTTTCAGCAGCATGACGAATGGATAGAGGGCTACCTGGCCCGTGTGATGCAGCATGAGTTTGATCATTTAGACGGCAAGATGTTTATCGATCGCATCTCGGCTCTGCGTAAGCAATTGATAAAAAGCAAGTTGAAGGCGCTTACCTTGGGCCGCTACCGTTGCGGGTATAAGACAAAGCCGGTAAGGAGGTAAAAAGAGACCCATCCCCAACCCCTTCCTGTATGGAGGGGAGTGTATAGACTTAGTAATGAATAAAGATGAGCATCAAGGAATCGTTATACCATTCTTTTACAAAACTATATACTCCCCTCTATACAGGGAGGGGTTGGGGGTGGGTCTTTCTCTTTTTTATACCTCTTGCCTCTTCTGCCCAGTTCAATACCGACCGACTGCTGACCATTGGTCGCTCGGCCTTGTATTATGAAGACTATGTGCTCTCGATACAATATTTCAACCAAGCCATTACGGCAAAACCGTATCTTTATGAGCCTTGGTTCTACAGAGCCATAGCCAAATATTACCTTGATGACTTTGCTGGTTCTGAGCGCGATTGTTCAGAGGCTATCCAGCGTAATCCGTATGTTACCAATCTTTACGAACTGAGAGGACTGACCAGAATCAATCAGGAGAAATTCTCAGAAGCAGTAGATGATTACTCGCGTGCATTGAAATATGCACCTGAGAATTTGGGACTGTGGCACAACAGGGTGCTTTGCCATATTCAGAATAAGGAGTATGAAAAAGCACTCCTGGAACTGGATACTATTCAGCGGCGCTGGAGTCAGTATGCAAAAGCCTATGCCTTGCGGGCTGATGTGTATATGCAGATGAAAGACACGACGCAGGCTTTCGAGGCATTGAACAAAAGCATTGAGATAGATCCGTATGACGGTCAGACATGGGCTGCGAGAAGCATCATCTATTTATCAAGAGAGGAGTGGGACAGTGCCGTTGTTCAGTTGGACAAAGCCATCCATCTGATGCCTCGCCATGCGAATTATCACATCAACAGAGCATTGGCTCGTGTGCATACGAACAATCTGCGAGGAGCGATGGCCGACTATGATATGGCTCTCGATCTGGAGCCAAACAACTTCCTTGGACATTATAATCGTGGACTGTTGAGGGCTCAGGTGGGTGATGACAACAGAGCTATCACTGATTTTGACTTTGTCCTGCGCCTGGAACCCGATAATATGCTGGCATTGTTTAACAGGGCAGTACTATTGGAAAACACAGGGGATCTGAAAGGGGCAATCCGCGATTATTCAAAGGTGATTGACGAGTTTCCGAATTTCTGGCTCGGCTTGGAGTCGCGTGCGGCCTGTTATCGGAAGATGGGTATGAACAAACAGGCCGAGGCAGATGAATTGACCGTATATAAAGCCCGTTTGTTCAAACATCTGTATGGCACACAACCCAGGATGGATCCTGACAAGATCCGCAAGCGCAGTGATGCCGATGTGGAGAAATATAACCAGTTGGTCATGGAAGACGAACAGGAAAGTGAGCACGAGTATGCCAACGACTATCGCGGGCATGTACAGAATCATCGTGTTGACATGGAATTCCAGCCTATGATGCTGCTGTCTTATGAACCCCAGAGGAGCGAGGTGAGCAGATATACAGCCTATGATACATACGTAGAAAAGATGAACAGGCAGTTGAAAGGTCGTCAGGTTTATATCACTACACAGAATAGCGGTATGGACGATAGTCGTACCGCATCTTATTTCTCACTTATAGACTCGCTGACGCAAGCTATTGAGGGGGCGAAGACCGAGAAAAAAGCATCAGACTTGTTGTTGCAACGTGCCATTGCTTTTACGATGATTCAGAACTACGATGGTGCAATAGATGATCTGTCGACCTACTTACAGATTGATTCCGCCTCAGTACTGGCACTATGGCAACGAGCTTTCTGCCAGATGCGCATCAACCGATTCCAAGCTTCTCAAGGTACCAATGTGCAGTTGCAGAATGCCAGTGTGCAAGGTGATCTGACCCATGCATTGGAATTGCATCCTCATTCTCCCTGGTTGCTCTATAACAGGGCAACGCAGGCGGCGTTAAATCAAGATTATGAGCGAGCCATAGCCGATTATACTGCAGCATTGGAACATGAGCCCATGCTTGCCGAGGCATATTATAACCGTGGCCTTTGCTTGATTTACATGAAGCGTCAGGAAGAGGGACTTCAGGATTTAGGCAAGGCTGGCGAGTTGGGACTATACACAGCGTATAGCCTAATCAAGAAAAACAAGAAACAGAAGACAGAATAAAGAAAGGAGGATGAACTCATCCTCCTTTACTCTAATTATTCTCCTTTCAATTACAGACATTCAAAGGCTTTGTTCTCAATGGCTTTTACTGCCATACATTCCATTTCGATAAGCCATTCAGGACGGCAGACAGATGCTCGTACAATGACTGTGGGCTTATCGGGGAATCGCTGTCGGAACAGTTCACTTACCACGGCATAGTCGCTGCCGTCGCGCAGGTAGACAATAAAGTGAGTGGCATGGTCGAATGTGCAATCGGCTTCTTTGAGCAGGGCTTCCACATTCTCCCACATACGCTGTGTCTGTTTCACCACATCTTTCTGATGAGCCACCATACCCTTGTTGTTGATGCTGGCAGTACCAGAGATAAGCACATGACGGCGGTCACCATAGTCAACCATCGTGCCGCGCTCGAAACTCACACCGTAGTCGCTCGTGCGATTCAGGTGGGTAGGCGCATAGAGGTATTTAATCTGTTCTTTCTTCAGACCAGCTACAGCATAGTTGTCCATCATCGTGAGCACGTTGGGATCGTGCATACGGCCGCCAATGCCGGTAGAGGCAATGAAATGGGTGCTGTTAGTCAGCCCTTGGGTGAAGAAAACCTGATTGCGGGCTCTCACCACACCGCCGTAGTTCAGGTCGATGTCGTTGACAAAGAGCCAGGTACGCAGACAGTTGGCTTCCAGTGTACACTCCTCTTGTGCCAACTGCATGACATACTCGTTGAAGAGCAGGCGTGTCTGGTACTCTGAGTTGGCTGCCATATTATGGGCACTGCCGTTCCAGAGGTGACGATAGGTGCCGTGACTGGCTTCAAACAACTCGCTTTTCAGCAAGCGCGTGTTGACATTGGTCATCAGATACGCCCACAGCGAAATCTTTGTTCCGTCGAGGGGAGCCTGTTCGACGATGCTCTTGGCACAGTCGCAGACATCCGAAGCAATCACCTCGTCGGCCTGATTGGCAGAGTCGCTCAAGAAATAGCGTTTAAACACAGCCACTGCCCCGTGAAGCTGGTCGTTAATAAGCTGTTGGTAAGCATTCAAAACAGCTTCCAGTTGCTGTGAATAAGTCATCCTGCAGTCTGTAGGATGTAGCATTACATGATACTCTTTCACATCCTTGCCTTGGTCGAAGGTGAAGATGTCGGCATAGGTGTCTTTAAGCGTTATATGTTGAGTCATTGTATTCTTTTTCTGGAATATTGTCGTTTATTTGATATTTGGCTCTTCCAACCCAAGGCCCTTCTTCTTGTCTACAACCTTCAGAACGAAACCGAGGAGCAGGGCGGCAACACCAAGACATGCCAGCATGACAAGAGGCCATGTGTAGTCGTACTGAACGGCAATCTTCTCTGTGAACTCGGTAATGGCGGTGTCACCCTCAAGCATGGTCAATTTGCCTGCATCTACATCTGCCTTGGTAGCAGCTTCGAACTGGTCGATTTTTGCTACTAACTCGGGGTTGGTGATATCGAGCACCTTACCGATAAGCAGTGGGAACAGCCACAGACCGATGTTCTGAATCCAGAAGATCAGTGCGTAAGCAGAACCGATAATCTTGGGCTCTACGAGCTTGGGTACGCTGGGCCACAGTGAGGCGGGAACCAGCGAGAACGATGCGCCGAGCACAAGGATGGTTAGGTAGGCCACGATGATGCCGCCAATGGCATTCTCGGTGAAGAGAGGAAGCACAAAGGCGAAAGTGAGGTGACATCCAATGAGGAGCAATGAGCCCAGCACCAACATGGAGGCTGCCTTTCCCTTATGGTCAACGTAGCTACCCAGGATAGGTGTGATAAGCACAGCCAGCAAGGGGAACACAGCGAAGATGGCACTGGCCGACTGGCGCATATAACCCATGTAGCAGTAAACTACCAGAGAGATGATAGAGATAGCCAGAAGGGTGTACTGACGCGATTTCTGTTTCTGGAAATTGCTGGCAAAACCAAAGCCTGCCACCAACAGCATGATAGCGAACTGTACGAAGGTGACGTTATCGCTTGCCCAGAAAGAACCAGCTGCAGGTGCTTCAAGTGTAAGGTTACACTGCAGCATATTAACGGCATATTTCTGGAAGGGGAAAATAGCTGAGTAATAGAGCACGCACAGCAGGGCTACGAGCCAGAAACCGCTTGAGGTGAGAATCTGACCGAGATCGCTAATCTTAAAGGGGTCGTCCTTCTCTTCGGCCTCACCTGTCTGGGCGTCCAACTTCTTATCCATCACGAAGTAAACGATGGTCATAATGAGGGCGATACACAACAGAACAACACCGAATGCTACAGAACGGCTGACGCTAACTTCGCCACCCAGACGAGCAAAATAAGGTGAGAAAATCATGCAGGTGGCAACACCAAGGCGGGCGAGAGCCATCTCAGAACCCATAGCCAATGCCATATCGCGGCCTTTGAACCACTTCACAATACCGCGGCTTACGGTGATACCTGCCATCTCAACGCCACAACCGAAGATCATGAAACCACAGGCGGCAAACTTAGCAGAAGCGGGCATACCCTCGTAGAAAGGACTAACACCCAGCTCGTCGAACAAGGGGATGTAGTTCAGATTGTTGGTGAACCATGTTTCCAGACCTGAGCCAATGAAGGCATCTGTTACGGCATACCATTTGATGACAGCACCTACGAGCATCACCACAGCTGATAGGATGGCGGTGAAGCGGACGCCCATCTTATCAAGGATGATACCTGCAAATATCAGGAAGAAGGCAAATACATTGAGAAATACCTCTGACCCCTGCATGGTGCCGAAGGCGGTGGAGCTCCAACCGCGCTCTGAAAGCATCAGGTCTTTAATTGGTGAGAGGATATCCATGAATATGTAGCTGCAGAACATGGCGAGAGCCAGAAGCAGCAGTGCAGTCCACCGCATTCCGGCAGAGTCACGCAGAGTTTTTTGGATTGTTTGTGTCATTGATGTTCTATTGTTTTATTTGTGTTATTTCGTTCTTGAAGTGCTTGTCAATATCTTGCAGTTCTTGCTCGATGAACTTGTCCATCTGCTCACGAATAAAACGGTCTTCGAGATTAATCAGGTAGGACATATCTTGGATGGCACGTGTGCCGCTGACCAACAGGCCTCCAATGTCAAGTTTCCCCCATTGTTCGCTGGCAATAGTAAAGGCAAGGTTTGAACCCGATGCCATGAGGTTTGACAGGAGAATGATCTTCCGCGTACGGGCATCGTAGAACTGGCGTGAACCGTCTGTCTCAGGATTGTATTTTAAGCCATGCAGCAGGCCTACCACCATGTTGATGACCAACGGGAGCGCAGCCTGCTTGCCTATCAAAGTCAGGTCGCTCATCGTTGCCAGTTGCTGAGCCTGCATCTGAAATACCTCACTTTCCATTCCTGGCTGGAGGGCTTCTGTGACTGGTGCCAGGATGTCAACAGGCTGACCTTGTGCAGCACGCTGTTGAGCATATTGCGAATAGACTGCAGCAGTGAGTCGTCTGGGGTCTTCCTTAATACTTCTCAGTGCTTCTGCCAACATACCAGGTGTGCTGACTCTTTCGCCAGTGACGGCATTGGTAGATGTGTAGTCGCTACTGGTATGGGTGCCTGTTATTCTATTGACAATACCGAAAAGCCAGTTCATTGGGTCATTATCGAACGTGTTGCATGGCATCTCGTCCTTTTGCTCAAGTATCTCTTCCCAGTTCTTTGGCTCTTCGTGAATATCACCTTCGGGGACTTCTTCTGCTTCCGCAGCAAACTCCTCGTTAGTCTCGTCGATAAGTGCCAATTCCTTAGTGTCGGGCTTCTGTTCAAGCATTGCCATTGCCGATGGCGACAAGGTTGCAAGGATTTTGCCAGACCGTCCCAACTGTGATGCTATCTTTGGCATCATCGTCCAACGGGCTGTCTGTATACTGGTGGCAATGGAGAGGAATACCAAGTCACTCTGTGTGAGTCCGGTACGAGCCGCAAATTCGTTATGAATGCGCTCCAGCTCGCTGATGGCATGGTTTATTTCCTTGTTGCTCAACAAATCTTCTACGACGACATCCTTCCTGATATGATGTTGGTCGGCTTTCTTTTCAAGTGACTCCCACGACGGAATCTCGCTCCTGTCCATGCGCTCCTTTGTCTTTGCTTGCGTAAGGGTAGGGGCATGATGTTCTTCTGGCAGTTCAGTGCCAGTCATCTCAGCGAGTGATTTGACACGTTCTTTCATGGCTGACAGTCTTTTGGCCATATTGTCAAGATCATGCAGCTCACCTTGCTTCTGCTCTCTCAGTTGTGCCAGGTCGCCTTCCTGCATCTTGAGCACCCGCAGCGTGCGCTTTTCATCATCGGTATATGTTTTGTCAGCCATAGCTAAGAGTTATTTCCTTTTGTTCTTCTGGGCCTCTTCAATACGTTGCAGCGCCTCTTCCAGGAAATCGATGGTCTCCTGCATATTCTTGCGTTGCTCTTCGTTTTGATAGCTTTCCTCCTCCATCTTCTTGATGATGGCTTGCTGCTTGGCAATAATCGAGCGCTTCATCATCTCCATCTCCTGGCGTTGGCGCTCCTTGGCTTTTATATACCTATATAATACGCGCGCGCCTAAGACAAAGGGGTTCATGGTGCATACCAGATTCCATGGGTCGGTCAGAAACTCCTTGATACCATTGTTGTAGCCAAGCTGATTCTTCAGTACTTCATTGACGCTGTTCTGAGGGTCTTTCAGTACTTGATCTGCAACATTGACTACAGTGGTATAATAGTCCCTGACATTCGTTGGCTTCATAGGCTTAAGGCAGACGTGCTTATTGATTATTGCTACTGATGGCTTTGAGAAGCTGTATCAGACTGGCTTCGTCAGACCAGCTGAAGGTATCCAGTCCGATAATAGTGCGGTATTTGCGCTTCACCTCCTTGTCTTTGGGCAGATTGCGTGATACCTCGCGCTCATGAACCTTAATGAGCTCACCATTATACAAGTAATAGTAATGAGAAAAGATGGGAAGCTTATAGTCCTCATCGTTATTCAGATCCATAGAAGAGGTCGTAATGCCTCCATTCTCAAATCCCATGTTCGAGACGTTGATATTGTTTCGCAATTGCTGATTGTAAGCAACCATGTCAATCAGGTCAATGCGATAGAGCACATTGGAACCTACAGAATCAACCACAAATCCCAGTTGGTTGTGGATGTTGTAATACTTGCGATCATCGAATTGAACAGTTGCGATGGTCTCCATATTCGCTTCCATGGTGTATTCACCATTCAGATAAAGCAAAGAGCTGTTTTTCAAAGATACATTGGTGAGCGACTGTTTGATAGTCTTACCGTTCATCAGCGTAATGACCGATGGTTTGAATTCCTTGTAAAGTGTTACGCTGGTGGTCTTAACCTGGGCTATTGCTGTTAGTCCAAGAACCATGAATACTGCCAAAAGAATGTTTTTCTTAATCATAGTCTTATGTTTTCTTTCTGGTTGATATTTAAAAAGCTCATCGATTCCAAAAATCAATGAGCCTCTGTTTTCCTTGCGGTGCGTACGAGATTCGAACTCGTGACCTCCTGCGTGACAGGCAGGCATTCTAACCTACTGAACTAACGCACCATACTGTTATGTTTGCTATTTAAGAAAGAGAAGCGGTGCGTACGAGATTCGAACTCGTGACCTCCTGCGTGACAGGCAGGCATTCTAACCTACTGAACTAACGCACCATTGGTCTCTTGGCTGTTTAGCGGGTGCAAAGGTATTACTTTTTCCTGAATTACAAAAATATTTCGATGGAAACTTTTTGCAGTTAACATCCTTTAAGAGATTGGAAATCCTCTTTGCTTATAAAAAAGATGTTTTTGTTGAAAATATTTGTTCAGTTTCAGGGAAATGTGTAATTTTGCCAACAAATCAATAGCTGAAAGCCTTCTATGGATGAAATACTGAGTACATTTGCGCCAATCACGCTTGACGAGATGAGCAGTGTGAAACTGATGAATCGCACAGACACAAAGTTTGTGACCAATCTGCCTCAGTTATATAGATTGTTGGAGATGGCCCATGATGACTATTATGCTCAAGAGATTGACGGACAGCGTAATATGCTTTATGACACCACCTATTTTGATACGCGTGATTACGAAATGTATAAGGAACACCAACATGGCCATACCAATAGGCAGAAAATCCGTTTCCGCACTTACGTCAGCAGTCATTTGCAGTTTATGGAGGTGAAAACCAAGAATAATCACGGACGTACGAAGAAGAAACGCATAGAGGTGGGGGATATGGATCTCAGTGATGTGGAGAAACGGGAGTTCCTGGCTCGCACGCTGAGGTATAATGTAGATACGCTTATTCCCCACATGCATAATTATTTCCGTCGTATCACGCTGGTGAATAAAGCCAAGACGGAACGCCTGACTATCGATACGTCGTTGGAGTTCCATAATATGCAGACCAACACCGACCGCGATATGGGGCCTCTGGTCATTATTGAACTGAAACGCGACGGGCTTGTCTTTTCACCCGTTCTGGAGATGTTGCGCCAACTCCGAATTCATCCCCACGGTTTCAGTAAATATTGTATGGGGGCGGCATTGACAAACGGACAACTGCCAGTTAACCGCTTTAAGAAAAAACTGAGAGATGTGGAAAAAATCGTAAAATTATAACAAACAACCAATAAAAAACTATGGATTTTGTTCAAGATTTATTTTCTGTTGATTTCTGCAATGCGTTAGTGAGATTCTTCATTTGCTTTGCTGTAAACTGGGTTATCGTAAACAGACTCTACTATAAAAAGAGCCACAGAAGGGACTTCTACTTTACCTTCCTTCTGATTTCTGTAGCTATATTCTTCCTTGTGTACTTTATGATGGGTATGGACAGAGGCAAGGCTACTATGGGCGTAGGTTTGGGGCTCTTTGGCATTTTCAGTATCATGCGCTATCGTACTGATACGATGCCAGTGCGTGAGATGACATACCTCTTTATTATAGTATGTCTCTCCGTGGTTCATGCAATGGTAGATATTGAGAACGACAATCCCAATTACATTGCCGAATATGGTAAATTGCTGATTATTGATGTGATTGTGCTCGTCTCGATTACCTTATGTGAGATGACGCTGAAAGTGCAGAACACCAAACTGATTCAATATGACCGTCCGGAATTGGCAAAGCCAGAGAACAGAGAGCAACTGATTGCCGACCTGGAACAGCGTACAGGCTTGAAGATACTGAAAGTGGAAGTGGGAGGTATAGACTTTCTGAAGGACTCTGTAGTGCTTCGTGTCACTTATGCAGGTGAAAACGTAAGTGATGTCGATGCCCAATACACAGTAAGAAAATCGCAATGGAGAAACGTCTGATTATCCTTTTGCTCACGTTCGTCGGAGTCGTTACGGGTGTTTGTGCCCAAGGTAACGACTTTGGTATGTGGTATGAACTTGGAGCAGATAAGAAACTATCCCGTCAATGGAGCTTAGGTGTGGAAAGTGAGTTGCGTACACGTAACAATACCCGCACCTTAGACAGATGGAGTGTGGGAGTTAGTGCCGAATACAAGGTGCTGAAGTGGCTAAAGGTCTCAGCAGGTTATACCTTCCTGTATGACAATAACATGGAGGAAATGGATTTCAAACGCGACGGATTTACTCCAAACAACTGGCTTCCAAGCTATTGGGGCGTGCGTCACCGCTTTAATGCAGGTCTGACAGGCAGTGCTGCCTGGAAACGCTTCAAGTTCTCCCTGCGTGAACGCTGGCAATACACCTATCGTCCCGAGGCTGATGGCAAGAAGTATGATTTCGACAACTCCGTTTGGAAATCCGTTAAAGCAAAGGGGAAAAACGTGCTTCGCAGCCGCTTTCAGGCAGAATATGATATCCCTCGCTGGAAGTTCGACCCTACTGCCAGTGTTGAGATGTTCAACGACAATAACGGTATACAGAAGATGCGCTATCAGTTTGGCGTTGACTACAAATACAAGAAATACCATGTGTTCTCGCTGTCATATCGTTTCCAGAATGTCAATTCCGCTGACGATGACAATGACTTGAATAGCCATCTGATAGGACTCGGCTATACATACAAATTCTAACTTCAGACAAATCGAAAAGATGAAAAGGATATTTGCATACGTTTTGCTGACACTCTTCATGGCTGCTTGCGCCAGTGATGACAAGTATTCGTGGGATGAGGATTTTGCTGACAAGACTGCTACTGACACAATAAGAATTGGTCTGGCCTACAATGGGGCGACAGTGCTGGTGACAGGCGATGATTACGGCTTTGTCAATGTTGAGGGAGCCGATGTCACTGTTCATTCCGGCACAAACAAGTTTCTGCAACTTACGTTAAGTGGTTCTACTGCCGATGGTTCTCTTCTTATTTACAGTTGGAGGAAGTTGGGTATTGTTCTTGATAATGTGACTATTGTTAACCCAGACGGACCAGCCATCAATAACCAATGCGGCAAGGCATTTTATGTGACTCTGGCAGACGGAACTACAAACACGCTGACTGATGGTGAGGCATATTCCGTTGCGCTTGATGCCAATGGCGATACTATAGACCAAAAAGCGACATTGTTCAGTGAAGGGCAGGTATACTTTGACGGTACAGGTTCTCTTACTGTAAACGGTAAGGCGAAGAATGGCATTGCCAGTGATGACTATGTCGTCATAAATGGCGGCACTATTACTGTCAAAGTAGAATCGACGGGTTCAAACGGAATCAAGGTCAATGATGGTTTCACGATTGTTGACGGTATTCTGAATGTCAGTGTGGCTGCAGATGGTGCCAGAGGCATAAGAAGTGAAGCACGTACTACAATCTCTGGAGGTCAGACAACCATCATAACGTCTGGCGGTTGTGTGGTGGAAACGATTGATGGTGTGGAAGATGCATCTTCCGCTGCCGGCATCAAGAGTGACAGCCTTTTCACGATGACAGCAGGAACACTGACGATTACCAGTTCTGGTGATGGCGGCAAGGGTATCAACTGTGCCGATTCTGTCAAGTTCAGCGGTGGTACCCTTGAGGCTATAACCACAGGAACCAATGATAAGGGTAAGCCCAAGGCTGTTAAGAGCGACGTAGCCATTATTCTTAGCGGTGGGTCGTTTACGGCAAAGTGTGAATATAGCTGGGCTTGTGATAACGGCTATGAGGCTGACGAAGATGAATCAAACGCATCGATAGCGTCTAAGATGGTGACTATTCTTGGTGAAGCCCAGTATAAGTTACTGAAGAAAAAAGAAATGATAGTGAAATTTTAATACTCCAAAACAATGAAAAAACTACTTGTCTGTCTAACAACACTGATGTGCTGCCTCTTTGTAAATGCGGCACAGAAATTGACTATTAATGGTGAAATCGTAGAAAAAGCCGTTTACTCAATGACTTTTGACGGTGATAACGTCATTCTTACTTTCAGCGACCAGACTTCTCAGACTGTTGATATGTCGAATGTTGTCATCACATTCGATGCAGGTACTACCGATATCTATAGTCTCAAGATGCCAGTAGGGTCAAAGCTCGACATCGATGGCTTGTCTGCTAATTCAGAAATCTCTATTTACAATGCCGCAGGCAAGATGGTCTTGAAGACAAAGGCAGAAAGGACCTCGCAGAATCTCTCTACAGAGGGACTGAAAAGCGGTGTGTACATTCTGAAAGCAGGTAATAAGATAGTGAAATTCGTCAAGAAATAAATAACCTTTTGTCTATGAAAAAAGTTATACTTTCCTTGCTTCTGCTTCTTGGCATTTGTAGCGTTCAAGCCGCAAATACGGTGCCTAAGAACAGGGCAAACAACCAAATATGCCTGACGCTTGGAAATGGCGAGAAAGCATATTATAACACGTCCCAGATTTCCAGTGTTATCGTTGGCGACACTGTTGTTGTCAATGTTGACGAAACGGTTCAGGATGTATATGCCGGCAACGTCTCTTCAATCGCATTTGCCAAGAAGAGCGTTGAGAATGTTGCAGTGAACATTGCTTTTAATGGAACGACTGCATCAATAACGGGTGATACGGATGTGGTGACTGTCAGTCAGAACGGTGCCGACATCACCGTCACATCGACTATTGACTGCTATCTGGATATCACTCTGACTGGAAGCACCACAAGCGGTTCTTTGATTGTGTACAGTCAGAAGAAATACGGAATCACCTTAAATGGCGTGAGCATCACCAATCCTCAAGGCCCTGCCATCAACAATCAGTGTGGCAAAAGCCTTTATGTGACGCTGGCCGATGGTACTGTCAATACTTTGACAGACGGAGCATCGTATGCAGAGTCTTCCATTGACCAGAAAGGTGTGCTTTTCAGCGAAGGTCAGATTTATTTCCTCGGTACGGGTACCCTTCAGGTGAATGGTAATGCCAAGAACGGCATCGCCAGCGATGATTATATTGTCATTGAAGGCGGCACCATCAAGGTTGATGTCGCTGAAACCGGCTCCAATGGAATCAAGGTGAACGACGGGTTCACTATCAGTGGCGGCGTGCTGGGTGTCAATGTGAAGGCTGATGGCGCACGTGGTATCAAGAGCGATGCGCAGGTGGAGATACAAGGAGGCGAGACCACGATTACAACCAAAGGTGATTGTTTGATTGAGACAACAGATGGCGTTCGCGATACTGCCTCTGCTGCTGGTGTCAAGTGCGACGGTGTTTTCTTGATGACGGCAGGCAAACTGACCGTCACTTCTACTGGCGATGGCGGTAAGGGCATCAATTGTGCTGATACCGTTAAGTTCGAAGGAGGTACCCTGGTGGCTAATACCACAGGCTCCAATGACGAGGGTAAGCCAAAAGCCGTGAAGGGCGACAAGGGCATCATTGTCAGTGGCGGTTCCTTTATTGCTACCTGTAAGAAGAGTTGGGCTCTTGATAATGGCGTGGACAGTGAAACAGTCTCTGACAGAGTGACCATTATTGGAACTCCAATGACGAAAACGCTTGAGAAGCGTAATGTCGTCATCAAATATGAGTAAAAATCGGCCATAACTCTTTGTTATTCCGCAAAGTTTTCATACCTTTGCACTGGATTAACAGAAAGTTATGGCAACAGAAAAGATTCGGATTAAGGATATCGCAGAGCGGGCGGGAGTGTCAGTGGGCACTGTCGACCGCGTTTTGCATGAAAGGCCTAACGTCTCTCCCGCTGCACGCGAGAAAGTGGAGAAGGCCTTGGCAGAAATGGATTATCAGCCCAATGTATACGCATCGGCACTGGCATACAATAAGGATTACACGTTCTGCTGTGTCATTCCCATGCACGAGAGCGAGGCCTATTGGGACGAGATTGAGGAAGGCGTGAAAGCCTGTACGGCTCATAGACGTGATTTCCAGATTTCCTTGGATATTAAGTATTACGAGCGTTTCAACGGTCCTTCGTTCTCAAAGGTTGCTGAGGAGTGTCTGGCTGAGAATCCTGATGGTGTCATCGTGGTGCCTGCCAAGCTGGAACTGACTCGTGAGTTTACCAATACGTTGAGCGACCGCAATATTCCCTTTATCCTGCTTGACTCCTATCTGCCAGACTTGAAACCATTGGCTTTCTTTGGTCAAGACTCTTTCCAGAGCGGCTATTTCGCTGCCCGTATGATGATGCTCATTGCGTCGAAGGAGAAAGAGATTATGATGATGAAACAGCTGAAGGACGGACATATCGGTTCCAAGCAGCAGTCGAACCGTGAAACCGGCTTCCGTCATTATATGCGCGATCACTTCCCTGAGATCAGCATCGTAGAAGTTAATCTTCCGTTAGGAGGCACAAAAGCTCAGTTTGACAGGATTCTTGAAGACTTTTTCAAGGAGCATCCTCAGGTACACCATTGCATCACCTTCAATTCCAAAGCCCATCTGGTGGGTGAGTTCCTCTTGCGTACCAATCGCCGGAATATCCAGATTATGGGTTATGATATGGTGCCAAAGAATGCGGAGTGTGTGCGCCAGGGCAGCATCTCGTTCCTCATTGCCCAGCACGCCTATATGCAGGGCTATGCCTGTGTAGAGACGCTTTTTCAGGCTATTGTGCTGAAGAAGGAGGTTAATCCGGTGAACTATATGCCTATTGAGCTCTTGGTGAAGGAGAATATAGAATTCTACCGCCGTATCAATATAGGATAAAAACAAACATACTTAAACTTATGGAACTTAAAACTTATCTCAAGATCAATCCTGCAGACTCTGTTGTTGTCTGCTTGGTGGAAAAGAAAAAAGGTGATATTCTAGAAGCTAGTGGCGAGCGCGTGGTGCTGGCAGAAGATGTGCCTGCAGGTCACAAGGTATTGCTTCGTGATGTCAAGGAAGGCGAGAATATCATCAAGTACGGCTATCCCATAGGTCATGCCCGTAAGGATTTGAAGGCAGGCGAGTGGGTTAACGAGAATAATCTGAAGACCAACCTCTCTGGCACGTTGGAATATACCTATCAGCCTGTCAACGAGGTATTGAATATCAAGAAAGAGAACCGCACCTTCAAGGGCTATGTTCGTAAGAACGGCGATGTGGGTGTGCGTAACGAGATTTGGATTGTACCCACCGTTGGCTGTGTCAACGGCATTGCTGAACGTCTGGCAAAGAAGCTGCGTGAAGAAACGGGCTGTAAGGATGTTGACGCTATCTATACCTGGCATCATAACTATGGATGTTCCCAGTTGAGCGGCGACCACGAGAATACCCGCAAGGTGCTGCGTGACATCGTGCTCCATCCTAATGCTGGTGCCGTACTGGTGCTGGGCTTGGGTTGTGAGAACAATCAGCCCGATGATTTCATGAAGCTTCTGGGCGACTATGATAAAGACCGTATCCGTCTGCTCGTTACACAGAAAGTGGATGGCGATGAGGTTGAGGCTGGTATGCAGATTTTGCGTGAGCTCTACGCCATCGCAGGCAAAGACAAGCGTGAGGATGTGCCTGTATCAAAGCTTCGCGTTGGCTTGAAGTGTGGTGGCTCTGATGGTTTCAGTGGCATCACGGCTAATCCACTTGTGGGCGAGTTCAGCGACTGGCTCGTGGCTCAGGGCGGTACCAGCGTGCTGACTGAGGTGCCTGAGATGTTTGGTGCTGAGACTATTCTTATGAACCGTTGCGAGACACCTGAACTCTTCGAGAAGACCGTCTCAATGATTAATAACTTCAAGGAGTATTTCCTGAGTCACGGTGAGCCCGTAGGTGAGAATCCAAGTCCAGGCAATAAGGCCGGTGGTATCTCTACGCTTGAGGATAAGGCGCTGGGATGCACACAGAAGTGCGGACGTGCCCCTGTCAGCGGTGTGATGGAATATGGCGACCGTCTTACGGCTACAGGCTTGAATCTGCTGTCGGCTCCTGGTAACGACCTCGTTGCTGCTACGGCGCTGGCTTCCTGCGGCTGTCACTTGGTGCTCTTCACCACAGGTCGTGGTACGCCTTTCGGCACCTTCGTTCCTACGATGAAGATTGCCACCAATCCCACATTGGCTGAACGTAAGCCCAACTGGGTGGACTTCTCAGCCGGACAGCTCATTCAGGGCCGTACGATGGAGGAACTCCTTCCTGAGTTTATCGACAAGGTGTTAGCAGTAGCCAGCGGCGAGTTGGCTCGCAACGAGGAGAACGACTATCGCGAGATTTCAATCTTTAAAAACGGAGTAACACTTTAGCACCCCATCTTTAACGCTGAGGTACAGCGTTATACACAACACGTTATGGATGTAACAACACGTAATTTTTTCCGTCTTTTGCGAGCTGGCGAGTTTGGTCAACAGGAAAAGGTTGAGCCTATGTCGGCCTGCAAATGGCGGAAGACGATGTTGTTTGCCAAAGCTCACGGCGTTGAGGCTGAGACCTACGCTGGTCTTGAGGTGCTCAATGAGCAATTTTTCATTCAGATGATTCCTGAGGAAGTGACGACGGAGTGGGCGAGCCTGGCTTCATACAACTCCCGTCGCACCACCCTAGTGTGTACGGCACTCTCACCCAAACTTGAAAAACGTCTGGCATCGATAGCCGAGAAAGCCGATTCCTCGTCAGCAGAATATCAGTTGCTGGAGGAGTTGCTTCGGTTGGCTTATGGTATGCTATGTGATGACCATTGGGTGCGTCAGATGCTGGTGGTTGGCGAGATGATTCGTGAGCGTGGCTCTCAGGTCAATCGTGAAAAGCTGAGTAGATGGATTGACAAGTTCCACCTACAGAAGATGATACAGCTTGAAGGGGCGTTGCTGATTGAACTGATGGGACTTCAGTCTGATGAGTTGCCTTTCACGGTGAAGCCCTCTGAGTTTAATATCGAGCGTTTTGCCTCGTCTATTCCCCATAGTCAGGAGCAGATGCGCTTCTCGCAGGGTAAGGACATCTTCGTGCATACCAGCAACAAGTCGGCTATCGTTTGGAATGCGCGCCGCTCGGCCCGTTTTCTGCGCTATTATCCTACCGAGAGCATCGCCAACCTCTTTGCGTCGTTTGTCAAATCCCTCAATAATATCGAAGAATAAGCATGAAACTTTCAGAACTGAAAACAGGCGAAAAGGGCGTTATCGTTAAAGTGCTGGGTCACGGCGGCTTCCGTAAGCGCATTATCGAGATGGGTTTTATCAAGGGTCAGCAGATAGAGGTCCTACAGAATGCGCCCTTGCAAGACCCCGTGAAGTATCGCATCATGGGTTACGAGGTGTCGCTGCGTCATCATGAGGCCAATCAGGTTGAGGTGGTCTCTGATGTGGATGCCAACCTGCAAGTGTCGCCAGCCGTTCTGAAAGGTCACGAGGAGGATTATCTGCACCACGAAGCCCTGCGTGAGCGTCGTGTGATTCATGTGGCACTGGTGGGTAATCCCAACTGTGGAAAAACCTCACTCTTCAACTATGCCTCTGGTGCTCATGCTCATGTGGGCAACTATAGCGGTGTCACCGTTGATGCAACTGAGGCCCACGCCTCAATGTTCGGCTATGAGTTTATGCTCACCGACCTGCCTGGCACCTATTCCCTTTCGTGCTACAGTCCTGAGGAACTCTACGTCAGAAAGCACCTCTCCGAGCAGATGCCCGATGTGGTGATCAATGTGGTGGATGCCTCCAATCTGGAGCGCAACCTCTATCTCACCACCCAGCTGGTAGATATGAACGTGCGCATGGTGTGCGCCTTGAATATGTACGACGAGTTTGAGCGTCGAGGCGACAAGCTCGATATCCAGACGCTGTCCTCGCTCTTCGGTATGCCCATGGTTCCCACGTCGTTCAAGTCGGGTAGGGGTGTGAAGGATCTCTTCCGTGCCGTCATTCAGGTCTATGAGGGCAAGCACGGCAGCGCACGCCATCTGCATATCAACTACGGACACGAGATAGAGCAGGGTATCAGTCATATACAGCACTATTTGAAGAAAGACGAGCATATCACCCAGCAATATTCCACCCGCTATCTGGCTATCAAACTGCTGGAGCACGACAGTGAGGTGTTGCGCTTTATCGGTCAGCACCTCTCTGAGGAACATCGCCCTGAAGACCGCAAGCAGTTGCTCTCGGCTCGCGATAAGGCCGCTTCACGTGTGCAGGACGAGACGGGCTCTGACTCTGAGACAGCCATCATGGATGCCAAGTACGGCTTTATCAATGGTGCGCTGAAGGAGGCGGGCTATGCTACGGGAAAACAGGAGGACACTTATCGTACCACCCATCGTATCGATGCCGTACTCTCGCATCGCGTATGGGGCTTCCCTGTGTTCTTCGCTATCCTCTTCGTGATGTTCCACACCACCTTCGTGCTTGGTCAGTATCCTATGGATTGGATAGACGCAGGCGTAGAGTGGTTGGGCGAATGGATAGGTGCTACGATGCCCGAGGGGATGCTGCGCTCCATGCTTGTAGATGGCGTTATAGGCGGTGTGGGCAGCGTTATCGTGTTTATGCCTCAGATTCTGATTCTCTATTGCTTCATATCTATCATGGAGGACTCGGGCTATATGGCGCGAGCAGCATTTATTATGGACAGGCTGATGCACAAGATGGGACTTCACGGCAAGTCGTTTATCCCGCTGGTGATGGGCTTTGGCTGTAATGTGCCTGCGGTGATGGCTACACGCACCATTGAGAGCCGTCGTTCGCGACTCATTACGATGATGATACTCCCGCTGATGTCGTGCTCAGCCCGTCTGCCAATTTATATCATGATTATCGGCACCTTCTTCGCCGTAGAGTATCAGTCGTGGGTCATGGTGTCGCTCTATCTTATCGGCATCATCCTGTCGGTTATCGTGAGCAAGGTCTTCTCTACCTTTATTATAAAAGGTGAGGACACCCCGTTTGTGATGGAGCTGCCACCTTATCGCTTCCCCACGTTCAGAGCCATAGGACGCCATACGTGGGAGAAGGGCAATGAATACCTGAAGAAGATGGGTGGCGTGATCCTCGTGGCCAGTATTCTGGTGTGGGCCATGGGATACTTTAGTTTCTCAGGGGTAGCAGAATCGATGGAAAGCAGTATCATAGGGCGTTTAGGACAGGCTGTAGAACCGCTTTTCGCACTTCAGGGCTTCGGATGGCAACTTGACGTTTCGCTCATCGCAGGCGTGGGTGCCAAGGAGATTGTGGCCTCTACGATTGGCGTTTTAGGCGGCTTGGAGACGCTTTCCACCCTTCAGGCCTATTGTTTCCTGCTCTTCGTGCTCATCTATTTCCCCTGTCTCGCTACAATCTTCGCGATTAAGAACGAGACGGGTTCATGGCGCTGGGCGCTCACTTCCGCCATCTATACCACCGTTCTTGCTTGGATAATCTCGGCTGTAGTCTATCAAGCAGGGCTGCTTCTTATGACTGTGTTGCCATAAATGGATAGGAGTTAGCTGAAATTCAAAACCAAATTCTGGCCATTATTTTTTAAATTTTGGCCATTATTTTTTAAATTCTGGCCAAAATTCATCAAATTCTGGCCAGAATTTATTCTGATAGAACGTCTGCTCTATTTCACAAAGACCTTCTTCGTTATGCCATTGCTCATCCTTACGATAATAAAAAGAGGGTGTGTCAAAATTGACACACCCTCCGTATTTGATTCTATATTCGTTCTCTATTAGAAGTTGTAGTAGAAACCGAAGCTGAAGGTCGTAACCTTGAACTCCTGCAGCAGATTGAGGTTGGTTTGGGTGTCACCACCATCAGGAGAAACGAAGTCCAGATTGAAAACAGGGTTGGCATGAGCCACGATGCTGAACTTGTCGGTAAGGTTGTAGGCGATACCAGGAGTTACGAACACGCCGTAAGCATTGCTCTTAACGTCGCCACCGGCAGCCAGCTCAGTCTTGTTGTTGGTGAAATATACACCACCGTCAACGAATACATTTACCTTGCCAATGTTCAGGGCATTGTAGCGAGCATAGGGACGGAAGCTGAATGCGTTCTTCTTGTCACCGTTGAACTCCTTGGTGTTCTTGTAGCTCAGAACGGCACCAAGACCCCACTGCTCGTTAAGCTTCATGCCAAACTCTGGAGCGATAGTCAGAGAGTTGTCAACAGTAGTCTTGCTCTGATAGTTTACGGTACCTCCAATGTACATGTTGTTCTGCGCATTCATTGAAACAGTTGCCAAAACAGCAACCAGAGTCATCAAAATCTTTTTCATAACTTTTTTTTATATTTTAGTTACACATTGTCACCCTTTCGGATGGCGTTATCCTTAAATCGGGTGCAAAGGTATGAAAAACTCTGGTGCTGTAAAATGTTTTTGCGAAAAATGTTGATTTTTCGTTAAAAAACTTGATTTATGTTCATTCGTTTTTCCGTTTCACCTTATTTTATTTATAGGCCCTGTTTCATCTCCCAGCCGATGGCAGAGGCACCAAGCACGGCAGCAGAAGCTCCGTCGAGGGCACTGATCAGGAACTGAGCCTTGCCACGGAAGGGCTTCATGACGTGGGCATCATAGGCCTCGCGGATAGGCTTCATGATGAGTTCGCCTGCCTTGGTCATGCCTCCAAAGAAGATAAATGCCTCTGGTGATGAGAAAGCGGCAAAGTCGGCACAGGCCTCGCCCAGCATCTTGCCTGTAAAGGCGTAAATATCCTGAGCCAGTTCGTCGCCCTTCTCGGCAGCAATACTCACGTCGAGCGAGGTGATGTCCTCTGGCTTCATATCGCGAAGCAGGGAAGGACGGGTGGTCTTCTCAAGCAACTCACGAGCCGTGCGTGCCACGCCAGTAGCAGAGCAGTAGGCTTCCAGACAGCCCGTTCTGCCGCATCCGCAGGGACGCCCCTCAGCACCGCGTACCATTGTGACGTGTCCCAGTTCGCCAGCAAAGCCATCATGTCCGTAGAGCAACTGTCCGTTGGCTACGATTCCAGAACCAACGCCCGTACCCAGTGTGATGACGATAAAGTCCTTCATGCCGCGAGCTGCACCATACACCATCTCGCCTACAGCGGCCGCATTGGCATCGTTGGTAAGTCCTACGGGGATGCCACCTAAACGGTCAGAGAACATCTGAGCCAGAGGTACTACGCAGTCGTGGGCCCAAGGCAGGTTGGGTGCAAACTCAATGGTTCCCTTGTAGTAGTTGCCGTTAGGGGCACCGATGCCCATAGCCTTGATTTTGTCGAGGCCTCCCACTTGCTCGATAATGGGCTGAAGGGCATCTATGCAGGCGTTAACATAGGACTCGGCAGTGTCATGACCGCCAGTCTTGATGGCCGTAGTAGCTTTGATTTCTCCACGTGCGTCAACGATACCGAAAACGGAATTGGTTCCCCCCAGGTCAAGTCCGATGACATAGGGCTTTTGTATGGTCTGTTCGTTCATTGTTTTTGTTATTATAGGGTTATACTTCTATGTGCAAAGATAAGAAGTTTGTTCGTAAAACAAGCATCTTTAACTCCTTTTAACTGCTGTGACTACCAAGAATGGGTAAAAAAGTAGTACCTTTGCAAATGATATGGGATTTTATGTAAACACGATACCGAATTTGCTTGATATAGTCTTCAAGGGACTTCTGATAGGCATCATCGCCTCGGCACCAATGGGACCTGTTGGCGTGCTTTGCGTGCAGCGTACTTTGAACAAAGGCCGCTGGTATGGTTTTATCACGGGTTGCGGTGCAGCCTTGAGCGATATTATCTATGCTGGCATCACAGGTCTGGGTATGGGTATGGTGGTAGAGCTGGTGAGCAACGATACCAACCGCTTCTATCTTCAGATAGCCGGTAGCTTGATGCTGCTGGCTTTCGGCATCTTTACCTATCGTACAGACCCCACGAGGAAGATGCGACAGCCCGGTCAGAAGAAGGGTACGCTGACCCATAACGGCATCACGGCCTTCTTCGTCACCCTGAGCAATCCGCTGATTATCTTCCTCTTTATGGCTTTGTATGCGCAGTTCTCGTTTGGATTGCAGCCTGATAAACCTATAGAAATGGTGGCAGGCTTTACGAGCATTGTAGGAGGTGCCTTGCTGTGGTGGTGGGGACTGACTTGGCTGGTTGACAAGATTAGGCTGAAATTTGACAATAACGGCATTCGTATCATCAACAGAATCATTGGCACGCTGGTTATATTGGGTAGCGTGATAGTTCTGTTGACCACCCTCTTCAGCCTGCATCTCTATAATATTTTTTAAGGACAAATATGTTTATTGCACAGGAATTACGTAAGAAAAACATTGCGGAATACCTGCTCTATATGTGGCAGGTAGAAGATACGATACGTGCTTTCGACTGTTCGTTGGCACGCATCCGACGCGAATATATAGACCGCTTCGACTATGATGAGGAGCAGAAGGAAGAGGAGGCCGACTGGTTTGGCAACCTCATCCGAATGATGAATACCGAGGGCTGTCGTGAACAGGGACATCTGCAGATAAACAAGGTGACGCTGCAACTGCTTACTGAACTGCATCAGCAACTGCTGGGGTCATCGAAGTTTCCCTTCTACAATGCCGAATATTACAAGGTGTTGCCGTTTATCGTGGAGTTGCGCAACCGTGGTGCCAACAAGGAGGAAGGTGAGATAGAGACCTGTCTGAACCTGCTCTATGGTGTGATGATGTTGCGTCTGCAGAAGAAGGAGATTACAACGAATACGGAGCACGCCCTCAAGGAGGTGACCACCTTCATCGGTATGCTCAGCGACTATTATAAGAAGGATAAGGAGAAACCATTGGAGTTTTAAGACAATGAACATATTAGTTACGGGCTGTAACGGACAGTTGGGAAACGAGGTGCAACTGCTGGAGCGTGAGAATCCACAGCACACCTATTTTAATACCGACGTACAGGAACTGGATATCACCAATCAGGAGGCTATCGAGGCTTTCGTTGAGGTAAATGATATCGACGGCATCGTGAACTGTGCCGCCTATACCGCTGTGGATAAGGCAGAGGAGAACGAAGCGCTCTGTCAGCTGCTGAATGCCGAGGCACCAGCTTACTTGGCTCATGCTATGGGACAGCGTGGCGGATGGATGATTCAGATTTCTACCGACTACGTCTTCGACGGCACCAATCACACGCCCTATACGGAGCATGAGGAGACCTGTCCCAACAGCGTCTATGGTAAGACGAAGCTGGTGGGTGAGTTCAATGTACAGAAACTCTGCGAGAAGTCGATGATTATCCGTACGGCTTGGCTCTACAGCACCTTTGGCAATAACTTTGTGAAGACGATGATTCGTCTGGGGAAGGAACGTCAGGAGTTGGGTGTCATCTTCGACCAGATAGGTACTCCCACATATGCACGCGATTTGGCAGTAGCTATCTTCGCGGCTATCAATCAGGGTGTGGTGCCAGGCATCTATCACTTTAGTAATGAGGGTGTTATCTCGTGGTATGACTTTACCAAGGCCATCCATCGCATCGCTGGCATCAACAACTGTCATGTGCGCCCCTTGCACACGTCGGAATATCCTACGCCAGCCGCTCGTCCACATTATTCGGTATTAGATAAGACAAAGATCAAGCAAACATATGGTATAGAGATACCATATTGGGAGGAATCCCTTAAAGAATGTATTGAGAAATTATGAATCAAGAGATAGAACGTAGAAGAACATTTGCGATTATTTCGCACCCAGATGCCGGTAAGACCACACTGACTGAGAAGTTTCTGCTTTTCGGTGGACAGATTCAGGTGGCTGGTGCCGTGAAGAGTAATAAGATTAAGAAGACCGCTACTTCCGATTGGATGGAGATTGAGAAGCAGCGTGGTATCTCTGTGTCGACCTCTGTGATGGAGTTCGACTATACCCCCGATGGCAAGGATATCGAGTATAAAGTGAATATCCTCGATACCCCAGGTCACCAGGACTTTGCTGAGGATACCTTCCGTACGCTGACCGCTGTGGATTCAGCTATCATCGTTGTGGATGGTGCCAAAGGCGTTGAGACGCAGACAAGGAAGCTGATGACGGTTTGTCGTATGCGCAAGACACCTGTGATTATCTTTGTCAACAAGATGGATCGTGAGGGTCGTGATCCCTTCGACCTGCTTGATGAGTTGGAAAAGGAATTGGAAATCAAGGTGCGACCCCTCTCTTGGCCTATCAACCAAGGTGCCAAGTTCAAGGGCGTCTATAATATCTACGAACAGAAGCTCGACCTCTTTACGCCTGATAAGCAGCGCGTTACGGAGAAAGTTAGTGTGGAGGTCGGTTCTCCCGACCTTAATGCCCGCATCGGCGAACAGGATGCAGAAAAGCTCCGTGAAGACCTGGAACTGGTTGACGGCGTCTATCCTGAGTTCGATGTGGAGACCTATCGCTCTGCTGAGGTGGCGCCCGTCTTCTTTGGTTCTGCATTGAATAATTTTGGCGTACAGGAACTGTTGAACTGTTTCGTTGAGATAGCTCCATCGCCCCGTCCTACAAAGGCTGAGGAGCGCGAGGTACAGCCAGAGGAGCAGAAGTTCACAGGCTTCATCTTCAAGATTACAGCCAACATCGATCCCAACCACCGTTCGTGTGTCGCTTTCTGTAAGGTCTGCTCAGGCAAGTTCCAGCGTAACGTGCCTTATCTGCATGTGCGTCAGGGTAAGACGATGCGTTTCACATCGCCTACGCAGTTCATGGCTCAGCGTAAGAGTACCATCGACGAGGCTTGGCCTGGCGATATCGTAGGTCTGCCAGATACGGGTGGCATCTTTAAGATTGGTGACACGATTACTGAGGGTGAACAGTTGCATTTCCGCGGACTTCCCTCGTTCTCGCCTGAACTCTTCAAGTATATCGAGAACGATGACCCGATGAAGGCCAAGCAGCTACAGAAGGGTATCGACCAGCTGATGGATGAAGGTGTGGCTCAGCTCTTTGTCAACCAGTTCAACAATAGAAAGATTATCGGTACCGTAGGACAACTGCAGTTCGAGGTGATTCAGTACCGTTTGGAGAACGAGTACAACGCGAAGTGTCGTTGGGAGCCCGTACATCTGTATAAGGCCTGTTGGATTTCGAGCGATAACGAGCAGGAACTTGAGAACTTCAAGAAGCGCAAGTACCAGTATATGGCGAAGGATAAAGAGGGTAGGGATGTGTTTCTGGCTGACTCCGGCTACGTACTGCAGATGGCTCAGCAGGACTTCGAGCACATCCAGTTCCACTTCACCAGCGAGTTCTAAGCGAAGTTATTTCAGCTCCAACTCTTTTTGCATACGAATAATTTCGTCGCGATACTGGGCGGCCTGCAGGAAATCCAACTGCTTGGCCGCCTCTTTCATGCGACGGGTAGTCTCGGCAATCAGTTTTTCGAGCTGTGGACGGGTCATGCGCTCCTCGATAGGATCTGCTGCCTTGTCCATCTGGGAACCAATTGTGGCAAACTGAGTACTCTTAAGTTCCTTGAGGTCAGGACGGTCATCGCGAGTGAGTGAGCTCTTCAGGGCTTTTTGTATCTGTTTAGGCGTGATGCCGTGCTGCTCGTTGTACTGTAACTGCTTGGTGCGTCGACGATTCGTTTCATCAATGGTTTCCTGCATGGAGCGGGTGATGGTGTCGGCATACATGATAACGCGTCCGTTGACGTTACGAGCGGCTCGTCCTGCTGTCTGTACCAACGAACGACGATTCCTCAAAAAGCCTTCCTTGTCGGCATCGAGGATAGCCACAAGTGACACCTCAGGCAGGTCAAGACCTTCACGAAGCAAGTTGACACCAACGAGTACGTCGAACTCACCGTTGCGCAGTTTTTCCAATATCTGCACACGATCCAGCGTCGCTACATCACTGTGGATATAGGCTGTCCGCACACCGTGATTCAATAGGAATTCTGACAACTCTTCTGCCATTCGCTTCGTCAGAGTAGTAATCAAGACCCTTTCCTGGCGTTCAATCCTTAGTCGGATTTCTTCCAGCAGGTCGTCGATTTGATTCTCGCTGGGTCGCACTTCAATCTCTGGGTCAAGCAGACCTGTAGGACGTATAATCTGCTCTACAACAACACCTTCCGACTGTTGCAACTCGTAATCAGCAGGGGTGGCAGAGACATAGATAATCTGGTTGACCTCCTGTTGGAACTCATCAAAGGTCAGCGGACGGTTGTCGAAGGCGGCAGGCAGTCGGAAACCGTATTCCACAAGGTTGGTCTTGCGGGCTCTGTCGCCTCCATACATCGCACCAATCTGTGGCACGGAGACGTGGCTCTCGTCAATAAACATCAGGAAGTCATCAGGGAAGAAGTCGAGCAGACAATAAGGACGTTCACCAGCCTTTCTGCCGTCAAAATAGCGAGAGTAGTTTTCGATGCCTGAACAATGTCCTAACTCCTTGATCATCTCCATATCATACTCCACGCGCTCCTTGATACGCTGAGCCTTGATGGGGTCGCCCAGCTCCTCAAAGAAAGCCACCTGTTTCACCAGATCGTCCTGAATATCGTGGATAGCCTTGTTGGTTTGTTCCTGCGTCGTCATAAACAGATTGGCAGGATATAATTTGTAGTCGGCATATCGACCCATGCGCAGAAGTGTCACAGGGTCTAATTCCTCAATACTGTCAATCTCATCGTCCCAAAAGGTGATTCGCAGAATCTTCTCGCTATAGGCCATATAGACATCAACGGTATCGCCCTTTACGCGAAAGGTGCCTCGTTCCAAAGCAATATCGTTGCGTACATAGAGCGACTGCACCAGTTTGCGGAGCAATGCGTTGCGTCCGATATTCTGTCCTTGTCTAATCTCTACGACATTCTCAGAGAGGGCATTAGGGCTGCCCATACCGTAGATACACGAGATGGAAGAAATGACTACCACATCCTTTCTGCCAGAGAGCAGGCTACTGACGGCTGACAGTCGCAGACGGTCAATTTCTTCGTTGATAGCCAGGTCTTTCTCAATATACGTATCGCTGGCTGGCAGATAGGCTTCTGGCTGATAATAGTCATAGTAGCTGACATAATACTCCACGGCATTGTCAGGAAAGAAGCCTCGCATCTCGTCGTATAGTTGGGCAGCCAACGTCTTGTTGTGGCTCAGTATCAGGGTGGGGCGGTTGATGTTGGCTATCACATTTGCCATCGTAAACGTCTTGCCAGAGCCCGTTACGCCAAGCAATACTTGTGCACGGTCTCCTCTCCTTACGCCATCCGTCAACTCGCGGATAGCTTCTGGCTGATCGCCAGTAGGTTGGTATTTGGATGTCAGTTTAAAGTCCATTTCAACCTGCAAAATTACAAATAATCTGTGAAATGTGTATAATCTGTGTTTAAAAAATTGATAAACATTTTGTGCTTTACTCAAAAATGTGTAATTTTGCAGCTCAAAACTCTAAGTAGATGAAAATCAAAGCCATTATATTGTGCTCAGTTGTTCTCCTGCTAACAGGATGCGCAACTGAGTTTAACAGGGTTTTTAAGAGTACAGATTACGATTATCGGTATGAATATGCCAAACAATGCTTTGCTGAAGGCAGGTTTGGCCGTGCCGAGCAGTTGCTTCAAGACCTGATTACGCTCAAGAAAGGAACAGATGAAGCTGAAGAGGCTCTCTATATGTTGGCTATGTCCCAATATATGAATGGTGACTACGAGACGGCTGCAGCTACGTTTAAGAAATACTATTCTTCCTATCCGCGTGGCATTTATGCCGAGCAGGCGATGTTCTATGTTGGTCAGTCGCTCTATGAAGGTGCACCTGAACCCCGCTTGGATCAGACACCTACCATTGGTGCTATCAATGCCTATCAGCAGTTCATGGATTTCTTTCCAGAGTCTCGGTTGCGTGGTAAGGCACAGGAACGCCTGTTCGAGTTGCAGGATAAACTTGTCGTAAAGGAATTGCTTTCTGCCCAGCTGTATTATAACCTGGGTGGCTATTTCGGCAATATCAACTCCAATAGCGAGAGCAATTATTCGTCAAGCATTATCGTGGCTCAGAATGCGTTGAAGAATTATCCTTACTCGAATCATCGTGAGGACTTCTCACTGCTGATTATGAAGAGCAAGTTTGAATTGGCTGAGAATTCAAGTATCGACAAACGTATGGAGCGTTATCAGGATGCAGAGGATGAATGCTACGGATTCATTAATGAGTATCCTGAGTCGAAGAACAAGTCGCTGGCTGAGAAATATATTGAGAAATGTAAGAAAGTAACAAAGGAATAAATTAAGAATACAATGGATTACAAGAAATCAAAAGCACCGGTAAACACCGTCACTCGCAACATTATGGATCTCTGTGACGAGACAGGAAACATCTATGAGAGCGTATCTATCATTGCGAAGCGTGCTAATCAAATTTCAATTCAGATTAAGGAGGATTTGTCAAAGAAGCTGGCAGAGTTCGCTTCTTATAATGAGTCGTTGGAGGAAGTGTTCGAGAATCGCGAGCAGATAGAGATTTCGCGTTATTATGAGAAACTGCCCAAACCATCGTTGCTGGCTACTCAGGAGTTTATAGAGCACAAGATTTATTGGCGCGATCCCTCAAAGGACGCTCAAGGCTCTGAGGCATGATTCAGCGTATTCAGACCATCTACCTGCTTTTGGCAGCTGTCGTCTTAGTCGTGGGATGCCTCTTTGAACCAATGGGGTATTTTATGGGACTTACGGGAAGTATGGCTCTCTTGGCTCTGGTAGTGGTGTTCTTTTATAAAAACAGACCGTTTCAAATCAAGATGTGCACAGTCCTTCTCGCGATAGGTGTCATCTATTATATTGCGTTGGCTGTGCTGCATCCTGTCTTAGAGTGGTATGCTGTTATGCCAATGTTGGCAGTGTTCTTCCTCTTCCTGGCTCGAAAACGAATAGTGAAGGACGAGAAACTGGTAAGGTCGCTCGATAGAATCAGATAAACCGAAGAAAACATCAAGGGGTGTCGGGCAATGAAAGCACGTCGCCCCTTTATTATCTCTATTCAAATGGAAATCAAAACAGCAGAATTCACCCTTTCGTCACCACGTGAGTCCATGTGTCCCAAGGACACTAAGCCTGAGTATGCCTTCATAGGCCGCTCGAATGTAGGCAAGTCGAGCCTCATCAATATGCTCTCGCGTAATAAGAAACTGGCTAAGACATCATCGACACCAGGTAAGACGCTGCTCATCAATCATTTCCTGATGAACCGCGAATGGTATCTCGTAGACCTTCCCGGCTATGGATTTGCCAAGCGTTCAAAGACGGAGGTGGCCAAGTTGGATCAGATGATTCGTGGCTATATCCTGGAGCGTGAACAGCTGGTGAATGTGTTCGTGCTGGTGGATATCCGTCTGGAGCCCCAGAAGATAGACCTGGAGTTTATCAATTGGCTGGGCGTGTCGAGCGTGCCTTTCGCCATCGTTTTCACCAAGGCCGACAAGCTCTCTGAAACGAAGGTGAAAGCAAACGTGAATTTCTATGTGAAAACGATGCTTGAGACGTGGGAGGAGATGCCTCCTTACTTCATTACTTCATCAGACAATGCACGCGGACGCGAAGAGGTGCTGGATTATATTGATCAGATTAATCAGTCGTTGAAACAGTCGTAGGGAAATGGCAAAGGAAACACCATATCTTGAGGTTCAGTCGCTGACCAAGTCGTTTGGCTCGCTGGTGCTCTTTGAGAACATCAGCTTTTCTATTGCCGAGCGTCAGAAGGTAGGACTGATAGCCAAGAATGGTACAGGAAAGTCAACGCTTCTCTCGCTGCTTTCAGGCAAAGACGGCTATGACAGTGGTGACATCATCTATCGTCGTGACCTGAAGGTGGGCTTCTTGGAACAGTCGCCTGTCTTTGATCCTGACGATACGGTGCTTGACGCTTGCTTCAATCATCACGGTGATGAGGAGAAAGTGCTCAAGGCCAAGCAAATCCTGACCCAGCTGAAGATCCGTAATCTGCAACAGCCAATGGGACAGCTCAGTGGCGGTCAGCAGAAACGTGTGGCGTTAGCCAACGTACTGATTACTGAGCCCGATCTGTTGATTCTCGACGAGCCTACCAACCATCTGGACTTGGAGATGATAGAATGGCTTGAGGGCTTTCTGAATCGAGGAAACAAAACGCTGCTGATGGTGACCCACGACCGCTATTTCCTGGATCGTGTGTGCTCTGTCATCCTTGAGATTGATGATCGCACGATATACACCTATCGAGGCAACTATTCCTATTATTTAGAGAAACGTCAGGAGCGTATCGATAACCGCAGGGCAGAGATAGCCAGAGCCAACAACTTGTATCGTACGGAGCTCGACTGGATGCGTCGTCAGCCTCAGGCACGTGGACATAAGGCCAAGTATCGTGAGGATGCCTTCTATGACTTGGAGCGTATTGCCAAGTCGCGCATCGAGGAGCGTGCCATCCGACTCAAGGCTTCCAATGTCTATATTGGTTCAAAGATCTTTGAATGCCAGTATATCTCGAAGGCCTTTGATGACACGGTCATCATGAAGGACTTCTACTATAACTTCTCGCGTTTCGAGAAGATGGGCATCGTGGGAAATAACGGTACGGGAAAGTCTACGTTTCTGAAGATGTTGTTGGGACAGATGGCACCCGATGAAGGACGTATCGTTATCGGTGAGACCGTTCGCTTCGGCTATTTCTCGCAGGAAGGATTGCAGTTTGATGATCAGCAGAAGGTGATAGACGTCGTGAGGGATATAGCGGAGTATGTGGATCTGGGCAGCGGACGTCATCTGTCTGCCAGTCAGTTCCTGCAACATTTCCTCTTCACGCCAGAACAGCAGCATAACTATGTCTATAAGCTGTCTGGCGGCGAGAAGCGTAAACTGTACTTATGTACTGTTTTGATGCGTAATCCTAACTTCCTGGTACTTGATGAGCCTACTAACGACCTCGATATCGTCACCTTGCAAATCTTGGAGGAATATCTGCAGGACTTCCCTGGCTGTGTCATCGTGGTGAGTCACGACCGCTATTTTATGGATAAGGTGGTCGATCATCTGCTGGTGTTCAAAGGTCAGGGTGAGATCAAGGATTTCCCTGGCAACTACACGCAATATCGTGAGTGGCAGGCTCTGCAACCTAAAGATACTGTTTCCGCATCAAAACCAGCACAGTTAGCTATCGAAAACAGCACACTTACGATGACTAAAGAGCCCAAACGCAAAATGTCTTATAAGGAGAAGCGTGAGTTTGAGCTGTTGGAAGGTGAGATAGAGGCCCTTGAAGCGGAAAAGAAACAGATAGAGGAGGCACTGAGTAGTGGCACTATAAGTGTTGATGAGATAACAGTCATGAGTAAGCGACTGCCGCTGTTGACGGAAGAACTTGACGAGAAGTCGATGCGCTGGCTGGAACTAAGTGAACTAATATGATACAGCAATATCCATCACGACTGTTAGAACGGGCTGTGCAGGAGTTCTCCAAACTGCCTGGCATAGGACGCAAGACGGCCTTGCGACTGGTGCTTCATCTGTTGCGTCAGGATACCGACGACGTGATGCAGTTTACGGATGCCGTCAGTCAGATGAAGCAAGAGGTGAAGTTCTGTCGGGTGTGTCATAATATCAGCGATCAGGATATCTGTCCTATCTGCTCTGATCCTCGGCGAGACAGCTCTACGATATGCGTCGTGGAGAATATCCAAGACGTGATGGCTGTAGAGAATACCCAGCAGTTTTCAGGGCTCTATCATGTGTTGGGTGGGCTTATATCACCAATGGATGGCATAGGTCCCAGTGATTTGGAGATAGACTCTTTGGTGGCTCGTGTGGCTGAAAGCGATATCAAGGAAGTCATTTTGGCCTTAAGTCCTACGATGGAGGGCGACACCACCAATTTCTATATCTTCCGCAAACTGGCTGCCTATGATGTGAAGATTTCTATCATTGCTCGCGGTATCGCTGTAGGCAACGAATTGGAATATACTGATGAGGTGACGTTGGGACGATCAATTCTGAACCGTACACCTTTTGATGGAAAATAAAAAAGAAAAGAAAGATGAAACGTACACGTAACATACTGATGGCCCTTTATTGGCTGACGCTCATTGTTGCTGCAGGACTCTATTTCTGTGGTGAGTTCTTAGAGGTGGATATGGCTTGGCTCTCGTCTGACGAAAGCCGTCAAACGGGCATCGTGGTGCAGATGGTGATGATACTGCTGACGCTGGGATTGGTACCTTTGGCATTGTATCTGTTTAAAATGAAACGCGTTCATGCATTGCTCATGGAAAATCCTTCAGCGGCATTACTGAAATGGGGCATTGTGAGAATCCTGACATTGGGAATACTGCTGGTGTGCAACACCTTATTATATTATATGTATGGCTTTGAGCCGGCCTTTGGTTATCTGGCTGTGATGGTGATGTTGACAATGCCTTTCGTACTGCCTACGATGAGCCGTTGTAAGTCAGAGACAGAAGAGGAGAAGGAACCGGAGCAAGATGAAACAGCAGAAGAAGCATGAAACTAACGGTCGTCATCGTCAGCTATAACGTCTGTTATTACTTGGAACAGTGTATTGGCAGCGTGCAACGAGCCACAAAAGGACTTGAGGCTGAGATCTATGTGGTTGACAATCATTCTTCTGATGGCTCCGTTGACTATCTGAAGCGTCGTTTTGCTGACACCATCACACTAATAGAGTGCAATCATAATCAGGGCTTTGCAAAAGCCAATAATATTGCCATCCGTCAGTCGAAGGGTGAATATGTGCTGCTGCTCAATCCTGATACGTTTGTCGGTGAAGATAGTATTCGTCAGGTGGTGGCGTTTATGGATGCTCATCCAAAGGCAGGTGGTGCAGGCGTGATGATGCACAATGCAAATGGAACAGTGGCTCGTGAGTCGCGACGCGGCTTGCCTACGCCATACGTGTCGTTGCTCAAGATGCTGGGCTTCTCAAAGCGTTATTATATGAGTCATCTGTCGTGGACGGAACCAGGACGGATAGATGTCGTAAGTGGAGCATTCATGATGCTGCGTCGCTCTGCTTTGGAAAAGGTAGGACTGCTTGACGAGGATTTCTTTATGTACGGTGAGGATATCGACCTGTCGTATCGTATTCTGAAAGGCGGCTATGAGAACTGGTATGTCCCCTCAAATATTCTCCATTATAAAGGTGAATCGACGCAGAAGAGCACGTTCCGATATGTCCATGTGTTCTATCAGGCCATGCTGATATTCTTCCGTAAACACTACGGACATCTGAGCTTCTTTGTCGTATTGCCCATCAAGATGGCCATCTATGGCAGGGCTTTCCTGGCACTTTTCCAGATGCTGTCAATGCAATTGCGGAGGTATCTGGGTGATTATGGCAAAAGGGAAGATATAACCTACGCTTTTGAGGGAAGTCAGCCGATGGTTGACAATTGCATGAAGATAGCCCTTCGCAAGGGACTCTCGATGGCAGAGACAAGCGTCAGTGCCGATTGTGTGGTCTATGATACCGATACGCTTTCGTTTGAGGAAATCATTGCCGAGGCCGCAAAACATCCTGGCAAGCAAATAGGAACCTATAGCAGCAAGAGTTGCGTCATCATCACTCCAGGAGAGATTATCAAATGAAAAAATTGCCAATAGTCCACCTTAGAGCAATGGAACCAGAAGACCTGGATTTGCTCTATACCATCGAGAACGATACGTCGATATGGAATGTAGGGCTTACCAATGTGCCTTATTCCCGCTTTGTGCTCCATGATTTCATGTCGAGCAATACAGGTGACATCTACACAGATAAGGAAGTACGACTGCTTATCGAGAACGAAGTCAAGGTGGTAGTTGGAATAGTTGATCTGATGAAGTTTGACCCAAAGAACCTAAAGGCAGAGCTGGGCTTGTTGATAAGTAGTGCATTCCGCAGACAAGGCTATGCCAAAGCCACCATCTCTCTAATTCACGAATATGCACTTTCAACGCTTCACCTGCATCAGCTCTATGTCGTGATAGCAGCAAGCAACGAGACCACACTGTCGTTGTTCCGGCAATATGGCTATCAGCAGTCGGGCATACTCAGAGAATGGCTTTATGATGGACGCACCTATCATGATGCCGTCATCATGCAGCGTCTGTTGTGATTACTCTCTTCTGCGAAATTCCGAGCAGGTGATAGCTGTGGCAATGGCTACGTTTAAGCTCTCTGGCCCCTCGTGGAACTGGGGAATCAACAGCTTGTGCGTAATCAGTTGGCGTATCTCTTGTGAGATGCCGTTCCCTTCGTTGCCCATCACGATGATTCCCTCTTTTGAGAGTTCTTGCGTGTAAATGTTTTGTCCGTCAAGCAGGGTACCATAAACAGGCACCTTGCTGTTGCGAATCATTTCAGCTAAGTCTGTATAGATCAGATTTACACGGGCAATGCTGCCCATCGTGGCTTGTACCACTTTGGGATTCCAGGCATCTGCCGTACCCTCGGAACAGTAGATGGTGGTGATGCCAAACCAGTCGGCAATGCGGATGATGGTACCCAGATTGCCAGGGTCTTGCACATCGTCGAGCGCCAGCGAAAGGGGAGAAGATGAGGCTTGTTCTTTGGAAGGAATCTCAAAAACGGCCAGTACTTCTTGTGGATGTTGCAGGAAACTTAACTTTTGCAGTTCCTCTTTGCTCACTTCCTGAAAAGCCAAGCCGTTGTGTTTCCATTCGTTGGTGGCAAAGATTTGGTATGCATTGAAACCTGCGCGTAGCAAGTCGCCCACCACTTTAGGACCCTCTGCAACGAAAAGCTGCTCCTTCTTCCTGAATTTCTTATGTTCGAGTTGTCGGACAAATTTGATTTGGTTTTTACTTATCATTTTGCAAAAGTACGAATAAGCGAGAAAAGAACCAAAAGAAGTACACAAAATTACCGAATTTAGACCCGTATTTCAATATTTTTATGTACTTTTGCGCTTGATTATGCGAAAGGTATTTCAGTTTGGTCTCTTTTTGTTGGGCGCGACAGCATTGCTTTCATCGTGCTCATCAACAAAATACGTGCCTGAAGACGAATATCTTCTAAATCGTGTAAGAGTAGAAACCGAAGGTAACTATCGGGATTTGAATACCACGACGCTCCGTAGCTATGTGCGCCAAACGCCTAATCGCCGTTGGTTCTCGCTCTTCAAACTGCCGTTGGCAACCTATTCCCTCTCTGGTCGTGACAGTTCAAAATGGGTTAACCGTACCTTAAAGGCAATAGGAGAACCGCCAGTTGTCTATGACAGCCTGCGTACTGCCCTTTCTTGCGAAGATCTGACTCAGCATCTCAAAAACGAGGGATTCCTTCATGCGCAGGTAAGGCTCAATGTTGCAAGACATAAGCGAAAGGCTGATGTGACGTACACATTGGTGCCTGGAGAACCTTATTTTGTACATCATATAGACTACGTCATCTCAGACACGGCTATCGCCCGTGTCTTGAGCCGGCAAGACTCTACCAAGAGTTTGCTGCACAGTGGCATGAGATTTGATGTGTCCCAGCTTGATGCTGAACGTAAACGTATAGCCACTCTTTTGGCAGATAGCGGCTATTACCGTTTCCACAAGGATTTTATTACCTATCAGGCCGACTCAATAGCCGATACTCATCTTGTCAACCTGACGCTACGTCTTTCGCTGTATCATCAGCCTGATCAGGAACCGGTAGCTCATACACGCTATTGGGTTCGGCATATCAACTACAGCAGTGGCGACCCTACTGATTCGGTCATCCATCTGCGCCGTCATGTGCTGCATGAGTGTACACATCTTCATTCCGGGGAGTCGTATTCGGCTACGGGACTACAGGATACTTATAATCATTTCGGACGGTTGCAGGCTGTGAAATACACCAACATCACCTTTAATCAAACGCCTGCCAGTGATTCTCTCGATTGTCATATCCAACTACAGAACAATAAGCCGTCAACCATCAGTTTCCAGCCGGAAGGCACAAATACCGCCGGCGACTTGGGTGCTGCTGCTTCATTGACCTACCTAAACCGCAATCTGTTCAGGGGAAGCGAGACCTTCACCATTCAGTTGCGTGGTGCATACGAGGCCATACGCGGCTTGGAGGGGTATTCTAATCAAGACTTCGTGGAGTATAGCTTGGAGACAAAGTTGCAGTTCCCCCGTTTCATCTCTCCATTCCTGAACAGACGATTGCGCCAGAAAGTCAATGCCACGAGTGAAGTCTCAATGATGTTTGATATGCAAAACCGTCCGGAATTCCATCGCCGGCTTCTTTCTGCCGCCTGGCGTTACAAGTGGAATTTCCCATATCGGCACGACCGTTTCCAGTTGGATGTACTTGACCTCAACTATGTCTTCATGCCCTGGATCTCTGATACTTTCCACAACCTTTATCTTGGCAATGAGACAACGCGAAATGCCATTCTGCGCTATAACTACGAAGATCTGTTTATTACGAAGTTAGGCTTCGGCTATACCTATACAAAAGGTAATACAGCCTTTAAGTCAAATGTCGAGACATCGGGCAATGTGCTCTCATTAGCTTCACGTATGGTAAGTGCTGAGAAAGATAATGATGGACATTTTCGCTTGTTTAATATAGCTTTCGCACAATATGCGAAGTGTGACTTGGACTTGAGTCACACCTTCCAGATAGACCGGACCAACCAGTTAGTGCTTCATGCCGGACTGGGTATTGCCTATCCCTACGGGAACTCTACTGTGCTGCCTTTCGAGAAACGCTATTTCTCCGGAGGAGCAAATAGTGTGCGTGGATGGACAGTACGATCTCTGGGGCCAGGAAAGTATAAAGAGCGTGACGGACGTATCAACTTCATCAATCAGACGGGCGATATGAAGATAGACCTGAATGCAGAGTATCGCACAAGGATGTTCTGGAAGTTTGCTGCCGCTCTCTTTGTCGATGCAGGTAATATATGGACCTTGCGTGAGTACGAGGAACAGCCGGGTGGATTGTTCCGCTTCGATGAGTTCCTCAATCAGATGGCAGTGAGCTATGGCTTAGGTCTTCGTCTGAACTTCGACTATTTCATACTTCGTTTCGACCTTGGTATGAAGGCTGTCAACCCGTCTTATGAGTCAGACAATGACTATCATTATCCTCTGCTTCATCCAAAGTTCAGTCGTGACTATGCCTTCCACTTTGCAGTGGGATTGCCCTTCTGATGATTAATTGTAGAAAAATGGTTTAAAACAAAATATGCTGAGATTTATATCTTTTGGAAGCGGAAGCAGTGGCAACTGCTATTATCTGTGGACAGAGAACGATAGCCTGCTCATTGATACGGGAGTGGGTTTGCGTACATTGAAAAAGTATTTCCGTGACTACGGCTTGAGTCTGTCAAAGGTTCACCGTATCCTGATTACCCACGATCACGCAGACCACATCAAATGTGTGGGAAGTATGAGCTATGACCTCCAGTTGCCTGTCTTTGCCACTCGCCCTGTCCATGCAGGCATTGATCGCAACTTTTACGTGACTCGTAAGGTAGGGCAGGGGTTACGCCGATATATTGAACCTGGTGTGGCATTGCAGGAGGGCGACTTTACCATTACACCTTTTACTGTGCCTCACGACAGTAGTGATAATGTGGGCTATTTCATACAGGCAGAGAATGTCAATTTCTGCTTGATTACTGATGCCGGCCGCATTACAGACGAGATGGCACAGTATATAGGACAATCACATTATTTGGTGATTGAGGCCAACCATGACCGTGAGATGTTGCAGCAGGGTCCCTATCCGGCATATTTGAAGGAGCGAATCAGTAATGGGAATGGCCATCTTAACAATGATGCGTGTGGTGAGGCCATTGCACGTTATATGGGTGAGCACCTGCGCTACGTTTGGCTCTGCCATCTCTCTGAAGAAAACAACCACCCAGAGTTGGCTCGTAAGACTGTGGAGACTGTGCTGCGCTCCTATGGCATCATAGCAGGTAAAGACCTGCAGCTTGAGGTTCTAAAACGCACCACACCAACAGGAATCTTTGATTTGGTATAGCGTCAGTGGGGACTCTAATCCCGCCGGTTTGGTTTCTCAGGAGCTGTTGGGACTTAAAGGGTTATCCTTATTAGAAAAATAACATACCTTCAACTTCGGTTTGACCTTTTTTTCAGATATTTTTTGCCGTATTAAGGAAAAATATTTATCTTTGCAAACAAATTGCGTAACAGACATGATAGTAGCCAATCCTATTTATGACATCGTCTTCAAGTACCTGATGGAAGACAACCGCATTGCCCGCACCATTCTCTCGGCACTGCTGAAGAAGAACGTGGTGGAGGTAGAGGTGCGCCCACATGAATATGCCAACGACCAGCGCGACACGCTGTCGGTCTACCGTATTGACTTCGGAGCCACCATCCGCGAGGACGACGGCTCGGAGCACCTGATTCTAGTGGAGCTGCAGAAGACGTGGCTTGAGACCGAGACGCTGCGCTTCCGGCAGTACCTGGGCGTGCACTATTCCAACCCGAAGAACATGAAGGGCGACTATGCCTTGCCAACCGTTGCGGTATACCTGCTGGGACATAAAGTGGGCGACATCGAGGAACCCGTGATCTATGTCCATCATCATCCGATGGACTACAACGGCAACCTGGTGACGAAAGGACTTCCCAACCCCTTCGTGGAGAGCCTGACCCACGACAGCATCATCGTACAGATTCCACGCCTGCACGGTCAGATTAACAACCGTCTGGACATGGTGCTGAGTATCTTCGACCAGACGAGGAAAGACAAGATGGACGAGCATATCCTACGACTGGACGAGCAGGTCTACTCTGATGACCGCGACATGGAGCGCATCATCCACCGCCTGACGATGGCGGCGGCCGATGCCGATATGCGGCATCGCATGAACGTGGAGGACGAGTACTTCTCGATCATAGAGAAGCGCGACACGGAAATACTTCTGAAGGACCAACAGCTTGCCGAGAAGAACGCTCAACTTGCAGAAAAGAGTGCCGAACTTGCAGAAAAGAGTGCCGAACTCACAGAAAAGAGTGCCGAACTCACAGAAAAGAGTGCCGAACTTGCAGAAAAGAGTGTCCAGCTTGCAGAAAAGAGTGTCCAGCTTGCAGAAAAGAGTGTCCAACTTGAAGAAAAGAGTGTCCAGCTTGAAGAAAAGAGTGTCCAGCTTGAAGAAAAGAGTGTCCAGCTTGAAGAACAGAAAGCTATGCTCACCGAGCAGAAAGCTATGCTCACCGAGCAGAAAGCTATGCTTACAGAGAAAGATGCTATGCTCACAGAACAAAAGACTATGCTACGGGCGTCTATTCAGATGTTAGTCAAGGCTGGAATGTCGGCAGAGGCTATTGCACAAAGCCTTGGGAAAGACATAGAAGAAGTCAGGCTGCTGATGAACTGACAAACTATAGTATTTGCTTTCGTTAATCAGTCAGATAAAAAAGGAGGAACATTCATCTATGTAGAATGTTCCTCCTGTTAATATTTGACAACGGGGTTACCCGTCTTGCTTACAGGATAGTCTTTACGGCCTCCAGCATTCCCTTGGCCTCAATCAGGTCGAGGAACTGCTTCACCATCTGGTTCAGACCTGCTACCTTGTTCAGGTCTTCCTGCCAGATAAACTCTGCACCCAGTACGCCATCAGCTACCTTCTGAGTGTCACCGGTAGCCCAGAGCTGCTGCAAGAGTTCAATGATCTTCGCATCGTCGTTAGGCGTAATCTCTGCACCGTCGAAGCGCTTGCCACCCTTGTAATAGGTGATGATAGCTGCCAGACCGAATACCAAGCCCTTAGGCAGTTCGCCCTTGCGCTCCAAGTAGGTCTTCACACCGGGCAGGTCACGAGCCTGGAACTTGGGGAAGGAGTTGAGCATGATGCTGGTCACCTGATGGTCGACGAATGGGTTGTCGAAACGCTCCAGCACGTCAGCAGCAAACTTCTCCAGCTCATCCATCGGCAGGTCGAGTGTCTGCATCAGTTCTTCAAACTGTACCTTGTGGATATACTTTCCAATCACTTCATGGTTGCAGGCATCGCGAACGATGTTCACACCGCTGAGATATGCTACGGGGCTGAGCACGGTGTGGGGACCGTTCAACAGGGTCACCTTACGTTTGTGGTAGGGCTCTTCTGAAGGCACAAAGAGTACGTGCAATCCAGCCTTGTCTGCTGGGAATTCCTCTGCCACTTCCTTCGGAGCCTCGATGACCCAGAGGTGGAAGTTCTCTGCCTGTACAACGAGGTTGTCACGATAACCCACCTTTTCCTGAATCTCAGCAATCTCCTTGCGGGGGAAGCCTGGTACAATACGGTCTACGAGGGTAGCGTAGACGCCGCATGACTCCTCAAACCACTTCTTGAAGCCCTCTGGCAACTGCCACAGTTCGATATACTTATAGATGCAGTCCTTCAGCACGTGACCGTTGAGGAAGATGAGCTCGCAGGGGAAGATGATGAGACCCTTCGTGGGATCACCATTGAAGGTCTGATAGCGGCGGTACAGCAACTGCACCAGTTTGCCTGGATATGAAGATGCTGGCTTGTCCTCAAGCTTACAAGCAGGATCAAAGGCGATGCCAGCTTCTGTGGTATTTGAGATGACAAAGCGAATCTCTGGCTGGTCAGCAAGTGCCATGAAGGCATCGTTCTGAGAATAGGGGTTCAGTGCACGACTGATAACGTCGATACGCTCCAGTGTATTGACGGGCTTGCCGTTCTCACGACCCTGCAGGTTAACGTGGTACAGGCAGTCCTGGCCGTTCAGCCACTCAACCATACCCTTGTCAATGGGTTGTACAACAACAACACTACCATTGAAGTTGGTCTTCTGGTCCATGTTCCAGATAATCCAATCAACGAAAGCACGCAGGAAGTTTCCTTCACCAAACTGAATCACCTTCTCAGGCATCACACTCTTAGGTGCGAAATGTTTGTTTAATGGTTTTAACATAGCAAATTCTTTTTTGTTGTTTGTTTTTTAGCAATATTAGTTTTGTTCATTTTTTGATGGTGCAAAGGTACGTATTATTTCTGATTCCACCAAATTATCATCTTGGAAAAACGACTCTTATATCTCCATGAACCTCTGCATAAACTCATTGAGGCGCAGCAGCCCGTAACTACCTGAGACACACGACTCCTCATCATAGTGCTCTACCTCGTCGGGCTCTATACCTTTATAATATATAAGGAAGGGTACGGGCTCGTTGACGTGGATGCGCTGTTCTACGGGTGTGGGGTGATCGGGCAGGATAGCGATGCATACTGGCTCTGTCATCTTTTCTGTTGCCTCGAAGATAGGCTTTATCAAGCGTTGGTCCAAGTAGTCGATAGCCTTGAGTTTCAACTCCAGGTCGCCATCATGGCCAGCCTCGTCGGTAGCTTCTACGTGTACAAAGACGAAGTCATCCTGTTGTAAGGCTTCAATGGCAGCCTGTGCCTTACCCTCGTAGTTGGTGTCGGCCAACCCTGTGGCTCCAGGCACTTTGATGATACGCAAACCAGCGTATTTGCCGATGCCCTGAATCAAGTCAACAGCAGAGATAACGGCACCTGTCTTCACTTGGGGGTATTGCTGCATCAGCGTCTGCATTGAGGGGCGATAGCCACCGCTCCAAGGCCAGATGCTGTTAGCCTGACGTTCACCACGCTTTGCTTTCTCCCTATTATAGGGATGCTTGGCGAGTAGATCCTGGGATTTCAGAATCAAATTGTTGATGAGGTCTGCGGTTTCCTGGGCTTCAGGAAGCTCTGCTTTCACTAAAAGCGGACGCCATTCTTCGTTAGGATGGTCATGGGGTGGAGCACAGACGATATGCTTGTTTCCGCCCTTGATGACTAATAGATGGCGATACTGAATGCCACAGATGAACTTTACACGCTCGCAGCCTTCTTTCTCGTTGATGGGTTTTGACAGTTGCTCGTTGAGATAATCGATGAGCACACGGGCATCCTCAGTCTGCAGGTTACCGCCATTATGCGTGATAATCTTGCCGTCCTCTAATGTAATGATATTACAACGGATGGCAAAGTCGTCGGGTTGCATTTCATAGCCAATAGAGGCTGCTTCAAGAGGACCGCGTCCTTCATAGACTTTATTCAGGTCATAACCAAGAATAGCAGTATTGGCTACCTCAGAGCCTGGAGGAAATCCCTCTGGTACGGTGACCAGTCGCCCTGTGCGACCAGCCTTTGCCAGACGGTTCATATATTCAGGACGGGCATATTGTAGAAGGGTCTTCCCGCCTAGGCGTTCCACCTTGTGGTCCGCCATACCATCCCCAAGAATGATAATATGTTTCATAGGCCTACCCCCTTCCCCTCCCCAAGGGAGGGGTGATTAGTTACATTGTCTATTGAAAAAAACTTCATAGTTTGAGTTTGTATAAAAAGCCCCTCCCTTGGGGAGGGGTTGGGGTGGGCTGTTAAATATTAGCGATTGACATGATGTTGGCGAAGACGCCGGCAGCGGTAACAGCAGCACCGGCACCATAACCCTGGATGAGCATAGGATATTCCTTGTAACGCTCAGTGGTGAGGAGTACGATGTTGTTCGAGCCTTCCAATCCGTAGAAAGGATGTCCGTAGGGAACTTCCTTCAAGGCAACGCTTGTCTTGAACGATGAAGGATCGTTCTCATCGGCTTCCATCGTAGCCACGAAGCGCCAACGCTTGTTCTCTGACTCGAGCACCTTGCGACGAGCCTCGAAGTCGGCATCGAGCTCAGGCAGTTTTGCCCAGAAGTCATCAATAGAACCTTCGAAATAGCTATCGGGTACGAAGAGATGCTTCTCTACATCGTCCTGTTCTACCTTATAGCCAGCCTCACGGGTAAGGATCACCAGTTTACGGATGACATCCGTACCGCTGAGGTCGATACGTGGGTCGGGCTCAGAGTAACGCTGCTCCTTGGCACGGCGAACGGTCTCAGAGAAGGGCACATCAGCAGCAATCTCGTTGAAGATGAAGTTCAGCGTACCACTGAGGATAGCCTCTATCTTCAGAATCTTATCACCAGAGTTGCACAGGTCGTTAATAGTGCCGATGATAGGCAGACCAGCACCTACGTTGGTCTCGTAGCGGAACCATACTCCCTTATCTCGAGCCGTCTGCTTCAGCTTCAGGTAACTGTCGTAATCGCTTGAAGCCGCAATCTTATTGGCAGCAACGACAGAGATGTTGTGCTCCAGGAATGTCTGGTAGAGTGTGGCAATCTGTCGGCTGGCGGTACAGTCCACGAAGACAGAATTAAAAATATTCATCTTCACAATCTCGTCGCGCATATGCTCTGTATTAGCGGGGAAACCAGCACGCAGAATCTTTTCGTAATTATCGAGGTCTATACCATCACGATCCAGCACGAAGTTATCTACATCGCTGATACCAACCACGTTCAACTTCAGACGACGTGACTGCATCAGGAATTGTTGTTGTGTGCGGATCTGTTCGAGCAACATACCACCCACAGTACCAATACCGCAGATAAAGATGTTCAGTACCTTGTATTCTGACAGGAAGAACGAGTCATGGAGTACGTTGAGCGACTTGCGCAGGAATTTTCCGTCTACCACGAAAGAGATGTTCGTCTCAGAGGCACCCTGAGCACAGGCAATCACACTGATACCTGAGCGTCCCAGTGTACCAAACAGTTTTCCAGCAATACCAGGTGTCTGCTTCATGTTCTCACCCACGATAGCGATAGTAGCCAAGCCACTCTCTACCTGCATGGGGAACATAGCACCCGTCTCAATCTCCTTGGCAAACTCAGCATTCAGTACCTCTACAGCTGCCTCGGCATCTTCGTCGCGTACACCGATAGAGGTGGAGTTCTCAGAAGAAGCCTGAGACACCATGAATACTGAGATGCCCTTGTTGGCCAAAGTGGTGAAGATACGACGGTTCACACCGATCACACCCACCATTGAAAGACCGGTAACGGTAATCAGTGAGGTGCCCTTGATGCTTGAGATACCCTTGATTGGCTTCTGGTCGTTCTCAATCTTTGCCTTGATGAGGGTTCCCGGGTGTTCGGGGTTAAAAGTATTCTTAACCTTGATAGGTATATTTTTTACGCAAACAGGATAGATGGTCGGTGGATAGATGACCTTGGCACCGAAGTTACAAAGCTCCATCGCCTCTACGTAAGATAGTTCATTAATGGTATAGGCACTCTTGATAACCTTTGGATCGGCCGTCATGAAGCCATCTACGTCGGTCCAAATCTCGAGAACCTCTGCATTTAGCACAGCAGCGATAATAGAAGCGGTGTAGTCGGAACCGCCACGACCCAAATTGGTGGTCTCGTGGGTGTCGCGGTCGCGGGAAATGAAACCGGGAACAACATAAATGTTCTTATCGCTAATATCCTTGAAGGTTTCTTTAACTAACTGGGTGGTTAGATCAGCATCTATCACGTGCTTGCCTTGCTTCTTTTCTGTGCGGATAAAGTCGCGACTGTTCATACGAACACCGTTCTTTACCATCGCAGCCACGATATGAGAACTGAGACGCTCACCGTAAGATACGATGGTGTCTTCGGTCTTCTTCGACAGGTCGTGAATCAGGTACACACCATAGTAGATACTCTTCAACTGGTCGAAGAGCTGGTCTACATGATTGATTAAGTCTACGCGCTTGTTGATGTCAGGGATGATAGCTTCTATCATCGAGTGGTGACGTCTTACCATCGCGTCGAATTCCTCGCGATAGTGCTCGTCGCCCTGTTTGGCCATTTGCGACATGGCAATCAGTTTGTCGGTGATGCCATTCAATGCGCTTACTACTACTACGACAGGTTGCGTCCGAGCCTCTGCCTCCACAATTTCTTTTAAGCTCAAAATGCTTTTTACGGAACCTACGGACGTTCCGCCGAATTTCATTACTTTCATATTCCTATGCAATTTATCTTTCCGATGGTACCCCTCAACAAGCGGGGCTTTCTCCATTGGCGGGTGCAAAGGTAATAAAAAATGGGAAAAGTGAAAAAGGAAAAGTGAAAAATTTACTGCTGCTTGAGTTTTTTCCCGATTTTTTTGTAATTTTGCATTCAGATATGATTAATGAATACCAACTCCGCGTTTTGCCGCAGGTAGCGGCCAGCGCAGATTATTTAAGGAAATATATTGCAGAGGAACAGGGCCTTGCCCTGAGTGCGCTGAAGGCTGTGCGTATCTTAAAACGCTCCATTGATGCCCGTCAGCGCACCATCTTTGTCAATCTGAAGGTACGCGCTTATATCAACGAGCAACCTACGGAGGACGAATTTGAGTACGTGGACTATCAGGATGTGAGCCAGCGTCCGCAAGTCATCGTGGTAGGTGCAGGCCCTGGTGGCCTTTTTGCAGCCCTGAGACTCATAGAACTTGGTTTCAGACCGATTGTCTTAGAACGGGGTAAGGATGTGCATGAGCGTAAGAAAGACCTGGCGAATATCTCTCGCACCCAACAGGTGGATGGCGAGAGCAACTACTGCTTTGGCGAGGGCGGTGCTGGAGCCTATTCCGATGGAAAACTCTATACACGTAGTAAGAAACGTGGTAACACCGAGAAGATTCTTCGTGTGTTCTGTCAGCATGGTGCCTCGACGAACATCTTGGCTGATGCCCATCCCCATATCGGTACCGATCGACTTCCCCAAGTTATCGAGGCGATGCGCAACACCATCCTCTGTTGCGGTGGTGAAGTGCATTTCCAGACGAAGATGACGCGGTTAATCATTGACCATTCCCCATTGACCTTTGACTATCGTCACGAGGGAAAGGTTGTTGGTGTGGAGGCTGTAGAAATGTTCAATGCTCAATGCTCAATGGTCAATGAGAAGCAATTTCTTGGACCTGTGATTTTAGCTACTGGTCATTCTGCCCGCGATGTCTATCGCTATCTGGCTGAGGCTCAGATACAGATAGAACCAAAGGGCATCGCTGTCGGTGTGCGCTTGGAGCATCCCTCGCAGTTGATAGACCAGATACAGTATCATCGTAAGGAGGGTAGGGGACAATGGTTGCCCGCTGCCGAGTATTCGTTCGTGACTCAGGTTGACGGGCGTGGTGTCTATTCCTTCTGTATGTGTCCCGGTGGCTTCGTGATTCCCGCTGCCACTGGTCCCGAACAGATAGTGGTGAATGGCATGAGTCCGGCAAGTCGAGGCACTCAATGGAGCAACAGTGGTATGGTGGTGGAGGTGAGGCCGGAGGACGTGGACAATGTAAAAATTGGAAAATGTAAAAATGTAAAAATGGACAACCCGCTGCGGATGATGTGTTTCCAGGAAGAACTGGAGCGGATGTGCTGGCAGCAAGGCAATATGAAGCAGACGGCACCTGCCCAACGTATGGCCGACTTTGTAAACGGTAAGTTGAGCTATGACCTGCCTCGCAGTTCGTATGCTCCAGGCTTGGTGTCGTCGCCTCTGCATTTCTGGTTGCCAAAGCCCATTGCCTCACGCTTGCAGCAGGGGTTCAGGACTTTTGGCAAACAGGCTCACGGTTTTCTGACCAACGAGGCCGTGATGATTGCTGTGGAGACGCGAACATCGAGTCCAGTGCGGATTGTCCGTGATCAAGACACCTTGATGCATGTGCAAGTAGAAGGCCTTTTCCCCTGTGGAGAGGGTGCCGGTTATGCGGGTGGTATCGTGTCTGCTGGAGTAGATGGTGAGCGTTGTGCAGAAATGTGTGCGTTATATATGGAAAAAAATGGATGAATGTTTGCGCATTTCATTTTTTTTCCGTATCTTTGCCACAAAGAAGTAAAAACCAACTAAATCTATAAGCTTATGAATAAGGAGGAGAAATTCGTCATCACCATTAGCCGACAGTTCGGCACGGGTGGACATGAGATTGGTGCCGAGTTGGCACGTAGGCTCAATGTGAAGCTGCTTGACAAGCAGATTCTGAACGAGATGGCTCGTAAATATAATATTGTAGAAGATGCAGTGGAGAAGATCGAGGCGCGCAATCCCTTGTGGCGTGATGACTTCACGCAGTTCTACCGTTCTTATATGGCTGCTTCTGAGTATAATGGGCAGGAGCATGACCAGACCTCTCGACAGTTGTTTGATGCACAGGCCGAGGTGATTAGGAGGATTGCTGCTCAAGAGTCATGTGTCCTCATTGGTCGCTGTGGCTTCCACATCTTCCGCAACCATCCCAACGCGCTGAAGATTTTCATCCATGCTGATGATGATGTCAGGAAGAAGCGCATTGGACGTAAGTATGATATCTCAGAGAGTGACGCTGGTGCGATGATTGTCGATAATGACTATAGTCGTGAGCTCTACACGAAGACGTATACAGGTAGTGAATGGATGGATGCACGAAACTATGATGTCTCACTTAACGTGAAACAGTTTGGTGTCAATGGAGCCGTTGACTTCTTGATGAATGTCATCGGCTGATTTTACATTGTTGCATTGAATGTCATTGGATAATTATTGCATTATTGCATTATTGCATTTTTAAATTTTTAAATTTTAGAAGTGGCATTTGGAAAATGGATAGGCGGCTATCTGGGATGGAGCGCCTTTGGCCCTCTCGGGGGTATTCTTGGATTTGTAGCTGGAGCCCTGTTTGATGTAGTAACAGGCGGTAACGGTGAGGGTGAGGCCATGCGCCTTACTGACGAACAGTCACAACAGGGTGATCGAAACAGTTTCTTTATCTCGATGCTGGTGCTGTCGGCCTATATCGTGAAGGCCGATGGTAAGGTGATGCACTCCGAGATGGAGTTGGTGCGTGGTATGCTTCGCCAGAATTTTGGTGAGGATGCCGCTCAGCAGGGCGACCAGATGATGCGTCGTTTTTTTGAAGAGCAGGACCGTCAGGGGGTAGCTTATCGTTTGAAGATCCAGCAGGTTTGTCAGCAGATAGCCTCTCATGTGGATTATTCCGGACGCCTTCAGTTGCTTAACTTCCTTGTGATGATAGCACAGGCTGACGGGCGTGTGGATCAGGTGGAGGTTGGGGCACTGAAAGAGGTAGCTCAGTGGATGCAGATGTCACCTCAAGAGGTTGATGCAATGCTTCACTTAGAGGGTGACTCGCTTGAAGATGCCTATAAGGTGCTGGGCGTTAGTCCCGATGCCACTGATGAGGAACTCCGCAAGACCTATCGTCGTCTGGCTCTCGAACATCATCCCGACCGTGTGGCAAAGTTAGGCGATGATGTGCGCCGTGCGGCAGAGAAGAAATTCCAGGAGATCAATGCTGCCAAGGATCGCATCTGGAAGGCTCGTGGGTTATAATCATTCGTGAAATTCGTATAATTCGTGGTTATATTTTGAAACAGCCTGCCATTTCTGTTCCTGATGGGTGCTCTGAAATATTGTTGCATGCTTGTTGCGCCCCTTGCTCCTCAGCCATTGTGGAGTGGTTGATGAATAACGGGGTGCGCCCCACCATATTTTATTATAACCCCAATATATGGCCTCGTGAGGAGTACGAGATTCGTAAGAACGAGAGTAAGCGTCATGCAGAGTCGTTGGGCATCCAGTGGATTGATGGCGACTATGACCATGAGGGCTGGTGCCGGCACATGACAGGCTTGGAGAACGAGCGGGAGCGAGGCTCCCGCTGTCAGGAGTGTTTTATCCTTCGTCTCACGGCAACGGCACGCAAGGCCCAGAAACTGGGCATTCCTTATTTTGCTACTACGTTGGCCTCCAGTCGGTGGAAGAGCCTGGAGCAGATAGAACGTGCCGGCCTTATCGCCCAAGAAATCGTCAATAAAGAATTCTCTATTGTAAGTTTCTGGCCCCAGAACTGGCGCAAGGGTGGCTTGCAGGAACGTCGGAACCAGTTGCTCAAGGAGAATCAGTTCTATAATCAGCAGTATTGCGGTTGCGAGTTCTCTGTCAGAAATGCAGCACCTACCAAAGAGCTACTTCGCAAGGTGATGCGTGAAGCTAAGCGTCAGCATCAAGATCAACTGGCAAAGATGTCAGAAGAGATTGTGGAACGTCTCCACTCATCCATCTTCCATCATCCATCATCCATCATCCTTGCTTACTGGCCTTTGCCCGATGAGGTGGATATCCGTCCTTTGATAGACCAACTGGTGGCAGAAGGTAAAACGGTTGTATTGCCTAAGGTTACTGGTGATGAGACGATGGAACTCCGTCGCTATACCTCGCGTACAGACCTCCAAGAAGGTGCCTTTCATATCATGGAACCCATTGGTGAACCCTTTACCGACTACGGCCAGATTGAAGTAGCCCTCATTCCAGGTATGGCCTTTGATGCCGTCGGACATCGCTTAGGCCGAGGCAAAGGCTATTACGACCGTTTCCTCTCAACATTCCTCTCGCCACTTGCTACTCGCCCCTTGCCCCTTAAAATAGGTGTCTGTTTCCCCTTTCAGCGGGTGGCAAAAGTGCCTTCTGAGGAACATGATGTCCTGATGGATATTGTGGAGGGTTGATGAGCAGGCAGTTCCTCGGGCAAGAACAGGCAGTTCATCGGCGAGGAATAGGCAGTTCCTCACCCTCGATTGGCAAGCTCGGAAAAAGGCTGAAACTCGGAAATAAAAGAAAAAACGTGATGCGGTAGCAATTTTTTCACTTTTCACTTTTCACTCTTCACTTTTTTTAGTACCTTTGCAACCCAATAATTGCAATTATAGATTTTTATGTTTGAGAATTTAAGTGAACGATTGGAACGGTCGTTCAAGATACTGAAGGGTGAGGGAAAGATCACCGAGATTAATGTTGCCGAGACTTTGAAGGATGTGCGTCGCGCCCTGTTGGATGCCGACGTGAACTATAAGGTAGCCAAGCAGTTCACCGACACTGTGAAGCAGAAGGCTATGGGTATGAATGTGCTCACGGCCATCAAACCCAGTCAGTTGATGGTGAAGATTGTGCACGACGAGTTGACCGCACTTATGGGTGGTAAAGCTGTCGAACTCAATCTCGAAGGCCGTCCTGCCATCATCCTGATGTCTGGTCTTCAGGGTTCTGGTAAGACCACCTTCACTGGTAAGCTGGCCAAGATGCTGAAGGAACGCCAGCATAAGAAGCCCCTGCTGGTGGCTTGCGACGTCTATCGTCCTGCAGCTATCGAGCAGTTGAAGGTCGTTGCTGAGACCGTAGGTGTTGATGTCTATACCGAGGAAGGCAACAAGAATGTCGTAGAGATTGCTCAGAACGCTATCCGCAAGGCCAAGCAGGAGAGTTATACCGTAGTCATCGTCGATACCGCCGGTCGTCTGGCTATTGACGAGGAGATGATGAACGAGATCTCGAACCTGAAGCAGGCCATCAATCCTGATGAGACCTTGTTCGTTGTTGACTCGATGACGGGTCAGGATGCCGTGAACACCGCTAAGGAGTTCAATGACCGCTTGGACTTCGACGGCGTGGTGCTCACCAAACTCGATGGTGATACCCGTGGTGGTGCTGCCCTCTCTATCCGTACGGTGGTCACCAAGCCCATCAAGTTCGTGGGTACGGGTGAAAAGATGGAAGCCATTGACGTGTTCCACCCCGAACGTATGGCCGACCGTATCCTTGGTATGGGTGACGTGGTCTCTTTGGTAGAGCGCGCCCAACAGCAGTTTGATGAGAAGCAGGCCCGTGAGTTAGAGAAAAAGATTCGTAAGAACAAGTTCGACTTCAACGACTTCATGGGTCAGATCCAGCAGATCAAGAAGATGGGTAACATCAAGGAGTTGGCTGGCATGATTCCTGGAGTAGGAAAAGCCCTGAAGGATGTGGATATTGACGATAACGCTTTCAAGGGTATCGAGGCCATCATCAACTCGATGACACCCAAGGAACGTACCAATCCGGAAATCATCAACCAGAGTCGCAAGCTCCGCATCGCCAAGGGTTCTGGTACCAAGCTTGAAGAGGTGAACCGCCTGCTGAAGCAGTTCGACCAGACCAAGAAGATGATGAAGATGGTATCTGGTATGGATAAAGGAAAAATGGCGCAGATGGCTGCTGCTATGAAAAAGGCCCACCCCTAACTCCTTTTATCTACAAGGCAAGCGAAGCTTGCGAATGTTGAATTATGTTAGACTATCTCAAAGAAATACACAATGAATAATTCAGGAAATGAGGTGACCAAACGACCCTCCCTTGGGGAGGGGAAGGGGGTGGGCTTGATTGATGGCAAGGCCACCGCTGCACAGATCAAGGCTGAGATTGCCGAAGAGGTGAAAAAGATTGTTGAGAACGGAGGCAAACAGCCCCATCTGGCTGCCGTGCTGGTAGGTCACGACGGAGGCAGTGAGACATACGTAAAAAATAAGGTACTCGCGTGCGAGGCCTGCGGCTTCAAGTCAACCCTCATCCGCTATGAGGATGATATCACCGAGGAAGAGCTTCTTCAGTGTGTGGATAAACTGAATAAGGATGAGGATATTGATGGCTTTATCGTACAGCTCCCCCTTCCCAAGCACATTGATGAGCAGAAGATTATCGAGGCTATTGACTATCGTAAGGATGTTGACGGTTTCCACCCCATCAATGTAGGACGTATGGCTATCGGTCTGCCTTGCTTTATCTCTGCTACTCCTCTGGGTATTATCACCCTACTGAAGCGCTACGGTATTGAGACCTCTGGAAAGAAGTGCGTCATCCTGGGTCGTTCAAACATCGTGGGCAAGCCTATGGCTCAGCTTATGATGCAGAAGCAGTATGGCGACTCCACCGTTACCGTGTGCCACTCTCATTCGAAGACCCTGAAGGAGGAATGTCGTGCTGCCGATATCATCATCGCTGCTATCGGCAGCCCTGAGTTCGTCACCGCTGACATGGTGAAGGAAGGAGCCGTCATCGTTGACGTAGGTACCACCCGTGTACCCGATGCTTCCCGCAAGAGCGGTTTCCGTCTCACTGGCGATGTGAAGTTCGACGAGGTAGCCCCCAAGTGCTCGTTCATCACGCCCGTTCCTGGTGGCGTTGGTCCTATGACCATCTGTTCGCTGATGAAGAATACACTCGCAGCAGGTAAGCGCGAGTATTATAAGTGAAGAGTGAAGAGTGAAGAGTGAAGAATTTTCTACCGCTGAGGAGTATTATTTGAAGGGTAACGAATACCGTAAGCAGAGTCAATGGCACAAAGCCATCAACTGCTATATACGTGCCATAGAGCTTGACCCCGACAGTCCTGCTGTCGAGGCCAAGCGAATGCTTGACGATATCATGGCCTTCTATTGTAAGGATATGTATAATCCGTAGGAGTAATCCTGCGGATTTTTTTTCTCCCGTTTAAACCTTTCTTTTCCTGTCGCGTCAAAAAGATAGAAAACAGGATAACTTACGATATTGATAACTAAAAAGAAAGAAAGGAAAAAAGCTATGATTAAGAAGATTGTACTTTCAGTGGTAACAGTGATGACGTTTACGTTTGGCTATGCCGAGACAGGAATGAATCACAGTTGGAGAATGGATCGTCAGCCAGTGAACTACGACATGAGTTTCGATATGCATCGCCTGGCAGCGAAACTGGATCTGACATCCGAACAGATGGAGACCGTACAAGTGATTCAGGACAGTTTTAACGACGCGGTACAGGAAGCCGCAACGTCAAGAGGCCTGCAGCGCCGACACCTGATTCATCAGGCCGTGCGCAAGGATGTACACCAGATGCACCAAGTGCTCAACGATGAACAGTTTGGTACCTACATGATGCTACTGGGAGCCACATTAAAGAACAAGGGCCTTTAAGAACTTTGGTTTGAAGAAGATATCGGGGGAGCAGCAATGTTTCCCCGATATCTTTTTTTTGCGTTTTGTCAGTGAGAAGCAATGAATGGAAAGAAAAAGAAAGAAAAAGACACGAATCGGTAACAATTTTTTTACTTTTCACTTTTCACTCTTCACTTTTTTTCGTACCTTTGCACCCAATTTCGTAAGAGCATCATATATTAAAGGATAAAATATGGCAAAAATGAAAGGTGCCATCGTGGTGGATACCGAGAGGTGTAAGGGATGCCAACTGTGCATCATCGCTTGCCCTCAGAAGGTCATTGCGCTGGCTAACAAAGTGAATCTGCACGGTTACCCATACGTGGAGGCTGTCAACGAGGAGGCCTGTGTGGGCTGTGCTTCGTGTGGCATCGTCTGCCCCGATGGTTGTATCACCGTGTATCGTAAAAAAATGGAGGAGTAAGGAATGGAAAAAGAGGTTGTATTGATGAAAGGCAACGAGGCTATTGCCCACGCTGCTATTCGTTGCGGATGCGACGGCTATTTCGGCTATCCTATTACTCCGCAGAGTGAAGTGATTGAAACGCTGGCTGAGCTGAAGCCTTGGGAGACCACTGGAATGCAGGTGGTTCAGGCTGAGAGTGAGTTGGCTTCTATCTATATGGTCTATGGTGCTGCCGGTGCCGGCAAGCGTGCCATGACCTCGTCATCATCTCCTGGTATCGCCCTGATGCAGGAGGGTATCACCTATATGGCTGGTGCCGAGGTACCAGGTGTCTTTGTGAATGTTCAGCGTGGCGGTCCCGGTCTGGGAACCATCCAGCCTTCGCAGGGTGACTACAATCAGGCTACCCGTGGTGGTGGTAATGGCGACTACAAGGTTATTGTGTTGGCTCCGAACTCTGTTCAGGAGATGGCTGATTTCGTGGACCTCGCTTTTGAGTTGGCCTTCAAGTATCGTAACCCTGCCATGATTCTCTCCGATGGTGTCATCGGTCAGATGATGGAGAAGGTGGTGCTGCCGCCGTTCAAGCCCCGTCGTACTGACGAGGAGGTCATCAAGCAGTGCCCCTGGGCTTCTACAGGTAAGCCAAAGAACCGTGAGCGCGTGGTGATTACTTCACTCGAGCTGAAGCCTGAGGCTATGGAGAAGCGTAACATCGCTCTTCAGGAGAAATACGCTAAGATTCAGGAGAACGAGGTTCGCTACGAAGAGAAGCAGATGGACGATGCCGAGTATGCTATCGTAGCTTTTGGTTCTGCAGCCCGTATTGCAGAGAAGAGCGTAGAACTGGCTCGTGAGCAGGGTATCAAGGTTGGTTTGTTCCGTCCTATCACACTGTTCCCATTCCCCACGAAGCAGATTGCTGAGCTTTCGAAGAAGGTGAAGGGTATCCTCGTGGCCGAGATCAACGCCGGACAGATGGTACAGGACGTTCGCCTGGCCGTGAACGGTGCCGTACCCGTAGAGCAGTTCGGTCGCTTAGGAGGTATTGTTCCTGATCCTGAGGAAATTGTTAATGCTCTTAAAGAGAAAATAATGGAGATATAGGAAGATTCATCTAACTTCTTAAAAAAAGAATTATGGATAGAAATCAGATAGTTCAACCCGAGAATATCGTCTGCAAGAAGCCGACGCTGATGAACGACAATAACATGCACTACTGCCCAGGTTGTAGTCACGGTGTGGTGCATAAGCTGATTGCCGAGGTCATCGAGGAAATGGGAATGGAAGACAAGGCTGTAGGTGTATCGCCTGTAGGCTGTGCCGTCTTCGCGTACAACTATATAGATATTGACTGGCAGGAGGCTGCCCATGGACGTGCTCCCGCATTGGCTACGGGTATCAAGCGCTGCTGGCCAGACCGTCTGGTATTCACCTATCAGGGTGACGGTGACCTGGCTTGTATCGGTACCTGTGAGACCATCCACGCCCTGAACCGTGGCGAGAATATCGTCATCATCTTCGTCAACAATGCCATCTATGGTATGACGGGTGGTCAGATGGCGCCTACAACTCTAATTGGTCAGAAAACCTCTACCTGTCCTTACGGACGTGACCCTGAGATTCACGGATATCCCCTGAAGATGGCCGATATCGCTGCTCAGTTGGAGGGAACCTGCTATGTCACTCGTCAGAGTGTAGAGAGTGTTGCCTCTATCAACAAGGCTAAAAAGGCATTGCGCAAGGCTTTCGAGGCATCGATGGCTGGCAAGGGATCTTCTCTTGTGGAGTTCGTCTCAACCTGTAACAGCGGTTGGAAGCTTACTCCTGCTAAGGCTAATGAATGGATGAAGGAGAATATGTTCCCCTTCTATCCCAAAGGAGATTTAAAGGATACAACGGGAGATAGATGAAGATAGAAGGAGATAAAGGGAGATAAAGGGAGATAAAGGGAGATAAAGGACAAATGTCTTCTATCTTCGTGGCAACAGCCACATATCTTCTTATAACTTCTTCTAACTCCTTAAAAAAGAGAAAAGTATGAAAAAAGAGATAATTATTTCAGGTTTCGGAGGTCAGGGCGTGCTCTCTATGGGTAAGATCCTGGCATATAGTGGACTGATGGAGGATAAAGAGGTGACTTGGATGCCTGCCTACGGTCCTGAGCAGCGTGGTGGTACTGCCAACGTGACGGTCATCGTCAGCGACGAGCGTATCTCTTCACCCATCCTCAGCAAGTACGATATCGCTGTGGTGCTCAACCAGCCCTCTTTGGAGAAGTTCGAGCCGAAGATCAAGCCCGGCGGTATTCTCATCTACGACGGCTTTGGTATCATCAACAAGCCCACCCGTAAGGACATCACCATCTACGAGATCAATGCCATGGACAAGGCTGCCGAGATGAAGAACTCTAAGGTCTTTAATATGATTATCCTCGGTGGTCTGCTTAAGGTGGCTCCCGTGGTGAGCGACAAGGGCGTAGAGAAGGCTCTCTTCAAGACCCTGCCTGAGCGTCACCACAGCTTGATCCCTCTGAACATGGAGGCCCTGAAGGAAGGAGCCAAAATCATTCAAGTGAAGAGTGAAGAGTGAATAGTGAAGAGTGAATAGTGAAGAGTGAAGAGTGAAGAATAAAAAAAGGAAACCGCTTGGTTCCCTTTTTTTTCATATAGTCATGTTATTTTGCAGCCAACTCTGGGAGCGCGGGCGTCCTCGCCCGCAATCGCTGCAGATGCGGGCGAGGACGTCCGCGCTCCCAGCTGCAAAGCAGACAAATACATGGCATCGGCCAAATCATCGCCATAGGTCTTTTGGCCAAAGGCTAATGCTCCTGCTTCGAATTGTCTGATGTCTGCCGTTGTCATGATTCTTGTATTTATAGTGCCTCGATTTCTTCAATAGGGAGTTTTGTATATTTCACAATCGTAGCAGTAGGAACACCGTCAGCTTTCATCTCACGGGCTGTCCGCACTTTGTCTTTCCAAACGGCTGTTTCTATCGAGTTCTTCAAGTCACGATAAATCTTGACACTCTCCTCATAGTCCTGGCGTTCCTCTGGGGTAAACTTAGCAATCTCGGCCTGTTTAAATAGTTTCTCGAAGACACGCTCCTGCAAGGCTGCGGGACGTTCCAACAGGCGAGAGAGATTACGGAGCACAAAAAGCCACTTGTCAAACATCGTCTCCAATTGGTCTTCGGTCTTGTTGAACTTCGGCATTTCGAGATAGACGAATGTTAGTTTGTCAAAAAACACGTGCTTATCTGCCGTATCCATCAGCTTCACCTCGTGGTGGTAACATTCTTCATCGTATTCGTCATCAGGAAAAACGAAATTGAGGATACCAACGGTATAGACACTTTTCAGGTTGAAATCCCAGTCTGAGCCTCGTTGTCCCTGCTCACGTATGGGGAATGTTGAGTAGAACACGCTACGATCTTTGAAGTAACGCTGCTCCACCTTCTGCATTTCTACAATGAACTTTTCGCCGTCTTCGTTCTCGCAATACACATCGAAGATGGCCTTGCGGTCGCCGTAGCCCTCACCGAGTTTCTCGCTGTTGAGGTACTTCACGTCCTTGACGACCTGCTCGTCATGGAACAGTGCGTTGAGGAAACTGATGAGTAGGTCTTTGTTCATCTCCGTGCCGAAGAGCTTTTTGAAGCCAAAGTCGGTGTATGGGTTAATGTATCTCTCTTTTCTATCGTCTGCCATAGTCGTATTACTTTAGAATTATGCCGCAAGGACGGTGCAAGCCGAATGCAATCAAGCTCGCTTGAATTGCTGAGGCGCAGCCCGTTCTCGCACGCTTTTGCGTGCAAAGTTAGTGTATATTTTGGAGAAAAAAGAAGAATCGGGCAAAATCTTCACCTTATTTATATATGAGTCAACTTGAAAATGTGGCACTAATTTGATTAGACTTGACCTCAGACAGGCTTTGTATCCCAGCATTGGCCGTTAACTCTCGGAGCTGATGTGAGTCGGAAAACTGTCTCAGACAACCATATGTACGCTCACTGGCTCATCTATAGCCCTCAGATGAGGACTGAATGCGGTCTTTGAAACAACTAACGTAATATATTAATCGGTCGGACTATCATATGATAAAACGCAGAGAAATAAGAAACAGTACAATATAAGTGTGCATTTGCAGAACATCTATGATACGAATGAGCTAAAAAAGGAGGCAACTACCGAGAATCAATCAAAATGGAACGAGGGTCTATCGCAGCGTGACAGGTAGTGGTCAATGGCGTATCGAAGCAAATTATTTTGTGAATGACAACTACGATATTAGAGAGCTCATTAATGGAAGAGAAATAGTAGAATTCGTTAAGGAAGGGCAAAGTTTCGGTTCTGCCAATGGTGGAAATGCAAGTGGCTATAGTAATGGTAATACCGGGGGATATGGTAGTTCGACATCTTCGACAAAAACAAATGGTAATAATCCTAGACAACAATACACAAAGACTTGTGGCGTGTGTCACGGTACGGGGAAATGCCAACAATGTGGAGGAGATGGCTGGGTGACAGTAATGGGCATAGGAAAAGACCACTATTGTGTGGCGTGTCGCAATCATGATGGAAGATGTACATCGTGTCGTGGTCGAGGTACGTGGAAAGAATAAAAAAAGAGTACCCGATGCCACTAGGGACAGGTGAATTACATCTAATCTTGATTCGTATCAAAGACAGAATCTACGGCCTATTCACCAAAAGCCGACCTATCTCGGTAATCACGGGGACAGGCTCCTGATTCCCTAACTTCAAATCTCTTGCAGCGTAACTCTTTGCAGCACTAATTTTCAGCAAATCGCAATAAGGATTATTCCGTTGTGAAAACATTCAAGGTGGGGTGAGCAGTCACCTCGCCTTTTTTATTTGCCTGATAATCATTGCTTCATGACGTAATGGTACCGATATGCCACTAGGGATAGATGAATGACATCATTAGCCACTGTCATATTGGCTTCAAGCTGGAGTCAACTCAAAACACCCGGGGGACTGGGACCTGTCTTGTAATGATGGGCGATGCCTGATGTGAGAAAGAATAACTAGGAAATTTGGAAGTTTGGGAATAATGTTGTAATTTTGCCGATGGTATTGATTTTACTGCAACGATGTTGCAGCATAGAGGACTGCATATAATGAAGTAAGGATATAAGCCTGTGAATTGGGAGGAGTTTGAGAAACATAAGCCTTTTGCTGGTGAGAAGAAACCATCGATGCTCAGAAGGTGCGTGGGACACGACTACCAGTCGCGTCGTATCTACCTGATTACGATGACGGTGGTGGACAGGCGTCCATTGCTGGGGACGTTGGTGGGTGATGCCGATGCTCCTGAGGGTTCTCCATCGGCTCCAAGGGTGGAACTGACGGCACTGGGACAGCAGGTGAAGAACTGCTGGCTGGCTATAGAGAAGCACTATCCTGAGGTGGAAGTGCTAGCCACGATGGTGATGCCAGACCACTTGCACGGCATTCTGTTTGTGGAGCAGCGCATGGAGCAGCATCTTGGGATGGTGATTAAAGGCTTCAAGACGGGGTGCAACAAGGCCTTCCGGTTGTCTATGCAGCAACCGTTGTCTTTGCAGCAACATTGTTGCTGCAAAGGGGACGAGGGCAGCAAAGGGGCCGAGGGCTTCCTGTGGACACGCGGCTATAACGATCATATCCTTGATGGGAAGGGCGAACTGGAGCGCTGGTTTGCGTATCTGCGTAACAACCCACGGCGATTGGCGATGAAACGTGCTTATCCTGATTTCTTCAGGGTGCAGTTCAACGTAACGATAGGGAGCCGGACATATGCTGCTATAGGCAACCGCTTCCTTTTGGATTGTCCTCAAAAGAAGCAGGTGCAATGCTCACGTAGCTTGACAGAGAAGGAGATTGAGGGGGTTACTGCAACGATGTTGCAGCATAGCAGACGCACTGGGGCTGTGCTAGTATCGCCAGCTATTACTGACGGCGAGTGTGCCGTGATGCGTGCTGCACTCGATGCCCAGTTGCCGCTAATATTTCTAACGCCTTGGGGCTTTAATGTATTCTCGAAACCTGGTCATCAATATTATGAGGCTTGTGCAAGTGGGCGTTTTCTGATTCTTGCCCCTTGGCTCCACCAGAACCAGCGGATTCCCTTAACCAGACAGATGTGCCTTCAGTTGAATGCGATGGCTGCAGAGATATGTGAAAGGAACTGATGAAAGGCCCTGTGAGAATCATGGGGACAGGTGTTTGATCCTGATTGGTGGGGACTCTAGTACAAACCAAGCGACTAAAGATTGCAAAAAAATCACTATAATAACTAAGCGTAGTGCCACTAGGGACAGGCGAATGACATCTTTTATCACTACCATATAGACTTCAAGATAAAAGAAGGTAAGCCTGAATATGATAATTTCATCTGTTTGTTCTGGCTGAACAAATCGTGCCATTAGGGACAGGTGACTGACATCATTAATATGAGAGAGGTCACGGGGACAAGTACGCATAAAATCTTCTTGATGTGATACTCAATTTTTCTCTGAGAAAAATGTTGAAAATTACTGAAAAACGTCACTCTTAGACTTATCGTGCTTATTATCAGATGGATAGCCTATGACGATGTGCTCAAAATAACATCACTATAACGTCACTTTAACGTCACTTTTATACTGTTTGACCTCCTCATTGACCTTTAATCACTGAGCGAAACAACTTAGTGTCTTATTTTAAATAAGGTTGACACCAAAAGTTCAAAAAAGTATGGTGAAACAACCGAAAGAAAGTAACTATGTAAAGTCTTCAAATCGTATAAACGAAATGCAGACAGTGTACGAGATGCGTCAT
>Ga0247610_10000162_pt1 | contig 111212 bp, 209 predicted proteins | sample 174DNAGHGhighgp2_FD_193483 | JGI IMG/M metagenome (GOLD analysis project Ga0247610, IMG submission 193483) | Sheep rumen microbial communities from Palmerston North, Manawatu-Wanganui, New Zealand - 1742 DNA GHGhigh gp2 | ecosystem: Host-associated > Mammals > Digestive system > Stomach >... | reverse complement strand
GCAAAAAGGTGATAAGTGGTACTATGGTACAGAAGACGATTATGATAAAATCGCAGACGGTGAAAAGGATACGTATGCAGACGGTAAGGAGCGTAGAAGTCAAGCGAAAGCCATCCTCCTCGGTATAAATTATGGACGTGGTGCTACAAGTATTGCGGAACAAGTAGGTTGTACTAAAGAAGAGGCAGAAAGAATAAAAAATGATGTATTTACTGGGTTTCCTGCCATTGCTGAATTTGAAAGGCAAAGTTATCGTATGGTTGAGGAATTGGGGTATATTACTACATTATGGGGGAGGAAACGTAGATTACCGTCAATGTTGTTGCCAGATTATGAGGTAGTTTGGTTACATTCCACTAGAAATATTGATATCCTTAATTTTGTTGATGATATTGAACTTGAAGTGCCAAGAGATGTGCAAGATTATTTTATCTCTAGAATATCTAAGTGTAAATTTAAAGAGAAGTCGAAGATAATGGGGCTTGCTGAGTCCAAAGGATATAAAATAATTGACCATACTAAGGATAAGGACTATACAAAGGTTGTGAATGCAAGAATACAAGGAACGGCCGCAGATATGACTAAACTTGCAATGACTGCTTTGTGTAAAAATCAACGGTTGAAGGAACTCGGATTTAGGATGTTGATTCAAGTACATGATGAAATCATTGCAGAATGTCCAAGAGAGAATGCTAAAGAAGTTATACCATTATTCGCAAAAGTTATGTCAGAGGCACCAGGTGAGAAATTTGTAGTTCCTATAAGTTGTGATGTTGAAGTTGCCGAGCGTTGGTATGGGGATAAAATTGATATTGATGATTTATGACAACATTGTCATATAAGGAGTTGTATGGAAACAAATAATATATATAATATGGATTGTATAGATGGTTTACGACAAATAGAAGATAATGCCGTAGACTTAATAGTTACTTCTCCCCCATATAATCTTGGAATACAGTATGATAGTTGGAATGACCGTATGCCGTGGGATGAATATCTTAAATGGTGCGAGAGTTGGTTAGTGGAGTGTTATAGAGTCCTTAAGGATGATGGTAGGATTTGTATAAATCATTATTTCTGTAATAATCCACTTGATGAAAACGGTAATCACGAGTCAAGATTTCCATTGTTTGATATCAAAAACATTATGGATAAGATAGGCTATAATAGTCATCGTGTGGTTGTGTGGGATGATTTAACAATGAAAAAGCAGACTGCTTGGGGTAGTTGGTTAAGTGCAAGTGCACCGCACATAAACTGTCCGTATGAAGGTATTTTTATAGCCTATAAGAAGCAGTGGAATAAAATAAATAAAGGTGAGTCTACAATTCATAAAAATGATTTTATGGAAGGTTGTAGTGGTGTGTGGCATATAGGAACAACACCGTCATATACATTAGCAAATTTCCCAGAGAGATTACCACAGTTATGTATTGATTTACTTTCCTATAAGGGTGATTTGGTAGTTGACCCATTTAGTGGTAGTGGCACGACATGTTATGTTGCAAAATCAATGGGTAGACAATTTATAGGGTTTGAGATATCCGAAGCATATTGGAAAGAAAGTATATCAAGGTTGAATGGGTATCCATATAAAGTAGTGCCTACTGATAATCCATACAATAAACGGATTTCAGAATGTAAGCAAAGTAAATTATTTTGAGGTAATTTAATGGAGATTAACAAGATATATCAAGGCAACAATATTGACATACTCAAAACATTTGAGGATGAGAGTATAGATTGTTGTGTGACAAGTCCACCTTATTATGGGTTAAGAGATTATGGTACAGGTAAGTGGGTTGGTGGCGACCCAAATTGTCCGCATAAAAGGTTAAGTAAATATTCGGATAGGACTATTACTGGCCATGCGCAAGAAGAATTGCGTGGTAATGTGGGTGATGCTATATACAAAACAGTTTGTCCTTTATGTGGTGCAGTTAGAGAAGATTTACAAGTTGGGTTAGAAGAAACACCCGAAGAGTATATTGACAGACTTGTCATAATTTTTCGTGAAGTAAAAAGGGTACTTAAGAGAGACGGTACTTTGTGGTTAAATCTTGGAGATAGTTATGCTGGCGGTCAAGGTAGATGGGGTGGTGGAGATAATATAAGTGATAAACAGTTATCTAATAAAGGCAGTCTTACAGAAATACAAACTACAAGGAGATGGCAACATGATATAATAAAGCCCAAAGATATGATAGGTATACCGTGGGCTGTAGCGTTTGCATTAAGGGCAGATGGGTGGTATTTGCGTCAAGATATAATATGGCAAAAGATGAATCCACTACCAGAATCTGTAAAGGATAGGTGTACAAAATCCCATGAATATATTTTCTTGTTGAGTAAATCAAAAGATTATTATTTTGATTATGAGGCAATACAAGAACCTTGTAATATTCAAAATCCATCAGCACATATAAAATATGGCGGTAATAAATATCCAGGTAACGTTGAGAATCATGTGTATAGCGGTAACGAGTATCAACCAAGGACAAAGAATTGTCAATATGATGGTCAACCGTCAAATAGTATGCATATGAACCGTGAATATGGTGGTAAGGATAAAGAATATTTGGTGAGAAATAAGCGTGATGTATGGAGTATCCCAACTAGACCATTTAAAGGTGCTCATTTTGCAACATTTCCAGAAGAATTGATATATCCGATGGTAGTTGCAGGCTGTCCTAAAGGAGGTATAGTATTAGACCCTTTTATGGGTAGTGGCACGGTTGGAGTTGTGGCAAAGCATAATTATAGAAATTATGTCGGATGTGAGTTGAATGAGGAGTATGTTAAGATTGCTGAGAACCGTATACACGGTACATTAAAGAGATTATTTTAAAGGAGGCTTAGTGAAGATGAAGTTAACAGTAAGTACAGCGAAATTCCAAGAAATGTTGTCAAAAGCAAGTAGGGGTGCGTCTAACAATAGATTGTTGCCAATTACTACTTATGTTGTTATTGAGTTAAAAGATAATGTTCTTACACTTATGACTACAGACGGTACTAATTATCTGTATATTAAAGGTGCGGATGTGAGCGGTGATGATTTTTATGTGTGTGTAGAAACTGACACACTTGTCAAGTTGATATCTAAGATAACGAGTGATGATATCACATTTGAGTTGTTTGATAACTATTTGGGTGTGAGGGGTAATGGTAACTATAAACTGCCTATACAAGTTGATGAGAGTACAGGTAAAGGAATTGTTATCGGAAGTCCACTTGACGAAGATGTTGAGATGAGTAATATTGGTAGTCTTACAATATCCGATATTAAAACAATTCTTAATGGGCTTAAGTCATCAGTGGCTACCACATTAGAAATTCCTTGTTATGCACATTATTATTTCGGTAAGCAAGTAATAGGTACAGATACCATAATTGCAAGTGCATATGATAAGGCATTGTTCAAAGACGGTGAATCACCAAGACTTGTGAATGTTAATATGGTTAATCTGTTAGATGTAATTACTGATGATAGTGTGGATATATATGCAAATGACACTAAGATGAAATTTGTAAGTGACAGTTGTGTCATATACAGTACTATGCCACAAGGTATTGAGAACTTTGCAATTGACGCACTCAATGGTTTATTTAATCAGAAGTTTGATAATGTGTGCTCGGTTGACCGTGGTGTGTTATCGAATGCACTTGACAGAATTAAGTTGTTTGTCGGTAAGTTTGATGACGGTGAGATATTATTAGAATTTGCAAGTGATGGTATTAGAATATCAAGTAAGTTAGATACAGGCATTGAGTTAATACCATATACAGATAAGTCTATAAATACCACAGAGCCTTTTGTAGCACATATAGACATTAATATGCTGTATAATAGAGTACATTCATTCATGTCAGATGCAGTAGAAATTGAGTTTGGTCTTGATAACGCAATTAAATTGGTGGATACAGATGTAATTACAATAATCGCATTGATACAAGATTAAGATTTGTCATATTTTAGCGAGGAGTGGCTAAGTTGTTGAGATTTAGCCACTTTTTGTTTTATACAAAAATGTGTTGACATATACTCAAACATTGTATATAATGTTTATAGATTAAGGGGTTACGTGAAAGGAGATTTTTATGGGAGCGTTTATCGCAAGACAGCCTAATGGTAAGATTTGTAGATTTTCTACGGTAGTAGATTGTATTACAGATTATAACTTGACAGATGATGAGTATGTTGAGTTGTGTGCAGAAAAGGCAAGAGAAGAGGCGAGAAATACAATACAGCATTATATGAAACCATATGCATGGGTTGACGAATATTTTAAGCCAATGAATATGACTGCGGAAGAATTTAAGAAAATAAAAAAGGAGATGGAGACTGTATGAAGATAACAAAAATGACAAAGGAAGATTTTAAGAAGATACCATATAGAGAACATGGGACAAATATCGGTTTATTTAGGTCACTTGTGATTATCCCCACTAGAAGAAAGCATGAGAGTGGTTGGATGAATATGGATTTTGTTGCGGTAGATGATAATAATGAACCTATATGTAAGTTCGGTGGGTGCTCAGATGTATTACATTTAGATGGTATTGGTGGGTATGGAGAATTTGATTTTGATGGATTTTCTTTGCCAAGTATGATTAAACCTAAATCTTGGCGCATAGACTGTTTACCTTGTGGTTATTTGAGATTATCTTCACGATACAATTTAGGCACAGAAGAATTAGATTTGAGTGATATGGACGTATACTCTAAGGATGGTGAATAATTATTATGTATTTTGATGATGAAGGATTACTTTGTGAACCTTGTTTATCTTGTGATAAAGCCTATGTTGAGGATATTTGGCACGAATGGTGTTGTGATGAAAAAGAATGTCAATACAAGGCAAAAAATGAGGAGCAGGATGATGTTGACGATTGGCGTGACAGACTAGATGAACTTGAACGTGAGGAATACTACGAGAGCAAGTACAGAAAGTGAGGATGATGAATGACGTTTGAGGAGCTGTTATCATCATTAGGTTTTAATCCAAAACAAGTATTATTCATACTTGCAAACATGACTTTTGACAAAAGCCGTATGGCATATGTTGTTACCAAGTTCGGAAAAGAATTTTATACACTTTCCAAAGATTTTGTTGACACACACGTAACCGAAACCTATGACGATAAAGGTAACAGGATACCTATTAAACACAAGGCAGAAAGCGAGGAAGTATGACAAGAGAAGAAATCGTAGACGGATTAGAACTTTATACAGTAGGCAGATTAAAGAAATCACAAGTTTATATAACTGTTGAAGAACTACAAAAATATATAGATGAAATCAAAGCATTAGAGCAAGAGCCAAAGACAGGGCATTGGATAAACGTGAATGAGGGTAAGTGGAATACCATACCTGTTTATAAGTGTTCTGCGTGTGGAGAAAATGCTGACTTGCGAGATTGGAGCGGAGAAAGTCCATTTTGTCCGTGGTGTGGTGCAAAGATGGTTGAGCCACAGGAAAGGAGCGAGGAATGACAAGAGAAGATATAGATAATATTATCAGCATTATATGTCCGAATGATGAAGATTTTGAAAAGCCAATAATTAGTCCTGCATATCTGAAAAAGGAACTTGAAACATTGGCACTAGAGCAAGAGCCAAGCGGTGATGCGATAAGCAGACAGGCAGATAACTTATGTAGTTCCTGCACAAATATCGGATGTGAATTTCAATCGGGCATTGTTAGGACGAAATGTGTTTTTTATATGCCACCACACATAGAACCTGATAACTGCGGAAATTATGTAGTAATGCAACCAACAACGGAAGAATTATGTATTAAGCAAGAGCCAAAGACAGGGCATTGGATAGAACACACAGGATGGAATGATGACAATTACAATACAGAATATTCTTGTAGTAATTGTAATGAATGGGTTAAGGAAAAAACTAACTTCTGTCCGAATTGCGGTGCGAGAATGTGGGAGGAGAAAGCGAATGAAAGTAGGAGACAAGTACATTATTGAGATTGAGGAAGTAATCAGACGTAACGGAGCACCGCAGATAGCGAGGATTAAGGGGTTTAATGCCTTAGTCTTTGACAAATACGGGCTTGAAAAGTTAGAGCCGTATGATGGGGGAGAAAAGGTATATCGCAAGGGCTATGTGGACGGTATAAACGCTGTAATGAATGAGTCTGAGAAAAAACACAACTCAGACCTTGACTACAAGGACGGACTGGAAGATGGACGGATGGAAGCATGGGAATGTGCCAAGAAGATATACAAGATGACCGTATCCGAAATCATTACCGTGTTTGGTGGATGCTCTAATTGGGTTGATTATTCCGTAGATGAAGCCATAGCCAAAATCAAAGAGTACGAGGATAAGCAAAATCATAAGAATATTGTATCCCGGATACCTGGGGTAAAAATAATCACAAATGGAAATTGTCTGATATGTGGCAAAGAGTTAAGCGAGAATAGACTTTTCCTTTGTAAGGAATGTGAGATAAAACAGGAGCAGATAGCACAGATGAAACAAATTGTGGGTACAAAAGGAGAGACCGAATGACTAGGGAAGAAGCAATAGATAAACTGATATATTCTAGGCAGGTAGCAGATGACGAATACCAAAAAGATTGGTGCGAGGCATTAGATATGGCAATCAAAGCACTAGAGCAAGAACCATGTAATACTGACACTTGTAAAGTAGTCAAGGCATATATGAATGAGTGGGATAAACCTAATAACTCCGATGCTATAAGCAGACAGGCGGTGCTTGATATAGTAAACAACCCCTTAAACATAAGATTAGATGAAATTATAAAGCAGTTACCACCCGTCACACCACAGCCAATGATAGGGCATTGGATATTAGTAAGTGACGGATATGGAGATAACGCATATATCTGTGAGTGTTCCGAGTGTAAAGATACAGTATGGGTATATAAGGATGCAGACAGAAAATGGAATTATTGCCCTAATTGCGGTGCAAAGATGGTACAGGAAAGTGAGGAAGTATGAGCAATAGACCAAGTATATGTTGGAAGTGTGTCCACAGAGAAGATTGCAGATTGTTTGCAAAAAATCCCGAAGCAAACGTATTAGAGTGTGGAAGATTTGTTATGAAAGATGCAGACAAAGCAATAATGCAAGCAATATACAATCATTTTTTTGAGCCACAGGAAAGGAGCGAGAAGGAATGACAAACTATATTGATGTTTATGTCCAAAGTTACACTTGTGAAAATGGAGCAATCGCCAAAATCATAATTCCCGAGCAAGCAACACAAAATGATTTGAAAGGCATAATGGAAATGCTTGATGTTGTTATTAAAAGACATTTCAAGGCAGAAAGTGAGAAATAATATGGCAGATATAGAATTAGTAATTAAGATATCCGAGGATTACTTTGAAATAATAAAGCACGACGTTGCACAAGGGAATGATTACAAGCCTTTTAAGTTGATAGCCAACGGAACACCACTTGATTTAGAGGGATTAAAAAGTGATATGAAAGCATTAAATTGCGGTTTTCCTTATGGATTAGACTATTTATTGGATTGTTTAGATAAACGATTAGGAATAACAATCACAGAATAAGATACAGAGAGTGAGGAATAAATGGAGTTAGTTATTAAGATACCCAAGGATGTTTATACAAGGCTATTTGACAATGGTATACAAGACAACGAAATAGCGACAGATGATATATGCGAAATGGCAAGAGCATTAAGACTTGGTACACCACTTGAAAAGCATGATGAGGAAGTCATCAAGGAAACCGTTGAAAGTATTTGGGGCAAACCACCGTACACAGAATTGCTTGACAAGATAAGGACGGAGATAAATGACATAGAAGAAGGTATATCAAGTTACCACAATGACCGGCCGTGGGTATTTAAGGACGAGGTATTGGAGATTATCGACAAGTACAGGAAGGAGCAGGAATGAGCAAGAGTGACCTTGAAAAAGAGTTACAAAAATACAAAGAACTAGATAAGAGAATTGCCAAAATGTTTAGGTATTTATACCCATTTTATGACATTCGTGACGCAGAAAGTTATTTTGATAGTTTGGAGCAACAAGAAAAACAGAATGTGCAGATAAAAAACGGAACAGAGGTGAAGATAGGACAAGAAGTATTGATACACGGCTATGTTGACGAGATACGCAAGGACACAATCATTATTCGTAATGAGGGTGGTTACTTCGGAACTGTTAAGAGCGAGATTATCTACAAGCACGAGAAGGAGATAGAATGATACTAATAGGCAAAATACTTAAAGTCACCATATATATCTTATTTTGGTCTGTTATACTATGTCTTTCACTTATAAATTTAATAATGATTTGGACATATTACAAAGAAGAGGTTATAAGTCTTGTTGTAATGATTATATTATTATGTGTCGTTGCTGATAAATATGATGGCAGATAAGGAGAGTGGATGATAATAATAGACGATGATGGAGTAATGCACAATGTATTGTCGATTGGGGTACTTGACAATATACGGGCAGATATAGAAAAAGAGTGTGTAACTTGTGAATATGAAGATGATTTCGTGTATAACAGTGGTCTTTTAAAAGCGATTGAAATAATTGACAAATACAGGAAAGGGGTGAACGAATGAGAAGAGTAGCAATGCAAGTAACAAGGGGTGATATGGACGCAAAGGAAGTACTACTCTGTTATGGTGGAAGAGATAAGGTTTTTATACCAGTTGAAATATTAGATAAGATAAGAGCAGAGATACAGACGAAGATAAAAGAAGAAAATTATGGTGTCATATCAGACCATACTCACGAAGATGGATTAGAGGAAGCACTAGAAATTATCGACAAGTACCGAGAGGAGTGGGGATAATGGAAATGGATGAATTGGATTTTAAGCAACCAAAGAAAATAGTTGGCAAATTAATAAGTGTAGATGTACTAGATAAAATAAGAACAGACATAGCCGAGGACTTATCAAACGCTGAAAAGGAAAGCAGATACACACAAGATGATATTGATTGCGGAATCAGCGTAGGGTTGAAAAGGGCACTTGATATTATCGACAAATACACGAAGGGAGAAAGCGAAATATGGAACACTCCCAACGCAGACAATCGTATAGTCGCACCGAAAGGAACATTCAAGAAGATATACGAGGACGAAGATGATGACAATGATATTTGAGCCACAGGAAAGCGAGGATAAGGAATGAAAAATTGTTATGATTGTAACCATTGCGAAGTATGCAGGTGGATAGATGAATTTAAGGATAAAGATGTTTGCGACTTTTATGAGAATGGTACACCAATCAGTGATGTGCTTGATAAGATAAGAGCCAAAATTGTGAAAAGATATACTAAATGTGGGATAGACGATTACGATTATGCAAGTGGTTTGAAACACGCAATGAATGTGATTGACAAGTACAGAAAGGAGCATGAATGAATTATTGCGAATATTGCATATTAGATGGCACAGATGTATGTTCAAGAGGCGCAAGACAAGCCATGTTGAGCGCAAAATTGAATGGGTGGAATTGCAGTAATACCTTGAAGATGAGTATGGGGTGATATGAGTAGTATGGTACAATTAAAAGTTGATATGTGTTCAGCAACAGCGGAGTTTATGAGACAAGTCGCAAGATTACCAGAGGAGATAAATGATAAACAATTGTTGTGTGGCGCAAATATTAGTGATATGGAAAATGCTATATTATGTGATTTGCAAAGGGCTACTTCAACTACAATGAAGTTAGTTGAATATTTGAATTATTCACAAGGGGTAGATAATGAAATTAGTTAGAGCAGATTTTAAGATATACACGGATTGGATATGTGTAATTCCTAGTATTGAGATACGTACAAACGATGCGAGAATAGTTGATAAGAATATTGAGATATCAATACATTGGTTGGTATTCCATGCACGTTGGTTATGGGTAAAATAATCAGATATTTTTCTTGACAATTTGATTAACAACATATACAATGTTTAGTATAGATAACAACTTGAAACACGTAAGGAGATATAACAAATTGGTGCAGTTGTACAATTCTGATTGTATATAAATTCTAAAAAATAATCCCATATCAAAATTATAATTGACATGTGAATGTAGTTTCAATGATGTACGAGGTGATGTTGTGACTGAATTTAAGAGTTTTTACAAGACAGTTGGTGGTAATGAGGGTAATAAGTGTCATTATCCTACAAGGTTGGATACATATGGATGTGGTTGTTCACATAACTGTTCCTTTTGTTATGCTCGTAGTTTGTTGGATTTTAGAGGTTTGTGGCATCCTGATAATCCAAGTGTGGCTGATATAAACAAGATTAAAAAGTTGGTTGCAAAATTACCCACTGATATGCCAGCAATAAGACTTGGTGGAATGACCGATTGTTTTCAACCACTTGAGAAGACACAAAGAGTTACTTATGAAACAATTAAAGCACTTAATGAGCGTGGTATAGAATATCTTATAGTTACAAAGAGTGCGATTATTGCAGATGAAGAATATCTTGAAATACTTGATAGAGATTTAGCACATATACAAGTAACGGTTACAACTACTGATGATGACAGAAGTGTCACTTATGAGAAAGCAAGTGTTCCTAGTGAGCGAATAAGAGCAATTGAGACATTGCAAGAGCATGGATTTGATGTACAGTTGAGATTGTCACCGTTTATACCGCAGTATATAGATTTTGATATCCTTAATAATGTTAAGTGCGACAAGATATTGATAGAATTTCTAAGAGTAAATAGTTGGATACAAAAGTGGTTTGATATAGATTATTCTGAGCATACTGTTAAGCATGGCGGATACCGTCATCTACCACTTGAGAAGAAAATAGAGTATATCAGTAAGATAACTGGATTTAAGGAAATGACAGTATGCGAGGATGAGGATAGAGCGTATAAGTATTGGCAAGATAATTTCAATTATAATCCGAATGATTGTTGTAACTTGAGAAATAGTAGGGCTACCAAGATTGAGATTGTAGATACGAAGAAGAAAGCGAGTTTAATATAATGGCAAGAGGTAGTTTGGGAAATGTATTGAGATTGATAGAGGCTGAAAGTGAAAATATATCAGTAGAGCAACAGTTTCTATCGGATTTAAAAAGAGCAATAGAAATACAAAATCAGAACAGCGGTAGAAAACCTAGTCAGACATATAAACCTAGTAGTATGAACTGTATTAGGAATATGTGGTATCAAGTGACAGGTGCAGACCAAGATGATGGCACAACACCATATACACTTGTTGGTATATGCAATAGTGGAAGTGACATACATGTCAGAATACAGACCGCAGTCGCATATATGAAAGAGTGTGGTATTGATTGTGAATATATCAATGTCGCAGATTTCGTTACAAGTAGAAATCTTACAGATATAGAAGTTGTAAGTCAGCAAGGTATGGAAACAAAGTTATTCCATAAGACATTAAATATGTCATTCTTGTGTGACGGTATAATCAGATATAAAGGCAAGTATTATATACTTGAGTTGAAATCAGAAGGGTCAAATAAGTTTTGGGCTAGGAAGGGTGTTGATACAAAGCACTACAATCAAGGTATATCGTATTCAATAGCATTTGGATTAGATGATGTGTTATTTGTATATATTAGTCGTGATTCATTGGATATGAAAGCCTATATGTTCACACCAACCGATGACATGAAACAGAACTTAGTTGGAACAATAGATGCATGTGAGCAGTATAGAAAAAATGGTACAGTACCGCCAATTCCAGAGAATATAGATAAGCGAAATTGTGAGTATTGTGCATATAGACTTAGGTGTCGTGCAGAAATTTGAAAAATATTTCAAAAAGTATTGACTTATACAATACTTTGGTATATACTTATACTGTAAGTAGTTATATTGTGTGGTTTTATGAAAGGAGAGACGTGTATGTATGGTAAGTTTTTGTTGTATAAGAATTTTGAAGTTGAGGTGTTCGAGGATACTATAAGTCAGTACAAGACTAAGTTTGCAAGTGATACCGATATGCTTAAGCAGAGAGATACTATTGTGTATGATACTATTGACGGAGTAGATTTCACACCAAATAAAGACATGCAGATTAGTATTGTGAATGACGGTACAGTGAATGCTGGGCGCAAGGCGGTGGAAAATGCTAATGGCGGTAGAGTTGCAATACTTAATTTTGCAGATGCTATAGAGCCAGGTGGACTCGTATTGGTAGGCGAAACTACGCAAGAAGAGAATATATGTCGTTGTTCAAATCTGTATGCATCAATCACTACAGAAAAGGCATATGACGAATATTATAAAATAAATGCAAAATCCGTAAGTGGTATCTATACTGATAGGATAATATATTCAAAGGATGTGACATTTTTTAAGGATGATGTTACTTACGAGAATGTTGAGCCATATAAAATGGATGTTATAACATGCCCTGCACCGTCAGCAAGGATAATGAATAAGCAGACTGAGTATATGATTATTCGTAGTCGTATAGAGAATATTATCAAGTCAGCAATACTTAATGGGGTTAGACATATAATACTTGGTGCATGGGGGTGTGGTGCATTTGGGCAGAACCCAGTAGTAGTTAGTCAGTGTTTCATGAGTGTGTTGAAAGTCTACAATGCGTTTGATACAGTGGTATTTGCAATAAGGAATTGTAACGCTGATAATGTGAAGTCATCTAATTATATAGCATTTAATGATACAATATCAAAATCATAGGGAGTAAGTATATGCAAGACGTGACAAGTAATTTTTCAAAGCCTATAGCAGATTTATCATTTGATTTTTATTCTAATTTTGTGAAAAATTGGGATGATGATTCGGATACATTTGTAATGGAGTTGGATAAGACATCGTATACTTTAAAAGAAACTATTGAAATGCTTGCTAAACTTGATAGAGGTATTAGGGGCGGTAAGTATAAGATTGTAGAGGTATGATGATGTCACAATCTAGGGGTAAGAAGTTTGAGTATCAGATAAGAGAAGATTTTGAAAAAGTGACAAATGTGTCAGTCGATAGAATACCAGACCAGACGATGCGTTACAAAGGTGCTGTCAATGTGAGTGATTTAATTGTTTATAAAGAGCCTTATGAATATTATGTGGAGTGTAAATCAGTGCAAGGTGCTAGTTTGCCATTCACTAATATAAAAGACGGTCAGTGGGAAGGTTTGGTAGAGAAGTCAAAAATACAAGGAGTTTTAGCAGGTATACTAGTATGGTTTGTTGACAAAGATGTCACATTGTTTATTCCAATTCAAGTTTTGCAAGAGTTGAAAAATGTTGATAAGAAGTCAGTAAGATTTGACATTGCAGATAGTAGAGTTATTACATTGATTGGGAAGAAGAAGAGAACATTTTTCAGTTACGACATGTGTGATTTCTTTGAGCAAGCAGAAAGGGTGGTGAGAGATGTCAACTGTATATGATGAGTTAAAGCCAGATAAGGTGTCAGCAATTAAGTTGCATGTTGAGGATAATGCAAAGATAATTGATAATATAGTGAATGACATAATCAGTCCGTATACAAAAGAACTTGATAGATATGTCAAGTTTATTAAGGATTGTCTTAGTGACGGTGAAAATCCACCGTCAGTGTCTGAACTTGAGGATTTTTGTATGAATATGGCAACATACATATATTTTGCAGGTGGTATGTGTGAACAATTAGGTATTAGAGATGACATATCTAAGGCAGTGTATAAAGAGACATACCACAGTAGTCGTGCAAGATTAGAGCGTGGTACTGTTGCAGATAAAGATTCATTAGCAGAACTTGAGTCACAGCAAGAGTATTTGACCAATGTTTGTTATTCAAGAGCATACAAGACAGTTAAATCAAAAATAGATAGTGCACAAGAACTTTTGTCTTCTTGTAAAAAAGTATTATCTAGTAGATTGTCTGAGCGTGAATTGGTACGTATGGATATAAATAAATAAAGGAGATATGATGGATATTCAAAAACTTTCAAAGTCAATAAAAGATGAGTTTAAGTCGCAGATGGATAGACAACTTAATGTTGAGATTGATATGTTATGTCAAGAATTTAGGAAACGTGCAATTAAGGCAAAGAATGAGTATATACTAAGTGTCATGGATAGTATCGAGGTTGCAATGCGAGAAGATAAGTCTAGTCATGACTTAGTATTTACGATAAGGAATAAGGGAGTATGAAGTATAGTTTAATAGATAGAGCGGTTGTTATAGTTTATATTTTCTGTATTGTAAGTTTGTTGTGTTTATGGGGGTGGGCAGATAAGCAATTTAAAGATATATCTGAACAAAAATCTGTAACATATGTTAAACCGCAAATAGAGAAGATATCGGATATCACAGTAATAGAAAAAGACCCACCAGACATTATCGAAGAAGACGAAGATGAGATAATTGAAGAAGTTGAAGATATGACATGTGTGTCAGTTGTTCCAACACCAACATTGACACCGACACCAATGCCGACAAAACAAGTAACACAAGTGAGTAGTCAGTCATTATCGGTACAGCCAATCACTGAGAGTTTGGGTAGAGTACAGGGTCCTGTAGAAGTTGAAACTTATTATAATTTACCTATGGATAGAGTAATTCAGAATATGCGTAATATGGGTTACACTGAGGATAATTACCCGCATTATGTGCGAGAGGACGGTGTGAAGATGTTGGGTGATTTTGTAATGGTTGCAACAAACATAGAGAAATATCCAAAAGGTACAATAGTGCAGACAAGTTTGGGGCAAGGCATAGTGTGCGATAAACACGAAGTTCAAGATGATAGCATAGATATAGCAGTAGAGTGGTAAAGGAGATATTATTATGGGTAAAGACTTGTATGAAGTAAGGTGCTATTTTAGAGACGGTGATAAGGTACGATATATTAATGTTACAGATGTCGATTGTAACGATATTAGATATAAAATTATTGACAAGGATGGTAATATGGCACTTATAATGTGCAATACTATTAAGTATATGGAAGTCGATGTTGTGGGAATGACTGATGATATTTAATACGGGTGAGAGTGATGAGGAAGACGAAGATTAAGTATATAAAGATTAAATTAAGAAATAGGCTTTTTGCATTTAAGTATAAATGGGATGAGTATGATTTCTTTGATGATAAGTATAATTATAGGGTGCGTGATAACAATGGTGATACAGTATTACTTGTATCTATGACAAATGTGTCATATATAAGGCAAATAGAGCGTAGAAAGTAGTAATTATATCTCGGTGGCGAAATAGGCAGACGCAAATGCGGATGGGGCATTGGAGAACACAGAAGAATCCATTATTCTGACGTGCCGTGTAAGGTTCGAATCCTTACCCGAGATATAAACCACACGGATGGCTATGGGTGCAACCGACGGGTTAAAGTTATTGATTAACTTTTGGTGTGGTATATAAATTAATATGAGCCTCAAGTGGAAAGTGGTACACCCTTCATAAGTACACATTTAGGGATATAGTTCAATGGTAGAACAACGGTCTCCAAAACCGTAAATATAGGTTCGAGTCCTATTGTTCCTGCGTAGTCGAGATGTACCATAGGAGACCGAGGGGATGCAGTACACGCTAAACCTATGCCAAGCATACACGGTATACAGTGCTCGATTTGATTGCGTAAATGAGCAAGCAGTATGTTAAGAGAGCAGTTGACTGCTAGGAAGAGACTAGCATTTAGCCCTTTCGTCAAGCGGTAAGACGCAAGATTTTGATTCTTGTATTCGTAGGTTCGAATCCTACAAGGGCTGTAAAAATTATTAGGAGGCATATACATGGAGTTAATATCAGATTATCAAAGACTTGCGGAGAGGACAATGCAACTTGATACAAGAACACTTGCAGATTGTGAGCACCATGCATTGCATGGTATGGTTGGTGAGATAGGTGAGTTACACTCTATCTATCAAAAAAGATACCAAGGACATGTGGAAGAAAATGATGAGCATAGAAAAAAAGAACTTGGTGATTTACTTTGGTTTATTGCGGAGTATTGTACAGCATGTGGTTGGGAAATGTCTGATATTATGCAGATGAATATTGACAAATTAAAAGCAAGATATCCAGACGGTTTTAGTGCAGAAAATAGTTTGCATAGAAAAGAAGGAGATATATAATGGCAAGTATTGATGAGGTAATGAAAGACTTTAACAAGAAATTTAAAGAAGATTTGGTGCATAATGGTTTACCGAAATATGACTATGATAGAATACCATTCACAAGTCCGAGGTTGAACTATATGACATATGGTGGTTTACCTGTGGGTAAGTTGATTGAGTTTTCTGGCCCTGAGCATAGTGGCAAAAGCAGTTCATCACTTGATATTGTTGCAAATTATCAGTGTATGGATGGTGCAAGAAGGGTATTATGGGTAGATTGCGAGAATACACTTGATTTTGTATGGGCGAGTAAATTAAATGTCAGTGTTGAGGATTTGATATTATTACAGCCTACTAATCAAGGCGCAGAAGAGATATTCCAATTTATTCTTGACATGATAGATACTGGTGATGTTGGGCTTGTAGTGCTCGATAGTTTGGGTGTAATGGTATCTAATCAAGCAATGGAGAAGTCAGTTGCAGAAAGGACATATGGCGGTATAGCAATGGCACTTACTAATTTTAGTGCTAAAGCGGTTGGATTGTGTCATAGGCATAATTGTACATTTATTGGTATAAATCAGTTGAGAGACGATTTGGATAGTATGTTCGGTGGTACGAAGACTGTTGGTGGTCGTGGTTGGAAACATGACACAAGTGTCAGAATTGAGTTTAGAATGGGTAAGTATTTTGATGCTAATGGGAATGACCTTACAAAAGGTGCAGAAAATCCAGCAGGTAATTATGTAATGGCTACTATGGTTAAGAATAAGACATGTCCACCATTAAGGAGACAAGGTTTTTATACACTTAATTATCTCAATGGCATTGATTACTTTAAGGATTTAGTTGAAGTATCTATTAAAGAGGATATGATAGTTAAAAGCGGTGCTTGGTATGCTATAGTTGATACGGAGACTGGAGAAGAGTTAGCCAAAGTGCAGGGGGTGAATAAGGTATACGAGTATCTTGAAGAACATACAGATGTACTCAAGATGATTGAGAATAAGATAGATGAGAAAATACACACCATAGAATAGGCTTAAAATTGGGATGTTTTTGAGATTTGAAAAAAAATTGAAAAATATCTCAATTTTTTGTTGACAAAACATTATATACTATGATAATATAACTATGGTACTGAAAAACACATAGTTTTGAGAGGTGCTTATAGGTATTGAAGAAAGGAGAGACCAAAATGAAGTTTAGAGCAAAGTACATTATTTCAAGTGAGAGAGCCAACACAAGAAGTGATGAGTATAGGAATGAGTTAAATTCCAATAAGATACTCAATGTTGGTGATAATATTGTTCTTGACGGTCTTACGTGGTACGTAGATGAGATAGTATCAGATGCAGACCGTGGAATAGGTGTGTAAGTTAAATAAAGGAGGGTAACAAAATGCGAGTAACGAAAACACAGCAAGTGCTTGAGCACTTAAAGGACAAGGGTAGTATTACATCTTGGGAAGCAATTCAGCAGTATGGGGCAACAAGGTTGTCATCCATAATATTCAATCTTAGAGAGGATGGATATGACATTGAGACTAGGATTGAGGTAACTAAAGACCGTAACGGAAACACTTGTCAGTACGCAAATTACATTTTGAAATAATTAAGGAGGATTAAAGATGAACGTGGGAAAAAGACCTGTAGTAATAGTTGATGAAGCAAGATTGAGGAGTGATGTTCTTGCATATTGTCATGCAAATGGGCTTGTAATGTCAAAACAGTGTGTACTGAATGGTATGAATGATTCAGTATTTAGCAATATGAGAACAAGTTATGTGAGATATAAGGAAGAAGTTGATAAGGTGTTCGACACTACTGAATATATTAGTGTTGGTAGAGTGACCGTAGATTTTTATGATAAGATACTTGAAATATTCCATCTCAAAGATATTTATAAAGTACCTAGATATGGCACACCTACTGACAATACTGTCAAGAATGATGAGACAACAATAGCAAATAATTCAGAGATAGCCGAGCAGTTAAAGAATATAGAGTTGTCAATCAATAGACTTGGCAATGTTATGATGCAGATACTTGAGAAGATGCCTAAGCAGTCAGAAAGACCTGTCGCAGTTTTACCGAGGGAGAATAAAAAGTAGTGAATACTGATAGGACTGTTTTGTTGAGCGAAAATACATTATCGGATTACATTGAAGATACTATAGATGAGGTAGTATCGAGGTTAGCACACAGTGCAGAATGCGCTGAGAAAGATGGTGTAAACATATCGCCAATGGCTATAAATGTAATAGGTATAGTAGTTACGGATGCACTATGCACATTATCGGAGAAGATATTTGATGAATGAGTTGGAGATTTTGAAAAATTCAATATCAAGTTGGGGTGGGTCAATTGAGATAAATGACATTGCTGTCAGTGTTGACGATATTGACTTTACTAAAAGTCAAACGATATCTCTTAAGCATAGCGTACAGCCTAGGAGAGTACCAGTAGATATTACTGGTACTCAGCCTAGCGCAGAACCCATTAAAATTGCCCCAAAAACTAATTCTAATGAGTTTGTTAATGGAAATGTATACCGCATATTCGTAAAGAGTTATATGACCAAAAAAGCCACGTTAGAATTTGATTTTATGGCTAAATGGAATAATGATAATCCCATGCCATTAGTCAATATGGTTGGTGAGGTATTGGAGCAAACAAAGGGTATGGTTAAAATGTCTTTAAAAGGTGAAGCATTACCTATAATCCGTTGTATGCGTTGTGGTAAGACATTATCAAATCCCGTTAGTAGAAAATACGGATTGGGTATAGAGTGTATACATAAAGTTGGTATTGTGGCAGATGTTGATGATGTTGATAGTATAGCAGAGCAGTTAGTTAATATACATTGGGTTGGGTGGATACCCAAATCGGCAATAAAGGAATGTGAGGAAGTAGATGACAACACCATATCAGAGAATTAAGATTGCAAGTATTTTGTGCAACGATAGGAGAATGAGCAAGACACAAGCATATGATATTATTGAGGATTGTGATTTTGATAATTTGGTCGATAGTGCAAAATTATTGAAGATAGATGCTGACACGTTAAAGAAATTATTGGAGGAAGAGTAGCATGGCAAATAAGAAAATTAAGACAGAAGTGACATTAAAGAATTTCCCGAGTTATGAACTAGAGCCATATACAGTTGCTAGAGCAGATAGTGCTGAGTTTTGGTTCTATGGTACATATGAGACCATAGATAGAGCAATAGAAGTTGCTAGAAGTTTGGGCAATGGTGTTGTATTTGAGAATGCGGAGGTGGTGTGATATGTTAGCACATAGTAAATGGGAAGATAGTTTGGAGTGGGCTTGTAATCAGTTGCGTATGCAGACCGTTCCGACCGTAGATACTGAAATGGTGAATATTAAAATAACAAAAGATGTTTATGATGCATTAGATTGTGTGCTAAAGGCATTATCAAATGGATATATACTCGTAAAGAAGTGAGGGTAAATTATTGGACAATAAAAGAAGACCCACAAGATTTTATTCAAGTAATATGGAAAAAAAGGTTGCTAAGACACTTGGTGGAAAAACAGTTCCGAATAGTGGTGCGGCTAAATTTGTTGGTGGTGACGTTGCTGTCAGTAATATATTTTTGATAGAGTGTAAGACATGTATTGAGGAGAAAAAATCCTTTGCTATAAAGCACGAGTGGCTAAAGAAGAACAGAGAAGAAGCGTTTGAGACTGGTAAAGAATATTCAGCATTATGTTTTAATTATGGCGAAGGTAGCGAGAACTATTATGTCATAGATGAGAGATTGTTTAAGATACTTGTTGAGCATTTGAGTGAGAGTTGAGGTGATAGTATGGGTGTTTATGAGAGAATAAAGGCAATGTTGAAAGAGCGCAAGTTGAAGATGAGCGATTTAGAGACAGCCATTGGTTGTTCCGTTGGATATATAAGTAGAGTAGAGAATTGGGATAGTTTGAATTTTGGGTTTATCAAAAAGATTGCAAATTTTTTTGATATGTCTGTAAGTGATTTATTTGGTGGTGACGACAGAGAGGATAGTGCAAATGATTGATAAGAAGTTAAGCCCTATGGAGATAGAGGAAATACAGAATAGGACATTGGGATTAAGTGAAGATGAGAAACTGATAGTGCTTGCAAATTTAAGAACTACTGATTTGTATAAGGAGTTGGATAGGCGAACATTAGCCGCAGAGCGGAAGTTAGAGCAGGTAAATTACGTGATAGATTTAGCATCACAACAAGAGCCTACTCTAATAAATATACAGACATATTTAAAGGAATTAAAGCAAGTTTTGGGTTGACAAAACATTGTATAGAATGTTATAATGACAACATTGATAGAAAAACTTTTTGAGAAGATTAAGCCGTACATGTGCATTCAAGACGTTGTGTGCACTAAGTGAGATACGGACGGTTTCGATAAAGCGATTTAGCATGTATAGGTTATAGGTAATTCCGAAGTTGTCCTATACTACGTAGTTAGGTATTTCCCAACACCACTAGGGTTGCGGATTTCATACAAGGTTTCAGCGGTCGTGTGTAATGCATCATTTCCTGTGTATCACGAACACGCTCATCATATAGGAATGCGAGAATGCAGTATGGTGTCCTTTCTAAAAATAATATGGGGTGATTTACATATATGATGGATGTAACAAATAAATATATACGAATGATAGAAACAGCATTAGCCATAGAAAAATCATTGGATAATGCTGATTTTAATCTAACCAAGCAATTCTTAGAAAATCCAGATAGATTGAAATATGATATTGCATTACTGACAGAGTTGTCAGTTAGATTAAAACAAGGTAAGGCAGTGATAAGAGAGAATGTTGATGAAGAGCATTACGGTGGATAATACAGATGAGAAAGCAGTTAGCACAAGATTATTCAGAGATAATCTATAAGAATTTAAAAGCAATATCAAAGATACGTGGTATTCCATTAGGTATATTTGAATCTTTAGCGGATGTATCACAAGGATATTTTAGCAGAAAACATAGATACACATTTAATGTGATATACACGATTACTCAGTATTTAGGGATAACCGTTGAAGAACTTATAAATAAGGATTATACAAAAGAGTTGGAAGTATATAAACGACAGAAAAGGATAAAATCACTACAGGATAAAATAAAGGATATACAGTCAGAAATAGATTACATGGGAGAAAATAAATGATTAATAATACAAGGAGTTTGGCAACAAAATATAGACCACAATCTATGAGTGAGGTGGTGGAGCAAGATGAGATAAAAACGATACTTTCAAATCAATTGAAGTCTAAGAATTATAAGCCAGCATATTTATTGACAGGTTCTCAGGGCACTGGGAAAACAACAATGGGCCGCCTATTCGGTGCTGAGATAAATAATCACCGAGGGAATATTATAGAACTTGATGCCGCTAGTAATAGTAGTGTTGAAAATATCAGAGAGATAATAAATCAAGCAAAGACACAATCTATTGATAGTGAGTATAAGATATTTCTAATAGATGAAGTCCACTCGTTGAGTTCACAAGCATTTCAGGCATTGTTGAAAACACTTGAAGAGCCACCGCTTAAGGCTATATTCATCTTGTGTACTACTAATCCAGAGAAGATACCGAAGACTATTCTTTCAAGAGTCCAGAGGTACGATTTGAAGAGAATATCACAGCAAGGTATTATGCATAGATTACAGTATATTCTTGCAAATGAGGGTATTGTGGTTGATGAGAGTAATATTGATGCTATTGATTATGTCAGTCGTTTGGCAGATGGCGGTATGCGTGATGCAATTACTTTACTTGAGAAGTGTCTTGGTTATTCGGAGCAACTTACGATTGATAATGTTCTAAAAGCACTTGGTATAGCCGATTATGACACCATGTTTACTATGCTTAACGCAATAAATGACAGAGATGTCATAAAAGCGTTAGAGTGCATAGATACGGTATATCAGAATGGTGCTGATATGAAACAGTTTATTAAGAATTTTACTGATATGCTGTTAGATGTATGTAAGTATAGTCTATATAAAAACTTTAAATATATAAAAATACCAAACACTCATAAAACGGATTTAGATAACTATACAGATAAGGATTATCAGACATTTTATAAACTATTAGATGTGATAGTTAAGGTGAATGGGGGTATGCGTTGGGAGACCAATCCTAGGTCTGTATTGGAGGCAGAATTGTTATTGTTCATGAATAGGAGTGAGTGATGAGAGTAGTTATAGGGCAAAAGGATATACAGCAGAAATTGTATGCTGATATATCACAAAACACATTGCCGAGATTTATTATTTTAGTTGGTGCAAAAGGAAGTGGTAGACAAACTATTTCTGAAAGAGTAGCAGAAAAATTAGATGCACAGTTAATTGTGAGTGATGGTACAACAGCGAATATTAAAGATATTATCCAGCAATCATATGATATTGTAAGACCAACAGTATACCTTATACCAAATGCTGGAGCATTAAGAGTAGCGTCACAGAATGCGTTATTGAAGGTGACAGAAGAGCCGCCAAATAATGCATATTGGATTTTCACAGTAGAGAATAGGGAGCAGATATTACCGACATTGATTAGTCGTGGATTTGTGTATTCAATGGATATTTATACGGAGAGTGAGTTGAGAGAATATGTTGAGTACGCACACCCAGACATTAATGACACCAATGTCATTAATATTTTGTTAAGTATATGTGAGACTCCTGGCGATATTGATTTAATGCTATCCCAAGGTGTTGTAGAATTTAAGACATATATTGATAAGGTGATTGATAATATCGCAGTTGTGAGTGGTGCTAATTCATTTAAGATTGGTAATAAATTGGCATTTAAGGGTGAGAGTGATAAATATGATTTACGACTATTCTTAAAGGCATTTATGAGTGAATGTTTTGTCAGATTACAGTCAGATGTGAAGAAAAATGATACCAATGAAAATACTTTGAATTATGCATTAGGTGTTAGTATAACTAGTAAGTATTTACAGGAATTACAAGTGCCATCTTTGAATAAATCAAGTTTGTTTGATATGTGGCTTTTGGATATTAGACAGAATTGGATGTGAGGTGTATATGACAGCAACAGATGCTATGTTGACCATATTAGATATTAATGAAGTATCTGAAAAGATAAAGCAAGAGAACATGGAGCGGATACCAAACTTAGATTGGTGTAAAGCAAATATGTTATTGAGTGGATATAGGGAGTTGTTGTTGAATATCATGGACAACACAGAGTTGAATATAGGTGGGAATAATGGACGTTGTAACTCTTAGAAAACATATAATGGATAGAGAACTAGATAACGTCTATGTATTCACGGGTGATGAAATTACAGTACAGCAGATATATGTTGAACAGATTGGTAAATTTACTGAAAAGCAAGTGAAGTATATAGACAGTGTTTCTATGATATACTCTAAGACAACTAAGTCATTTTTGACACCAATGTCATATTGTTATGTGTGTATAGATGATAATGATTTTATGAATGCCGAGAAGAGTTGGGATAAGATATCGTCTATAGTTGGTGATAATATACTTATATTATGGTGTAATAAGTTAGATAAGCGTAGTAAGTTTTATAAGTATTTCAATGATATTGACAGAGTTGTCACTTTTGACAGGATATCTGATGAATGGTTAGTGACATACATTCAACGAGAGATGGGCGAAGTGTCCGAGAAGAATTGTAGAGCATTAATAAATGCTTGTGACCATAGTTATGATAGAATATTGTTAGAGATAGACAAAATCAAAGCATATCGAGAAGAGTATATACGAGATAAGCAAGAGCCTAAACCAATTGAGGGTATATTATTGGACTTGTTGAATAGTGGTGTTATATGGCAAGAGTCACAGAATGTTGTTTTTGATTTTATTGACAATGTTGTCACTGGCAATATTTCATATGCATATGAATTACTTGACGATTGTCAAGCAATGTCTGATTCTATTGTTGGTGTGCTCACATTGTTATATAACAATTTTAAAATGATGTTGCAAGTACAATCATGTAAATCTACGGATATTGCAGGGACTACGGGATTAGAAGATTGGGAGGTTAAGCGAACTCAAAAAAAGATAGGTGCATACTCATTGACAGAATTAGTGAATGCATTAAAATTAATTAGGTCTGTAGAAGTTGGAATAAAGCAAGATACGATAGCAGAAGATACAGCACTACAGTATGTGTTAATCAATATATTTAGATAAGGACGGTGTATGATATGATTGAGACAATTATTGATTGGAAGAGCGAGTATGAAAACAAGCCTATATTCAAGGGATATGTTGACAGATATGTCAGTTCTAGAGGGATATCAGTAGACGAAGCATTGACACATGTGTTAGTACATGCTTATTGGGATTGTATAGAAAAGGGATTAATTGGTGAGCAAAGAGATTGAGTATACGAGGTGTATAGTGTGCGGTAGGCGATTGAAAAATCAAGAAGCCAAAGAACGTGGTATGGGTAAAATATGTTTTGAGAAATGGAGAAAGCGACAGAGTAAAAATAAGTTGTTTTAGCCTAAAATATAGCATATAATAAAAGGTGAGGTGTTATATATGGCAAGTAATAGTGTTAATATACATAGATTACAAAGAGCATTGAATAGTAGGGGATATAATATCCTTTACTCAACATCTCAGTTTTATTCCAAAGACCAAAATAGACCTATAACGCAATATATCATAAAGCAAGCAACCTATGATGCGGAAAAGGACAAGATGGTCAATACAGAATTATTCAAGTCCTTTTCGCAGATACAGATATTATTATATCTAAGAGATTTATGGTATAGTGTAAATGGGCAAGAGATACCAAAAGATAATCCTACTTGGAATAAGATTAAAGAATCTCAAAAGGTTGACATTGAGAATATGCGTTTAACATAAAGGAGATTTTTATGGCAAATACAAAAACCACTACAGCAAAGAAGAAAACAACACCTAAAGCAAAGAGTCAAGCAAGGTGGGGTTCTATGGGCAAGGCAGTTCCAGTAGATGTTAATAAGATACAGTGGGAAAATAAGTCTGGAAAATTTAAGTGATTTTAGGTGATTGTTCATGGGTAGTTATGGTATAACCAATAATAGTGGTGGAACTTATCAACAATTAAAGGCACAATCTAGAGATTTTAAGGATTTTGAGAGTTATGATGAGGCAGTGGATTGGTTTTCTAACTCAAGAAACTCAAATCAGAACGTGTGGATAAATGATGAGAATAATAGCGGATTAAGTTCCGATGAGTTGTATGCAGTAGAGAGATATACTGGCAGTTTATATAGAGAGTTAAATAAGATGATGTTTAACACACCACTTGAAAATCTGTCCGAGTCTAATCAGTATAGGCAAATAGTTGAAAATTTGCATGATGCCATAAATAAGTTTGAGTTAAAGCAAGGTATCAATGTTACAAGAGAGACAGATTTTAGACCGTTTGGTAAGCGTAAGGGTGTAAAAATGACAGTTGATGAAGTTAAGGATTTTTTAAACGCTAGTGGCGGTGTATTGCAAAATGATGGTGCTTTATCTTTTTGTGCAGGTGATAGAGGTATGGGTGTATCAAGTAGTGGTCTCATTATACATTTAGCAATTCCTAAGAGTAAAGGATATTGTGCATACGTTGACCCCATATCATCTAATAATGGCGAAAATGAAGTACTTGTGAATAATAATTCAGTATTCAGATACGACCCAAATTCTGTCAGACAAGATTCTGGTGGAAGAATACATGTAAATGCTTATATGTTAGGTGTTGCAAAGAATCAAGCAATAAGTAAGGATAATAAATCAACAATATCTAAGGAAAAAATAAGTAAAAAGGTTAATGCAAAGAAGTGACAGTAGTGTCAGATTGAGAGGTAATTATGGGTGGGATAGTAGTTGGTGGAAATGTTAAACATTTGGTTGTGACTGGTAAACCTACGATAGATGAGTGGGAATTGAGAGCAAAAGATGAGACCAAGGAAAAGGGCTTTGGTCAAGGTCGTGTAGAAACACTTGCTATATTTGATAAGGACGGTAATTTTATGCAAGCATATGAGGGTGATAGGCATTCTGTTAACATTGACCCTAAAATCTTAAATGCTAAAGAGACCGAGGGTGCAAGTGTTACTCATTTACATCCAAATAATGCATTAGGTGGTACACTATCACTTACAGATTTAAAGACATTTGCACAGTCAAATTGGAAAGAATTGAGAGCAACTACAAAACAAGGTCAGTTGTATTCTATAGTTGCGTCAGAGAATGCTGATAGAGAGAAATTAGCAAAGTGGGTAAATTCAAAGAAAAGTATTCTTGAGAAAAACTTTAATAAGTCGTATGACAGAGCACTTAAAGCGGCAACAACACCACTTAAGTCTGGCCCACATAAGGGTATGGTTAAGTTGGTGGATGGCTCAACTGGTAAGGTTACATATAGACCGCCTATGACACCCAAGCAAGCATATGCATATGCTAGACAGTATTCAGTAGGTATGTTTGATAGAACATATTCAAAAAACCTTGAGAAAATTGGATTTAAGTATGTTGCAACCAAGGCAGGTAAAAATTTAAAATAATGGTGATATAAAGGAGGTATAACAAATGGCAAGAGCGGTATCATTAGATAGGGATGTGGAGAATAGAATTGATTTCTGTCACAAGAAACTCATAGAGGTTTTTGGTGAAGAGGTGGCTGCCGAGTTGATAGCAGAAGAGGATGATGATTTTGTACTTGATAAAGATTTACAAGAAATAGTTGACGGAGCAGGTACATTAGAAGATTATAAATAATCTTCTTTGTAAATACACTGGCATACACGGAAAAGCGATAGTAGTAATATTATCGCTTTTTTGGTATAATCAATATATGACAGACTTGTCATATTGGAGATATATTATGGCTGATAGAGAAGTAAAAAATTGGGTAACGATAAACGGGAATCACGTACCGATATATGACGGTGAATCTGTACAAGACGCATTTAATCGTAGTGTTGCTATGCAGAATGAAAGCAAAAAAGAGCGTGACATAGCAAAGGCTAAAGAGCAAGCAGAACAGTTAAATCCGACCAAGGTAAATAAAGATAATTTTAAGATACTTGGTACAATCAAGGATAAAAGATTTGTTGATGATATTACAAGGGTAGCACAAGATATACATAATGATTATCCAGAGGTTAAAGAGATAGATTATATACAGATTGAAGATAAATCTAAAATGGGTGGCACGCTTGGTGCTATGAATGGACTAGGTATGTTGCAATTGCGTAGTGATTTATTTAATGATTATGAGTTTACGCAAGAGCACATCGAAGGTCTTTGTGACAAGGGGTATTTGGCAGGAAACGGTGATTTTGCAGATAGCATTGTAGCACATGAATTAGCACATAATGTGGATATGCAGATGTATAATGTGTTAATGAATCACGCACCGTTAGTGTATAAAGAACCCACAACAATGCGTAATGAGAAGTGGGCAGAGGCATATGGTAGGGCACTTGGGCGAAAGTTAAAGGTTGATGAGGTTGTATCAGATATACCAGATTGTGACACAAGCGTCAAGTGTTTTAAATTAGACGGTAAATTGTATTCTTGTGCTGATTTTAATACTAATCCTGCAAGTAATCCTATGATAAGTGGTATCATAGTTCCCTTGGCAATAAATAATGTTCAGAAAAATTGGAAGAAGTACGGATGGTTTAGTAGTAAACCGACAGTGGGACAATTAGTTCACCAATTGAGCGGCTATGTGTTTACGAATCATTACAATACCGAGGATATACACGGAAAAGATTTTAATACTGAGGTGTTTGCAGAATCCTATATAAATTATAAAGCCTATGGTACTAGTGCAAATATATTGGCACAAGAGGTTATGAGACTTACAAATCAATTGTATAGTAATGTAACGTCTACTGATACAAATGGTGTTAAAGAATTTTATGAGCGATTGTATTCTAAATAAAGGGGGTAAAAGTATGATAATTGAGCAGAAACCAAAAACATACAAAGAGCCAGATTCGATGATAGATATGCCAAAAAACTATAAACGACCGACAGAGAACTTACCTGATATGAAAAAGGTTAAGGCATATTATGAGAGATTACAGAAAAAGTGACATAGGTGTCAATTAGGAGGATATTATGGTACAGCAAAGAGAGGTAAAGGATTGGATAACGGTAAATGGAAAACATGTTCCAATCTTTGAGGGAGAGAGCAGACAAGACGCATATAATAGGTCAGTTGCTAAAGCCAATGAAGATATAAAAGAACAGCAAATAAAAGACCGTGCCGACCAAGTAAATCGGATGAATAATAGTGAGTATGCACCACAGATATTTAAGTTGGTTCATTCGTCTATTAATAATAAAAGATATGAGAGTGAATTATTTAAGATTGATAAATACACACATAATTCACCAAACACATCGTGGAAAGAGAGCGGATATGAGTTAGGTATAAAGAACCAAGCATGGCTTAAGGAGAGACAAAAATTTTCGACATTGAAAGAGGCAAAGGCATTTGCTAACTCGGACGAGGGCAAAGAGTGGTATTTCCGTAATAAGAAAGACAAGTCAAAATAAATGACATACATGTCATATGTTTGTCACTCACGGACATAAATCCGTGAAACGCTGATAAATACTGAATTTATGGAGTATTATAAATGGCAGAAAGAGAAGTAAAACAATGGATTACTGTAAACGGTCAACATATACCAATAATGGACGGTGAATCAAAAGACAAAGCAGTAAATAGATATATAGCAGAAAAGAATGAAGATACCAAAGAAAAACAAATCGCAAAAGCCAAAGAGCAAGCGGATAAGTTAAACGGTAAATCAGATATACCAACAGTAAAAGATAATACTGATTTTAAGGCATTCATAAAAGATAATATGTCAAATCCACAATTCAAAGAATATGGCAGAACACACCATATGGATATGGTAAAGCAGTTGTGGCGAGATAAGAGAGCGGAAGAGGAACTTAAGGATGTGCATGAGATGAAAATAGAAGATGCAGTATCCAAGATAAGAGAGAGTATTCCAGAGCAAACACATAGTGGTTGGTTTAGAAGTGCGAATAGTGATATCAAACCAAAATTAGTAGACTATATACTGTCCAATAAAGGTACATTAAATGCAGGGCTTAATATAGCATATCACAATTACTTGGGCGATATTGAAATACAAAAAATTCGGGGCAGTAAAGAAAAACCGTTATCATTCAAAGATTGGTTAACAACACCAATAACAATGTATAGAGGTGAATACGGACAAAAACAAGTAGCAAATGATATATTCAGTGCTTATACACCAGATAGAAAAATAGCGGAAAAGTTTGGCGATAAAATAACAGAGATAAAAATAAGACCTATAGATACATGGGGAAGTTATCAAACAACAGCAGAACAAGAATATTTAGTACCAAATAAAAGAAAATGACATATGTGTCAGAAAGGTTAAATTATGGTAGAGCGAGAAATAGAAAAATGGGTCACAATAAAAGGGGTACATGTGCCAATATATAAAGGTGAAACTACCCAAGACGCATACAATAGACAAGTAGCCAAAAATAATGAAGACTTAAAAGCAAAGCAGATAGAGCAAAGTACTAAAAATATCAAAGACATTAATGATAGTAAGGGTACTACGAGAAAAGAAGAGGATATACCAAGCAATATACTTGTATTTGGTACAGCGATAATTACGGATAAGTTTGTAGATATAGACGGATATAGTAATAAGCCAACACTCAAAGGTGCATTGAGTGATTTAGCAAAGGCATTAGGTAAATATGATAAGGGCGAAGCAGATGCATTAAGGGCAAGCGTAAAAGCGGGTGAGGCAGAACAATATAATAATCCAAGTGATAGTAATAACGGAGTACAATATATATTAGAATATCAACCCGTAGATAGTGCAGGAAGATTTAATGATGAAGATGAATATAAAACAGAACCAGCTAAGTGGTATGTACATACAAGAATAGTAAAATGACATATGTGTCATAAGAGAGAAGAGATAAAAATATCTCTTTTTTCTTTTACCTTTTTGTGATATAATGTTTTATGTAAACAAAAACAAGACAATATGACACTAATGTCAAAAAATATGTTTTGCGGAAAAAGTGAAATATGAAAAATATTTCAAATAATCTAGGAGTACTAAATCCAAATGGTAACTTATAAACATGCAACAGAAAATACAAAATTTATACTAACAGAATTAGGAAAAGCAGACCCTAGAATAGCAGTAAAATTCACGGAAAATCGGGGGCAAAATTCAATAAAGGGATACCAAAAAGCAGTACCATTAAGTTGGATAACAAAAGGATTAGTACAAGAAGTAAATAAATGACATACATGTCATATAAAAATCCCCAAAAGTCGGGCGGAATAAGAGATTAGAGAAAGAGGTATATAATAAGTATGCCAAAAGTAAATACAAAATTAACAACATATACAGGACATCCCTTAACGCCAAGAGAAGATAAGTTTATATCAGAATATATAGAAACAAGTAATGCTTCTCAAAGTGCAATTAATGCAGGATATAAGAGTAGGACACCTGCACAGCAAGCAAACGCACTGCTGAAAAAAGACTATATCGCCAATGAAATTGCTTACAGAATGCAAGAAATAAGGAAATCTAGCATTATGACAGCAGAAGAAGTGCTCGAATATTTCAGTTCAGTGGCAAGGGGCGAAATCACAGACCAATTCGGACTTGAAGCGAGTTTAGCAGAGCGCACAAAGGCGGCACAAGAGTTGGCAAAAAGGCTTATAGACATACCTAATAAGTTAGAGAGCAATAAGACACCAGAGATAAAGATAACATTAGATTGGGCTAGTAGTGAGAGTGCAGAGAGTGGGATGAAATTGGTCAAGGACATAGTGGCTACACCAACTGAAAATGCTGATGAAATGGGCAATCTTGACCTCACATAAGACTATACATAGATAAAAAGTTCCTATAGGGAAAATATAAGGCTTGCGTATAAAACAAGCCTTTTTTGTACCCATTGTGTACAAATATTTGACAGAGTGATAAATTGGACAGTACAATAACAATAAGTTGAGTGGTGGGTGGATAATAGCGAGTGGCTACACCACCATGATGTGCACCTTGAAAATTGAATATTGACACAGAGTAAAATAAAAGGAGGTAAGAGAATGAGTGATATGAGTATATCTTTAGATAGATGTATTATACCTATGTATAAACCTATTCTACAAGATATATTACAACATAAGCATACACATTATGTTGGTAAAGGTGGTAGAGGAAGTACAAAGTCTTCTTTTTACGGTGGTATTTGTATTCCGCTACTCATTATGTCAAATCCCACTGTACACGCTGTATGTTTCCGCAAGGTAGGAAATACAATACAGAACAGTATATTTGCCCAAGTAGTATGGGGGATATATCAGTTAGGGGTAGACAGTCTGTTTAAGATTCCAAAAACTTATTCAACACCTATAACATATATTCCGACTGGCCAGAAGATAATCTTTATGGGGTTAGATGACCCAAATAAGGTTAAGTCAATCAAACTGTCATTTGGCTACATCGGGATAACATGGTTTAACTAGACCTCAGACCATGTAAAACCTTGTGAACTGCTGGAAATCCTATACGCATATAGGACAATCAGCAACCAAGCCTATCATTTTATTGTGCAATTTGCACATAAGTCTACAAATGCAGTAAAATCAAGGGTTTGCGGAATTGGGTATCCTTGGGGTATAAAAAATCTCCCCTAGGGAAATACAAACTGATTTTGCGATTTCAGAAATCCATTGTGCAATATGCACAAACCATGTGATAGGAAGGCTCAGAGACTATCGAAAGCATAGCATAAGAGAAATCCTTATGTGAAGAAGTAAGTAGAGTAGCGAAAGCGAAGCGCAAGGGCTGTATGTAATGGTAACAGTTATATACAGTATGATATAGTCCGAACCCTATAGTAATATAGGAGCGTATAACAAAACTTTACGCTATATACGCAATGCTCCAAGTGAGGAACTTGACCAGTTCGCAGGCGAGGCAGAGATACGTAAGGTATTACAGTCTACAATGCGTGGTGGTCAAAACTTTTGGGATTTTAGAACATTCAACCCTCCTATCAGTAAACTTAATTGGGCTAATCAATATGCAGAGCAGGCAGAGTTGCAAGAGAATACATTAGTAACAAGTAATACTTACTTTGATGTCCCTATAGACTGGCTAGGGATGCAGTTTGTGGAAGAGGCAGAGGAGTTAAGGCAGAGGAATGAGAGAGCCTATATCCATGAATACATGGGTGTAGCCATTGGTACAGGTGGAGATGTATTCCCTAATGCAGAAGACTTGGACATGGAGCAACTGGTAGAGATGGGTGACAGACAAGTACCTATGTGGCAGACATTTGACAAGATTTATAATGGATTGGACTGGGGTTGGGTAGCGTAGCTCCAGTATAAAACAGTGTGAACGCAAGCAAAAGCGGTGTCATATGAAGATACGGCTAACGGTGAAACTCTAAGGGCAACAGCCTATGACAATACCGTGCCAAGTCCGAAAGGAAAGGTGTAACGACTATTCCGTAAGGAAGTAGGGCTGAGATTAGCACAGTCCGAAGTGCACTGAATATTATGTAAACCATAATATTAAGAGATAGTCTAATCCCCTAATAAATATCGGGAAACCGAGGGTAGATAAGGGTTAAATATGTTCGCTAAAGACCCTACTAGATTTGTTAAAATGCATTTTGATGCTAAGCATTTAGATTTGTACATCTTTAGAGAATACAACACCTATATGAAGAGGAATAAGGAAATTTTTGATGAGTTATATGAGGAGAAAAAACTCATTAGGAAGGATGAGCAACTTATCGCAGATTCCGCAGAGCCGAAGTCAATAGCAGACTTTAAGGCGTATGGCGCATTTATCCGTGGTGCTGTAAAGGGGCCAGAGAGTCGTACTTATTCTATGAAGTGGTTACAGGGACTTAATCACATTTATATAGATAGACGAAAGTGCCCCTACACCTATGCAGAATTTACTAACTATGAGTATGAGACAGACAAGGAAGGTAATTTCATTAGTGCATATCCAGATGGGAACGACCACAGTATTGATGCGGTAAGGTACGGTATTGACAAATACGCAAGTAGAAAAGGTAACTAATTGCGGATATTGTGCGATACGGATATTTACTTTTCTGCCTATTCTTGTTATACTATTCCTATATATAGGAGGTATGATATGGCAGAGAGTAGGGTACAATTTTACAATGGTATTAAATTTACTAGGCGGTCTGATGGATATTTTATTACAAAACTTGATGGTCATACGGTTTTGATGCATAGATATGTGTGGGAACATGAAGTGGGTGTGATTCCAAAAGGTTGTGTAATACACCATAGGGATGAGAACCGTGGCAATAATGATATATCTAATTTAGAATGTTTATCAAATGAGACGCATTCTACATATCATGGAACACATAAGTCCGAAGAAAGATTACAAAAGGATATTGAAACATTAGCCAGGTATAGAAGTAGAGCGAGTGCGTGGCATAGGTCAGAAGAGGGTAGAGCCGTTAGTAGAGAGAACGCAAAGCGGTTAATAGAGCGGGGTATTTTAAATGCACCCATAACATGTACATGCACTAATTGTGGCAAAGAGTTTATTGCGTGCAATACAGGTAAGAAGAATACTTTTTGTAGCAATGCTTGTAAATCTTATTATAGGAGACATGTTGGTAAGGATAATGTTACTAGGGTATGTGTCATTTGCGGTAAGGAGTTTAGTATAAACAAGTATGAGCCGACTAAAACTTGTTCTAGGAGTTGTGCAGGTAAATTACGGCATATGACGGTTGTAGACAAAAAGAAACCACACCAAACTAAGTTAATATGATTTAAATTGGACAGTCAGTTTTGGCTGTCCTTTTTGTTGTATTAAATGTATCATATATGATTCAAGTGTAAGTCATTTGAAAAATTTTTCAAAAATTACTTGACAATATATAAGTATACACCTATAATGGTATTGTAAGGAAAGGAGATAACCAATATGACTAGAGCAGAATTATCCGTAAATAATATGAAAGCAATGGGTTGGGAAGAGATTATTAAGGGTGAAGAACCTTTAATTAAGGATATCGTGTATTATATCAAGGACGGTTTTTACAGATATCTTCGTTGCGTCAAGGATTTGGGCGATAATTATATTAAGAGAGATTACAGAATGTGCTCAACTTATGATGTCACAATGGTATGTGAATATTTAGAGGTTTCGCTTGATAATAAGAAGTGGTTTAAGGTAGCAAAGAGATATGTTCCGTACAGTGAGAGATGTGTGTGGGCAGAGTAGAAAGGAGAATTGGTATGACAAGAACAGACGGATTTGTAATTACAAAGGTTATAGTGTGGCTTGATGATGACGAGGAGTGGAATAGAGTATATTTGAATAAGGATGACGGTAAGTTGTATGTTCGGATAGGTGCAGGTAGGTCTGATTTCGCAAAACTAGATGATTGTTATGTGAGGGAGATTAGTGGAATATAATATGAAGACAATGCAGAACTATTCAGTTATATCAAAGCAGATTAAGAAACTTAATAAGAATGGTATATATCCAATAGAATCAAGACCAATGGCAAATATGATAGTAGTCAGAGCAGAAGATTTGGAAAGGGCGACAAGTTTAAAAATTAGTAACGATATCACAATTGCACGGAGAGCGTAGCCTACATTTTTTGCGTATAGAAAAATGGAAACTAGTGAAGAAGAGTAGACATTAGGCAACCTATTCAGTATAATATGGATAGGTTGTTTTATTATGTAAACTATTGGGTATATTATATGATACAAATACCGTGGTGGGAAGACCCAGAAGAAGATGATTTAAAGTAAATATTGAAAAATTTTTCAAAATTCCTATTGACACTCTTGACATATTGGTATATACTTATTATGGAAAGAGAATAGGAAAGGAGGATAAGAAGATGGCAAATAAAAATTTGACACCAAAAGAGATTGCCTATTACAAGAATGTCACCTATGACCCAAAGGTTATTGCTGATTATGATTGTGATTATGACAATCCGCAGTACAACAAGGTAGACGCAATTGCATATGGTGATATTGTCAATCGGAGACCAATCAAGGGCGCAAATAATTTTGCGAATAAGGCTGATTACGAGTTGTATAAACTTAGATTACTTGATTATGCGTCTAGAGCAGAGCATAATATACCGTGGTAAGGGGGTACTAGTATGGCGAATAAAGAACCGAAAAATTGGATAACCATAAATGGTAATCATGTACCCTTATATGACGGTGAATCTAAAGATGATGCTGTAAAGCGTTGGGTTAAGGAACAGTCACAAGCAAAGGCCAGTAAGCGTGGCGCAAAGGCAGTTGATAAGCAACAGTCTGATATAGCCAAAGCCCAATCCGAGGCGAAGAGATTGCAAGATGAGCAGAAATATCGTGATAATCTCACACAAGGTACTAAAGTAACTAACAAGAATGGCGTGATGTCATTTAAGGGTAAAGATTATAAGTTAGGTGAGTATGATGAGATTACTACTACACAACCTAATGATAAGTTCCCTAATGGCGACTCTATGTATAGAGCACTTGATAAGAATGGAAATCTCACACAAGAGAGAGCAGATATTCATAGAGAAGTTCTTGAGGATTATTTTAATAAGATACCCGTAAATGGAGAAGACCATCCAGTTACATATAAGCCTTATGCGCCCGGTGAGGAGAAGAAAGCGTTGTTTACTGGTGGCGGTGGTGCTGCTGGTAAGGGGCAATTAAGCGCAATGTCACTTGAAGGTAGTGGGTTTAGTAAATTCTATGGCAGTGATAAACAACATTTGGTTATAGACGCAGACAGATTGAAGTACATGCTGTGGAGACACGATTTGGCTAATGGTATGTATGACGATGAGTTTAAGTCGCTTAAGGCAGCTAATCCTGATGCCAAGATAGAAGATTTGTTCAATGCAGGATACTACCACAATGAAAGTTCCGCATTAGCCGACCAAGTATGGTCAATGGCTATAGATAACAACTATCCCGTAATGTACGATGGTACAGCAACAAAATCTAAGAGTGTCGAGAGAAGATTGAAGTCGTGTCGTGATAAGGGTTATACTTGTCACCAAAACTATATTTTTGCAGACGAACCTACGGTAAGGGAAAATTCCATATACAGATACTGTAAGGGTGACGATTATGGTATGAACCGTTTAGTCCCTGTAGAAGTATTGATGGGTGCACATAGGAAAGCACAAAAGGCAGTGCCAGAGATAGCAAGTCTTTATGATAGTTTTACATTGTGGGATAATACGGGTAGGAAGTTAACTAAGGTAGCAAGTCAGACTGGTGGCAAGAAGTTATCTATTATAGACCAAGGTAGATGGAATACTTTTCAGAGTGCAGAGCACGATGAGTCATTCAATTATACACCTGATAAGATATTTGAATACAATGCTTATGCTGAGAAGCGAAAAGCACAGTGGGATAAAGAGCATCCCAAGAAGAAGTAGGGGTGTGATATATGGCAAACCAAGAAATGCGTTGGGTAACAGTAAATGGTAAGCATATACTACTAGACCCTAATTACAAATCTCAATCTCAGATTAAAAATGAGTCTATCGCTAGGAAGAATGAAGAGATAAAGAATAAGCAGATGGCGAGAAATAAGGAAGAGGCTGATAGCAGAAAACCACTTCCAAAGATATTATACTTACCAGATATCCCAGCGAGTGAGGCTAATACATCATCTGATGTGTTAAATCTAAGGACTAAACAGAGGTACAGATTTAAGAATGGTACATTTATAAAGAATGTATATGTGTTTGCAGGAAAAGGATGCTCAAAAGAATTTAGAGATGCATCTAAGTACGCAAAGCGTTGGGGTGGTAAACCAGAAGATTGGCAACATTGTGCAGGAATGGCACAAATAACTAATGGTAAAGTAACCTTAAATCGTGAGGTACATTGGGTACAGGGTAAAGATAAAAAAGTCAGAGAAGCATTTATTAAAGAGCATATAAGAAACCTTGAAACACGTAAGTAAGGAGGGTAAAATGTTAGAAGCAGGAAAGAAAGTAAGATATTTAGGCGAGTCAAGTTGGGCATATACCAAAGGCGAGATATATGAAGTAATGGGATATGATAGAGAACTTGATGCGTGGGGTGTTAAAGCAAACAATGATGAGGTATACGCAGTTGGTGAAGATGATTTAGCAGAAGTATTAGAGGTGTGATATGGCAGATAGTAAAGATTTGCAATGGATAACCGTTAATGGTAAACATATACCGATAGGTGCAGGCGAGACTAAAGCAGACGCTATACGAAAAGCATTTGGTGATAATCGTAGCGTTGCAGACCATAATGAGGATGTCAAGGAACAGCAGATAGCCAAGGCAAAGGCTGAAAGAGATAGGCTTAATGGTAAGTCAAACAGTGATAGTGGTAGGTCAGTAGATGCTACAACATTCCACAAAGATATTACAAGTGCCAAGGAATCAAGACCAGTTGAGGATAAGTGGCGAGTAGATGTTCATACCGCAGATGACTACAAAGAACACAATAGTAAGTGTTGGACATCCAAAGGTGGTTCTACAGTAGCCGTGACAGACGAGGGTGATATCATTAGTGTATGTAAGAAACAGGGTGATAATACAGTCCGTGGTAAGGATTTATTAGCCCAAGCAGTTAAGATGGGTGGTAGGAAACTTGATAGTTTCGCAGGTAACCATAAGTTCTATACAGCCAATGGATTTGAGCCGATTAGTTGGACACCATTTAATAAGGATTACGCACCAGATGGTTGGGATAAAAGTGGCTGTGGCGAAGAGGAAGTTGTATTTTATAAGTATGTTGGTATAGGCAATGTCAAGAATACTGATTTAGATACATTCCTAAAGAACACAAAGCCATATGTCGGTGATGACGGTTATGATAATGCATATGCATATCGTGATAGACAAATAAAGGAGAAGAAAGGAGAACAGAGATGAGTAAGATGACATTTGAGGATTACACAAAGGCGGTAAGAAAGGCATTCATGGGGTGCGGTTACAGCACCGATGAGATGGTGAAGTATTTCAATACTGATAGCGTTAAGGCGCATATCAAGGATGACTATGACGGATACGTAAAGGGTGTGTCAGCAAGTCATTCACCGCAAGCAGTAGCAAGTTGCTTAGACATGATGTATTAAACCGAGTTGGGCAATCATCTTTATGGGGTGGTTGCCCATTTTGTTATGTTAGCCTACATTTTTCGTGTTGGAAATTTTTAACTTATATGATAAAATAGTTAACATAGATTGTAATTAAGTTAACTACGAGGTGTAAATATGCCAGTACATAAAGTAAAAGGTAAGAAAGATTGTTATCAGTGGGGTAATCAGACAGTATATTGCGGTAAGGGCGCAAAGCAGAAAGCCATAAAGCAAGGTTACGCTATTGAGAAGTCTGGTTACAAGGAGAAGAAGAAAAAGTGAGTACCTACACCCAACGGATTGTGGGTGCTTTCTTATTGGGAGATGGATTATGGGTTCGTATGGATATGGTTCTAGAAGACAGTATAGCGGTGGGTATTCGGACGTAGCCACAAAGAGTACAGATATATCAGATGCGGATAAGGCAATTCTTGACGGTGATTCAAATTGGTACGGATACTTTCAGACATCAGAGAGTTGGAGATTAAATAAGGCGATACGTGAGCATGAAGTGAACGGAGTGCCATTGGATGATGCAATTAGGGCACAACACCCACAGTGGAATGCATTAAGTCCAGAAGTCCAAGAGAGTAGACTTAATCGAGTGAAGAAGACTTTGGCAACTATGGATAAGAATATGAAGCCACTTGATGCTGATATAAATGTAGTTCGGTTAACAACTGGTAAATGGTTACTGTCTATGTTGAAGTCATTTGGGTTAGCAACACCAGATTTAAATAGTGTTGACCCAGATGTATTGCACTATATTGTGCAGAAGAGAATGGATAAAATTAATAATTTCTTAGAGAATAATGACGCAATTTATTATGATAAGACATTCCAATCAGCGACATACAATCTGTCATTAAGCGATTCAGCATTTAAGGATTGGCATCATCCAGTTAGGATAGAATATGTTGGTACTAAAGGCACAAAGGCTTTATTTAGTCCGACAGGACAAGAGTCTGAGGTAGTATTTGATAGGAAGTCTGGGCTAAACATTAAAAAACTTGAATGGGATAATGACCATAATGAGTTAATTATTCGTGCCAAGACTACTAAAAAATAATTGACATTTAAGTAAACATAGTATACAATGTAATTACTTGGAGGGTACATTATGACAAAGAAGAAACCTGCAAACGCACCAAATACAAAGGGGCAAGATAGAGCAGATAAAAGATTCGTAGCAGATGATTTTGGTAAGATGGTGATTAAGCCTAAGAAGAATAAGAAGTAGAATATGCAAACAATAAAATATGACCAACCACATATACACCCTATCTTTGATGAGTTTGATAGGGTGTATTCTTTATTATCCGAGCGTAAGGAGAAACCGTCTTTAGTACCGACAGTATTAGATAGTAGGTTTAAAGAACTGTATGATACTTTTGTACTATACGCAGACCATCATGGAAATGTGACGTATCAAGACCGAGAGTATCCTAAATTAAATACTGTGCGAAATGCAGAGAATATAATAGTACTATTTAGTGGCGGTAAAGATAGTATAGCGACAGTTAAATATTATATGACCAAGGGGTTTAATGTGTATTTGTATCATATGAGGCACATTAATTCCGCATTGTCAGATGAATACTTAATTGCTCAAGATATAGCAGACTATCTAAAGATACCGTTGTACATAGATACTATTAAATTATCTGGTCATCATGATTATGTTGAACATCCCATGAAGAATTATATGATAGCGAATGGGGCATTGGAGTATGGTATTCGTGAGGGTGTAGGTACACGCTTGGCAATCGGTAATTATAAATCAAGTACTTGGTACTATGACAATTTCGAATTTTGTGGTGGGGATGACATGGAGATGTGGGATATCTATAACGAGATTATGCGGTCATTTATACCAAAGTTTAAGATGGGGGTTGTGCTAAAGGATGTTAAGGACAGTCTTAAGTCCGTATGCTATGATAAGGATTTATTAGATTTGTCAGTCAGTTGTTTGGGTAGGGCTAATCTACGTCAGTATTGGCATGATTGGGTATTACAGAAGTATGGTATTATGTTACCTAAACATAGATGCGGTAGGTGTTATAAGTGCTGTGTGGAGTATATCTATATGGCAGATAATGATTTACAAGAATATAATGAGAGTTATTATATATATTGTTTCAATAATCTAAAGCGAAATCTTGAGCGAGAGGATGAAACAAAATACTATATCAATGAGGTGTGGGAGCACTATATCCCTTATAGTATTAAAAAATCTAAATTTTTTAGGGGTGATATAGACCCTTTCAAGTATACTTTCATTTGGGAATAGAAATATTTGAAAAATTTTTCAAAAACCACTTGACAATATATAAGTCTTGCCTTATACTATGATTGTAAGGAAACGGTAGTACATACTGAAAGGAGAAATCAATATGGCAAGAAAGTGGTATGGGAGTCTTAACAACAGAATTGAAGAGAATAAGATGCTCTGTGATGAAATTAAAGTTGGTACTGGAGTAACAAAGTATTCTTGGTCAGACAGACACGCATACGAGGTTGTGGCAGTTAAAGACCAGAAGCATGTGACAATTAGAGAATATGACCACAAGAGACCTGATGATGACAAGGATTATTCTTATAGCAATGATTGGGTACTTGTTTCAAATGAGAACAATCCTACAATAGATTTGACCAAGCGTGGTAAGTATTGGTACATGACAGTATCAATCACACCAGAAAGGGCAAAGGAGATTCTTGACGGTGACGATATTGATGCGAAGATTTGGGCAAGTAATTGGGGATTTAGGTTGTCAGACATAGTTGAAAGTGGTAAGGCACAGACCAAGTATGATAGGTGGAATGTAAGTTTTGGAGTAGCAAAGTACTACTATGATTATGAGTTTTGAGTAGCGGTGACAAGAAAGAAGATTGAAGAGGTGGATATGGTTAGAGAGACTGATATTGATTATATTGTAAATTATGCGGACACGATGCGTGGTAGTTCTGTGGATATGGATAACAATGTTATACAAATTCCATTCAGTCCTAATACGGTAGAGGATGACCTTTATGGTGAGTTTGGGATAGCAACAGAGTTACAGCGTAGAGGTTTTGATGTATCATTTGACAAAAAGGATGTTGAATATACGACCAAGGGTTCTTGGATAAATTACCGTGGTAGTGTTCGGAAGAGTGGGCAGAAAGCATATTTAAGAAATAGGCTTGTGATGACTGTGCAGTGGTGAGTAGATAGGGGTATATATGAAAGATAAGTACTTAGATGAAATGGTAAATATGATAGCAGAGGCAGAGGGTGCGTGGAAAGCAGGCTATTTGACTTGGGATGAATACGAGAAGTTTGTATTTGCTATACAGATGATAACAAGTTATAGAAAGAGTAAACCAATTACAATTAGAAAGGAGTGCGTGAATGGAAAACTTAAAGGAGTTTTATGACATTGAGTTAAGAAAATTGGCAAAGGGGTTAGATGAGCGTGGGATACCGTATGTATTTCATGAGTTATTTGACGGATATCAGATAGTGGTTAATGATGAAAATGAGCACTATGCGTGGGATGCTATATGTCATAGTTATTCATATGGTCATAAAGAGGGTAAACTTGAAATCATGGGAGATATAGTAAGTCCTAATGCAGGAGATTCTGTAGAAGGATATCTAACCGCAGAGGATATATTAGAGAGGTTGTAATGCAGTGGGTGGACAATTACCGCCCACTTTGTTATACTTGTGGTGTAGCCAAGGAGATTAAAACAGATGTATTCAGAGTGTATTCAAATAACAAGACAATTTGCATTCTGTCCTATGGCATTTAGGATAGATACATATAAGGGGTGTTCATACGGGTGTGTCTACTGTTCGGCAAATATGGATTGGATGCAAGGTAAGCAATGTAGTACTTTTGATATAGCTGATATGGATAGAATAGAAAGATTTTTCTATAAAGCATTAGAAACTGATAAATCGAGTAAGTCTATTATAGTTGAAATGATAAGGCATAGAGTGCCTGTACATTGTGGTGGTATGTCAGACCCTTTCCAACATAGAGAGTGGGAATATGGGCAGACAAAGCGATTTATAGAAATGTCTAATAAATATGATTACCCGGTGTTATTTAGTACTAAGACAGCAAGTTTACATAACAATTATTATGAGTTATTGAATCCGAAGATACATGCATTTCAAGTGTCAATAATGGGGTGGCGAAATAGTTATGTAAACCAGTGGGAATATAACACACCAAGTCCACAACAGAGATGTGAGTTTGTGCAGATGCTAAAAAATGATTTTGGCATATGGTGCAGTGTCAGAATACAACCTATCATAGACATAGACGAAGTATTGATATTATGTGAGTATCTTAAAGATATTAAGCCTAACTATATAACAGTAGAGCATTTTAAATCTACTTATGATGTGTTAGGTAGTACACAAGCGTTCTTAGATAAGGTATCAAGTGCACATAAACAAGAATATGAGGCAACGGATGGCAGAATAAGAGTAAAACGAGATGTGAAATTGCGGAATATCGGCAGAATAAAAGATAAGTTAAAGGATAGTGGTATTCCTATAGGGGTGGGAGATAATGACTTACATTATTTATCAGATTCACGGTGTTGCTGTGGTACAGATTTGATAGGGGGTGCATTTGAGAATTATATGAAGTATAATCTCACATATATGTGTACTGGTGAGTTTGGTGACGAGTGGATACCGAAATGTAATCCGAGAAAGCATATAAATGACCAAAAGTATGGACTAAAGATAGACCCAAAGGAGTATGTGGATGATTATATTAGGGCACACCCAGATTATTTAGGCAGTAGCAGACAACGAGTACAGAAACAGTTATTTGGGAAATCCCAAGGGAGTCTTATATAAGTTGTTGACAAGTAAGGTGTATTGATGTATATTATAGGTGTTCTTATTAATTCTTCGGTTTACAGTGCAGTGGGAATGAGAGCAATTGGACAATGCGCAATCCAATTGCTCTATTTCTTTTATACGCAAAAAATGTAGGTTTACATAACAAGCTGAATAAAAAAGTTGAAAAATTTTTCAAAAAGTACTTGACAATATATAAGTATTGACTTATACTATGATTGTAAGGAAGAGATAGGGAAAGCGAAAGCCGATACTTCTCTAAGAGGAAAAAGCCGATTAAGGCAGTTGATGACAATTAGTCTTGATTGAGTAAGTACCAAGAAAGTATCGCAAATATCTCAAGTAAGGAAACTGAAAGGAGAATACAGTATGGAAAACAACAAGTACATAGGACAGACAATATTGGAGCAGTTAGGCGGTAATAAATTTATCGCAATGACAGGATGCAAGAATTTTGTATGGGATAATGAGAACAGTACACTTAGGATGACAATTCCTAAGAATGGTAGTAAGGCTAATAGACTTTGGGTAACATACAATTGGGGCACGGATACTTACACAATGAGATTTTTCAAGTATACAGCACCTAGACTTAACACCAAGACATATACATTCTCAGAGGAGAAGATAGTCGAGGTTAAGGAGTTCAAGGAAATCTACTGTGACCAGTTAGAGGAGTTGTTTACGGAAGTAACCAAGATGTATACAAGACTGTGGTAAGAGTGGGGTCTATAGAAGAGGACGAATAATAGCGGTTTTTGCCACACAGGGCGCATTTAAGCGAGTGAGTGGATAAAGTAATCACTTAAATATTTAAAGGTCGATTTTGGGGCAAAAAGTGCGGTATATGAAAGGAATTTAATATGACAAAGAGAGCGTTGAGAAAATTAACTGATACACAGAAAGATGTATTAGATACATACAGAAATTATTATCTACGTGCAAAAGAAAACGAGAATCGTATTGACTCAACAGCATTCAAGAATAAGATACTTGGGTATGTAGAAGCATTACGAGATTGTGGTCAGATAACCGAGCGTGAGAGAATGGCAGTGGTGATATATTATACAATGTAAAGGAGAAAGAATATGAGCGGAATAAATAAGGTAATCGGCATACTTATGAAGAGAGATGATATGACATTGGAAGAGGCTAGAGATTTAGTTGCAGATGTCAGAGAGCAGATAGAAGATGCAGTAGCAGATGGAGATTATGAGTACGCAGAAGATATAATGCTGAGTGATTTAGGACTTGAGATGGATTACATATTTGATGTATTAGGATATATCGCATAAGTTTTCTCTATAAATTCCTTACAGCAGACCCATAGGTGAATGAAGTAGCCTATGGGTTTTGCATTGTGTTGAAACAAAGTGTAGCCACACCCACCGAATTGAGAAAAATAATTTGAATTTTATTTCAAAAAGTGTTGACAATATATAAGTATGGTCTTATAATGATAATGTAAGGTGATTTTAAGAAAGGAGATTTGTATGGTGAAGAATGGAGTATTTTATAAGGCGCGAGTAATTGAAGAATCAGCAGTATCTTGTTCTATTGGTAAGGCTTATATAGGAACAAAGGTAGTCAACGGTGATTTCTGTGTCGTAGTTAAGGACATTAGTGGTACATATAAAGAAACGGCTAAAAAGCGAATTAAGTCGTATTTAGGTATTGAGCCTATAAAGGAAACCACAAGGAGTATGACATATAGATTGGGTAACAGAGAAGAAGTGGCGAATGATTTAAAGGATATGCCTATATATAAAGCCGTGTCAGAGTATTTAGCGGAAAATGGGTTTGCAGAAGAAAAAGAAGAAAATTGAAAATTATTTCAAAAAAGTATTGACAGCATATAAGGATAGGCTTATAATGAGTATGTAAGGAAAAATTGATTCAACTGAAAGGAGAAAACAGTATGAAGTTAGCAAGTAATGAAAGAGCAAGAGATTTAAATTGTGGTAGAGCATTGAGTGTAAGTATCTTTGAGAGCAAGGATATTGGTAATTGCAGTAACAATGGTATTAGTGCAAGGTACAGAGATGTGCTGATACTTAACAAGGAAGGTAACTACGAAATTGATATGGACAATCCGCCCGAGAACTTATGTGTATATGTTGAGCGTGAGTTGTTCGGTGAAAGACATGACTATGTAAGACCTTATGCAGATGCAGTAGGTGCAGGTTGGATGTTTGGTGGTTCACTTGTCTATTCAAGTGATAGCAGATTTGGTAGCAATCCTATGAAGTTGCATGACAGACAGGAGTCATGGGAACTTAACGAGAGGTTGAGTAGGTAAGGAGGTATAGATATGTTCAGTTGCTCAGATTGTAGACACTACAGATACTGGCCCGCAACATTCTATGAGCCGAGCGAGGCCGAGTGCAAGAATTGCGAAAATATCACAGAAGAGGAGTTTGATGAATACTTTTGCGATGGCAAGGAGTGGAATAGTAGTTGTTGTGGTTGTAGTGGATTTGAATTAGCGCCACTTGAGGATTATTAAAAAGTTGAAAAATTTTTCAAAAAGTGTTGACAAATTAAAAGTATAGGTATATACTTAATAATGTAAGAGGTAGTTATAAATGAATAGACAAGGAAAAGTCACTAAAACCCAAGGGGCAACAGGCCCGAGGTGTCCAGCAGAGTTGGGGATGGCAGACCACAGGAGAGCCAGCGAGGTCACAAGTAGACCGTGTAAGACCATCATAAAAGCAAAGGCATGAGCCAACCACCCTTGTAAAATATAAGTGGGGCAAAGACAACCAACAACCCTTGCGCTAGAGTTGACCGCCTAGCAAGTTGGTGTGGACTGGACGGGGGTATAGCATTTCAGAAAGTAGTAGATATATCTCGGTGGCGGAATAGGTAGACGCTTAACCTAAAGATTTAGTAGTCGAAGAGGTGACATAGAAGACCGACGAGTCAAAACACCCACTGGGTTGAATCTAAATCATGTAAGGTGACAGAAATTCAAATCCTTACCCGAGATATTGTAAAAACACTTAGAAAAGGAGAAAACTTATGAGAGTATGGACAGCAGACGAAATCAAAAACCTTATACAGACCAACGATAAGGTGCTTTATGGTGCACTTAAAAAGTTATATGCTTGTCAGACAGCAGATGAGCAGGCTTGGGGTGAGACAGCCGAGGCTAATGGTGTTGGATTCAATGGTGTTGATGCACCTATACTTTCTAGTATGGCACAGTTCCTTATAGAGAGGGGCTTTCTCACGGATAAGCAGAAGGTTATAGTACGTAAAAAGTTGGTGAAGTACAATAAGCAGCTAACTAATTTGGCGAATGCTAGTTGAGTTATGCAAAGCCCTACATTTTTGACCGTATAATTTTTAAAAAAGAGGAGAGATGCATCATGTTGTATACAATTGACACACCGAGAGGAACACAGACTATAATGAGTGTGAAGGATTTTGAGGATATAGCGAGAGAGTTTATCAGTGAAGACTATGCTGATGCTGTGAGTGATGTGTTATACTACGCTATTCAAGAATGTGATGATATGAAAACATATTCTGATGACCTTGATGAGCAAGTAAGTGACCTTGAAAGTACTGTATTATCATTTGAATGTGCTGTGAATGACACAATGCAAAGTATATCTGATGTTATGAAGTTGGATGATGTGTCGGAGATAAAATCTAAATTAGCAAAGGTATTGAATGAATTAAGGGAGGTTTGATATGGAAGAACAGAGGATGTGGTACTATTTTACATTTGGTAGTGGGCAAAAGCATTGTGGACATTATGTGAAGAGATTTGGCACATATGGTGAAGCAAGACAGCAGATGGTCGATAAGTATGGAGATAAGTGGGCATTTCAGTATTCCGAAGATGAGTGGAAGAAGTGGGAGAATGACCCAAATCGTGGTTGGGATATGGAAACTGAATTAGTGGAGGATTAGACAATGACAAACAAGCAGAAGATTGAAAAGTGGTTAGATAAGCAGATAAAGGCAACTAAGGTAGAGAATGCAGACTTGAAGATAAATGAATCTTTAACTCTATGCAATGCAAGTGGTAAGGATTATGTACACTTGTATAATTGTCTACAAACCGTAGCGGATATATTAGAGTTACCAACATCATCACACAGGGTGGAGACATTAAATAATGGGAGTTATATAGAAACAAGTTTTATATACAAAGGTGTTAAATTTTTAGAGGTATCATATTGACCATTTATAGTACTGTGGTATAATGAATATATGATTTCATAGAAGTAACCCCCTTTTCTAGAGAGCATTGTCGTAATGACAGTGCTCTTTCTTTGTTGACAGTATAAACAATATTTGATAATATTAATTTACTTTATGATACTACTGGAATTGTATCATACATAAACATAGTGAATAACAGTTATCATTTGGCTAATTCCAGAATAGCATATTTATGCTATTGCCGAGTGATAACTGTTTTTTTTTGTTGATTATGAGTAAGAAAAAGAAGGGATATAGCCATAAGTCACAAAAGGTTTATACCAAGACATATTATTGTGAGGATACGAATGAAACTTGTGTAGGCTATGACAATTATTTAAAGACAAGACATTGGAAACAGTTACGCAAACAACTAGTTCCTAAAGACCATAAATGTACTGTGTGTGGTAAGAGTAATAAGGCTATTCATTTGCACCACATCACTTATGAGAGAGTTGGGCATGAGTTACCAACAGATTTAATTCCGCTGTGTGAGAAGTGCCATAACTATATTCACAATAAGGGGTATGCAGACGGTTTTACTGGAACTAAACAAGAAATAATATATCTCAGACAGCAGATGGGTATCACCTACACCGAGAATAGGAACACTTCGACACACAAGTGTGAGTCGTGTCAAGGTTGTATTTGGTATTATAAGAGATTATTAAAGAAACGAAATGGCAAATCATATCACAGACCCTTTTGTTTTAAATATAAGCAGTACAATACTGTTAGATGTCCACAATTTAGTATTTATGCTAAATATGATGATGCGGATAGTGGGTGGGTTGGTATAGATGATTTTTTGAGTGAATGTAAACACTATTTACCTAAAAAGAAGAAAAAGACTTGAAAAATATTTCAAAAGTACTTGACATTATATAAGTATGGGCTTATAATGTCATTGTAAGGGAAAAGTTAGAACACTTAGAAAAGGAGAACACTATGAAGTACAATCTTTCAAGTATCATGAATAAGGCTTGGTCATTATTCAGAGAGTCAGAGATGTCTTTTGCAGATTGCTTAAGGATTGCTTGGGCAGAGACAAAAGATTTCATCAATGCAATCGCAGACAATGTAATCAATGAGGAAGTTCACACTTGGTATGGCTGGTATCAGTTGGGGTACGAGGTTATACATGAGAGCAAGAATGTCTTTCAGTTGACAGTAACCGACCCTAAGACTAAAAAGGGTACGAGAGTACTTAGTTTCTTCACTAAGTCACAGGTAGCACCAATTCAAGAGTAAGGGGGTGGGTATATATGACATATTGTGTAAGAATACGAAATATCAATGGTAACTACATAGACGGAGAGGTGTATGAGGCAAGTTGTAAGGTGGACGCTATACAGAGGTATATAAACCGCATACAGAGGTTGGGCATAGTGGTGTCGGACACAGATGATATAGTGTGTGAGGATTATTCAGATGTGGTGGAGCAGTACGAGCAGTTAGCAGAAACCAGTGGAAATGCGAGGTGGGCATAATGAAGAGATTTGAATATTATCAGCCGAACGATTTAGACTTAAAAGATAAGTATGGCGACTGTACTATCCGTGCATTATCTAAAGCGTGGGGGTGCAGTTGGATAGAGGCATTTGATAGGATGATTCCTATATGTCGTAAATACCAAACACCGAATGTATTCAATTTGTCTAATAAGGATGAGATAAAAGCAATGTCCGAGTTGGGGTTTAAGTACTATGGGGTGTCAAATAAAAAGGGTACAAAGCGACCTACGGTTGAGGAGTTTGCCAAATCACATACGAGTGGTACGTATATATTAAATGTCGCTAACCATGAGGTGGCATGTGTGGATGGCAAATACTATGACACGTGGGATAGTGGTAGGAAGTCATTGTATGGGTACTATGAAAGAGAGGTGTGACTATGGGAGATAACATATACGAGTGTCATTGTCATTTAGGTTGCGGTGATTGTAGATATCATCAGTGTGACGCAGAGCGCAGAGAGGATACTACTTGTAAGCGTATAGACCATAAGCATATACAGTTTGCAGTGCCGTGGTTTAAGTCATATGACTGTGGTCAGCAGTCAGCCATAACTTGTGCGGATTTTGAGCCAAAGGAGATATGTAAGTGGTTGTATGAGCATTGGGTATCAATGGATGATTATATTAAAGCGTATGAAGAAACAGAGGGTAAATCTTATTTAGATAATAAGTTTATAGGACTGTGTATAGATGGCGACCAGTCAGTACGATATTTAGTTCGTAGAGAGGATTTTCATAATAACACATTCCTTAATACAGACGGAAGTCTTAAGTGGGTGGAAAAGCAGTATTACAAGCAATCTAGGAAGTCACCGATAGGATATGAGTTGGTACGAGAGTATCCAATATAAAAAATTCGGTGTCTGAAAATGTAGGTGAATTGGGTTTGGATTTAGTTGGCTTGTAAAAAGTTGAAGAATATTTCAAAAAAGTATTGACAATATATAAGGATAGGCTTATACTATCATTGTAAGGTAGTTGTGGTACTTAATTGAAAGGAGAAAACAGTATGGCAAAAGATTATAGGCAGTATAACGCACAGAATGTACTTGATAAGATTAATGAGTATATTCAGATACTTGAGGACAAGAACGCACAAGGTTATGATTATTTCAATCCTAATATTGATAGCATTCAGTTCAAGAAGCGTGGTTGGGGCGGTAGTTGGTCTTATAGGATAGCGACCGTATGCAGAGACCTTTCAATCTTTGATTGGTGGAACGACACTCTTTCACTCTCACAGTTAAAGCAGATGAAGAAGTTCCTTGAGCAGTCAATCAGGTTGGGATTCAATGGATATGCTTGCTTTAAGGTTGGCGCAGTGGGTTGTGCAAATGGAATGTGGGTACACAAGAATGAGAGCGTTAACGGATATAGTCCTGACGGTGACGCAGTTTACCACAGTTTCGTATCAAACGAGAATTATTGGGATGTGTGCATAGATGGTAATTGGGCAGATGGTTGGGAAAATCAGTACAAGTTAGCAGATATCAAGAAGATACTTGCAAGTGCGTAATAGAAAGGAGAACAATGTTATGACGTATGCAGATTATAGAATCAAGAATGAAAAAGAGTATTCCGCATTGCCTATATTCTTTGCCTTTTCAGAAAAGCAGTTAGAGGAAGAGATGAATAAGCGTGGGTTGACATTGAATGACACGGATAAGATATACAGACTAAATAATTTAGGTGGGTTTTATCTTAAGTCTGATGCTGATGTGATAAGGGCATTCTTTAAGAGAGATAAGTATTCAGAGTTAAGAAATCTTATGGAGAATGAAGATGGTTTCGCATATGAGGCATTTGAGTATGAGATGTACAATCACGAATATCCGATAAATTGGGAAGGTGATTATGATGTATGTTCAATCTTTGGGGATTGTGAGTACGGTGATGGTAAGGATTGGGTAGACTATCTTAGAGAGGGTGGTTACAGTAATAAGGTGATGAAAGAGTTTAACAGAGCAGCTAAAGCGGTGAGAGCAAATGATTGTTGGTAATTAGTCCGTGGTAGGGGATTAGTTATATAGTGTGCGGTGTTAGGGATTTGGTAGGAGTTCCTACACCGCATAAACTGTTTGTGGGGATATTGTCGCAGATAAAAAGTTGAAAAATTTTTCAAAAAAGGTATTGACAATATATAAGTATACCCTTATAATGATACTGTAAGGAAGTTGAATAGAGAAAGGAGTTGTCTATGGCAAGATATTACAGAGTAGCATTAAGGAATAAGAGAACTAATGAGGTGCAGTTGACACTGACCACATTTGCAAGCCGTAAGAAAGCAGATGAGTTTGGCAAAGAGTTTTGCGGAACTTACATGTATGGTGGCAAGCCGAAGTTTGAGTATGAGGTAAAGGCATTTTAAAGGAAGGAGAATACAGTATGAAGATTAAAAGAATTAGCGCAGGGTTATACAAGGCAGATAATGGTTACACAATCAAGTCAAATGCAAGTAAGAACATATTTACTGGTAGACCTATTAAAGCAGATTTTTGGTATATTTACGATGCCGAGGGTAATAGGGTGGACGGTGATGTATCCTATGCAGATGCAAAGGCTAGGCTTGAAGAGTTGGTCAACGGAAAGGAGAACTAATATGAGCGGAGAAGAGATTAGAGCAGATTGGGAGTCAGCATTAAATTCAGTAGAAAGGGGTTGGGATTTATCAGCCGATATAGAGTGGGGCTTTGGTAAGCAAGACCTTTTAGTATTGGGGGTGCTGTATCAGTATGGTGCAAACACAGACATTCAGCAGAAGATAGTAGATTTGCTTGAGGATTGTAATTTCCATACAGAATGTGGCTTGTTATACGACAATAAGATTGATGAGTATTTTGAGGTTGTGATTGCAGAATATACGGAGGAATAAGTATGGCTGATATAGAGTTAGTAGTTAAGATACCTAAGCGAGTTTATAATTATATTCGTAAATATGAACATATTGCGAATAGTGATGTATTAGACATTAAAGATGCAGTTATAAACGGCATACCACTTACACCAGATATATTAGCAGATTTGTTAATGGAAGAAAGGATAAGAGGAAAACTGGATTCCGATACAACCTTTGAAAAAGATGTTATTCGTGATGTGAAATGCAGATTAACTGTGAGTATTATAGACCATAGACCTTGTTATTGTGGTGCTGAATTAAGGGAAGTGTGGAGAGAAAGCGAGGATAAGAATGACGGTAAAACAGTTAATTAAGAAACTATCAAAATATCCAGAAAATGCAAAAATCTTGATTCCAAATGATGAAATGTTTGAAGATGGTATGTATTATGTTACAAATATTGAGGAATACGATAATGACACAATTTTAATGGATACGGATTATAAGAGGCGAATGAAGGACTGTGGTGAGGAGTAGCGTATGGCAAAGAATTATTATAGAGTTATATTTTCGGATTTTTCAGATACCGTTGGGTATGCAAAGAACATGTCAGCAATGAGAGCAGATGCTAACAGATATATAAGGATGTGGAATCTTGATATATCAGTCAGACAGATAGTAGCAATATCAGAGTCAGACTACAAAAATCGGAGTCAGAATACAAAAACGCAATTAGAATTAGGTAAGATTTAGTTCCTACACTTTTTGCGTATAGAAATTTTTAAGCAAATAATTTTTAAGGTTTTTACAAAAAAGTGTTGACATATGGTGTGTATGGGTATATACTTATACTGTAATGTAAAGGTAGTTATACGAAAGGAGAATATACATATGAAGTACACAAGTCAGTTTGGTGGTGAACAGTATGATTTATATTTCAAGACCGCAAAGTATGCTAATAATGGTAGCACAGCGGTGCAGGCTTATACAGAGAGTGGTGAGCCGTATGCAACAGTATCCGTAAATCTTGAGGAGAGTGTTGGGTGTAAGGAGTATGAGTTTTACGCAGATATCAACAATTGCGAAGATTTGGTAAATAGCATGATAGATAGCGGATACATCAAAGAAGTTGGTGATTTGGGATTTAGCGGATTTTGTGTATATCCCAAGGTAGTATTGACACCGAAGTTTTTAGCACAGTATGTATAGGGGGTGGCGAATATGACAAGTGAGCAGTTGTGGAGAGGTTTAGATGCAGATGTGCATACACGATTATGCGAGTGCAGAAACACTAGAGCGGATATATTACCGTTAGCAGTGTGCGTCAGTATTAACAAAGACTATACAGCGGAGCAAGCACTTGAGTATGTGCTAGAGCATTTGAGTTGTAATGGTCAGTTTTTCGATTTGAGTAATGACGAATGGAAAGCACTTGAATGGGCTATAGAGAGTAAGGCACGTTTACCTAAAGCGAAGAAATCTGAAATCAATAGTTTGGTTGGTGATTTGGATGACATAATCGTTGTCGTAGATATCTTAGGCAATGAGATTAGGAGTGGTACAGTACCGTCTGATTTAGGTAAGAGAATCGGTGATATAGGCAAGCAAGTTAGTGCAGTTAGGAATAAGTTGGCTGATATGAAAGGAGTGGTTTAAATGACAAAAAAGCGGTATCCTGGTATGGATAATTTAGCACCAATTAAGACAAGTGAGACATATGGAAGCACATATGAGCCGACAGAAGAACCAGATTGGGTTGGCGGTGCACCAAACTATGATAAGTTTGAACGTATGGGGTTTGATACTGAGCGGACATTGGTATGGTTGAATATTGATTAGGTGGATATATGGGTAAGACATTTGAAAATCTAACATGGGATGAATTATGCGATTTAATGTGTGGCGGGCCAGAAGATGAGGATAACGAGGTGGAAGAAGATGAACAGTGTGGATATGATAGAGACACCAAAGGGTGCAGTAGCGGTATTTAGTGACAAAGATATATATGAGATAGCAGAAGAGTTTGTCAGTACAGATTTTGCAAATTATATAAGAGCGTTACACAGAGATTTAGATTGTTACACAGATATGTATGATGAAAATGAGTATTTGCGTAGAGATGTAGAGGCATTAAAGACTAAGATAAAGCAGTTAGAGAGTGCACAGGGTAGGAAGAGACCGCAGGCTAGATTATTCTAGGTTGCGGTTATGTGTGTGCGTGAGAGGTGGTGTAGGTATGACAACAGTACGTGATTTATCCAAGATAGTTGATATTCAAACAAGTGTGAGAATAATTAATCAGACTAATTATGTATATGCGGAGTACGGTATTGGCGAAATGATAGATAAGCAGTACCGAGATTTAGAAGTTGTCAGTATGTATGTTGCAGATACAAATACGCTTATATTAGTGGTGCGAGATGAAGAGGAGAATATAGATGACGCAAAGCCAATAGAACAATATTTAATTTGAAAAATTTTTCAAAATAGTATTGACATATAATAAGTATTGCCTTATACTATACTTGTAAGGAACAGTTGGGAAACTTAAATACGGAGGTATAAGGTATGACATTTACAATCAAGAGTTGGATATATGAGGAAATACAGTCAAGGGCATTTTGTAATTCCAAGACTATAGTTTGGGATAAGCAGTATGACTATGACGAGAACGGTAATGAGGTTGCTATATACAATATCGGAGTTGAGGATATTGTAAAGGAGACCGAAAAGGCAGTATTTGTTAATTGCAGATATTGGAGTACACGGTCTTATAGACCGAATTTCACAGTATACAATGGGTATAGGGTGTGGATTCCGAAGTCAGCAATACTTAAGATAGCGTAGAAAGGAGAAACTTATGAGAGCAAGAGCAACAGTATTGGCAAAGGATATTGAGAAGTATCTAGACGAAGTAGTTGAGTTCTATGATTTGGACGAAAACAAAATAGATATTGATGACACTATGGTTGTTGAGTCAATTGAATTTGACGAGATATTTAAGGTGTATGTTGTGCCGAACAATGGCGAGTACGAGATAATTGATAGAAAGTTAACAGTCCGTGATTTTGATGAAATGGCATATAACCTTGATTACAAATACGTAGATTTATACTATAAGACGATTGGATTAGATTTCAAAGAGTACATTAAGTATGATGACATAATTATGGTTGAGGTTGAAGATGGTAAGGTGCTTGTAAGGGTAAATGATGTGTTAGACGAAACTATGTATTGACATATATGCTAGTATGGTATATACTTATAATGTGACAAGAAGTTAGTATTGAAAGGAGAAACGAATATGCGTACAATTACAACGGTTGATACTTTTGGGGTTGCGAAAACTTATGAGATAGTGAATAAGATACCGAATGGGTTTTTTGTATGGAATATCGGTAAGAATATGGGGGATGATGAATGGATTCCTTTAGCTGAATGGTATAACAAGGATGATTACACAATTAATCCGAATACAGTTAAAGCAATCAAAGTGGGCACAGAGTATGCTAAATTGCTTGATAAGGGGGCAAGTTGGGGCATAAATAACCTTGAGAATGCTAGGAGAGTTATGAATGACAAGAGAATGCGAGTATCAAAGCGTAGATTGGCACAGACATTAGTTCCGATATTCGAGGAGATTTCATAATGGCGATTAAAAAAGTTGGGAAGTCGGAGTTGGCTACATTTTTGGGGCAGAAAAATTCTAAAAATAAATATGACAAGTCGCAGATTACACAGTTTGATTTTGTATTTGATGGTATGTTAAAAACAGAGTTGGAAAAGTTAGAGAAAGAGGACGAAGATGCAGAGAAATAGTGTGAGATTAACAACAGTAGGTGACGTTCCGCTTGCATTAAGTAATGTTGCGTGTGGAAATGGGTTTGATAGATATGCGACAGTAACAGATGTATTAGATGCCGTAGAGGATAGCGTTGACGCACATGATTTATTCATGCATTTAGCAGCGTTGAATCTATTAGGTTTCGATTGTATGACTATTGATAGGGAGACAGATAAGTATGTGAGAATAAAGGGAGTGGATAAATTAAGAAACGTATATCTGTTGACAGCACGGAAATAACATAATTAGGGAGTGATATAATATGTCGCAACATGAGTTAGACGCACTTTATCATACATATTATCACACGGGGTATCAGCAGGGGGTGCAAGATACCAAAGATAAGATAATGAATGTAATAGATGAGCCAGTATCAGTTACCGTAGGGAGACGGTCAGAGAGGTTGATAGTCGATGTGATAAAGCAGTATAGACAAAAGTTAAGGGCACGAATTGAATCAGCGTTAAGTAGTTTGATAAGTAGTGGGGAAGTGGCTACACCGAAACACAATGAGAATGAAAATAGACTGAATAATTCCAAGTTTATGTTGCAGTTGGATAATCAGAAGAAATATAGACAATTAGACGCAGGCACAGTGGAGGTTGTGATTGATGACTAGTAGGTATTGTGAATTAATCGAAATGATAAAGGATGTAATTACTAAAGGAGATGGTAGTATGGATACAGATTTATTGCTTATGGATATAGCAAAGTCGTTGGCAAAAATAGCCGATAATACGACCAAGATACAACAGCAAGGTATTGATGTAAAAATTTACAAGCAGTGAAGGGTATGCGAATGAGACATTCTGGTACGATACAAAGATTCACTATAGTACATATATTATTAACCGAAGTTGATGCGGAGAAAGCATTACGTGCAGAGTTGGATAAGGTAGCCAAGTCAGATACACTACAGAGATATACGTGGTCTGGATATATGGGTAGTTATGATACACAAGAATTTCGAGTGTATTTTATGACAGAAGATAAATTTAAAGATTGGCAGAAGACAAATGTGTTTGATGATGTTGTTTATGGTTCTATAAGTGTGAGAGGAGATGAGTGATATGGCAACAACAAAGGCGCAGATACGAGCAACAGCAAAATATGATAAGGAACATACTAAAAAGTTTTTAATCAAACTGAACAAAGTAACAGATGCGGATATAATATCAAAACTAGAGTCTGTACCAAATAAGCAAGGGTATATAAAGGAATGTATCCGTGGTGATTTGGCATTGACAAAATAATGTGATTATATTAGTATATAGTTTGTTGAGAGTCACAGACCAATAAATCCATTTTGTTCCGAGAAGAGGTTTGCCTATATTGGCAAGCCTTTTTTCTTTACACAGAAATAAATATTTAGTATAATATTTTGTGGTAGTTTACATAATTATATGAGGTATATAAATATGTCATTATGGTCAACAGTTAAAGAGAAGGTGCAAGGTATGATAGGTGTTAAAAATATTGAACAAACATTACATATTTCACCAGCAATCAGTAGTAAGATGATAGATGCTATTGATGAGTGGACAGCAATGTATGAAGACAGAGCAGATTGGTTGCACGAACCAGATTTCAAAGACCATTCATTAGTAACGTCTTTGGGGTTACCAGCATTTATAGCAAGTGAAAAAGCAAGGATGGCGGTATTAGAATTACAGTCAGAGATAACCGCACCAATGAGTATTCAAGAAGTTGTTAATCCAGAGTATCAACCGCCAGTATCAGATATAAATGGAAACATATCTATTAGCAATAAACCCAAAACAGTAATAAAGGAAAAAGCAAAATCTCCAACAGAGAGAGCGGAGTTTATGAATAAGGAATACCAAGATAAGTTGCTTTCTAGATTAAGAACACAACTTGAATTGGGTATTGCTAAAGGTAGTCTTATAATAAAACCTTATGTGACAAGAATGGCAGTAGCAGAGGTAGCAGGACTTGATAATAGTAAGGTGGGGGCAAAGGCAGAGCAGAAATCAGAAGGTGTAGCCAACGCTGAATCAACAAACGAGCAATCAAATTCTGAAAGTAGTACTAATGACACAGAGGGAACAGCAGAGATAAAAACAGATAAGAACAATAAGAAGTACAAGTACGCTATAGAGTTTGACTTTGTACAAGCAGATTGTTTTTATCCTTTTTCATTTGACAGCAGTGGCAATCTAATAGAGGTAGCATTCTTACAGACCAAGGTTGACAAGGAATACACTTACACTAGGTTAGAGTATCACAAGTTGGAGAATAACACAGTTACAATCACTAACAGAGCATTTAGGAGTCTGAACCGAACAGACAACACGATGACTTTGGGCAACGCAGTGCTTGGGGCAGAGATTGAGTTAAAGCAAGTTCCAGAATGGAAGAACATTCCGCAGAGGGCAACAATTAAGAACGTAGACCGAATGATGTTTGGTTATTTTAAGATGCCAGAAGCAAACACGATTGACCCGCACTCACCGTTAGGAATCAGTGGTTTCGCAAGAGCAAAGGAGTTAATCAAGCAAGCGGATTTACAGTATTCTAGATTACTTTGGGAGTACGAAGGTGGCGAATTAGCAATTGACATTGACAGAGATGCACTTACAGATGTAACAGACTTTAAGGGTAATTCTCATTCAATGATGGGGCACTTACAGCAAAGACTTTACAGACCAGTTGACTTAGGTGAGTCAGACACTTACAAACCTTACGCACCAAGCCTTAGAGATGCGTCAATGATTAATGGATTAAACACGCTTTTGATGCGAATTGAAGACGTAGTGGCATTAAGCAGGGGCACAATCGCAGACGTGAGCGCAGAGGCGAGAACAGCAACAGAGATTAAGATTTTAAAGCAAAGAAGTTACGCAAGCAACGCAGAAATCCAAAAAGCATTAGAGTCAGCCCTTAAAGACGTAATTTACGCAATGGACGTTTACTGCACAATTTACAACATTGTCGGAGACGTAGTAATCCGAGGGGGCAAAGTGGACACCAAGAAGTTAGGTCTTTACGATGTCTCATTCACATGGGATGACAGCATTCTAGTAGACATGGTAACAGAGTTAAACACAAGGCTCACTCTCATGGACAAGGGATTGGCAAGCAAGTTAGAAACAAGAATGTGGTATTACGGAGAGACCAAGAGACAGGCAATGGATGCACTGCAAAGAGTTCAAGAAGAATCTCAACAAGCAATTGAGCAGAACATGGCAGTCTCATCAATGATGGCACAAGGACAACCCTCCCCTAATTCCAACGGTAATAGCCAAAGCCCCACCAACTCAGACAAGGGGGATGAGGAAAGTGACACGAGTGTCAGCGGTGAGCAACAAAATTTAAATTCAACTCAAGCCAATAATAATAGGGGCACGAATAATCAAGGACAGCAAGCACCCACCCCTACCAATGGACAAGGGGCACAAGGGGGGCAAGGAAATCAAGGCAACCAAATTTCTACAAATGGTGGTGTAGGAAAAGTTGGCGGTGGCGCATATCAGTCCATGCAGTCACAAGTCTTAAAGCAGAAAAAGACCAAAGCGACAAAACTCAAGACACAAGATAATGTATAGTGTATGAAAAATATTTCAAAATATTGTGAAAAACAGTTTACATAATAATAAGAAGTATGATATACTATACAACAGATAGGTTAGTTATGTAACCTTGTCTATATTGCATTTATATAGAGGTCAAGCCAAAGACCTGTAAAATGAGGTAGCAATCAGCCCAGAACTGCGACTGGGCAGTTACAAATAAAGCAGATATAAAAGATTGTTAGGAGGACAATGACAAATGAACATTAAAGACCTTTTCGAGAATGCCGAAGACGGTAAGTTGACCTATGAGCAGTTCGAGGCAATGGCGAAAGAGAGTGGGGCGAAATTTGCAGACTTATCAGACGGTAAGTATGTCAGCGTATCAAAATTTGATTCCGCTATCAAGGCGAAGGATAATGAGATTGCTACTAGAGACGAGCAGATAAACACACTCAATGAGACCATAAGCACGAGGGATACTGACCTTGCACAGTTGCAAGAGAAGTTAAAATCGGCTGACGAGGACGCTACAAAGTTAGCAGACTTAACGACATCACTGTCAGACTTACAGAGTAAGTACGAAGCAGACGTTAAGAATTACAAAGACCTTATGGCACAGCAGAAGTATGAGTTTGCTGTTAAGGAATTTGCTAACACAAAGCAATTCTCATCAGAGGCGGCTAAGAGAGACTTCACTAGGGAGATGCTTGCCAAGCAGTTGCAGATGGAGGGGGATAGACTAATAGGTGCAGATGATTTTGTATCTATCTATTCTGAGCAGAATGCAGACGCTTTCAAAGTAGAGTTACCAGAGCCTGAGCCGATTGTGACAGAAGTGTCAGAAGTTGTGTCTCATCCGATTGTTGAAGAGCCTAAGGTAGAGGAAGTTGAGCCTGACGATATTGAGATTCCCGAAGTATTTGTTGGGTCAGCACAAGGGTTTGACAGCGGTGACGAAGATTGGTCATTCGACTTTCAAGGAGTAAGGTCTCACTAATTACTTATTATTAGGAGGACACGTATAATGGCAGCATTGAATTATGCAACACAGTACTCAAGAGCACTTGCACAGGCTTTTCCGTACACACTTAACTTTGGTGCACTTTACAACACTCCCAACAACAATACATATCGTTGGGTAAACGCAAAGACAATCGAGATACCTAGTATCTCAACCACAGGTCGTGTGGACTCTAACCGTGACACGATTGCAACGGCACAGAGAAATTACGACAACAACTGGGAGACGAAGACCCTTAAAAATCAGAGAAAGTGGTCTACGCTCGTACATCCTATGGATGTTGACCAGACAAACATGGTTACTACCATTCAGAATATCACAAAGGTATTCAACGAAGAGCAGAAGTTCCCCGAGATGGATGCATACTGCGTTTCAAAGATTTTCTCAGATTGGAATGCACTCGCAACTACTGCGGCTGACACGACTGTTATCACATCAGCAAACGCACTTCAAGTATTTGATGCACTTATGCTTAAGATGGATAATGCAAGAGTACCCGTTAATGGTAGAATCCTTTATGTTACGAATGAAGTTAAGTACATTCTTAAGGAAGCTGACAAGATTTCTCGTAGCATAGACGTAACAGATAATAACCACAAGATTGATAGAGTAGTCAACAGACTTGACGAAGTAGAGATAATTGGTGTTCCTGCACCCCTTATGAAGACACTTTACGACTTCACACAGGGTTGGAAGCCTGCTACTGGCGCAAAGCAGATTAATATGTTCCTTGTACAGCCCACAGCAGTAATTACACCCGTATCTTACACATTCTCTAAGTTAGACGAGCCTAGTGCTGGTTCAGAAGGTAAGTACATCTACTTTGAGGAGTCATTCGAGGACGTATTCATTCTCAATAACAAGGCTGGTGCTATTCAATTCAATATTGAACCTTAATAGTAGGAGGACAGTCACTTATGATTTATGCTCAAAAAGACAATAGAGTTGTTAAGATTGATGAGGAGAGTATCGAAAGATATGCAAATCAAGGCTATAAGATAGTAGACGATAAGGGCGCAGTTATCAGAGAGACAATTCCCGCTGACGTTCCTAATCTACAAAGAGCATATAGAGAGCATACTAAGGAGATAGCAGAACTCAAGGCAGAGGTAGATGCACTTAAGGCAGAGTTAGAAAAAGCACAGTCAGCAAAGGCAGTTAAAGCCGAGAGTGAAGACACAGCAGAAGTAGAACCCAAAGCAGAGCCTAAGCCCAAGACACGAGCAACAAAGAAGTCTGAATAAGTAAATCATTGTAAAGGTGGTGGAGTTTTATGTACTTAACTTTTGAAGAATATACTTCTATGGGTGGCACTAAAGACGAAACCACCTTTAATCTATTAGAGTTTGAGGCAAGAGCGACTGTAGACTGGTATACGTTTGACAGACTAAAGAAAATGACACGACTGCCAGAAGAGGTTAAGATGTGTATGATGTATCTAATCTCACAGATTGAGAAGATACAAGATGCAGAGAACGCTGGACTTGCAGTTGGGATAGAAGGTACTGCTAGTAAGTCAGTAGCGAGTCAGTCAAATGATGGTGTATCCATAAGTTATAACAACATCTCGTATTCAGATTTGTTAAAAACATTTAGGGAAAGCCAAGGCGATACCATAAGGAAATATCTTCATAGTGTAGTCAATGAGTTAGGGCACAAGGTTTTATACCGTGGTATCTACGAAGACGAATGAGGGTGATAAGATGGACAATCAGAGAATCGCAAGTTGGTGGGATGATACCATTACACTCTACAATAAATATGAAGATAACACCACAGGCATTAAACAGTGGTACAGAACAGTAATTCCTAGTTGTTTTTTCAAGAATGATGCAGAGCAGTTAAGACTTGGAGATGCCGTAGTATCAGCCACAAGTACGATTTGCCGTATACCCAAGAATGATAAATATCTTCCTAGACTTAAATGGGTACAATTACCTAATGACCAAATGGGTGATTATTTCACACTTGGTAGGGGAGATGTTATATTTGAGGGCGAGATAGAAGACGAAGTAGATGAGTATGCAAAGGGCAAGAGTATGAGCGACATTCAAGCGAAATACCAAGACCTTGTAAACTATATTGAGATAATGAACTTTACAGACAATACTGGCGGTGGACGTAACAACGAGCATTATAGAGTAAGGGGTAAATGATGTACTCTAGGATAAAAACTGGATTTAATCCAGATGCGATAGTAGACGAGATTAGAGACGTTGTAGAGAACCCAGAGACACTTACAGAGATAAATCAATTATTAGCAGACATGAGTGACCCTTATGTACCCTATCAAACAGGTAGACTTGCTAATGACATTACTGTAGATGAAACTGGTGTTAAGTACAATGCTCCATACTCAACCAAGCAGTACATAAATCCCAATCACAATACAAACATCCACCCACTTGCGAGTGCTCAATGGGATAAAGCAATGTTAGATGCCGAGGGCGATACATTTATAGCCAAGGTAGCCGATATTTTGAGCGATAGGTTAAATAAAGCATGAGTGACAAGAACCAAGCGATAATAACTTTTTTGTTAGACTGTCCTATCATTAGAGACAATCCGCTGTATTTCAATTTCATCAATGCGAAAGAGAATAATAAGCAGATTGTAGCATTAGCAAATGACAAGGCTGTCAACAAAGCATATATAGACGGATGTATTGAAAAAAGATACTCCGCAACTATTGTAGATTTTAAGTCAGTGGCTTATAATCAAATAGTAAAGGTTGACCCAGAAAGTCATGTTGACAGTAATGTTATGGACTTTTCAGAGGTACAAGACATAATCGATTGGATAGTCGAGCAAGCCGACATTAGGAATTATCCTAATTTTGGTGAGTATTGTGAGATAGATGACATGCGTGTCACAACTGAAAATCCAAGACTTAACAGTGTGGATACACAGACAACACCACCGCTTGCAAAGTATAGTTTTACTATACAAGTAGATTATCTAGATACAAGCAAAAAGATATACAATAAATCATAGGAGGAAATGAATTATGGCAGTTGAGCAGTTTAATCTGGCGCAAGGTCAGAGAGCCGAGAGAAAGACACTCATTACGGTAGCGGCTTGGGATGAGTACACACTTCTTGAGTCAGCACCCGCTGATTGGTCTACCAATTACACAGACTACTACACAAAGAGTGGTAATGTGTATACACATGTAACTGGTTCAGAAGCACCTACTTTTGAAACCAATAAGTATTACAAGGGCGAAGAGGTTAGAGATATCCTTGGTACTCGTACCGAAGACTCTTCTATCGAGTTCAATCCCGATATTGAGACAACCACTGATATTCGTGGTAACTCATATACAGATATGAACAAGACAGAGCCTGAGCAGTCATTCGACCCGTTCCTTATCCTTGGCGGTTCAAAGTTAGCACCGAAGTTGCATGATATCATGTTCAGAAATGCAGTATCAGAACTTAACCAGTTCACAATGTACATCATTACTGCATACATCGGTGATGAGACCAACGGTTATAAGGCACAGAGGCAGACTGAGTGTACAATCACTTACGATTCACTTGGTGGTGACACAAAGGTTAACTTCCCCATTACTGTACACTACTCAAACAAGTCAACACCAGGTACTGTAGATAAGTTATCTGATGACTTTGAGTTCACACCTGACGTGACAGTATAAGACTTACAGAGATATTGTAGCATACACATAGGGTGAAATACCCCTGTGTGTATGCCATATTTTAAGGAGGATAATATGGCACTTGTGGATAACAAGAATACCGAAATTGAGAAAGATGAAGTGTTAGAGGAGATTAAGGAAGACACAAAGGTTGTTGAGAAGAAAGTGACACCTGTGTCAGAACCTAAAGTAGAAGACGATATTGTTGACATTGAGATTGCACCGATTAAGCGTAAGAGATTTAGACTTAATGGTGACAATAACAAGGTAATCTCACTTAATATGTCTGACCTTGGCTTATACAACAGACTTGAAAAGGGCTATGCTAAGTTAAGGCAGATTGCAAATGAGATAACAGATGTTGAATTTGACCCTGAAACCGATGACATAGAAGTTCTCAATAAGGCTATGGCTACTTTGGATAAATTAGACATGGCTATGAGAGAGCAGATTGACTATATATTTGATGCAGAAGTTGCAGATAAAGCCGCTGATGGTGGCACAATGTACGACCCCTATAATGGTACACTCAGATATGAGCATATTATAGAGACACTTCTTGGTCTTTATGAGACTAATATTGCAAAAGAATTTAAGGTTATGCAGAAGAAGATGTCAAAGCATACAGCAAAGTACACACAGCCCGTTGGCAATAACAGAGCCGCTAGGAGAGCGAAGAACAAGTAGAAATGTTTGAATTACCCACCTCAATTGAAATAGACGGTACAATGTACCCTATCCGAAATAAAGCAGATTATAGGGTGATTATTGACTGTTATTTGGCACTTGACGATGTTGAGATGACCAAAGAGGAGAGGATATATTCAGCATTGATTATCTTCTATGAAGATATTAATGATATAAGTGACATTGGTGTCATATTTGGTGACAACTTGGTTGAGGCAGTGGAGAAGATGTTTAACTTCTTTAATTTCAACCAACCAGAGTATAATACACCTACTAACAACTACCACTTGATTGACTGGGAAGGTGATTCTATGCTAATCAGTTCAGCAGTCAATCATGTGGCAGGTAAAGAAGTTAGAGGTGAGAGTTATATACATTGGTGGACTTTCATGGGCTATTATATGGCAGTAGGAGAGTGCACATTAGCAACCGTAGTAGGAATAAGATATAAGACCGCTATGGGTAAGAAATTGGAAAAACATGAGCAGAAATTCAAAGCAGAAAATCCTCAGTATTTCCAAGTAGATGTAAGAACACGAGAACAAAGAGAAGCAGATGCTTATATCCGTAGTATATGGAATAAGCAGTAATCTTTAATCATAGATTTTCTTAAGAGGGGTACATATTTATGGAAACAGACCCTATCAAAATTCCCTTAGAAGCAGAGTTAAGTCAATTCAAAAGAGATATTTCTAATTTGTCTAACGAGATAGATAAAAGTTTATCTCGTACTTCTGGTGCTGCAAAAAGAAATCCACAACTAATGACTATAAACAATTCACTTAGAGCGGCTAGAAATAGTACCGAAGAGTTGATGTCAAAGTTAGAAGAAATGGGCAAGAACCAGTATGTAGTTAATCCAGAGTATCAAAAACTTGCAACTAATTTTGATAAAGCATCCGATAGTGTGAATAAGTATAAGGCACAATTGGGTGCGGTTAATTCTACAATCAATGACCTTAATCAAAAGGCTAATACTTTAAGAGAGACTTTAAGGGGTGGTTTCGATACTAAAGGCAGGCAGTTATATATGCCTACCGAAGAATACAATGAGGTACTTAGCTCCATTGAGTTTATGAACAATGAACTTAAGGAAGCAGAAGTAAATCAAAAGGCAGTTCAAGACGCATTTGATTCTAATAAGGCTGTAAAAGGATATAATTCGTTAGAGGATTCTATTAGGAAAGTAGTTGAACGATATGATGAGTTAATTAAGAAGCACGGTGCACTTACAGCAGAACAAGAGCAGTCACGTAATTGGGAAGTTGCTACCCTGATGAAACAGCAAAAAGTGTATGAGGATGAGTATAATACACAAAAGGCAATGCTTGATACTGCTAATCTCAGATTAGAGGAAACCGAGAGCGGATTAAATGAGGCAAAAGAGGAACAGCAACAGTTAGTTGAGAGTGGTAAAGCATGGACTAATACTCTTACAGAGGCTGGCCAGAATATACAGAACCAATTAGATAGTACAGAGGCTAAACTTGAAACACAAGAGCAAAAACGAGATACAGCCGTTGAACAACTCAAGGAAGAAGAAGCCGAGTTAGGCAACATTAATCAACAAATGAGCGAGATAGAGTCTCGTGGAGAAGTTGTTGTAGATGTTCGTACTACAGAAGATTATAGAGAAACTAAATCAAGATTAGAAGCATCATTAGCCAAAGAGAAACAGATTCAATTACGACAAGAACAGTTAGTTAGTGGTGCTCGTGAGTGGGGTAGAGTAGTACAAAGATTTGTAGTGTCCGCACTCGCTATGGCATTATCGTATATACTTAAAATGAGAAGTGCCATAAATCAAGGCATTATTAATGCCTTTAAGACTATTGGTAAAACTATAGTTAATAATGTGCTTGGTGCACTTAAACAAATACCGTCAGTGGTATTGAATATCAAAAAAGAAATGTTCCAATTAGCAGGAGTTATTACAAGTAAAGTAGGCTCGGCTGTAGTTGGATTATTAAGTAAGTTCAAAAATTTATTCTCACTCATAGGCAGTGGAATTATGAATATTGCTAGGGGTATTGGTGGTAAGGTATCAAGCCTATTCAGTAGTTTCACAAGTTCTCTTATGAGTGCATTTGATGTGTCTGGAACTATTGAAGAATTAGCAGATGATTATACTCAAAATATAGTATCCGCAAGGGATGAGATGCAAAAGAAATTAGACGATTATACCGCAAAGGTAGAAGAGCGTGGAATTGACTTAAAAGTCAATCCACAAGTAGCGTCTAATATTGATATGCTCAAAAATAAAGTTAAGGAATTAGACACTCAATTACAGTATACTGGGAATACAATGCAACAGTTTGGTAATAAGAGTGCTATGACCACATTCAGAAATATGGTTGGTCAGATAAATGAGTTAAGGGCTAGTTTACAGCAGTTAAGATACTCATGGTCAGCCGCATTTGCACCTATAGTAAGTTTAGTTATTCCCTATTTACAGATGTTTGTAAATTGGTTACTTAGAGTAGTTAATGCAATCGCACAGGTGATAGGTGCTCTTACTGGACATAAAACATATCTAACAGCAGTAAAGCAAGGTGTAGGTGGTGTTACAAGTGGCACAAAGAAAGATACCAAAGCAACTAAGGATAACACTAAAGCCAAAAAAGATAACAACAAGGAACTTGATAAGCAGTTAAGTGGTCTTGATAAACTTAATGTATTACATGCGGATGAAAATAAAGACCTTGAAGACCAAGCAGATTTACTTGATGATTTGGGCGACCTTGATGACCTTGGTGGCGGTGGCGGCGGATTAGGCAGTCTTTTTGAGGAGAAGCCTATTGAAGATAAGTTTAAGAAGATAGCCGATTGGCTCAGAGAGATGTGGGAAAAAGGTGACTTCTATGAACTTGGTGCGCTTGCTGGGCAGAAATTAAAAGAGTTTCTTGATAGCATTCCTTGGGATAAAATACAAGATTTCGCCGCTAGATTAGGTAGTTCTATCGCAACATTCCTCAATGGATTTTTAGAGGTGCAAGGGCTTGCAGAATCAGTGGGCAGAACGATTGGTGAGATAGTTAATACTATTCAAATATTCTTAACTAATTTTGTTGATAAATTCCATTTTGAGAGTCTTGGTAAGTTTATCGGTGATGCGTTAATGGAATCCTTTAGAACTATTGATTGGGGTGCTATTGGTCATATATTTGCCGCAGGACTTAATGGATTATTTGCTATCGTAGACAGTTTCTTAAAGGCATTTGACCCCAATCTTGTATCTGATAGTATATCTGAAATGGTTAACAGAGCATTTACAGATTTCAATTGGAGTTATACAGCAACAATAATTGGTAGGTTCTTTAGAAAACTATTTGATACAATCAGTGGAACATTAGATAAGATACATTTTGAAGATTTGGGTAAGGGTATTACCGCATTCTTGGGCAATAAAAGTATGTGGGATAGCCTATTCATGGGTCTTACCGATACTCTGAATAGTGCATTTGATGCTTTGCAAAGATTTATGGACGGATTTGACGGTGTTAAGATTGCAAAGCAAATTGCTGACTCAATAAATAAGGGATTTGCCAACTTTAGTTGGAGAGAAAACGGTAAGACAGTAGGTAATTTCCTCTATGGTCTTGTAGATACCATAACATCATTTATTGAAGACATTGATTTTGTACAGATAATCAATGGCATTGGGGATGCACTTGAAGAATTAAGGTGGCAAGCTATAGCAGATAGGATTACTCAATTCATTAAGAACCTTAAATTGGGTGATATTGCAAAGACACTTAGTGACAGAATAAAGAATGATATTAAGTGGGAAGAGATAGGCTCTACTTTTGCTGATAGATTAAATACTATATTTGAGAAAGCCAAAGAATTTGGTGAGAATTTTGATGGCAAGGGTATTCTTGAGAGACTTGCAAGTGCTATAAATAAGGCAGTTGATGAATTTGACTGGGAGACAAATGGTGAGGCATTAGGTAATTTTATCAAGGGTGCTATAGATGCTATAACCAATTTCTTACAGAAAGTAGATAAAGATAAACTCATACAAGGTATCAAAACATTCATAGAAAATATGGATTGGGAAGGTATCGTAGATTCATTTGATGCATTACTTGATGAGATAGAATTATGGCTTGATAAGATAGAAGAAAATATTGATTGGGATAAAGTAGATAAACTTGTATCTCGTGTAATTGACAGAGTTGTCGATTTCCTTGTACATGCAATTAAACTTGTTGATTTATCAAAAGTAAAGAACACAATCAAATCAGTCATAATGGCAAAACTTAGACTTGACTGGCCAGAGATAGTTAGCAAACTACTTGGTGGCGCAGTAATACTTAATTTACTTACCAATGCAGGTAAGAAGATGGGCGGTAGTGTTGTAAGTGGTATGCTTAGTAAACTTGGTGGAACTGCTTTAGGCAAAGGTTTTACAGCACCATTCAAAGAACTTGCAACAAATAGCGCAGTGACAAGTGCCGCATCAGGACTCGGTACAGCATTAGGTGGACTCCTTGTTGGCGCATTATTGGGTGCGGTAGCAGGAGCACTTACTATTGGACTTGCTGATATACTTGCAAAGCAACTTGGGTATGAGAATGGTATTGCGGATGTTGCAAAAGAGAACCAAAAGGCTGTAGATGACCTTACAAAGTCTATTGAAAACGGTGTCATACCTGCAACAGAAGAGATGAATAAAGTTGCTCGTATGAATAATTATGGCGATAGCGCAGGTGCCGGTCGCCAAATGGACGAGTTCCGTAAGAAAATTATTGAAACCCACTCAGATTTAAGTGCTCTTACTGGTGCTTTAGACGAAAATAATGTCAAGGTTCGTGGTAATGGACTTGCGTGGAAAGATAATACGACAGCATTAATCCAAATAAATGAGGGTTTAGGCATACTTGAAACTAATGGCAATGATGTTAACGGTATGTTATCTATACTTGCTAGTAAATATGGTGAGGTAGATAATGCGACATATAAATTCTTCGACCATTTGAGAGACGGTGATGAAGCATATGTTGCTGTGCAAAATGCAATGCGTGAAAGCGGAGCACTTGCGGACATTACAGCAAGTACAATATCACAGTCAAATGATACAATTTTACACTCAAGTCAGACTGTAGAAGATTGGTATGCAAGTCAAGGTAAGTCACAAGAATATTATGACAGTCTTGTCAACAGTGTAAGTACAGCGTCTGATAAGATAGTTGAGAAGAGTGAAAGACTTAATATTGAATTAGATAAAGTACCCACATCAGTTAAGGCGGCTATACAGCAAGCAGACCAAGAAGCACAATGGGCTACTCAGTCACTTGCTGATAATATGGACAGATTACCTACTAGTGTGAAGAGTGCTATTGAAAGAGCAAATCAAGAGTCACAGTGGGCAACACAGTCACTCGCAGATAATCTTGATAGACTACCTACTAGTGTAAAAGAGGCAATACAAAAAGCAGATAGTGAGTTCACGACAGCCAATATGCCAAACGGTCATAACTTCGGGCCGAATGTTCAAACAATGTTAGATACTGGATTGTCTACAGAGAATTTAGCATCACAGACAAGGCAAGCAGTTACGGCAATGGATAATGAATTTACTACTGCCAACATGCCTAATGCACAAACATTTGGTACGAATGTGGCTAATGAGATTACTGTACCACAAGAAACCATGATAGCGACTGGTAATGCGTCCATTTCAGCATTAGATAGTACATTTACTACTGCTAATATGCCGAATGCAAATTCGTTAGGTACTAATATATCAGAGGGTCTTAAAACTGGATTATTAGGTGGTATTGCAACTATTGTAGGTGCAATAACTCCTGGATTACAAGGCATTATAACCGCTGTAAAAACTATATTCCAAGTACACTCACCCTCTGTAGTAATGCAGAATATTGGTAGGGATATTGTACAAGGATTAATAAACGGTTGGACACAGAACATTGGTAATTTTGTATCACAGATATCCAACTTTGGCACGCAATTTGTGAGTGCATTCAATAATGTGAAATCACGAGTATTAGGTGTGGTGAGCAGTATGGTATCTAGTGTGAGAAGTGCATTAAGTTCACTTGCAAGCATGATATCTAGTGTCATAAGTCAGATATCAAGTGCGGTATCAAGTGTTAGTAGTCAAGTATCTAATATGGCAAGTAATGCCTATAGAAGTGTATCAAGTAGGATAACAATACCTAGACATGCAACAGGTCAAGTGATACCGCCTAGTATGTCAGAATACCTTGCAATACTTGGTGATAACAATAAAGAGACAGAAGTAGTATCGCCGCTTTCAACAATGAAACAAGCCATGATAGAAGCACTTGGTGAAATGAATATGTATGGAATGGGTGGTGGAAATTCTGGCGATATTGTGATACAAATAGATGGTAGGGAAGTATTTAGAGCAGTACAGACACAAAACAATCAGTATAGAAAACAAACTGGTTCGAGCGCATTTGCATAGAGGAGTGAAAAGTAATGTCAGTTCCTAGTTATACATTTAAGTTCGGAAACTTTATATTTCCAGACAAATATATAAATGAGGGTGGGTATGATATCAAACCTAATCAAAGGCAAGATTTAGACCCATATACAGACCAAACAGGTCTTACACATAGAAATGCAGTTAGTCACACTAAAACTGACATTACTATCACCACACGTAAAAATCTCAAGTGGGAAGAAGTGGCAGAAATAATGCAAGGTCTCACAAGTAATTATATTAATTCAAAAGAAAGAGACGCTAACTGTACTTACTTTGATACCGAGAGTTTTTCAATGAAAACAGGACACTTCTATCTTGACCCTAGTTTTCAAACAACTGTAAAACATATGGGTGGTAGATTTGAGCAACTTAAGTTTCAGTTTATTGAGTATTAAAGCATATGAATGTATCAGATGAAGTAAGAAGAGCATATAAAAGTGATAGTGTGCAGAAGACTTTGGTATTGACATTTCCAGAGTTGTCTTTAACTATACCTACGAGTGAAGTATATGCTGAGTCAATGAACTTGTACGAAAGCATACTTGAGAATACTAGTATAGAATTTGTGGGATGTATCTCAAGTAAATTTGAGGTACAAATACGAAATAATGCAACATATCAAAAGGTACTCAAGGGTAAACGTATAGAGGCTACCATTTATACAGAAGGTACAGAAGATGAGCCGATACCGTTATTTAAGGGCATTGTAGATGAAGCCAAGAAAGAAACTGGAAAGAATTTTATAAAGATAACTGCTTATGACATATTGTATAAATGTGGTCAAGTAGAAGTTGCTAATTGGTATAACAATCTTCATTTTCCCATAACTTTGGGGGCATTGAGAAGAAGTTTATTGAGTTATATACATTTACCTTACGTAGAGTCAACATTACCAAATGACAGTGTTGTCATAAATAAGCAATATGAGCCTAAGACGTTACAAAGTCTAGTGGTACTAAAGTCACTATGTCAGATAAATGGTTGTTTCGGTATAGTTAATAGAGACGGATTATTTGAGTTTAGGTATCTTAAACAGACAGTAAACGCATTATATCCGTCACTTGCGCTGTTCCCGTCTTATGATATATTCCCAGGTGGTTCATCTGAGTCTCCTTACAGAAATTCAGAAATAATGGGGTATTACAGACTTGTAGAGTATCAAGATTTTGAAGTAAAGCCAGTTGATAAAGTAACTATAAGGGAAAGTGAAACTGACACTGGTGTCACATATGGTAGTGGTGAGAACAATTATATTATTCAAGCCAATATGTTTGCATATAAATTAAGTACTCAAGTTTTGAAGAATATAGCAAGAGAAATCTATATGAAGGTGCAGAACATAACATACTATCCGTATTTATCAACAAATAATGGCTTACCCTATGCAGAGTGCGGAGTAGATGCAGTATCATTCTATTATTTAGACGCACAACAAGCAACACAGTCTATGGATTTCTATATATTCAATAGAAAACTGACTGGCATACAAGCATTAAAAGATAACTTTGAGTCAAAGGGCGAAGAGTATCAAAACGAATTTATAACAGACATCAATGCTAGACTACAGACTATTCAAACAAAACAAGATACAAGTAGTAAAGACTATGACTATAAGTTTGAAGAGTATGACAGCGATTGGGATAATTTATATGGCACTTTTGGGGGTCAAGAAGTAATGGTAGTTGTTAATTGGGATGCTAGTACAGGCATTCTAGAAACATCTTCTACCATGCTTTCATAAATTTATGGCAAGAGTAAGAAATCTAAACTACAACGGAACAATAGTTGAGCAACCTGTATACAATGGTGTTAATCTCACTAAGTGGATACATGATGGTGTTGTTGTGTGGGAGAATGGGTTTGCGTTTAAGGGCGGTTATTTATTAAGTCAAATCTCACAAGGTGGCAGTAAAAGGATTTATGTGGGTAATCGTAATAATTATGTACCGTCTACAAATTCATATAGTAACAGTTTAGTTTCGTTTTTGGGCGACCGTGATAGTGCATGGCAGATATATAGAACATATGCTGAATATAATGGTATTATTTTCTGTTTACCGTCAAGTGTTTATGGAAGTTATACTCATACAATATCAATTTATGATATTAGTGGAAATTTACTTGATACGGTTAATCTCACTTTCACCACAGCGATGAGTGTTTCATGTTTTGTTACACATCACAATAGAATAATTGTTTGTCCTAGTGGCGGTTATGATATTACTGTAATTAATTTTAATGGAGATTTTACGTCACACACCGTTGAATATATAAATGTGCCGTATTCAAGTAGTTATGCGGAAGATTTACGAGTAACAGGTGTTCGTAGTGAATATCAAAAAGGCATTACAGAGTATTTTATATTTCGGGGTAAATTATTTAATGCAAAGGATAGCGAAATTACGCAAATTACGTCATTCATCCCAAGTAGTGGTGGTAATCTTGAGTCTCTTGCACTTAAATCACCTATGTCTGGTTTAAGTTATTTTGTATTTACTCAACAAATTAATGTTGGTGGTCTCAAGAGTAACTTAGGGGTTATTGCAATTAATTCATATGGGGGTATAACTAGAAAGGTTATATATAGTTGGAATGAAGTATATAGCGGTGGACGTTACCCAGCTGCAGGTGAATATAATTATAACCTTCGAGATTTTGCCGTATTTCCAAATGCACCATTAACCACATCAACAAGTTGGCAGTGTTGTTTATATTTGTATCTCGAAAAATTTACTGGAACAGGTACAGATTATTTTGGTATAGACCCCAAAAAACAGATATTAGCATTTGCAGACCATGAGGGTGGTCTTAATGCGCATGAAATACATGAATCTAGTGGTGAGAACTTTAATGACATTAGGGTGTCATACGGTAGGTCAAATTATAGACTATATACTTATAACGATTTTTGGAATGCTATTAAGCGTAGTCTTTGTAATGGATTTATCACCACAAAGAATGGTACAGATTCTGGTTTTGAGTATAATGTTGATGCAATGCACAATATTTCACCACATGCGGTATGTGTTTTCGGTGAAATCAGTGCTTCGCACAATGTTTCTGACAACATTATGCATAATTATAATGTATTGATGGCTAGAAAATACTGGTTTAATCCATTAATTGGTATAGTATCTAATGATGAAAAATATTCTGTATCGAATTTGCATGTGTGTTATTACAATCCTGGATACTATAACAGTGATTCATATTATGAAGATTTATCATAAGGAGATTATTTATGGCATATGACAAACAAAATTGGGTAGATTACCCAGACGAAACAACACCAATTAGTGCAGATAGATTATCACATATTGAAGATGGTATTGAAGACGCAGCAGATAACGCAGATGAGGCAATATCCAATGGCTTAAAAGACGTTGATTTATCCATTGTCAATGACGTGTATACTATCGTGGATAATGCATATGCTCTGATGTACATGAATATAACTGGTCACAAATTAGATGGCAGTAATTTCACAAGTACGTCTCGTAGAGATGTCGCAACACTTGATTCTTTGCGACAACTTAAAAGTGTGATAGATTCACAATTGTTTGTAATGCAAAATACAAACAGCATGAAACTTTCAGCACTTCACCAAGTCAGTTCAATTGACATTTGTTATTATGATGGTGAGCATACTAAGCATAGTTATACATTTGGGTCTGAAATTTTACCGATTAGGTTCTATCAAATCAATGATTCTAGTAATTTACCTAGCGGTATTACACCCACAGATGTACCCACAGTATTAAGGACATATTGTGGCTACGATGTGTTGAACAGATATTTACAATCTGACACTAGTGTCGCATTTATAGATTCTATATCAAATTATACCGTTGTAGATTCATGGGTGACAGGCACTAGCGGTGACATTCTGTTAGTTGCATTAACTTACTATGGTTCATCATATTATGCTGTAGTTGTAGGACTTAATGCAACAACACATACTATAACTCAAACTAATGTTGGTATACGATACGCACAAGATTATTATGTATATTATCCAATGGTATTGGTTTATGGTAATGTACAGCCCATAAGTAATCTGATTGATGATGAAAATAAGTCTTTAAATACGACATACTCAAGTGAGAAAATCGTAGCAGATGTTTTTGGAGATACAACGTGGTCAACTGTAAGTTCTGTCATTATCGAAAGCGGTAGTAGAATACCAGTTCCATTCTACTCTACGAATTTGGGTGAGACTTGGGAAAGTTATACAGCATATAGTGGTGATGAAGGTGCTATAATTTTCTACCCTTGGAATAATTCAGATATTCCAATGGCAATTACATTAACTTATATGGATGGTACTGAGGTTGTAGGTCAAGTATTAGATAAGGCAGATTTGACTACGTACGATTTATCATACGGATATGCTACAAATTTAACTAATTTCACATATTATCATATTGATAATGACATAGCACTTGTACTTATTGTGACCGGCAGTTCTATGTATATGTATTTAGTAAATACGACTACACACACTGTTCTTGGCACACATGGTCTTTTATCTACTTCAACAAGTCAAGGAGAGTATATACAAAGTGTACAGATATACAGTCAAAGGTGTGGTTTAATTAATGATAATATAACTAATACAACGAATACGTATTCGTCAGCAAAAATACGACAAGTTATTGGTGAGTCATTCTCTGATATTATGGAGGAGTTGTACAAAATCAAATATAAGAAAGTTGTAGTTGATGGTGGCACTCTTGGTAATCTAGAGATAATCAATCATGAGACTACCCAAGGTACTTATGTTGCATATGCACCAGATACCACTGTAATTTCTGGTCAGCCCAACAGATATGTTAAGGCAACTTTAGATAGTGGATTTGATTTAGATAAAGTGCAGTCAGTCACAGTTACAAATACATCTACAGGATTTGATGTGACAATAGTGTCACCTTTTGATAGTTTGGAAAATATATTTGCAAGTCACGCACCAGATGGTACTGATTTAGGATTTGATTGGCAAGTATGTGGGGATAATTTTAGTGCAGAGACTGTTGAATATCTGGTATTTGCACAAAGGGGTACTGATTTATTCATTTCATATATCGAAGAAGACCCACAAACATTTGAGTATTACCTTTCATTGACTGGTTCAAACTTATTAAGTGTTGGTGATGACTTGAGTGGGTTCACTGTAGCATTTGTAGTAAATAGATTTGATGACTGACACATTTGTCATAAAAATAGGTTTACATAAAACCATTAGTTTAGTATAATAAAAAGTGAGAGTTGTTGTACTCATAACGAGGTGAATAACTATGATGAAAGTAACAGAATTAAGTCAAGGAATACTTAATAATCAAGTAGTAGTTTCCTTATATTCCGATACTAAAGACGAAGTAGAAACAACATCTACAGATGACATAATCGGATTTCCGAAGGGCAAAGAGATAGAGCCTGGCAGTACTGTCTTAACCGCAGATGCTGACCTTGCATTCAAGAAGTCAGATGGAACTTGGAATTGGATATAATAAGGGGGTAATTTAAGTATGACATATAATGAAATACTTGCGATTGCCATTAAAAAGGGCGGTGGTGGCGGTGGTGGTACTACCAACTACAATGAATTAAGTAATAAGCCTATGATTAACGGACATGTTTTAGAAGGTAATATGTCCACAGATGATTTGGAAATTGAGAGTGATGAACTCACTCTTGAGCAAATGAATACATTATTAGGTCTCATTTAAGGAGGGAAATATGGCAAATTTTGTATCTTATGCTAATGCGACAGAACTTATGACCGCAATAGGTCAGAAACTTTCAGCACTCAACGGTGCGTATGTAGTGAAGGGTAATTCTGCATTTGATGATTTACCGAGTACACTTACAGCGTCTATGAATGGTTTTGTTTACAACATTACCGATGATTTCACAACAGACGCTAGATTCGTAGAGGGTGCAGGCAAGGACTATCCCGCTGGTACGAATGTTGCAATAGTAAATCTTGGTAATGCAGAGACACCCGACATGAAGTTTGACGTTATTGGTTCATTCATTGACGTTGATGCTATCATGGATGCAATCACAGCAGTATCAGACATGATTGCAAGTGAGTTTGACGCAACGGAAAATTATGCAGTAGGTGACATTTGTGTCAAGGATTTGGTTCTCTATAAGTTTACTGCAACACACTCAGCAGGTGCTTGGGATGAAAATGACGTAGTAGCGGTTACAGTTGATGACTTACTTGATATTTTACAAACTAATATCAATACCGTTTCAACAAATCTTGTAAGTGTCAGAGAGATGATTTCTGATGATAACTTTGATACTTCAACAGCATACTCAACTGGAGATATTGTTGTATACGATAACGGACTCTATAAGTTTAAAGCAGACCATGCGGCTGGTGCGTGGGACAGTGCAGAAGTTGACGAGGTAACAGTACTTGACATCATACAAGCCGCAGAACCCGATGCACTTACATCAGAACAAGTTAATACTCTTATAGGACTTCTTGGGTAATTAAGAGTTAATAGATAAGGGATACTTTAGGGTGCTCCTAGAGTATCCCTTTACTTAAAGGGAGAATACAAGATGGCTAATTTTGTTTCTTATGATAATGCAGAAAGTATACTGCGAGAATACGCAGATAAGATAAATGAGCAACAGACAATAATGCGTAAGAATGGGGCTATTAATTATTTGCCGATTAATGGAACAAGCGGCTCTGGTAATGGTCTTACATGGACAGTTAATTCGGACGGTTCAATAAAATTAAATGGTACAGCAACCGCAGATACTGTAATTGCTCTTGTAGATAATTGCACGATAGATGTTGATGCATTCAGGTCTACAAATAAAATTGTACTTGCTAGTACTGGTGCGGATATTGCAAACGTAGGAACATTAACTATAAGTGGCGTATATAAACGAACCATGGGTGAAATTATAATAAACACTCCTTTCTATTGTTCGGTATTTTCCTCACCTTATTTAGAACCTGTTACAGAAAAAACTACTGATGTATTAATCGCAGATGGTATAGTTAAATCGGATGTTATGGGCAATTGGGGCTTAACTGTAACCGTATCTAATGGTGCTTCATTCGATAACGCTGTAATTTATACAATGCTTGTGGCACCAGAATGCACAGACTTTACATATGCGCCTTATACTCTTACAAATAAACAGATAACCAATCAGATAAAAGATGTAAATGTTGCTAAGGAAATAGAAAATTTACAAACTACAGATGATAACCTTAGACTGCTGATGCGTAAGAATGGCGCAATGAATTTCTTACCGATAACTTGTGAAAGTGGCAGTAAAAATGGTGTTACTTGGACAGTAAATAGTGACGGTAGTATAACGCTGAATGGCACGGCAACTGCGAATTTTTCATTGTCAGTTCTTGAGAACACTATGCCAATAGACATTCACACGTTATTTAATGAAACTGGAGTCAAAGTTAGGATATATAGCACGAATGCACTATTTAAGTCTAGTAGTATAAATTATATAAGCGGAACATTATATTACAATAATCCGCAATCCCCATCTCCAGTATCTGATATGGAACTATGGCAAGAGACTCCTAATTCTCAGTATTATATAGAACATGAATTTGATGCTCTTGTAGAATCATCTACTAAGCAGTACGAAGATTCGATGAGTGTTAATATATCAATAAAATCTGGTGCTGTATTTGACAACAATGTCATATATGCAATGATGGTTCAATCAAGTTGTACTGACTATACCTATGTTCCGTATGCATATCCAAATAGATATCTTACGAAAGAACTAGGTACTACGGTTGATACAGTAAAGACTAACAATAACAACATTCATACTATATTACGTAAGAATGGTGCTAAGAATGTTCTTCCAATCAATTGTGAGTCTGGCGAATCAAATAATATTACGTGGACTGTTAATGACGATGGTACATTGACAATAAACGGTACGGCATCGGATGACGTAGCAATTAAGGTCTTGTATCTTGGTGGGTCAGCAACTGGAGCAATACCGCTCAGTGAGTATGACCTTATGGATTATAACTCTAATGGCTATGACATGGTGATGGAATGCAAAAGTGGTCATCTTGGATATATGACACTCACGTATAGTTTTGATGCTGGAGTAATCATTGCCAATGGAACAATATTAGATGAAGATTATTCAAAGCTGTTTGTCAAGCGAGATACTCTTGATATGGATTTTTCTCAATATTCAGAGTTTGAGCCAAATGTAGAAGAGTTATACATTAATATTCCTTCTGGTGAGTCATTCGATAACAGTGTTGTTTCATTAATGATGGTGCTCAGTGCAGATACAAATAATACTTACGCACCCTATGCTCTTACTAATAAACAGATTACAGACAAGTTAAAGAACGGAACTGGTGGTGCGTCATCAATGGCACAACTTACAGACGTAGACCTTACTGGATTGTCCACTAACGATGTTCTTGTATATATGGCAGAACTTGGGAAATGGGTAGTAGAGAGTGGACATGTAGTAACTATCGCATTATCGCAAGAAGCACATGATGCACTGACACCTACTCAACAAATAGACCCACATTATTTTTATGTAATAACAGATGCGACAGACGTAGATGTTGACATTAATGATAATTCAGTTGCGCCTGATAAGGTATGGTCATCAGAAAAAGTAAATAATCTTGTAAAGGTAAATACATTTGAAGTATCGACAATTGGTTGGGTAGAAGATGTAATAAGTCAGAGTGGTGTGTTACTTTATAAAAAACAGGTTAGTTTGAATCACGTATACGTAGAATCACCTAGCATAGATATCGGTTCTGCAAGCGGTTCAGTATTACCCACAACCGCCCAACAGGAAGCCTACGATTTAGTGCAGTATGTAACCGTAGACACGACCGTATCTTGTCTGTATCTGTATGCGAGTGACATACCGACAGATGGATTTTATATCAATGTGGAAGGAGTAGATTGATATGGCAGAAAAACTATGCACATTAAGGACTAAAGGCGGTGGCGGTGGGAAGTATACCGAAACTGTATTGTGGACTAATCCGAGTCCGACAAGTACATTTTCGGCGCAGACGGTTACTTTGTCGGAGAGTATGGACAATTTTAAGTATTTGGCTTTTAAGTATAGAGCCTCAACTGGTAATGATTTTGTAAATTGTGCCATATATTTAGTTGAGGATGTAAAAAATACGTCAACAACTGAAATTGGAAATGTAATAGGCTTGGGAAGTGTTGCAAGTGGTGCGAGAATTTACTCTCGTTATATTGATTATGTATCGAGCACTTCTTTATCATTCACAACGGCATATAGGGCAAATGCTTCCGCAACGGGTGACGGTTCTGCTATCCCTCTCGAAATCCTCGGTGTGAACGAACTGGCACACGGCACGTTTAAGGACTTCAACACCCTTGCGTGGCGGTGCCTACGTACTAAATACAACTGTTGTGCGTATGTGTCACCGACAGAGCAGATAAATATGAATTATGCAACTTCGGGAACAAATCCTGCAACGTATGCGTCTAATTACACCTTGGTAACAGTAAGCAGTTCGGGATATACACACACATTTACCGCCGTTAAGCCGTGTATGTTCGTTAGGTCTACGCCGAGTAACGTTGTGTATCAGCAATTAGACATAGGCGATAGCGTTGTTGTGGATATGTCTAGCGCTTCAACTTCTACGGAAGTAATGGTAAACATCACATTTATGGAATCATAAAGGAGAATGAATATGAACTACTATCTTGTAAAAATCGTAATCAATGACAAAGGACAGGACGGAACATCAATATAGAAAATAAATTTAGGAGGTATATCAAATGGCATTTTATGTACAAAGTTTAGTAACAAATCAACAACTTCAAGAAACAGCAACTATTGATATTAAAGATGATTGGGATGTTGCAAGAAGTTTTTGGCATTCTAAATGCAATACTTATATCAATAATAAGGATACAGTATTAAAGGCTGTAGTATCAATTCTTAATGCGGATGGCAGAGTTGCTGGCGGTGATAAGTATACGGAGACAATACAGAATCCACCTATTCCCCAACCCGAACCCGAGCCTGAATCGGAGCAGAATGAATGAGTATACTTAATCTAATCATCTTGATTTTTAGTGGAGTGTTTATCCTACTTATGCTTGCTGTATTTGTAATTGCAGTAATAGTAGGTAATGAGTGGGATAAACTTTCAAATTATAAGAATAAGGAGAAAAAGTAATATGGCTAAATGTTATTTAGTACAAGTACAAGAATTAAAAGACGGAACAAGTGCATCATCAATAGTTGAATACAATGATGATTTACAGTTGGAGAAGGACTACTCTCTTGCTATTGCAAGTGCCATTGATAGTGAAACTGTAAGTGTTCTTAGGGTATCAAAGTTAAATGAGCATTTACACGATATAGAGGGTAAGGTAATAAACAAGCCTGCTGATGCAGTAGTTAATGAGGAATAAGTTATGGCTTATGTAGATATGAGTAGTGGCGGTGGGAATGTTAAGACAGGAACATTTATCTCACCGACTAGAGGTAATACAATCACAATAACTTGTGAATTTGAGCCTAAAAAAATATATCTTACTATGTACGAAAGTTCTAGTATTTTTTATGTTGTTGCTTACGATATTGATATGGATAGCACACACCAGATAGCTGGATGGAGTATATCCTCTTCGTCAAAAGATTGTGTTGTTTATGCATTTCCTAATTCGACAAATAATGGAGTGCTTGTTAGTATATCATCGACAGGATTTGTATATAAAGCAGGCACAACAACGGCAGGTAAAACAGTATATTACACTGTAATTGGCTAACATTATAAGTTTGTTATTATTATACAAGTGGTTAAGTAAAAATTCATTGAAGAATAAGGAGAATGAATTATGGCTTATGTTGAGATGAATACAAATATGGGGGGCAGTAAGGTACTCAGTAGGAAGTAAATCAGAAGGAGTTACATCAGTATCACAAGCCTCAATAACATTAAATGGAAGTGGCACAGTACTTGTTTTAGGAACTAAAAGAGGAGATGGTTCTACAACATATACAACATCGACAAGTGGTCAGATAACAGTCACTCCAAGTGTGGGAAGTATATCATTATATGATGGATTAGCTAATACAAGACTGTACACATATACAGATGCAAATAATGCAACATTTACAATAAAGAGTCCTAGTGTCTCACCTAGATGCGGTGTAATTGTACTTGATGCACCAAATAATACTATTGAGAAGTTAACATAAGGAGAAAGCACTATGTCAATGTTTTATAAAGGATATATGATTGGCACTAATACCAGAAAGATTAAAGCAAATGCTTTACAAGGTGATACAAGTGTCACAATCAATGATAGAAATATCTTTACTACTAGCACCATAGACCATAGTGTTATAGGTGCTAGTGGAAATATAATCGGCATATCAAAAGTTGAGGTGGCGAATAATACACTTACTTTAACTTTTGATAATGCCTTAGAAGAAAATGCAGTAGTTAGAGTTAAAGTAAGAAACATTTAAAGGAGATAAATGATATGGCAAAGTTATTATATCAAGGTCAAAATATAAGCAGAGCACCAAAAGAGAAAAGTGCTTGGACTTCTCCTGCTACTGTATTAACAGGAGACACTTCTGTAACGATTTATGACTCACGAATAAAATCAACCAGTGTTATTAAGAAGTATGTAGAACCATTTAGTGATGGTGAGATACTGGGTGTATCAAATATACAGATTACAGATGGTCAAGCAGTACTCACATTTAGTAGTGCTGCTAAAGCAGATACGACTATTAAACTTGAAATAATGGATGTGGATGGATTCAAGGAAGTTACATTGTGGGAGAATCCAAGCCCAACAGGATCAACGTTTCCTGCTCAGACGGTTGCATTGTCGGATAATATAAATAATTATAATTATTTATGTTTTTATTATAGATATGGCGCCGATATGGTAATTGATAATGACCCGATGTTGGTTATTATACCAGTAAGTAATTTTAAAACGAGCGTAGATGGAAATTCTGTAAGACATAATATTCTTACTATTGCTACGAAGTCTGCAAGTAATTATACTTGGTCAAGAGGTGTTTTTTATGCATCTGATACTAGTGTAAAATTTTCATTGAGTTATCCTAGTAATGCAACAGGAAGTGAAAATGTTTCGTGTATGCCTCTTAAAATTACTGGACTTACTGAACTTAGTCAAACTAAAGTTCGTAATATTAGAACAGAAAAAGTATTGTGGGTTAATAATTCAGCAAGTAGTTCTTTTTCTGCTCAAAGTGTAGTATTAGATGACAGTTGGCAAAATTACAATATGCTTGGAATAGAATTTAAAGCATATTATCCATATAGTACTTTGGCTATGATGTATATAGATGTAACTAATCCAAATACTATGAGAAATCCAGCTGTTCATTCTGGTGATAGTTCAACCGCATATAGTATTCAAGCTGCTATGTATTCTATATGGACTAATCATTATATGAGATATGTTAGATTGAATAATTCTGCTACAGATGGAGAATATAAAGTATATTTTAGTAGTGGGTTCTGTTTACAATCAGGTCCAAGTACTACATACAATGAGTATGATATTCCAACTAAAATAATAGGCATCAAAGAAATATCAACACATAAAGCCGATATATACGGAGCGGCACAAGATACAATCTACTACTCTACAAACGGAACAGATTGGACAGTAGTAGGACAAACAGATAGCAACGGATATTTAGCAAATGCAGTATTACCAGATACAGCATTTATCCTTAAATCAAGTGTGGCTAAAAATCCAGAAGACCTTACTGCTGATTATACTAAAGCATTTAATACAGACAGTAATGTATTGAGGTTTATGCCAGATAATTGTCTGTATTGGTATGGGTATATGAGTAGTGATGCGGAGGAAACTAAACCTGCTAACGGGTGGACATTATATAGTGGTTATACATTTGTAGCACCAACGTATTCTACTAATAAACTTACTATGACTACAGTACTTATAAGTGGTGGTAATACTCAATGCGGTATAGGTTCTAAGAACATAGTTAATAATGCAACAAGGCTGTGTACCATAACTCAAGGTAAAACAATGGATAAAACGAGGTACGGTGAGTTATTCTCAGCTGCAAATAAAACTCTTGTAAATGATACAGAATTAACAAACAGTGCTATCGCCAAGTCTCAGAAGACTATATCTGGATCATCTTATGTAGCTGTAATGACAAATGGTGCTAGGTCAATAGATGTCTATGCTCTCTGGTATGAATAAAAAGAATTGCGAGATAGTTTCATAATGAGTATTAAAACACGTATACGAAAAATAAAAAATAAAATAAAGAATAGAAAAAGATTTGATTTACAACAAGTGCCATTAGCAAATTATGTTGTATTCAGTATATCGGTATTGATTGTCTATGTCATAATTGCATTAATATTTTTAGGCTTTGAGAAACCATTGGATAGTGATTTGACTACATGTTTATTTGGATTTTTTGGTGGTGAGGTCGTTATGTGTGCACTTATTAAGATATTCAAATTAAAAGATGTTAATGATACCGTAAATGATGATAAAACAAGTGACCAACCCCAAGGATAAATAAGTTGACATAAGTGTCATTTTAATATTATAATGATATTGGGGAGATGGAGCGAGATTGGAGCGCACATGACTGTAGAAATTATGAGTTTAATTACAGTACTTTCAGTAACTTGTAGCATATTCTTTGGCTACAAGGCATTTTCACGTAATAAGACTAGTGATGATAAAGCAGATGCAACGCAGATGGCAACTATAATAGTCAAATTGGATACTATCGAAAATACTGTAAAGGATATTAAGGAAGACAACAAAGGGTTTCAAGTTGATATTAAAGAGATACGTGAGAAACTTATTAAGTTGGAGAGTAAGGTAGCAAATCTAGAAGATATAGTTTATCAAGACTCATCACATAAGGTTGTAGTAGGAGAGTAATATATGACAGTTACACTTTTTATCACAATGTTCACAGTAGGTTCAGTTGTAACTTCTCTTTTAACTGAGGCTATAAAGAAAGCATATTCCAATGCACATAAGGAGTATTCAGCAAATATGGTTGCGCTTATAAATGCAATTGTAGTTGGTTGTGGCGGTACAGCAATTGGATATATGCTTATGGCAATTCCTTGGACAGTGAACAATATTATTTGTTTATTCCTTATGGGCATTGCTGTGTGGGTAGCAAGTATGGTTGGGTATGATAAAGTTATTCAGTTACTCAAACAGTTATCCGAAGTTGTACCCAAGGATGTTGAACAAAAAGAAGAGAATGACACACCTGTCGTAAAGGGATAACATATATGGCTAGTAATGCGGAATGTAAAAAATTCATAGCAGAAGTAGCACCGATTATACAAAAGATAGCCAAAGAACGTGGCTATCTTATTTGCAGTACAGTAATTGCGCAAGCATGTATTGAAAGCGCATATGGACTTAGTGGTCTTGCAAAATATAACAATCTATTTGGAATGAAGTGTGGTAATACTTGGAAAGGTACAAGTGTTAACATGAAAACCAAAGAGGAATATACAGTAGGTCATTTAACTACTATCCGTGATAATTTCCGCACATATCCAGATTTAGTATCTGGCATCAATGGATATTATGATTTCATTTCAACTAAAAGGTATGCAAATCTCAAAACTGCTGACACCCCATTGCTATATGCTGAGAGACTAAAACAAGATGGCTATGCAACAAGTAGCACATATGTCAATACCCTCATGACCACATGCAATAAATGGGGTCTACAGAAGTGGGATGATTTTAATTATCATGGTGAATCCTATAATGAACCTATTGTGGTTGACACTAAGCCACAATCAAACGGTGTTATAAAATATCATAAAGGTACGACATATAAGACAAATGTTAATTTGTTTATTAGGGTAGAGCCAGAGGGCAATAAGACATTAATATCTCAGATAACCAAAAATGCAAAGCAGAACTCTTATGATGATGGTAACGGATATGCTATCTTAAGGAAGGGCACTAAGGTTACATGTCAAGGAACAGTAGATTTTAACGGTAATATATGGATGAAGATACCGAGTGGTTGGATAGCTGCAACATATAGGAACAAAGAATATGTGAATGAGGTATAATGTATGAAACTTGTTGATTTACTAAGTAAACTTACATCAACTGACATTACTGTCATATTGCAAGATAATAATACAGAGAAAGAATTGATATCATTTAAGGCAGAAGGTTATGAGAGCCTTGAAGATACTATAGAAAACATGTTAGTCAAGAAGTGGTCTATAGAATCAGCAACAAAAATACTTGTGATTGTTGAGGGTGAATAATGGCAACACTATCTAAGATTGAAAATCCTAATTATGTACCAGTCATGATATTTGAGAGAGCACAAGCAAGAATGGAACGCTCAAATAGGAGATTGTGGATACTCATAATAATTCTTGTAGTTTTACTCTTTGCAAGTAATATAGGTTGGATAATTTGGGAAAACAGTTGGGAATATATACCATCGTCTACAATATCACAAGAGGTAAATTCTGATGATGGTGGTAATGCTTACATACAAGATAGCGGGAATATAACATATGGCACACGTTAAACAAACAATTACAACATCCGCATATAGGAGAAAGAAAATACCAGATGGTCAGGTACAATGTAATGTGTGCCACGGCAAAGGGTATCATGCAAAACCTAATAGGACAAAGAAGACAAAACCATGAGTGAGAAAAGGTGTCCTGAATTAGATGATATAACAGTAGAAGACTTGAATATTCTCATTGATAGATGGATAATAGGCAGACATGGTGAACGCAACAGAAAGATAATGAGACGAAATCTAATTGATGGTATAGGATTTGAGCCACTGGCTGCGGAATTTGATTTATCAGTAAGACAAGTTAAAAATATAGTGTACAAGGGAGAAGATAAAATATTCTCCAAAATATAATTGGTTATAAGAGATGCTTCATCAAAACCATCTCATGTTATAACTCCTTTATTTTCGGAAAGAGTAGTAGAGATACTACTCTTTCTTTTTTTGCACAAAAATTGCACTTAACTTGCACTTGGACTTCATTGAGACTATGCGGTATCCATGTGAAAATTATTAATGTAAGAGGTAAGTGTAAATGTTTATTCAAACAAATCCTAATCCTAATAATAATTTAGTTGGTGACTGTGTAATAAGGGCAATATCCATACTCATGGATAAGTCGTGGGAGTATGTATATACAGCAGTAATGATGCAAGGATTTTATATGCATGATATGCCATCATCTAATGCGGTGTGGAGTGCTTATTTAAAATCACAAGGATATGACATGCATGTCATACCAAATACATGTCCATACTGTTATACAGTAAAGCAGTTCTGTGAAGATAACCCAGAGGGTAGATATCTATTAGCCACTGGTACCCATGTAGTTACCTGCATATCTGGTGATTATATGGATACATGGGACAGTGGGGACGAAGTGGTAATTTACTATTTTACAAAGGAGGATGAATAATGAATTACGCAAATCCATATCAAAGTTATGTAAACCCAACAGTTCCGAATTATATGACACCAATGTCACAAAATCAAACACAGAATAATTCGAGCATGGTATGGGTACAAGGTGAAAGTGGTGCTAAGGCATATCCAGTAGCACCTGGAATGAGTCAAGTATTATTTGATTCAGAAAGTCAAGTATTTTATATCAAGTCAGCAGACCAAAGTGGAATGCCACAGCCATTGAGAATATTTAGTTATTCAGAATGTAATGAGTCGGATATACGAAAAAATGATATAGATACATCCATGTTTATAACAAGAGATGAATTTGAAGACGCTATATCCGATATAACTAAATCTATAAAGAAAGCAACTATCGGTGAAAATAGGAGGTCTAATAACAATGGCAAATCCCTTATTCCAAGAACAAATGAATAATGGTATGCAAAACCAATTCAATACATTTATGCAGAATCCTATGCAGTTTTTAATGCAGAGAAAAATAAACATACCAAATCAATATGCTAATGACCCACACGGTGCTGTTCAATATCTATTGAACAATAATCAGATGTCACAAGAAAGTCTTAATAGGATTATGACATTGGCACAGAAAATGGGGTTTAAATTATAAGTTATCTAAGGAGTGCACACCTATGATATACCGACTATTCGATTAAGAGAATAGCCGCTAACTGAAAACAATTATCAGAAAGGAGAAAATGTTATGGCATTAACAGACAGTGGAAATGGCATGTATATGCCTGTAGCACCTGCTTACATGGGTGGTTACGGAAATGGCTTTGGTGGCGGTTTCGGTGGCTATGATAGTTGGTGGGTTATTTTATTCCTCTTTGCTCTTATGGGCAATGGTGGTTGGGGTGGTTTTGGAGGCTACGGTGGAAATGAAATGTTCCCCTATTTCTTCAACACTCAGACACAGAATGATGTTAATAGAGGATTTGATAATGCAGGTCTTACAAGTCAACTTAGTGGTATTAGCACCGCAATCTCCAATGGTTTTGCAAATGCTGAGGTTGCAGGATGTAATAGGGCTATGGATGCTATGCAGACAGCATATACTAATCAGATAGCAGACATGAACCAGAATTTTGCATTGCAGTCACAGTTAGCAGATTGTTGCTGTGAAAACCGTCTTGCTGTAGCGAACTTAGGTAGCGATATAGCAAGAGAGGCATGTGCTACACGTACAAACGACACTCAGAACACACAGGCAATCCTTAACACAATCAATGGAGGCATCCAGTCAATTAAAGACCAGTTGTGTCAGGATAAGATAGATGCTAAAAATGAGAAGATTGCAGACCTTGAAAGACAGCTTACAATGGCTAATCTTGCGGCATCACAAGGTGCACAGACAGCACAGTTACTTGCAGATAATAGCAGACAGACTGCGGTATTGGAGGACTATCTTAATCCAGTAGCAAGACCTGCTTATATCGTGCAGAACCCTAATTGTTGCACACAGAACTACGGTTGTGGTTGTGGCAATTTCTAAGGGGGTGAGTACTAATGGCTGAGTTTACTTATAACCCAATACAAGTAGTACAACCAAATCAACCCGTGGTTTTACAGACTACAATAGGTTGTCCTAAAGGTTATGTGCTTCACAGAAGTGAAAGTGGGATTGTAACTCTCCGTGGTATTGTCAATTGTCCTAATGCTTGCTTTGCAAGATATCAAGTAACTTTTAATGGGAACATAGCAGTTCCTGAGGGTAGTACGGTAGGTGCTATATCAATAGCAGTTGCTATTGACGGTGAACCAGTGCTTACAAGTAGGGCGATTGTGACACCTGCGGCAGTAGATGAATATTTCAATGTGACATCCACTGCCATAGTTACAATACCTAGAGGGTGTTGTTTCAATGTGAGTGTTGAAAATACATCCGAATCAGCAACACCTGCAACAACACCAGCACCGCCTATTAATGTGCAGAATGCGAATTTAACCGTAACTCGTGTTGCATAAATTACTAATGCGTAATATAATCGAATTGCGTAGATAATACTATGGAGGGCGATTATATGCAAAAACGAGATAAGTATGACAACTTAGATATTGTTGGTAGGCGATTTGGAAAATTAGTTGCCATTGAGAAAACTGGTAGGTCTAAATGGTTGTTGCACTGTGATTGTGGCAATGACATAGAACTTAATTATTCTAGACTCCTTTGTGGGCAAAAGTCATGTGGGTGTCTTAGAAACGAGTGTGCTAAACAATTTGTTGAACGTGGCACTAAACATGGTAAATGTAAGAGTAAACTATATCATAAGTATCAATCTATGTTAAGTAGATGTAGAGACACTAATAACAAAAGATATGGTGGCAGAGGAATTGATGTTTGTAATGAGTGGAAAAATTCTTTTGAATCTTTTTATACATGGGCATATGCAAATGGATATGATGAAACAAAAGACGGTAGATATTGGAGTTTAGACAGAATTGACAATAATTTAGGATATTCACCAGAGAATTGTCGGTTTACTACCGCAAGAGAACAAATGCGTAATCGTAATATCACTACAACTTATGAATATCATGAACAGATGTATTCCGCATCAGAATTTGCAGATAAATTTGGAATACATAAATCCTATGTATATTATCATGTGAAACGTGGGCAATCATTGGATACCGTATTAACCAATTGGATAAAATCACACAACATACCTAGTAATTATGTGGATGTTGAATCTTATGCAAAATCTAAAGGTGTTACAAGAACAACGGTAAATAGGTGGATACACAGCGGTAAGGTGTTGGCAGAAAAGCGAGGTAAAAAATGGTACATAAAAAATTAGATTTCATTTCGGATAGCGTAGAAAGGAGGACGCCAGTATGCAATCATTATATGATTTATGTGAAATGCTTGATGATGAACTCAAGGACATAGTAAAGAAGGGCGATATCTCTCCTACTGAACTAGACCGTGCTTACAGAGCAGTTGATATCATCAAGGATATTAAGACAGTTGAAGCAATGGAAAATAGTGGTTATTCAAATGACGGTTATTCTAATAACTCTTACAATTCTTATCGTGGCAGTTACGATGGTAGCTATGACGGAAGTTATGGTTATGGAAATAGCAATGACGGAAGAAGGGGTCGTGACGGTGACGGTGATGGAAGATACAGCGAGGATAGCAGTTATAGAAGAGGTCGTGATAGCATGGGCAGATATACTAGTCGTGATGGCGGTTATAGTCGTCACGATGATAAGGAGCAAATGTTGCAGAAAATAGACCAGATGAAACGTCAAATTGAGCAGATGAAGTAATCACTGTATGGGGGATAGTATTTTGCTATCCCCTTTTATGGAGAAAATAACTATGGATATAAATATAATTGATTATACAATATCGGAGTTGGAAGAGAATGCAGAGACACTAGATGATTTAGCAGACCTTGCAAATCTATATATTGTTCGTGACAAAATTAAATCTAAAGATGTTACACAATCAGAATACAATGACATATTACCCACATATAATCAGTATGTGAATAATAAAAGGGCATATCAATTAGGTCAAATCAATGAAGGTGCAGTAATAAAAGATATCAAATCATTATGCACTGAAATCCAAGAATTTATAGATACACTGTATAGTTGTACAGATATGAACAAAGAACGTAAGTGTATCAAAGATATGTTATTTAGTTTACATAACAAATATTCCGACTAATCTAAAATTTTTCAATATAGGTATTGACTTCTCAATAAACATTGTATATAATATTAACTGAACGGAAACCTTATAAACCTTGTAAATATCAGAAAAGGAGAAACCAAAAATGGAAAACACTTATTACGAAGAAAGAGAAAACGAATACTTTGCATACTTGGAAATGTTAGAAATTCTCAAGTCAGAGAAGGAGAATGAGAATGATTAAGGTTGACATAAGAAAGAGCGATAGGTGCAACGGAAATTGTTCCCTTTATCTCTCTTTCCCTTTCAGCAATTATATAGTGGATTTTGTAAGAGCATTGCCTAGCAGATATTGGAATGCTAATACAAAAGAATGGGAAGTTTCCTTTAAGTCATTAGCAGATATCATTAATGGATTATCTGATTATGACATAGATGTCAACATATCTGACCCGTCACTGCTCATATCTAAAACAGAAGATGATGTACAGATACCTAGTAACTTCACATTTAAGACAGAGCCATATAGTTATCAGTTGGATGGTGTTAAGTATGGATTAGTGCATGACAAGTGGTTGCTGGGTGATATGATGGGTTGTATCTCTGGTAATTGTAAAGTAATGATAAAAGAAGTCGGTAAAGTCGCTACTAGAGATACTAAACTTAGTAATTTATATAAATTATTTGCTAAAGATAATTCTATACAAATTAAATGTATGATAGACGGTAGATTTGGGTATTTACCAATGAAATCTGTTGTATATAAAGGCAACAAAGAGACTATTAAAATCACATTAGAGGATACAGATATTGTATGTACACCAGACCATTTAATTTACACAGATAAGGGTTGGATTGAGGCATGTCAACTTAAAGTAGGTGATTCTGTATTTACTAATGGTCAAGAGGTATGTAAATTATGTGGTAGTACAAAAAATCTTATCACTTATCCATATGCAAAGTTTAATGGATATTGCAAAAAGTGTATGTACCAACAATTAAGATGTAACGCTAACGTAAAATATATGAATCAAGATATTGTCGAAGTGTTAGATAGGTGTGGATATGTAAGACTGAAAGGTAAACTAACTAAATCTATGCCCAATTATGAACATCTTAAAAACGAGGGTGGGATATATAAACACCATCAAGTGTGGTACGAAAATACAGGACATATCGTAGATACTAAAAAAGAAGTGGTACACCATATTAATGGTATTAAAACCGATAATAGGTTTGAAAATCTTGAATTACTTAGTATTAAAGAACATTGTAAAAAACACGCTGATACCAAATCAAAGCATTTATATCAGTTCAATCCCAATTTAGATTATGTAATGCGAAAGGGCACAAAAATATATCTTGTACCTAGGTTGCAAAAAATTATATCAATTGAAGAAAATGGGTATGAGGACGTTTATGATATTGAAATTGACCACCCAGATATTCACAATTTTATATGCAATAGTGTTGTAGTACATAATTGTGGTAAAACAAAACAATCTATAGACATAGCGTGCATACGTAAAACAAACAATAATTATAGGCATTGTTTAGTAGTGTGTGGTGTTAATGGACTTAAATGGAATTGGGCAAATGAAATTGGTATACATTCTAATGAACAAGGGTGGATTATTGGGCAGAAAACTAACAGAGCAGGCAACATAGTTATAGGCAGTAATGCAGAAAAGTATGAACAGTTGGTTGACATAACAAACAATCCAAACAGTGAAATTAGTCAGTCATACTTCTTGATAACTAATATAGAATCGCTTAGAAATGATGATATAGTTAGTGAGTTATGTAAACTATGTGACAATGGTGTCATAAATATGATAATTCTTGACGAAGCACATAAAGCGTTAACAAATACCACGTCACAGCAAGGTAAAGGATTACTTAAACTCAAGGCAGAGACTATGATTGCCATGACAGGTACACCGTTACTTAACCGACCCTTAGATGTATACGGTATTCTTAAATGGTTAGGTTATGAAAAGCATTCGTTCTATTCATTCAGAAATCATTTTTGTACTATGGGTGGATATGGTGGATATCAAGTGATTGGATATAAGAATCTTGGTGAACTTCAAGAGCAGTTAGATGAAATCATGCTCAGAAGAAGAAAAGAGGACGTACTCGATTTACCCGAAAAGACGTATATAGACGAATACGTTGATATGACACCAAAGCAAGCAATCATATACAAGGAGATTACTAATGAGATTAAGTCTAATATAGACCAAATTAAGTCATCAGCAAATCCTTTATCAGAAATGATTAGAATGCGCCAAGCCACTGGATATACAGGTATTCTTTCAAGTCAGATACAAGAGTCAGCGAAACTTGACCGTATGGAAGAAATAGTAGAAGACACCATAGAAAATGGCGAGAAAATAGTTATATTCTCAAATTGGACTTCTATAACTGATGAAGTTTGCAAAAGACTGTCACAGAAATATGACATTGCTGTCATAACAGGCGATACCAAAGACGAAGACCGTCAGAGAATGAAAGACAAATTTCAAAATGATGCTAATTGTAAAGTAATTATTGGTACAAGTGGTGCTATGGGCACTGGATTAACACTTACTGCTGGGACTGTTGAAATTTTCCTTGACCACCCTTGGAACAGAGCATTGTACGAGCAGTGCGTAGACAGATGCCATAGAATAGGACAGAAGAATATGGTGACTATTTATAATATTCTTTGTAAAAATACGATAGATGAGAGGGTGTGGACATTAGTAAATAAAAAAGGAAAAATGGCAGATGCCTTAATTGATAATGGTGTTGATTTTTCAAAATCAGAAATGGTTGATTTCTTATTAGCAGATTAAAAGTCATAATACTCAAAATCCTCAAAAACCTTCTTGCATTTGATTTATTAGGAGGAGATTTTATGGATAACAATGAAACAAAAATCAATGTAACCACAGTCGCATTTTTAGTAGGTGTGTCTGTGCAAACAGTAACTAGTTGGTATAAGTGGAAAGATTTACACCCAGACCACGAACTTGCAAAACTATTACCAAAGTATATAAGAGGTGAGCGTAATGCAAGATTGTGGGATAAGGCAGATATATGGAAACTCATTGAGTTTAAAAAGTCAATTCCACAAGGTAGAAATGGTTTAATGGGTGATGTAACACAAAAATATACCAAGGATAATTTTAGAAACAAAAAGGAGGGTTAGAATGACACTTGAAGAACTTGTAACATCTTATGGCGGTCATAACGCAGAAGCCAAAGCACTTAAAAAAGTATGTGATACTGAAAATGCTGAAATTAAGCGGTTAATGGTGGCAGACAAACTGACCAACTTTACAGCAGGCGGTTATACAGCAAAGTATTCAGTATCGAAACAAGAATCACTTAATGAGGATAAAGCACTTGAAATACTCAAAAAAGACTGGAGTAGTAGAAATGGTGACACAGAATGTCCATATATCAGAACTAAAGAATATATAGATATGGATGTTCTTGAATCAGTTTTATATAAGGGTGAATTACCACAAGGGGTAGTTGCTGATTTAAATAATTGCAGAATCACCAAGGAAATACCTAAATTAACCATTACAATTGCAAAAGACGAATAAAGTATCGTCTATGTTATTAGAACTCGTTTTTGGGGCAAAAAACCACCCTTATTCGATGGATTAGAAAGAGAGGTAAATTATGGTTCAGTTATTTGTTGGTATTGAAGAGAATAAAGGTAAATCTTTTATTACAGTACCCATGTCTAAATGTGCAACAGCAGAAGAGGCTATTAAAATTGCAAACAAGTTGTATTTTAAAGAGAGAGTAGATACACTAGAGTGCGCAAAGGGATATACATCTAAGAATGTACTTAAAGTTGGCAGTTGGATAAGTAAAGAACACCTTAATGTTTGGGTAGTGGCAAGAAAGTAGGTGTTATATGTATATTCCAGAAATAGTAATTGGGTTCATACTTGGATTTGTAATTGGTCTTTTAACACCAGTTGTGATAGCATTGGCACACAATAAGAAACATAATGACACTAATGTCAAGTAGGTATGAGATGAGAATAGCAGATGATTTAATGTCCTTAAGTGCAATTTTAACATTAGTATTGTTACCATTATGGTGGTTCAATATCATAGATATAGATTTACTATATGTTGCTTTGCCTATGGCATGTGCATCTGTATTTAGTCTTGTACGATTTATATGGCTTGTGTTTTTTACGTAAAGGAGAATAACAAATGGCAGATTATGAGATAAAAGGAACTACAACAACAATCAGAGCAACGAGTAGAGTTGCAATCAAACGTGGTGATAATTATTTTACCGTTGAGCATATGGAAGAGAGAAGTATTCCAGATGTTGACGGTATAGACATGAATGCTGAAAGACATGATTTGTGGAATGTTGTGAACGGTATTGTAGATGACCAGATAGATGAAATCTACGAAGCCACAAAAACTAATTGACATTACTGTCATAAAAACCTATGATATACTTGTACATGGAAGTTGAATATTAAGAGAGTTGTTAAGTAACCCAACTGGCTTGTGAAAAACAACTTGACGAATACGCAACCAAAGTGTATATTGTATATACAATCAGTCAGTTATGGGATGCCCTCCGTAACTGGTGGACAACTTCATAACTGACAAAAAGTAGTAATTAGAGACCTATCCGAGCGGGGGGCATACCGCAAGGTAGGTCTTTAATTTACCCTATAAGACAAGGAGAGTAGTAATGTTAAATTCAATATTTGGGTGCAGTCAAGAAGTCGCATATATGCTAAATTTAGATTTGATAGACGTATTATTAATGTATTATGTTATGTTGGCTTGTGGTTCTCCAGATATGTACCATATGGTAGTGGAATCTGATTTTTATGACGAACCTAATATTGTACTAACTTGGTTATCTCATAAAAAGATTGTAGAAGATTTACCTATTTTACGGCTTTCTGAACCTACTATACGAAATAGATTATCAAATCTAAAGAGTATTGGATTTATTGTATCTGAAACAGTACATAATAGAAAAGGGCGTGGTTCACGTACATATTATGGTTTATCTAATAGCGCATTAAGTTTATTTAAACGTCCAAATCAAATAGACACGACCACGTCACTTAAAAATGACGTGAAAACTATGACCACGTCATTTGAAAATGACACGGTCACACGACCACGTCATTCTAAAATGACACCAGACAAAAAATTAATTAATGATAATATACTAAATAATGATAAAGAGATTAAGGAGAAGAAACAAGTTTCTTCACCGTCCACTAAAGATAATCCTTTTAGTGAAAAACCTAAAAAAGTTAATGTATATGATAAATGTCAAAACGAAATATATAAAGAAGAGTATGGATTTAGTTTAGACGTTGCAGATAAATTGAAAGAATATCTTCCAGTAAGATTTAATAAAACTACTGTACCACCTAGTTATAATAATTGGGTCAGTCTTCTTAGAAAGTTAGTTAAACTTTCAAGAGACGAAGATGTACAGATAAAAATTATACAGAAAAGTATAGATTGTGATTGGGCAAGTTTTTTTGAATTAAAAGAAAATGGATATAGTTATAACAAACGTGAGAATGTATTTGGGGAATATAATACAAGTTCTGAACACGTATCAGAGGAGGCAATGATTAATGGACATTTCTCAACAGATAAATATTGAGCGTAATCCAAATTGTTGGTATCACGAAGTCTGTACTAGAGATAATAAATGTACTTTGTGTAATAAATATACAGAGATGAAATTCCTAATGGAGAACAGTAATCTACCAAAGCACTTACAGCAAGTGATTACATTATATGCACCAGAATGTGATAGAGATGCATATAGGAGATTGGGAGAAATTAAATCCGATATATATGATTTTGTACAGCAGGGTAAGAATCTTTATATATGCAGTAAATTTGTCGGAAACGGTAAATCTAGTTGGGCTATAAAGTTAATGCATAAGTATTTTGAAGAAGTGTGGGATGGCAACGGACTACGTGAACGAGCAGTATTTATTAGTGTACCAGATTTCCTTATGCAACTAAAAGATTTTGATAATAAAGACCCAAATTTTATGAGGATAAGGAAATTAGTTAAAGAGGTTGATTTAGTTGTATGGGATGATATAGCAAGTACTAATATGAGTGCTTATGATTATTCACAGATATTACCTATCATTAACCATAGGATAATGAGTCATTATTCAAATATATTTACTTCTAATTGTGAGACTAAGGAAGTTTTGAATAAGGCACTTGGCGATAAGATAGCAAGTAGGATACTATCAAAGGATACAGAGGTGGTTGTATTTAAGAGCCGAGATATGAGATAGGTAAAGGAGTTATAGATGGTACAGTTACAGATATTGTCAAGAGTATTACAGACAAAAGATAATTCGCTTATAGAAGATAATAATTTAACAGAGGATTTTTTTGGGGAATATAAGGATGAATATAATTTCATAGAGACACATGTAAAAGAATATGGTAATGTGCCAGACATAGCAACATTTTTAAGTGAGTTTGAAGATGTTGAATTGGTCGATGTTGCTGAGACTGATAGGTATTTGTTGAATACAATCAGAGAAGAGTATCTATATCAGCAATTATTGCCAAGTATGCGTAAGATGGCTGATTTAATGCAGACAGATAGTAATACTGCTGTAGAGTATCTATCAGGTGAGTTGCAGAAATTACAGCCAAGTTATGACATACAATACAAGAGTTTAACAAAGAGTAAAGATAGACTTGAGCAGTATAAGAAGCGTAGAGAAAATCCGCAAGAATGGTTTTTTGAGACAGGTTTTAAAGAACTTGATGATATCATACACGGCATACAAAGGTCGGAAGAATTGTTTGTGATAGTGGCGAGGACAAATAATCTTAAGTCGTTTGTGCTTGAAAGAATATGCACACATGTGTGGGGATTGGGATTTAATGTTGGATATTTCAGTCCCGAGATGAGTGACACGAGCCTAGGATTTAGATTTGATACTCTGTTTAATCATTACTCAAACACATCTCTTATGCGTGGGGCACAAGATATAGATACTGACGAATATGAAAAGTATTTAGATACACTTGCAGAGAAAGAGAATGATTTTGTAGTGACCACACCAAAAGATTTTGGGTATAATCCAACAGTATCAAGTATAAAGCATTGGATAAAGCAAGCTAAGTTGGATATAGTTGCAATAGACGGTATTACATATCTCAATGATGAGAGAGCAAAGAGAAATGATAGCAAGACAGTATCACTCACAAATATCAGTGAAGACCTTATGGCTTTATCCGTAGAAATGCATGTACCTATACTTGTGGTAGTGCAAGCAAATAGGGGCGGTGTGGTGTCCGAAGATGACGGAACACCAGAACTTGAGAGTATAAGGGATAGTGACGGTATAGCCCATAATGCGAGTACGGTAATATCAATCAGATATAAGAAAGATAATGTACTTGAAATGGGTATAAAGAAGTCAAGGAACGGTGCAGTTGGTGGTAGGGTGTGCTATAACTGTGATATTAATACTGGTGATTTTGTATATTTACCAATATCAGACAATAATGACAGTGGTGTCATAAAAAAGAAACCTAGTGACGGTGGCGAGAAGAAAAAGCAGACAGCAAAAGAGGACGTATTCTAATGATAACCATAAATGATACAATGTTTGATTGTTCACTAATGGATATTCTTACAACATTGCAATCTCAATTACGAATGAATGACATACCGTTATTGGACAAGATTATAGATGGCACGAATGATATTCAAGTATGTTGTCCATACCACAATGAACATAGACCGAGTGCAGGTATAACGAAGATACAAAAGAAGAGGGATGGGAAGGTAATACTGCCTGGAACATTTCATTGTTTCTCATGTCATAAGACACATACATTGCCAGAAATGATATCATTTTGTTTAGGATATACTGATGATATGATAGGTGCACAGGGGTGGAAATGGCTTTGCCGTAATTTTCTTACGGTATCAATAGAGAATAGAAAGCCATTGGAAATCAATTTTGAGCGTGGGCAGAAAAAAGAAGAAGAGAATGTGACATATGTGTCAGAAGAAGAACTTGATAGTTATAGATATTATCACCCATATTGGGCAAAGCGTGGGATAACAGAAGAATGGTTGATAGAATTGTTTGATATTGGATACGACTGCGAAAATCAAATGATAACTATGCCAAATTTGGATAAAGACGGTAATTGTCTGTTTGTAGCAAAGCGGTCAGTAAACTATAAGTATTTTAATTATCCGAGAGATGTGTCAAAGTGTTGTTATGGAATATATCAACTATATCAGTTAGATGAGTTTCCAAAAACAGTTTGGGTAACAGAGAGTATGATTGATGTGTTAAGACTTTGGCAGTTAGGTATATATGGTGTTGCATTGAATGGAACTGGAAATCAAAGACAGATAAAAGAGTTAAAGGCAATGCCTTGTAGATTATTAGTAATAGCCACCGATATGGATAAAGCAGGGCGAGATGCATATGAGAAATTGAAAGCACAGATAAAGAATAAAATGATACAGACAGTCAAGTTACCAAGTGGGTGTAAGGATATTGGTGACTGTACTGACGAAGAGATATTAGCACTAGAGCCATATTTTTAAACTTGATTTTATTAAGATATTTTGCTATCATTTTATTGGTATTTATTGTATATAAACTCAAATGTATGAGGTGAAAAATATGGCACAAAAAGAACCTAAAGATTGGATAACAGTAAACGGAAAGCACGTTCCTATATATGACGGAGAGTCAAAGCAAGATGCTTATAACAGAGCAGTAGCAAAGCAGAATGAAGAGACCAAGGCAAAGCAGATAAAAGAAGCCAAAGAGCAGAGAGAGAATGCTAACAGCAATAGTGATGGTAAATCTGTATTCTTTGAGTTTGATTGGGATAAGTTACCTGGTAATTCATCCGCAAATGACGCAATATGTAAGTATCTTAATAGTAAGAAAATAAAATGGTTTAGAAATAAGTATTTTGACATAGTTGCTGATGTTAAAGGTGACGGTAATTATTATAAACTTGACCATATAGGTGGCGGTAAGGTGGCTATTGTTAAGTCAAGTGTTTGGGATAAGGACGGAAAAGAAAAAAGATAAACATGTCAGATTTTTAAATGGTATAAAACCCCTTAAATCAAGGGGTTTTATTTTTTTTGAAAAATTTTTCAAAAACACTTGACAATATATAAGTATTGACTTATACTATGATTGTAAGGAATTACAAGAAAGGAGAAATCAAATATGACAGTTACATACAAAGGAGCAGAAAAAGCATTACCGTGGAGACTAGCCGAGGTTAGTTTTTCGGATGATGAGTGGACACTTGCATTGAGAATGGAAAAACTATTGAGAATCAAGGGTTGGGATTTTGAGGTAGTTACAGACGGATACGGTGCTTGTAAGGTTAATGACATTGATGAGTATAAAGAGTTTGTGGGTGACTACAAAGAGGTTAAGCGATGTATCAAGAACTGTATGAAGTTTGGATTTTAGGAAAGGGTGGCGAATATGACAAAGAAATATTTAGTAAGTGATGATAAGTACAGTGGTAAGGTAGTTATAGTATGTTCAACGGATGAGATAGATGTTGATACATATATACCCACAGAGGATGAGTTGTTGTCAGCAATGTATCTGTACCGTGAATTACCCAAGCAGATAGAGAAGAAGACAAGATATACAGTCAAGATATTCTATCACTATGAATTAGGTGAGAATGCTTACATTCCTAATGGTGACGGAACTACCAATTTGTTACAGACTTGGACAACATTGGATAAGGATGAGGCAAATGACATTTTCAAGCAAGCGTTACTGTTTTGTAAATAATTTTTGAAAAATATTTCAAAAACACTTGACAATATATAAGTATAGGCTTATAATGGCATTGTAAGGAACAGAAAACATTGATTTTGAAAGGAGAAATGAATATGAGTAGAGCGCAGTTAGAGAAGAAGTACGGTATCAAGATAGCAGATGATAGTTGGGTAGATATGAGTGGTAGAATCCGCAAGGCTTACAAGATTTATTCAGCAGACGGTTGTCCTTGGGCAAAAGGATTGAAGAATCTTAAAGCAGTTGAGAATGAGTGCAAGTATTGGGAGACTGCATTACTCAAGATTAAGTCAATAGCCTCTAATTGGTAAGAAAGGAGAAAGATTATGTTGTATAGTGAGTTCATTGAGGGAACAGGTTGCAGAGAGACCGATAATAACTACAAGGTTTACAAGAGACTTGAGATAATCTATATGAATGATGACACTATGACCAAAGAGGATGTCTACGAGTGGGGTAAGAAGTTGGTAGATAACAGCAAGACACCCGAGGAGATTGAGGTAGAAAATAATCTCAATGAGCAGATACGAATATACAAGGAAGAGATTAAAAAGTATCGTGCGGATATAAAGTATCGTAAAGAGATGATAGAGTTGGATAGGGCTGATAAGTCTTGGGTTAATTATAACCGTGATATAATCAAGACATATCAGACCAACATCAAGTATCTTAAAGACCAGATAACCGCACTCAAGTGGGTGCTTGGAACAGTAGGCTATTAGAAAAGGAGATTGTTTATGAAATACGCAATTTACTTTACTTGGCTTGACGGAACAGAGGATAGTTTTAATGTTGATACAGCAAAGTACAGAGACGAGAATATCAACAATCTGTTGAATAGAAAATCATTCAAGTATATAGCATACTGTCCAATTTATAGGACAAATGAATACGGCAAGAGGAGAGTAGTATATGACAATCCGAATTTAATGAATGACTTAGTTGAGCAGATATTGGATGTGGGTGTCACACCAAATCAGTTAGATGATTTTAAGCAGAAAATGCTTGACGGTGCTGATTTTGATAGGGCACTTGAAGAGATTGGCTTTAAGTAAATTTTTTGTTGACAAAACATTATATACTATGTTATGGTAAGTAAGAGAGGAGAAAGCATATGACAAAAAGCGAAGTAATCAAGGGAATGGTAGCATTGATTGATATGGTTGCAAAGAGAGAAAATCTGACCATTGATAATAAGGGTGTTGGTCATGGGTTTGATAATTCTTTTTGGGATTTTAAGGATACAAGTGAAATACCGACTATAGACGCAGTAAATGCAGACGGAACTTATAAAATTGGCATGAGACCTTTTTGGTCATCACCAGAGATATGTGTTAGGAGAAAAACGAATAGGGGCGAGGAGTTACTGATATTTCATTTCTCCGATTTTGAAAGGACATCTATAGACGGTGAATATGTGCACACTGGCGAGTATAGAATTGGAGAGGTTAGGGTAGACTCCAAGTCTGATTATAAGAACCTTATAAGCGAGACCTATGATATGATTGATTATGTTATTGGGCACGGAAAGGAGAAATAATAAGGTGACAGTTGGATTTGTAATTATGACATTAGTGTCAATGGTATTTATGTTCATAGCAATAGAGGAGATGTGTAAATGACCTTAAAAGAATTGATGAAAGAAGCAGATAGACAGGGGTATAGACTTGTCAAGAAAGCACCAAAGACAATGTTGTTACCTTGTGTTTGCGGTTGTAACAAAAGGAAGCGAGTATATAAATATGTTTCGTCAAAAAGGATAGTCATATTAGAGTGTATGTGGTGTGGCAAAAGAGTTGAAGGTATAAGTGAAATGAATGCCCGAGTGAATTGGAATAAAGAGATAACAAGAATAATGAATGAGGAATTTGTAAGAGGTAAAGGAGTATGAAAACCAAAATAGTTTTATGCCCGACATTGAGATATGCGTTTTACGAATGGCATAGACTTGCAGATGCTTATTCTGATATGTGGGTTAATGTTTGTAGAAAACCTATGTCATTAACAAGTAAGATGGGTGTGAAATATATATTCTGTTCAGAAAACGAAACAGATAAATTAAAAGGCTTTCACGGAGATTTTATTAGTTGGGATGAGGTTAAGCCACAAGAAGGAGAGGAAGTATGACAAGAGAAGAAGCAAGTAGAATAATCAAAGACGGAATAGATGATATGTCATTAGATTATTTTGACGATGAACAATACGAAGCCTTGAATATGGCAATCAAGGCACTAAAGCAAGAGCCAAAGACAGGGTTATATGTTTGCTTATCGGAGAATACTTTAGGAAGGGAGAGAACAATGACTAATCAAGAAGCAATCAATATGTTAAAAAGTAAAATGGATGGGCATACTGACACATCCTATGAGTGGGCAGAAACAGTAAGAATGGCAATCAAGGCACTAGAGGAAGAGCCAAAGACAGGGTATTGGATAAAAGGATTGCATGGCTTTAAGTGTTCAAAGTGTCTTATAGTACATTCATGTACTTCAATATATTGCCCAAGTTGTGGTGCAAAGATGATTGAGTAACAGGAAGAGAGGGAGTGAAATGACAAGAGGTTTTGAACCAGTATGTACCAATGACGAAGCACGGGATTACTTTAAAAAGTGCGGTTTGACATATAACAATATTACCGAAGGAGATATCCTGTCACTTGTATTGATGATTAATAGGGAGTTAAAGAAGTCAAACAAGGTTGGCGAAACATCTGTAAATACAATGTCTTTAAGCAAGAAGATTGATATGACGAAGAATACGAACGGAACAATTAAGACGTGTTATCTATATCTCAACTCGCACTATTTCACAAGAAGAGAAGCTATTTCGTTTAATATAGATGGATTTATTGGATTTGCAGGATGGGCAGATGATGGAAACTTGAATCCGTTAAAAAGAGCGTTTTTAGCATGGTGTGATGAATTAAAGGCAGAAAGTGAGGAAATATGACAAAGACAGTATGTGATATTTGTGGTAAGGAAATGGCAACTGCAAAGTATACGGACACTATTGAGGATATGAATTTTTGTATTTCAAGTCATGGAAGGATATGGGATATATGTACTGAATGTCGAATAAGCCTTAATCAGTGGTTGACTATACGTAGAGGAGAAAGTGAGGAAACATGACACTACACGATTTTCAATTACAGACTTTTAGTAAATGGATAACATTTATTCCGACGATTGAGATACACATAGATAATCCTATGTATAGAGAGAAAAACATAGCCTTAATACTAAATATTTTTATTTGGCATTTTAGGTGGTTATTTATTAAGGAAAGTGAGAAATAATATGGCAGATATAGAATTAGTAATTAAGATACCCGAAGAAAGATATAATCGCTTGGACTATATTGATAGCCTTTCGCTGAAAGAAATAGTAAGAACTGGCACACCACTTCCTAAAGGACATACAATAAAGTTTGAGGGAATAGCGGTTGAATATCCACCTGCTGATTTATGTACATATCCTGAATATAAGGGTAAACCATATTTTTCAATCAAATACGAAAAAGATGGAGAACATATTATAGGCTTTGGTACATATAACCCAGAGGTGCTTTCGAGGTATATTCAAGAATATTTTATTACACCCACAATCATAGAAGCAGATAAGGCAGAGAGTGAGGAATAAATGGCAAATATAAATTTTGATGGAGTGAGGATGACTAAAGAACAGATAGTTAAGTTAGCCGTAGAGAATAATTTAGTGGCGGAAGTATATGATATTTTGCATTATATACTGATAGCAAGATTAGGCACTTTGCAAGATAAATCAGATAAACTTAATTCCGAGTTACGGCTTATAAAGAAGTTTGCAGATGCAAATAAGTTAGATGTTATTAAGGATATTTTGGCAGAAAGTGAGAAATAGGGATGTTTAATAGTTATAATGTATCGAATCCACAGACAGTTAAAATAAATGCTGTTAGTGGAACAATAGTAAAGAATTACAAGGATTCCTTTATATTGCGATTTCATATGAAATCTCAAATGGCAGATACTATTCTTGATAAAAATCCGAGATTACAAAAGAGGGATTATCGTGATAGTGAATACAAACCGATTGTAGTTTTGCAAGTGATGTTGTGTGGGGAACAAGAACTTATGGCAGAGATAATGTGGAAAGAAGATTTTGATAAATTGTATAAGACACTGGAAAGTGAGGAGCAATGAACAAAGAAAAGCAAATACAGGAATATGAAAACAAACGGTTAATAGAAGAATTATCAAAGATGCCACCTATGGTAATAGCAACAGCATACCTTCATGCTATTAACTATACATTGTATGGCGAAGATGTTACAGAAAAATGGCTAACGGCTACAGCACAATCCGCTATATTAGAAAAGGCATATAGAAAAGGTTATTATGATGCTATGGAATATTTAAGAAATAAGGCAAAGATAAAAGGGTAAAGTATCTTGTTATTGAGGTACGAAACGAAAGAAGATATAGAGAAATTAAAAAAGTTGAAAGAGAGGCTAAAGATGAGTAATTTAACTGATTATGCAAAAGATGAACTTAAAAGGATTGGAATGATTGATTCTGGAGAACCATATAACGATTGGGCAACAAAGGCTATCTTGGATTTGATTGAGTTATTTGCTTCTCAGGGTCATAGCGGATTTACAGCTCCATATGTTGTGAACATGTTTTACAGACTTGCTATGTTTAAGCCCATTTCACCGCTGACAGGTGAAGATGATGAGTGGAATGATATTGGAGACGGTCTTCAACAAAATAAAAGATATTCTGCCGTGTTTAAAGACAAAGATGGTATCGCATACAATGTTGAAGGAAAGGTATTTACTGATGATGGAGAAGTGTGGTATACGAGTAGAGATTCTAGAGTAAATGTGACTTTTCCTTACGTGGTTCCTGATAAACCTGAGTATGTATACAAGAATAAGGATGAAAGTGAAGAATAAACATGACAAGAAGAACTATATATGGAACACTAACACAGAATGATGAACTTAATGAAAATGAAAAGGCCATGCTATACATAAAAGAGTGTGCTGAATCGGTAGGTTTAAAAGTTATAGAGGGTAAGACTGCATTCAGTATAACTTTTATGGCAGAGATTATGAGAAGATTGAGGAAAAAGCAACAGCCTTGCGGTAATGCTATCAGCCGTGAAGATTTGGAAGAGTGCAAAGAATTAATGACAGATGTAAACGGAGATACAGTATATGCTGTAAGAATGTCAGATATAAGACAGTTACCACCTGTCACTCCGCAAGAGCCAAAGATAGTCGATACTCTTGATTTTGCTATTGACGCAAGTAACGGAGATACTAACTACTTTGTCGGCTTTAGAAATGGTTTAAGGTATTCTAAATCGCTAATTGACGGAGAAGAACCGCAATTTGAAAGTTGCACAGAACAAGAGCCAAAGACGGGGCGTTGGATTGAAGAAAGAACGTATATGGAATGTCCAAATTGTAGTGATATTTGGCATTATGAGGCGAATCAAACAGAACGATTCAAGTTTTGCCCTACTTGTGGGAAAGGATTAAACAATGAAAGTAAACATATTAGGAACAGAGTACGAAATAATAGAACAAACTGAAGAACAGAATCCCAAATTAAAAAATAGTAATGGATTGTGTGAGATTTATTCCCATAGAATTATACTAAATGCTGATATACAAGAAGATGAACTGTCATATGAGAATTTTCAGGAATTTAAAAAGAGGGTTTTGCGACATGAAATAATACACGCATTCTTTGCTGAAAGTGGACTGAGAGGAAACTCAGAGTATGCTGAAAACGAGGAATTGGTTGATTGGATTGCAATTCAGTTGCCTAAGATAAATAAAGTTTTACAACAAATAGGCGAAAATTGTGGAGCAAAGATGGTTGAGCCACAGGAAAGTGAGGAAGTATGAAATTAGAAAATATTTCGCATATATGTGTGATAGTCATGGTTATAACACAAATGATAGGTCTTATAGTGCAGATACTTACGCTTATTAACACAAGTAAGTTATTAAGCATAATTGGATAAGGCAGAGAGTGAGGTAGAAGAATGATATTTGAAGAAACAGAGCACTTCATTGAGATTGATATTAAATTATCAGACGGAACGCTTATAGGTACAGCAGAGATTGAACCTAATGAGAAAATGCTTGAAAGATTTGTAATATTTGAGCCATATCAGAATAAGGGTTATGGTCAGCAAGTGTTATCTGATTTGATTGATACCTATGGAATAAAGAAATTGTGGGTACGGTCTGATAATGACAAAGCAATACACATTTATGAGAAAGCAGGATTTAAGACTATTAAAGAAACCATGTATGAAATGGAGAGGAATAAGGAATGACTGACCAAACATTAAAAGATATAGATAGAGCATTTAAAGCTTTGGAGGAACGGGATGAATTGCTTGACAAGATAAAAGCTGAGATAAACACAGAAATACAAAAAATGTATATGTTCCGAGATTACACTAATGGACTTGCTAAAGCGTTAGAGATTATCGACAAGTACAGAAAGGAGCAGGAATGTTAATTGCTATAAGACATTTTCCCGACAGGAAAAGACCTTGCATTGTACTTGAAGAAGGGAATCAAGCGTTAGTGTTGGGTTATCTGACAGACCGAAAGCGTGAGAAATGGTTAAGAATGGCACTAATGGCAGAAAACGAATATCAGTTAGCCATTGAAGTAAATAGTCTGTATGACCTAAACGAGATTATGGAAAGTGAGGATAAGGAATGCTAGATTACGATAAAGATTTATTTGTATTTGGACGACACGATGAAATAACTATTAGAGTGAAAAATAATGCTACGAATGGTGATGTGATTAAGGCATTATTTCCATCTTGTAAAACGAGAAGTGAAAACACACCCACAAATTTTATGGAATTTACATTGGACGGAGTTGTTGGTTATGCGATAGAAAAATCTTGGTGGAACGCACCATATAAGGCAGAAAGTGAGGATAAGGAATGAGTTGTAAAGAATGTGAATATTCACCTAAAACATACGAAGAGTATTGTATAGGGCAGAGAAATCCTAGTGTATATTGTCCAGATGCTTATACGGAAAAATCACATCTATGTGGTAATTATGGGAAAGAAGATACACCACAGGAAAGTGAGGATAATGTATGAATGTAAATATATGTGGAATACCTTATACTATTGAAGAAGTACCAGTAATAGACGAAGAATTGGACGGAATAACACAGGGTAAGATACTTTATTCACAAGCAAAGATACTTTTGAAAGAGAGTTTACCCAAGGAATTAAAGCAAGCAGTATTATTTCACGAAATAGTGCATGGAATATTGATGAATATAGGATATTCAGAATTGGCAGGGGATGAAACTTTTGTGCAAGGTTTATCAAATGCCTTATATCAAATGTTTAAGTTGAAAATGGAAAATGATATTAGAGTTGAATATAAATCCAACATCCCATTGATTTTGGGGGAACAGAATGAAAAATAGTTTTAGCATATATAGTGAGGGTGATGTATTTTCGGGTACTGTGTACTTTTGGAAAAATGGTAATCGTTATTTCAGAAGAACGGCAAAGGAAATCTGTTGTTGATAAGGCTATTGTTTCTCGTGCAATTAGTGGTGAAAGTAATCCGACAATTGATAACATTGAGAAGATGGTTAAAGCACTTGGGTTGGAGATAAAGTTGTATAAAAACGAATAAATTTATTATTGCAAAACATTATGTACTGTGATATACTAAATAAAAAACTTGAAGAACTCAAAACACGTAACTACTCAATTAATAATGGCATTATAAGAGTGGTATGTGAATATCACTCTTTTTATTGCAAATAGAAACTATTGAAAGTCATAACAAGTTATAAGGAGGAAAGATTATGGCAAGATTTGGATTATCTGACGCTGATAATTATGGTGGTCAGGGTGGCGGTGGTTTCTTTTCATTGAAGAATGATAGAGATACTGCTAGAGTGAGATTTTTGTATGATTCTATTGATGATGTTGAGGGGCTTGCAGTGCACCAAGTAGATGTTGGTGACGGTAAGAAACGGTATGTGAATTGTTTACGTGAATATGGACAGCCTATAGATTCATGTCCGTTGTGCGCAAAATCATACCCAGTACAAGCCAAGTATTTCATACCGTTGTTCAACATTGACAAGGATAGAATTGAGACTTGGGAGCGTGGTAGAAAATTTGGTGCTAAGTTATCATCTATGTGCTCAAGATATCCGCACTTAGTATCTCATATATTTGAGATAGAGCGTAATGGTAAGGCTGGTGATACTCAGACTACTTATGAGATATACGAGACCGCAGATGATGATACAAAAATCGAAGATTTTGAGATACCGAATGCATTGGGTACTATAGTTTTAGATAAGACCGCAGATGAGATGCAGACATATTTGCGTACTGGTAATTTCCCTAATGACGGTACAGATGAAGAGCCACCTAGACGTAGAAGTTCAGCAAGTGACGAAGCACCTACTAGACGTACACCGTCAACAGAGAGAGGCGAAGCATTCTAAGGGGTAATTCATGGCAAATAGATTATTTGACATACCTGTCAGAAATGATAAGCAATCTGATTTAGTATTAGCGAAAAAATCAAAGGCGAAAGTAGCAAAAACCTCCACCACTATAAAAGGTGGTGGGGGGATTGTCGGTAGAATAAATCAGATAAAGACAATGGTTGATACTAATTTAGGTCAGTATAAGGATAAGTATCAAATAATTCAACAAGAAGAGTTATTGCATGATTTCATTACAGAATGTATAGGCAACAGTTATATTAGTATTGATACAGAGACAACTGGACTTGACCCATTACTTGATACACTTGTCGGTATTTGTCCTTATACATATGGGCAAAAAGGTTCTTATATCCCTCTTAATCATGTAAGTTATATCACAAACGAAAAAGTAGATGGTCAGTTATCTATGGAGTTTGTGATGTCAGAATTTAAAAGGTTACTTGATAAGAAACCAGACATAGACATGTTCAATGCATCATTTGATATTCGTGTTATGAGGGCGAATGGATTGAGTGGTATTTATTGTACATGGGATGGTTTTCTTGCAAGTAAGATATTGAATGAGAATGAATTAGAGGCGAATTTGAAGGCATTACACAACAAGTACTGCTTGGGCGGTAAGGGTAGTGCGTTCAGATTTGATGATTTGTTTAAAGGTATTCCATTTTCAATGATACCAATACAAGTTGGATATTTATATGCGGCTAATGACCCAGTTATAACAACAGAGTTGTGTGACTATCAGAGACAGCACTTACGGCTTGACCATGAACGTGAGGATATGCGAAATATTGCGTGGGTGTTCCATAATATAGAAATGCCTTGTGTTCAAGCGACTTGTGATTTAGAGGATGCAGGTATAGAGATAGATTTAGATTATAACGAGCAGTTGAAAATTAAGTACCATGCATTGCTTAATGAGAAGATACAAGGATTTTATGACAGTTGTGTCGCATATACGGACGTTATAAGTGAGTACAGATTATCTGTTGGTGATGGGTGTAAACTTGAAAATCCAATAAATATTGCAAGTACAACACAATTAGCAATTCTTTTCTATGACATCTTAGGATTGCCATTGTACTATGATAAGAAGACGAAAAAGAATACTCGTAGTACTAGCGAAGATGCTTTGGTGAAATTAAATCATCCAGTGGCAGATGCAGTACTAGAATATCGTAAACTTGCAACACTTGTTAGTACATTCATTGATAAGTTACCAGAGTGTATCAACCCTAATGATGGTAGGATACACTGTAGTTTTAATCAGTATGGTGCTGCTACAGGTAGGTATAGTTCATCAGAGCCAAATCTCCAGAATATACCATCAAGAAACCATGACATTCGTAAAATGTTTAAGGCAACTGACGGATACGTTTTGTTGTCAGCCGATTATTCACAGCAAGAAATTAAGGGTATGGCGCAGATGTGTGGTGATGAGGGTATGATAGAGGCTTTTAGGCAAGGTAAAGATTTCTATGCGGAAATAGCATCAGTAGCATTTAAACAGCCGTACAAAGAATGTTTAGAGCACTTTCCTAAAGGTTCATATATCAAGCAAAAAGGTGATAAGTGGTACTATGGTACAGAAGACGATTATGATAAAATCGCAGACGGTGAAAAGGATACGTATGCAGACGGTAAGGAGCGTAGAAGTCAAGCGAAAGCCATCCTCCTCGGTATA
>Ga0247610_10000161_pt1 | contig 111337 bp, 153 predicted proteins | sample 174DNAGHGhighgp2_FD_193483 | JGI IMG/M metagenome (GOLD analysis project Ga0247610, IMG submission 193483) | Sheep rumen microbial communities from Palmerston North, Manawatu-Wanganui, New Zealand - 1742 DNA GHGhigh gp2 | ecosystem: Host-associated > Mammals > Digestive system > Stomach >... | reverse complement strand
AAACTCTATAATCCTCCTAATTCGGATATATATGAATCTGTTTTACAACTCACTAAGGGCGGACGATATTACAATAATGGTTTGTCTTTATTATCTTCTTATATTCCAGACGGTTTTGCTAATGGGGAACAGTTTGTGTTTAGGTATCGAGCGAGATTCAATACTGGTTTGCCGGTGATGTCTGTTAATCCATTATTATTCCAAGTTAGACAATATACTTATAATGGCGAAACGGGAAACATAACTTTAGATGAAGATAGTCCTAGTTATTTTGATGATAATTTAAGCACTTTAATAGATTTATCTGGCGGCTGGACCTATCAAATTCTTACTTGCAATCGTTCTGCAACTAGGTCTGACATTTATGAAAATAAGGTTGGTTTCTTTATTACGGTACGTGACGATACTGGAGTTAATTTTAATAGTTTACTATTAGAAGAAGCACAATTTTTCAAATTATGCTATGATTCAAAAGGAACAATAATATGCCCCGGAGAGATAGATAAGGACTCTGTCGCAAGTATAATATATACATATTTTAATCATTCTCGAACACCTTTAAATGTGGAAGCAGAGGATATTCTTAAACTATGGGAAAGTACTGAAGATTGGAACTATGGAGATTTACTAGAACCAGTTTATAATCGTAATTTTGAAAAAATACGCGCGATCAGCGCAAAGCAATCGAATTGTCTAAATTTGTTGCAATCTCTTGCTGAAATTTTTGAATGTCGATTAGAGTTTTATGTGCCTCATGAAGAGAATGGAGGGTTGATTTACTATGAAGGAGTAGATCAATCTAGGGTTGCATATGGTCATCCAAGAAAATATATTAATATTTTACCGCTAGAAGGCGAAAAAATTGGATTCGGTTTTATTTATGGAATAGATTTAAAAGAGATAAGAAGAAGTATTAAGTCCAATCAAATTGTTACAAAAATGATAGTTCTTCCGAATGCTAGTGAATACGCTACTAATGGAGTTTGTGCAATAGAGAAAAGTTTAGAGAATTATCCTCGAACTAATTTTATATTAAATTTTGATTATTATATAAGTCAAGGATTTTTAAATAGAGAAGATTTATATAATGATTTATATAATACTGATTATATAGGTTACTATTATTGGTTAAATAAATATAATACTCAATACGATGAGATAACAGAAGATTTAATTTATAAGAAACAAGAACTTAGTAGATTACAAAGCTATTTAACTGTATATAATTCTGCTATCGCGGGGTTAAATGAGCAGATTCAAACTACGAAAGATGAATTAATGAAAATCTTAAATATGACCTGGGAAGAGGTAGAGGATTATATTTCAAATAATTATGATAATCCAGAGTCCATTTCCGAGCCCGTATTAACCAGAATTACGGCCTATATTAATTTAAGTCAGCAATTAAGCGAATATGTAGTTGTATATGATAGATTAAATAGTTCCATCCAAGAAAAGAGGGATAGTCTTACTAACCTTCAAAGTATTCAAGCTTCCATTCTTGACGCAATTAAAGAGAAGGATTTGGCTTTTTATCGCAAATATTCTCAGTTTATTAAAGAAGGATGTTGGTCTGGTAAAGAATATATAAATGACGATCTATATTATTTTGACGCAGTAAAGAATGCTCGAATTTCTTCCTATCCTGTGGTATCTTATGATATTTCTGTTATGAGAGTTAGTGCTTTAGAGGAATTCAAAAATAAAGTCTTTAAAGTAGGGGATATTTCTTTCATACAAGACACTGAATTTTTTGGGTATACTTTAGTAAATGGTGTAAAGACCCCATACAAAGAAAAAATTACAATTTCTGAGATAGTATCGAACTTTGATGAGCCAGAGAAGGATGTTTTTAGGGTTCAAAATTATAAGACCGAATTTGAAGATTTGTTCCAACGGTTAAATAGTACCTTACAAAACTTACAGTTTAGTGCTATTAAAGACTATCGTCGATAAAATAAATGTTTTTAACCAAAAATATAAAATTGACTTGTATAAAGTTTTACTTATATAAGAAGGATAGGAGGTTGTAATGCCAAAATTTTATTTAAACTTTGATGTAAACGGGGCAACCCAAACAATTACTGCTACTAATAAAAGGCCACTTCGCGCGGGCAGCAAAAATTATTGGTATGCAACTTTTAATTTTTTAGATGATAGTTTTGATGGATTAGATTATTTGTCTGCCTCTTTCTCTACTAAGCCATATTCTCCAAATCGAACTCAGGCTATTATAGTCCCTATTGTAGATAATATGGCACAAATTCCATGGGAAATGATGAGTCGAAGAAGGAAGTTCTATATGGGAATATTCGCGGGAGACATGCTCGTTACGAATGAGGAGACTCTTGAGGTAACGGAAGCGCCATTGACTGGGGGAATATATTCTGAACCTACTTCTACTTGGTACGACACTTTTATTGATGGGCTTGATGAGAAGCAAGATAAATTAACCGTCGGAGAACATATTTCTATATCGGAAGATAATGAAATTTCTGCTGATTTAGAAGGTGCGGTTTTATACTTAACTCAATCACTTACTGATGAGCAAAAAGCGCAGGCAAGGGAGAATATCGGCGCAGGAACAGAAGAAGTTTATATCGTCGAAACCTCTCGTAGAGGCAGTTTTTCAGTAATCAGTCCTTATGAAGATTTTATCGAAGCGTTGAATCTTAAAAAGACAATTTATTGTTCAATTTATTATAATTCTCAAAACTATATTCTTCATAATTTTAAAAAAGAGGATGAGAAATGTAAGCTTTGGGAAGTTATACCTCCTGATGGGGGAGATAATATTGGATGTTTAATTGTTTTTTCCTTTGATTTAAATGAAAGAGAAAACACTTTTATCAATATCTCTCTAAATAGTTATGCTTTAGGTGAGTATGCAAAACCAGTAGTTTATGACCAACTTCAGACGCTTACGGAAGAGGAACGTGCTTTAGCAAGAAAAAATATCGGGGCTGGCACAGAAGAAATCCATACTATAGATTTTAATATAACTGAAGAACCTACTAGTACTATTATCCCAGTTGCAATAGTCGATTATGATGAGTACGAACGAGCCATTGCAGTAGAACAAACAATGCGTGCGAGGATTCTTTATAATGGTAAGATATTTGGTTATTTAAATCAATTTTATAATTTTGGTGGCGCGAAGGGCTTTTATGATATAGCACCTTTAATGACAGTAATTAATAATTCTGGCGCCACGGTTGCGAGTATTGATACCACCTCTCTTAGGGATGGCTCTTGGACGGGAGCCTTCGTGTTGTCTGGTATGGCGGAGTCTACACTCGCGGCCACCAGCACCAAAATTAATAAAAGACCTGCCACTCAATCGCTTGAACCATTCAAAACCTATTGGTTTTATGGTCCAAATAGTTTATCAATTACCTTACGAGGTAATTATAATGAAGACAGCCAAGAAGAAGAAGAAGAGCCCATTTATCATTTCTTTATTGTAGTAGAAGATCAGCCCGTTCAAATCTCTCTTCCCACTAATATCGGCTATGCGCCCGGCGCTGTGGAAGCCTTAACCCAAACTAATACTGTAATAGAAGTTAGTATTAGTAAAATCCCGCCTTTTAAAATTAATGGGATAACCTATAACTATCTTGCTTATGCGAGTTATATGGAGTTTAATCCATGGGATTAGAATATACTCATAGAGCATTAGTGGGCGCGAGTTTCTCTGGAAAGAAGTTATTCGATGGTGTGAATTTAACCTATTCGTACAATACGGGGACGATTACTAAAGATAGCGATGGGCTTTTATTTACTTCTAGTGGAAGTGCGACGTGGTTCTTATTTGCTCAAGCTACGGGAGACCCAACCGAATTTAGTACCTTTGGGGAATTAAAAGGTCATAAGTTGAAAGTTGACGCAGATTTAGAATGGATAGACACGGCGGCGAACAATGCAAAGTTGATCATTTCTTTGGGTATTTATAGTTATCCTGACCCAAGTTATGGTATAAGAGTTAAATATAGGGATTTGAGTTCTGATGAATCCAATAACTTTAATTTACATATTTCAGATACCTTTATAAGTGATTACGACGCTTACTCTGGTGGTAGTACAAGCACAGGGTTGGATAATTATTATTTTGTATATAAGATATTTCTGAATTCTCCGAGCGGTGGTTCTTGTAGAATAAAAAGATTTAATGTATATGATTTGGGAGAAAAGGAATAATGTATGGAAAGATAATAAATGGAAGGCTAGAAGTTGCTAAAAAGGTGATAAGAGTAGGGGGACGAGCAGTATTTAATCCATGTGAGGAATTACTTGAAGAAGCAGGATATAAGCCCGTATATATAGAATCAGTAAATATAGAGGATGGGTATTGCGCAGAACCCTATTGGGAGGAAAATGATACATCAATTACTCAAAAATGGATAATAAAGCCGTTACTTCAAAATTCCGGTCGATCGACTTGGGATGTTTGGCAAGGAAAGCGTTTTGATGTAGGGGATGAATGTGTGGTCGAAGGGCGTATTTTTCGCGTAAAGGTCGCCCATTCTGCTGCTTGGAATAAGCGGCCTATTACAGGAATCGATTGGAGGGATTATTTTGAAGAGGTATGATGGAGGATTAAATGATAAAAATTATAAGTATTGATAGCCAAACGGTAGACAGAAAAATTTATGTCCTGTACTCAGATACAAAGGATGAGGTTCCTAGTTCTAGCGTTGATTTGGCGGAAGAGCTGGGTATAGATGAGCTCACTATGGGGAGTTTAGTCTATACGGCTAAACTTGAAATTGGCGTCTTAAAATCTGATGGTTCTTGGGAGTGGTCTTAATGGAAGAAGGATTAGCTAAAATTTTGGCCTTGGCCGCTTTAAAAAAGGGAGGCGGAGGAGGAGGAGGCTCTGTCAATTCTGTCAATGGTAAAACGGGCAACGTGACGCTGACCGCAGCTGACTTTGATATTTATCGAGTAGTATATACTGTTAATCTGGATACGAATACTTGCACTTGCAACAAGACAGCTAATGAAATCTTTACAGCAATGCAATCTGGAAAATCAGTCGAAGCCGCTTTAGTTGATGTTGACTCTGGATATACTATTGCTCATCTGAGCTCTGTGCTGTCTGGAGGTGCGATCTTGATATGGAGTGCGCATGGTTATTCTACTAACCATGCCAAACTGTATGTGCTGTATCATATAGTCGCCAACAATGCCGCCTCTATTCAAGTAATTGACCTAAAAAATACGCCAGCCGAGCTCGGTTTTGGCTATGCGACGTGTGACACGTACGCCGCATCGGAGGCGACTATAATAAAGTATGAGCTTAGCGAGGGCGGCATTGTCGCTATTAAGTTCAATAGGGATGTTCCAGCCGGTGCCACGCTGAACATATCGTCCACTGGCGCGAAAGCTATCTACTATCGCGGCTTGCCTATCACCAATGGAGTTATCAAAGCGGACGACACCGTCACATTCATCTACTCGACATACTATCATGTGTTGAGTATAGACCACGAGGCTCCTGTGAAGAGTGTCAATGGACGGACGGGCTATGTTGACCTCGATGATACATATTTAGGTCTCACCGATACTTTGGCTTTCGAGACCCTCTTGAACAGTACCGAAGCTGTGGCTATCCCTATAGTATTATCGAATCAAAACACGGTTATGATACCAGATGGTGATCTAGGCCCAGAGTGGATTCGCGGCATGGTCGTATCGAATCGGAAGGTCCTTTTCGGCACAGTTGTTTCCGATGGAAACAATGGATTTGAGCCAGATGGTAGGGTGTTTGAGATTGATTCTCAAGGCTCAGGTACTACTGGTCAGCTTGATTTACACTGTATAAAAGATGGTATACTTTACCAAATCACAATGAACTATGGAACTAGGTACACCGGTACGATAACGGAGACCAATCTGGCGCAGACAGAGGTCACGGTTTCGGATGCGGGAGCGGTCACGCAGGAGTGCGCTGATAACACCATCTACACCTTCACGGGTGCGCTGACCTCGCTTACGCTCACACAGGCAACGGGCGCGAGGGAGTATGTGATTATTTTTACCACAGGCTCGACCGCTCCGACCGTAACATTCCCTTCTGGCGTTGTGTTTCCCGACACACTGACCATCGAAGCGAATAAGCGTTACGAGGTATCCGTTCGTGACGGGTATGCCGTAGCGCAGAGTTGGGCGGTGAGCAGATGAAATTGAATGATAGGCGCAGAGCTTTGATGACGGCTATAGGAGGAGGTTTGGATATGTTTGATTTGATAGGCGAGGCAACTATCGCTCTTGGAGATTATACCGACACAACCGTAGAGACAATCGATACGGGCATCAATATCAGCAATACCGACTATGCGTGGGGTATTGCGATTATAACTTGCGACACGCCTGTTGTTGGTGCAAATGATTGGGGAGCAACATTTAACAGTTGGGGGCGGTACAACTCTAACGCAAGTCTGAATAGCGGCATAAGTATTATGCAAAGAGGAACATCCACGGTGTCCTTTGCAGATTTAACGAGCAGTAGCGGGCAAACTGCGGAAGCATACGGTGTCCGTATATCTACGAATAAGCCGAATGTGGTTATAGAACGCAGATGCCATGCGACAGCCTGCCCTCTCTGCCGAGCGGGGAACTACACCGTGAAGGTCTATGGATTAAAGTCACTGTAAGGAGGTTATATGTACGGCAAACTTATAAACAACAATCTCTTCCTCGCTCCTCGCCGTCTTACCATCGACGGATGCGTGGTTTTTAACCCAACGGACGTACAGTATGAAGCGGCGGGATATCTGCCCGTGATTTACACGCCCGAACCCGAAGCACCCGAAGGCTACTATGCCGTGGCGCATTTTGAGGAGCAGTCAGGCGAGATAGTGCAGGAATGGGGATTTGAACCTATACCTGACGAACCTACCGCAGAGGAACTCCTCGACATCATAACGGGGGTGACTGAATGATAACCCGCGAACACGCAAGGAAGCTCCGTCAGTTGCTCGTGAAGGCAAGCGAATCGCTGACCGACAAAGAAGCAAGCGAGGGCGTTGAGCTTTTCCCGAAGATGAAGTATGACGGCGGCTTAATCCGCTATCTCACACGAATCAACTGGAACGGCACTATCAAGATGGCGGCGGTTGACCTTTACGACACCGCCGAAAACAACCCCGACAACGCACCATCGCTCTGGACGGACATCGCCTACAAGGACGGCTACCGCTACATCAAGGCGAACATGAGCGCGGCAGAGGCTTTCGGGCTTGGTGAGTGCGGATGGTGGGAGGATGAACTCTACGAGAGCCTTATCGCCGCCAACGTCTACACGCCCGCAAGCTATCCCGCAGGATGGAGGAAAGTATAAATATTATATTTCCAAATTTTAAAAACCCAAAATTTAAAATTTTTACCAATTTTTTATAAACAACTTCCATAAAACCCCACTTAAAAATAGATGAGAAAAAATGAAACCATTCTAAACTAGGAGGTGTTCGATGGCAATTTATAGATTAGCCTATCCGGGTGCCACTATAGACTCTGGTATATCTAAGGCCTTGAAAATTTCAGATCGAATAGCTGAAAATGGCCAAACATTGATCTGGAATGGAGAAGAATATATTCCATCGGACTTAGGGATTGCTGATTTAACTACGGATGATATAGTTATTATACCTTCTAGCAATAGCTCTCTTGCTACTGGCGAACCACTTTCTAATATAATCCCTGCGATTTTAGAAAGAGTATCTATACAAACTGCCGGAGAAAACATTATCCTAAATCCGGGGAGTGCCTCTGCGAGAACTCCTTACATTATGTATGATACGGATATCTCATTAAATGAATTAATAAGAGTTTTAAATACTCGTCAATGGAATAGCGGATATCTATTAGTTAACACAAGAGATATTACTTCCGTAGGTACTTCTTTAATGTCTTATTCGCTTCACGGTTCAAGTAGCGTAGAGCAAGTCGAAAGAGTAAATAAGATTCTTATATATTTTGACGATCTAACAAAAACTGGTTCTGGGTCAACAAGTTTATTAGTAGGTATAACTTCCAATGGTTCAGAGAAAATGGTTCCGGTTTTAACAATTGAGAACTCAACTGTTACCAGTGGATACGTCGAATTAACTAATATAGGATATACTTGGAAAATAGAAGTAGTATCTTATAGTAGTACAGGAAGTAGTGCTCGTCCACCTTCATATATCCCCGCTGCGGGCGTGACGATGACCCCAAATATCTTCTTATATACAGAACCTATTGGGCCAGCAGATACAGTATGTTTAAAGACTAGCTCTGATTCTATTACTGGAGCTATAAAAATTTATAGATACATTCGCTAATTTTAATTTTAATTTGTTCTATTTTCCCCCCCAAATTTAAATAGGGCAAAGAGACTGAGGTAAAAATGGATAATCTGATTTTTAACACATTAAGTGGTTATCAGTCGAATCCTATATATCCAAACAGGAATAATATTTCTTATTCCCGTAGTGGAGAACCGGTCTCTGTTAATGGCATGGGAAGCGTAAATGCTTTTCAGACTTTGCCAAATACGAGAACGGTTCTTTTTCATTCGTCTGAACCAATTTTTTACTGTAAGATAACCGACGATAACAATTACCCCAATATAAAAGTTTATCGTTATACAGAGATTAAACCAACATCTCAAGATTCGCAGTTTGTGACTATTGAGGAATTTAATAAATTTAAGGAGGAGATTATAAATGGACAACAGCAATATATTTGGAACAAATCCAATGATGAACCAGCTAGCACCTCAAATTCAGCAAGCTCGGCAGTTGATGAGTACGTTGGATCCAAATCAGAACCCCATGCAGATGTTACAGACTCTAGCGAACCAGAATCCCCAATTTGGTAGCTTAGTAAATCTTCTCGGTTCTAATAATGGAGATATTCGCTCATTAGTATCTAATTTAGCGAAGCAAAAAGGTGTTGATTTAAACGCTTTATACCAACAGTTTAAAGCGCTATAAATATAAAATAACTGGAGGCTTTACAAAATGGACGGACTTTCTAACTCTGATGTTGCTCTCTTAAGCCGTGACGGCGGAGACATGTGGAACAATGGCAGCGGTATCTTTTGGGTTTTTGCCCTATTAATACTTGCTGGTGGTGGTAATTTCTTTGGTAATAATGGCTATGATCGCAATTATGTAACTAGCTCTGAACTCCAGGCTAGTCAGAATGCACAGACTAATGCCATTCAGTTCCAGTCCATCGCGAACTCTATTGCCAATGGCCAGTATGAAACTGCTAGGCTAATTAGTGATCAGAACTCTCAAATGATGGCACAGAACAATGCTAATTTAATTAATGCGATCCAAGGTTTCAATAGCCTTGGTATGCAACTCACCAACCAGACCAATATTCTCGGTTCTAAACTTGATGGTCTTGCCGCGCAGATGGCTTCTTGTTGCTGTGAGATTAAAACTCAAATGTTACAAGATCGCCTCAGCGATACTCAGGCGAAGCTCGTTACTGCTCAGAATGCTATTGATAATGCTAATCAAACTCAGTACATTCTTGGTCAGATGGGCCGCTGGGTTGCCTGGGCGGGCTCTGGCTCTCAAACCGCCGCTACTGGCGCATAAGGTAGGGACAAGGGGTCTGGTGCGCCAGGCCCTCTCCTTTCTTTGGTAGGAGGGCATTATGAAAATTATAAAGAAGCTTTCTCGCATGATTGAGGAAGAAGTCGCAGATGCAAGAAAATATGCCGAATGCGCGTTAAAGTATAAAGACGAATATCCAGAAATCGCGCGTACCTTTATTACTCTTTCTTCGGAAGAGCTTAAGCATATGGATATGTTACACAATAATGTAGTCGGGATAATTGAGGAATATAGGCGTAAAACTGGTGAACCACCTGCAGAAATGATGTTTTTATATGATTATTTACATGAGCAACAGATAAATAATGTAGCAGAAGTAAAAATACTTCACAATATGTATACAAAATAAAGAAAAGACAGAGCGTTGTTTGCTCTGTCTTTTTTATTCCCAAGAGACTATCTCTACTTGCGATTTAAAGGTGTCCGCGCAATATTTACCGATTCCTATCGCATCTGCCTCATCATCAGAAACGGTAATATCAAACCAATTCTTAACTAAAAGCTGCATCGACCGTTTTTTATCCGCACGACTTTTTCCTTTTACCCCGCAATAATTGCGCCAGGTATTTGTAGCACAGATCTTATAAGGGATTTTTTGTTCATAAAGAGTATCTAATAAAACTCCCTGAAGTCGCGCGAGAGTTTGAAAGGTTGTAATTCCCATACTAACATTTTGTTGATATTGGATGCCTTCAATCCCCACTAAGTCAGGCTTTAAATTCTCAATCATTGAGATAAGCCAAGTCTTTACTGCGTGAAGGCGCGCGACCTCATTATCTGCATGAGCCTCAAAAACCCCATATCTTATAAGCCGGGCGTTATCTAAAATTGCGTATCCAGTTCGATGCGTTGATTGGTCAAGGGCGATCACGCGTGAGATGCCTTTCTTTTTTTCAATTATAATTGGTTTATTTTCTTTTAAAGAATTTTGTTTGCAAATAGGACATTCGCGCCGTTTTCGCATTTTTTCCCAAGTGGTGAATACTGCGTGTCCTTCTGGACACTTAAATTCCATTTCGGTTGATAAGTTTTTGTATTCAGTAGAAATAACTTCCCAATTATCGGGTTTTAACTCTTCCTTTATTAAACTTATATTTATTCGTGACATTTAGACTAGACCAGTAGAACCGAATCCCCCATTTCTATCTTCACCAATATCTTTTACGCTATCAACCCGATAAAAAGCAACCTTAGGGACTTCCGCGAGAACTAGCTGCGCGAACTTTTCGCCCTTACCAATATGCATATCACTTCCATACTCAATTGAAGTAATATTCATATACTTAATTGTTCCGTCTTCATTAAATACTGGCTCAGCAGTAACATTTTTAATGGGGGGCTCAATATTATCAATTATAACACGAATCTCGTCACGGTAGCCCTGATCTATGGTTCCAGGGCTATTACCGACTCTCATCTTAGACCCAAGAGTTCGTCCACTTTTGGGGCGGACTTGAAGCTCATAACCTACTGGAAGGGCGATCTTTACACCAGTATGAACTAATTTAGTTTCGCCAGGATGGATAGTAATATCTTCAATAGCATACAAATCCATACCGCTATCAGTTGTGTGGGCATATTGAGGGATCTTTGCATTTTCATCGCAAAGTTCAATAGCTACACCTACCATACGCTTAGAAATGCCTTCTGTATCATTAAGAGCGTTAATGATACTTACCATCATCTCTTTTAGAAAGTCTCTCTTTTGTACGGATAGGGCCGCATCGTCTATAGAAGCTTCAATTTCTTCAAAAAGACCAGTTATATCCTCTGCCTTCATACCATGGGCATTTATCGCTTGCACTAAAGCAATTTTATCATTAGGATTATTAAGAGACTGTTGAAAGGACTGCATAATGCCTGGCGCGAGAATCATAAATTGGTCTTCCGGCAAACTTAATAAACTAATAATGCTATCAAGCATTTCGCCGTTTTCTTCTGATTCTACGATTCCTTGAAGCGAAGCTTTTAAGTTTTCAATTTGCTCTTTAGTTATATTTGCCATTAATCTAAATCCTCCCAAAATCCGCCAAAAGTTTGAGTTATCTCAACAAGAAATTTTGTATCAATAATTTCTCCCTTTGACTTTTTATCTTTTCGGGTATAACTTGCCTTTTTAATTATATACCCTTTCTCCTTTGCCTGCGCGCGATAGTTTTCAATCATATCTTTCGCTGCCACTTCTGAGTCTGCTCGATATTTTAAGGTTGTTTCTATTAGCATGTAATATCTCCTGTATTAATGGTATTTCTATCTGTATCTATAATAATTCTACCAATACTATTATCATCTGTGCAATATACGCCCCAATTAATCTTAGGGCTAGTATTTGTATTATAATATATAGGCTGATATGGCTGGACAATATAAGGAACATACCAAGGATTTGCGGCGCTCAGCCCATCAGCCCTACCTTCATCATATACATCATTCAATAATTTTTCCAGTTCTTCTTTAGTAAAAGTAATATCCCCTTCTTCGTTTGGGTAAAAATACTTTACTTTCATTTTAAGTACTCCTCTTTTATAAAATTTCCGCCCCAATCAGAATAAAAAATTTTTTTTATGCCAAGGTCTTTTATTAATTGCATACAAGCCTTACAGGGCTTTGCACAACTTATAGTACCATCTTTATGCTCTCGATAAATGTAAATTGATGTATGCGCCCAATCTATATCTTTTCGATTAAGTAACGGCGCTAAGGCGGCGATTTCCGCATGGACCTTATGGATGCACGCGCAATCATCTGTAATACCTCGATAGACATTATACCTGTATTGGGTTGTAGAGGTTTTGTTTGAGTTATGGCCAGTTGATATAACTCTATTCCCCTCTACAACCACAGCACCTATCTTTGCCTTTTTAAAATCGCTTAGTAAGCTTACCTCACGCGCAATATTAAAAAATCTTTTTTGCCGATTAGTCATTTTCTTCTACCTTTCTTACTATATTATATCAAAAAATAGAAGAAAACTCAAATTTTTAATCTTCGGCTTCAGAGGCATAAAGAATTCGTTTAATACCTTTAAATTTTTCAAGATCTTTATCTAGCTCTTCTGTAACACTTCCGAATTTATCAATTATAAAGATGCAATCTGCAACGGTCATCATTTGATAATGAAGGTTTTTTAAAGTTTTTGTTAGCATTTCATCACTATTAAATGGAAGCATTATAGTGATTATCCCATCTTTAGAAAATTTTTCATGCCAGTAGAGGAAGTCTTTTTTATATCTTCTATCACCACAAAGATAAATAACACTTGGTTCAGATTTATATAAGCCGCAATTACACTCTCCTATATAACCTGCTTCAATTTTATCTTTGAAATCTTGACACATACATTTATTTTCTGGCTTTTTAAGTAACGCGCAAGGACAATATCCTTCATTTTCTTCAAGCTTTTCCCGTATATATTTAACGACTTCTTCATCTTTGTTTTTAACTATTTTCATAAGTACTCCTTTGCATATTGGTTATTACTCGCCAAATTAACTCCTAAAATTTCATCAAAATGAGGCTCTTGATATGGCCTAAACCGTCCAAATTTAACTATAATATTCCCACTATTCTTTATGTTGTTCCAATAAGATTTTTGAATATTTGTATCTTGTACTTTTCCGAACTTTCCAGTTTCTAGTTCTTCTTCTGTATATCCAGTGTATATAATAATAGGATCTTTTATATAAAATTGGCGCCTCGCGCAATCAATAAAGGGAAGTAAGTCGAATTCACTATCAAAAGGTTCAAGACCGCCTAATACAATAGCCTTGGTGATCCTATTTTTAATATATCGCTCTAATAAATCCTCTTTTTTAACTTCAATGTCTGGTTCTCTTGTCAAGTGGTTATTCTGACAAAAGAAAGCTCCGTTTTCTTTGTCGCATTTAAAGCTACAATTTGGGAAGGCAATATACAATGCAGGAAGCTTATAATCCTCAAAACATTCATCAATTATACCTTTTATTTTCATATTCTTCCTTTGCTTCTAAATACCCTCTTATATGACAATCGCTTCCATATTTCTGAATATTTTTCCAAACATTAGGGAATAAAGCGACCATTACCATCTCAAAACTAACCTCAAAATCATCATGGTATTCATCAAGTTTATGTGTAAGTTTTCTTAAAATTCCAAGAGGAACCGTAATTTTAGGACTTTTCAACATCTATCCACTCCCTTAATTTATATTCTTCTTTCCTCGCGGACGACCAAGTTTTTATTGGGGTATAGAACCCTACGATCCTTGAATATTCTGTTTCTACACCTTCGCCACAGACTGGGCATTTTGTCCCAAAAAAGGCGTGATTATGTTTGCAAGCTTGTATTTTTGTGTTAAAAGCAAAGTATGTAAGCCCTTGATCTGCTATGTAGTTCACCATATTCCAAGCTTGTTCAAAATTGGTAAAAGGAGCTTCAATATTTATGTGTGCAATAGAACCCCCATTGCAATATGAGTCAAATAAACTGGCTATTCTAATACGCTCTTGAATTGTAGTTTTAATTCCAAGGGGGATAAATTGATTTCCATAAAGAGGCAAATCTATAACGGCTTCTTCTGGGTATAGCATCATATCCGCTTTTTGCATTTTCGCTGCTGCCTGCTCCCCCGGAATCTGTTCTATTGACACTTTGTAATTTTTATCTAAAATAAATTGTTCTTTCTCTCGTGTAATTACATCAAAAATTTTTTTGCCAAATTTGTTGGCCTTTTCTGTATAATAAGTGTTATTAAATTCATCTGTTTCAGTATATCCAAAGTATTTCATTGTTTCATACACACCAATAATTCCAATTGTATTATATTGTGTATTGATATCAATTAAACCATCACAGTAATTAGGAAGTAAACCTTTTTCATGATTCCGTTGAATTATATGACGAATTACATCCAATACCTTGAGATCTAAATCAACCACATGTCGCAATTTAACTAGATAGTCCTGCTCTGATTTAGATTCATAAGCAATTCGCGCGAGATTAATTGTGGATACTTTGACTGAGCCTACTCGTAATGCTGTGCCACCAATGCTACTAAAAAATCCTAAATCTTCGATATTAGATTTTAATCTACAACAATTTGAAAGAGAGGTGACACTATCGCTTGTAAATAAATTAGAATCCGACCACTTCATGTTGTGCTTAATGGCCCATCGTGCAAATTCTTCATCTTCGAATTTATGGTTTTTATATATCATTGAAATAGAGCTTACTGGAAAGGTAAACATATTTTTAGAACGAATGTCGCTCATTACTTCAAGAAAAAGCTTTTGAAATTCCATAATCCCTTCAATCTCATCAATCATAAAGGCGCCATCTGGGAATTCTGCACCACCAAATAAGGCCTCAAGATAAGGGCGATCAAAAAAATTTACATTTGTGAAGGCCGATTGAATTGAATCTCTTACCGCTGGCTGGTTAACGGCATAAATAAACCTTTGAACATTTTGCTTAGCGTATATTTCTGGAGAACCGGTATAATAATTATTTTTTATATCTCTATCCCAAAAATAATACATATAAGGAACTAGATCGGGCAAACCGCACGCACCAGAAGTCAAATTTGAGTTATAACTTACAAATTCTTTTACAAAATCAATAAAAGTGGTTAAATGCTTGGCTGGTTCGTAATTAAAACTTTTAAGGAAAAAAAGCCCTTCTTCAGCCAGGCGCTTGAGGGTATATGCATAGCAATAAGGTTTAAATGTTGCTGTATCTGCATCATGGAGATATAGGGCACGGTTCCACTCTAACTCAAGCCATTCGTTTGCGACTTTGAACCCATATTTTTTATTAAGCTCATAATAAATTTTATTATAGGCCAAAAGTTTTCTATGTGATTTAGGCATCTCGTTCATAAGAGTACGCATATCCTTGTTCCCAACGTTGGCGTTTCCATCTACCGAGACATCGGCTACAGTTTCTGAATCTATAAAATTATTTATAAAGTCAGTAAAACTAAGCTGTTCATCCGCAAACCCGTTTAATCGTGCAAACTCTTCACCATACTCACCGAGCATTTTATTAAATTGGGTTGTAAAATTTTTATTTAATCTTATATTTATATTCAACTTAACTTATTTCCTCCCGCTCGTTAATCCATTTGATCGCTTCTGCGAAGTCATAAAGTTTACCATCAACCTGTAATACAGGAACTTCTTTAATATCTCGACAAATCATATCCTCGATATTATTATTTTCAGTATATTTAATTCCTTTTTGCTGAAGTTTCTTTTCTAAAACTGTACAGCGTGGACAATGGGTTGTATATAATATAATTTCCATCACTTTAACTCCGCGGCGGCATCACAATAAATACAATAACCAGTTTCGTCATATTCGTGAGGGCAAATAGAACGAAGATGACGATTATCATTTAAAGCTTTCTGTACCTTTTGGTTTAAAGTAAAAATGGTTGGATTTGCTTCTTCAATTATCTTATTGTTTTCTATAATTTTTTCTCTAATTTCATTCCCACTCATTTATAAATTCTCCTTCTTTATATATTACTGAATCCCACTCATAGAATTTTTTAAACAAGTCATAATTATTTTCGCGTATAAATTGAAAGATATCTCTCATTTGTTCCACGGTAATCCTCACTGTCAAGAAGGCCCAACTCCTATATTGAAGTTTTTCTTTATTCTTACAAAAATTATAGAGGTTCTGGCGCCGTGGAAGGAAATTTTCCTGCCATTGAAAGCTTAACCAACAATTTAACAAATCTATGAGTAATTTTAATTCTTTAGTTTTCAAAATTTCTTCGTCATATTTAAGTAAAATTTTTATTCCTGCCTTCCGTAGAAATAAAGTCTGGATAAAAATTTTTGGTAGACGATTTATGAAAAAATCATTCTCTGATGTACAGTCATGGGTAATATTATAATATACTTGGCGCGCCATGCGCTTATTTTCTTCACAAAGATTATATAGTATTTCATCACTCATAAGTCCACAATACTCTAAAAAGAATGCGCCAGGTATTGTAACTATTTTTAACCAATTTTGAAGTTCTTCAGAAGAATAAATTTTTATTGGATATTTATTTCCTACAGGGTAAGGATTTATACCCTCCTTAGTTGCAAATATGCGTTGATCTTGAAGCTCCTTTATTAGGTCATAGGGTTTTAATGGCGCGAGGTTATAATCATGAAGAATTATACCGGTTGGTTTAGTTAAAAAATTGCGCTTTAGTTTTTCTAGTGATAAAAGATTTTGTGAATCTGGCGCTAGACGAAGGTGCGCGCAATTTAAGATTCGTTTTATCTGAGTAAGTTCTGCAGGCTTCTTCCCAAAATTAGATATATATCTGTCATAGATATGCATATCTGGTATAGTTGCTTCAATTTTAGGGTCTAAAGGTTTATATTGCGTTGGATTAAAGGCCCTGCCGCCGTATTCACAATTTGGGTAGAAGAACTCTCTTGGAAATATACCATCATTATACTCTTTACGAATTATAAATTTTGTATAGCGCGCCGGCTCCAAAGCAGGAGCCAGCAGCGTTATATCATTTCTTTTTCGATAGTAAGCAACAAGCTTGGCGCACTCAAGATTTGGAATTACATTTTCATAATTAAAATAATCGTAATCATAGATCGCAACTGTGGCCACTCTTATTCCTCCATATCATTTCTATTATCTATATAATACCAATGATATTGTTTATAGACTCCACTTCCCTTCAATGCCCTATGTATTCCACATATTGCTGTGTTCTCTGTTAGACCCAATTCTTTACTGAGAACAATACCTGCTTCTTTAACTGAATCATATTCTATTCTTTCATCGTTTTTAACTCGTTCTATTTTTTTATTAGAAGTTAATCGTTTTCTAAAATCAGAAGTGTGAATATTATTCATATACATGTAAGATTCTATTGTGCTTTTAGTAGTATTTAGTTCTTTTGCTATTTCTTTTGTCTTCAATCCTTTTTTTAACAATGGAATGACTTGAGTCGTATCCCACCCGCCATATTTTTTATTAATTGGATATTGAATATCCATTATTCGCCATGAGCGTCCATAATTTATGCTAAAAATATGGCTTGCGCTAAGACCATATTTTAAACCTATTTCTTCATATGTAAGATTAGCATTTTTTAAATCGTCATAAATCTCATAAACATAGTCTGGAACATGTACATAATATCCTTCTTCTGCTGGTATCCTTATATTATAACCATTCGGTTGGAAAGTGTTTAAATTATACATATAATATGCTTCTCGTTCATTTAGATCGTTAACACTACATTCTTCAATAATTTCAAATTTAAAATTTTCAATTCCGTACTTGCGAATAGCGCTATATAATGGTAGTTTATTCCCATTATTTGCTTCTGAGCGATGCTTACTCCATCGTTTTTCTATAAAACGACTTTGACCCACATACATCTTACCGTTAACTAAGTTTGTAATTTTATAAATACCGCATTTATCCATTGGTCATCCTCCTTATATTTATAAGTAGGAAATCAGAATTAATTTTATACTTTTTTGCTTAAAAGTATATTATTTTAAATTTTCCCTTGAATAAAAACTAATATTATTATTTTCATCTATATTAATTTTTTCTACATGATGATATGGAGTATTTTTATAAGTTTTTGCTCTAAAACTTTCTTCTTCTCGAATACCAGTAACTATAATTTTATTACCGCGTTCAAACATACTCTTTTCTATAACATGCTTTTTACCATCCGCACCTTGTTCTGAAAGCTGGCGATCATAAGCCTGAAATACTCCGTAAATTTTTACTGTTACAACTCCATCCTCAGTTAAAAGCGAAACTGTCTTTTTTGCTTTATCTCGATCTAACACTGTGCCTACAATGCGCGAAAGCTTATAAATCGGTATCATTTTCCCTTTTATCGGAATAAACCTATCAATCGTAGGCTCCGGCGCCAAGTCAGCAAATCTATCAAGTCCATATTTTTCATAGTCTATGCCCATAAGTTCATGAGGATGGATGTAGCAAGATATTGAGTCCATTTCCCATTTACTTATAGTTCCAAGACAATATTTATACCACACATCATGTGTAAGTCGATTATTTACTGCATCTAAGAGCTCTTTATTATTTTTTTGTACGAATGGACGAATTGCATCCATGTACTTTTGATAAATTTTATCCCAAACTACTTGCTTGACCTTAAAGGTTTCTTCATGAGGCTCAAGTAAATCTATATCAAAGTTCTTTTCCCAGAACGGGAAAGAATTTTCATCAAGTAAATACCACTTATCATACTTAGACTTCTTCAAATATTTATTAAAATTATATACCTTGCGCTCCATATCATATTCATCTGGTATAAGCCCAAAATCAATCAACATCTTCATGTTTTGAAGAGTGATACGCTTTTTAGTATCGCTTATCATATTTACATATTGATGCATTATATCAATTCGATTACCAAAAGCATCGAAAGCTCCGGACTTTATAAGATTAATCATTTGAGGTTTGTTTACTTTTACCTTTGAAAGAAAATCCTCAATCCCATTATATGGGCGATTTAAAATAATCGTTTTAACTAAATCTTCTCCAATTCGGGTTATGCCTGAAAGACCATATCGAATTGAATTACTTTCTATATCTGGAGAGAAAGTATAGGTTGAATGGTTAATGTCTGGCGGAGAAATTGAGACTCCTTCAGAAGTTATTTTTCCAATAGCGGTTGCGATTTTTCCATAGTTTGTAACCTTCGTCTTTTTCTTTTTCTTCCCGTCTTTAGTTTTTATGACCTCTGCGGGATACCCGTCACAATCCTCGTCCTCTTCATATGAATCTTCTGCCTCGTCTTCTTCTTCATTAAACTCTTCCATTTCATTTGAATATACTTCTTCAGCTTTAAATTCTTCTTCTGCTTCTTCATCTATTTCATTTACTTCGTTACCGCCTGCATCACTAATTAGACAAGCACAATTCCAAAACATTATAGGATACTTATAGGCAAGATTCATCTCTTGAAGGGCGATGAGACTATAAGCAAGAGTATGCGCTCTACAAAAACTATCAAGTTATTCCATTATTTCTAATGGCTTAGACTATATTTTAACTCATATCTTTCGATATGCCAATATCCGTTTCGAATGTCGTATCAATAGACACTCTACTCTTGGCTTGACCCAAGATAGTCGTTACAGGCTTCTTAATGGATAAATTAAATTTGAATTATAGTGCGTTTCGCCTTTGTTAATACGACGAATGGTTATTTCAGATACACCAGTCTGTGCAATTATTTCTTGATTGCTGCTTCCATCTAACAACATTTGTTGTATTTTTTCTGCACGCTGAATTGCACTATTTTTATTTCTTAACGGATAAATTTCTTGTTCACTATGATGGAGTGCACCACTATTGATCTTTTTTATCGTTGAGTACGCCATTCCAGTTTGCTTCGCCAATTCAGTCATAGGAATTGAAGTATTTTTTAATTGGTCTTTAATCAAAGTAATTTCATCTTCATCTTTGTAATATTTATATAATGGATAAGAATCTTTATTATTATAGTAATAAGTACCTTGATTGATGGCGCTAATATGTGAAATACTAATTCCATATTTTTTTGAAATTTCAGTATATGACGCTCCACTCTTAATAAGTGTTTTTATTTCATCTATGTTTTGATTATAAATTCCAGTTTGAGGGGGTTGACAACCGCCTAAGGTCAGGTTATATCCATTTTCTTGAACATAAGAATGTAATTCTTTAATCCAAAATTGCTCTGCGCTATCTACCTGTTCTTCGGTCGCTTCTTCCAATATTGAGAAGATGAAATTTTCTTCTCCATACTGTCTTAATTTTTGATGAAATAAATACTCATAATCTTTACTGTTTTTATTGAACGCTGCTGAGTGATGTTCTCTTTTTCTGCGCTCAATATTATTGGTTTGACCAACATACTTTTTCCCATTAAGTTTATTGGTGTAACAATAAATATAATTCATAATTTAATCTCCCTTAAGATTCCCACGGAATCGTCTTTCTTATCTATTTATAAGTGAAGATTTTTCCGTTAGCCTCTAAAAATTTGAGACCCTGATGATAATCAGAAAGGATATTTGATAGGGCAAGTTTTCGTTTACCCTCTTTGGACGCGAAGTAATACATCCCATACATAATGTACTAAACGCATATCGCAATCTTTTTCTTTTGCGTTTTCAAAATACTTTGTTTCACATTCTTCAAAAAGCTTACCCTGCTTCTTTGCGATAGCTTTTCGGCACTTATCTGCAAAAGATAGATCGTTTCCACCAAGCCGCTCATCCTGTAGTAATGACATAAGTCCCTCTTGAGACTCACATACTCCATCTGTAATTGCGCTATTATTCTTTAACCATTCTATCTGTTCTGATGAAAGACCATAGTCTTCCATTTCTTTAATCCAATCATTTATATTATGACGATAACGCGCCCACATATCAAGTGGTTGCTCTGCGCCTTTTTCTGGTGCCATCAATCTAATTACAGAATTAAGAACTGCGAGTTCGTCGACGGAAGTTGGCTTGGCAAGTGCAATTCCCTGAATACCAGACTGCTTTTCCATCTGAAATAGGGAACCAATTTTATGGTTTAAAACCATATCCCACATCTTAGGGTCATCGCGCTCAAGATTATAAATTCCTACAATTGATTCATAAGTCTCACGCAACGTGGACTTTCTTTCTGCGTACCCATAATCGCATAAAAGATCAATACAATTATGAATTTTATCCATAGCTTCAACAGACAACAAATCTATTTTAATAAGACTTACATCTTCACAATCATGAAGCTCAAATTGCGTACATATTGTTCCATCGGGTGCGCGCATTAGACCAGTTGAGTTCGTAAAGGGCTCATCTACAAATATAACTCCTCCAGCATGTAATCCACTTCCGCAAATCAATCCCTCAATATTATGCGCTACATTCCAAAGTTCGGGATAATTTTGTGTCATTTCAATTACAAACTGCTTAATTGGCGCCCATTCCTTTTCCTCATCTCCATACATACATTGATCAAGGCTACGAAGCTGGCCTCGATCGGCTGGAATAAGTGAGGCTACATATTGTGCTATATCTACATCAATTCCAAGACCTCGTGCGGCAGTCAAAATTGCAGATTTAGACTTTTCTGTGCGGAATGTTGCTACATTCGCAACCCTATCTTCTCCATATACATCGCGCAAATGACGCAATACTTGCGCGCGCTTTCCACCTTCTATATCCGTATCAATATCCAATACGGACTCACGCTTTGGATTCAAGAACCTCCATGGGAAAGTCTTTGTGGTTTCGCGCAATGTATTCATCTGGATTATATCCAAACAATATAGAAGCAGGAAGCCGCCACCCGAACCACGTGAAGGACCTACAATTGTGCCTGCGTTCCAACATTCGTCTATATTGCGCTGAAGATTTAAGAAGTAAGCTGACCACCTTGCTTTATTAACTTCTGATGATTCCCAAGTACGCTGAAGATTATCTTCAAGTTCCGCAAATGCTTTATCGTTTTGAAGGTCTTTGTGCTTATCAACACCATCGAGAATTGCATCAACCAAATATTTATCAGATTTATATTCAGATCGTGCAAACTTTTTTAAGGTTGGCATCTTTTCAAATGCTTTATCATAATCACGCAATACTTCTTTAGTTGAACGCCATTTCAATTCCGGAATCTTTAATGGCTTCATAATACTATAATCTTCGCACATATCTGCAATAGATTTTATATTGCTATATGCTCGATCTAGTTCTTCGCGCGAAAGGTATGGAAAGAAAGATTCAAGTTCTTCTGTTCCCATCATATAAGTGGTCGCATAAAAGTCATCAACTTCTCGATCACCATTCTGCGCATTAAGATAAGCCTTATGAATAATTCTATCTTCCCTTTTAAGATAATGACTATCTGTTGTAATTATATAAGGTATATTAAACTTTTGACTAAAATCTAAAAGTTTCTTGTTAACTTTTATCTGATCTTTATCTTTGTTGGGCTGAAGTTCAAAAAAGAAGTTCCCATGACCAAATAACTCGTCCATCTGCTGAATCCAAATTTCAAGCTTAGATTCATCAGTTCCACGAAGAATCTGTGTAGGGAGCGCACCACCTAAACAAGCCGTACTTCCAATTACATGACCGGGATTCGCGCCAATTATATCAAATAAATCTTGATAGTATGTCGGAACTCGGCGCATGCCGCGTGCCATATATGATCTGTTCCATGCGCGAGTTGAAAGTTCCATCAATTGATGAGAACCCTCAAGATCGCGTGCGAGAAGTATAAAGTGATAGTATCGATCTATCTCTCGATTATAGTTACTTGCATTAAGACCATTCCTGCAAAGATAAATTTCGTTTCCACGAATTGTCTTTATGTTTGGGTATCTCTTTGCTTCCTTTTCTATCTTAACCCAAGAGGACAAACTTTCATGATCAGTGAACGCCAAAACGGTATGCCCCAGTTCTGAAGCATACCTAAAAGCATCCGGGATTTTAATTATGCAATCACGAAGACGAATATTTGAATATTCTGTATGCCCGTGGAGGCTGCCCGGATAGGAACTATTTTCCATTTAACTCTCCTTTCATTCTTTATATAAATATTATAACATAATTTAGAACAAAAATCAAATTAAGTAAATAAGGCTAATGAATCGCAATCCTCATCAAAAAATACACCCAATTCTTTTAGAACTTCCATATCTTCTTCTGAGACTAATTCATAATCTATATTGAACCATATTATATCATGTTCTGCCTCAATAGGCCACTGTTTTTGATAATCTTCCATATATTTATTTAAAATTTGTAATATTTTAGATAATCTATCCATTATTTTTATTTTATTATTTCTAACCCATACGGAGAAATATAACACATCTCTGGTAAATAATCAGCATACTTTACTGTATTTTTTTGATAATAAATTTTAAATTCTTCCGCTTCTTTAAGACAATACCAATGATATTTAACTGCTTTATATCTCTCTTCAAAGCGATATTCCTGTCCGGGTTTAATTTTTATATTTTCCCTAGCCATTAAATTAGGAGGAATCTCTATATACGCACCGTAATCTCCAATAACAATACGGCTATAGCCATGGCTTACAAGGAAATTTTTATAATATATCTTACAATTTAAATCTCCATTGACATTTAAATAAGAAGGAAGATCGGCTAAGTATTGCGCTTTTTGTACTTCTGATAAATCTTTAGGTAATTTTTTATAATTATATTTTTTAACTAATTCTTCTATTGTCATTTAAAACTCCAAAATCGAATCCTTTTTAATCTCATAATTCTCGATGAAAATTTGAGGTGTTACTTGTCCCATCCAGGTATTTAAATTTGCCTTACCTACAATTTCCATTTTAATTTCGTCACCGGCGCCATCTAATTCTTCAATCATATCTTTTGCAAAGAATTTCATATATGCAATTCCATTTTTAACTATTTTAATTGTATCTTTATTCTTTCCCATTCTTTGTATATCAGACTTAGAAAAATGAAGGTCTTTTATATAAATTAATGGTTCTGAATTTTGTTGACTCCAAATACTCTTATAATTACTTATATCTATAATTAAGGCTTCAAGGTCTTCCTTCATGGCCTGGCGTTCAAAATCAACCTCATAATAGTCATCACCAAAATTATACCGTGCGAGGTCTTTATTCGCGCGCCTATGAAGCTCGCTTAAATTTTTATTACAGATTGATATTCCTGCTGCATTATCATGGCCCTGAACATATTCACATAGGCCGGTAGAATCAAGATAGCCCTTAAAAGATGAAAGTTCTGAATTTGAAAGGCCGCGAATTGAGCCTCTTACAAATCCTTCGTCATTAAGTCTTGCAACAATAGTTGGGCGCTTATACTCTTGAGATAGCTGAGTCGCCACAAGCCCATTAAGTTCGCTTGGAAACTTATCATTTTCATCAAGTCTTACAAAAAGAATTTTATTCTCTAAAAGATCATACTTAAAAATTTTTTGTTCAAGGCGCGCGACTGCTTCATCCTTAAATTTGTTTTGATGAGTTCGTGCATTTACACATTCTCTCGTGGACTCAACTGCAACTTCTTCAAGCGTACCTTTTGCACCACGCTTTTGCGAAGGAACCATCTTATGCCCATCTATAAATGCCAAGAACATTCGTTCCTTTTCCTCTTGAGTGCCGACTCGCACCATTGCATTTACGAGGGGTACAATATAAAAAGCTACAGATGTAGGATTCAATGCATTTATAATGTCCTGATCTGTGGTGCCCATCTTTCCAGTTATAGAATAGGCTTGCTTGCGCGCGAGCGTAAGGAAAAAGTAGTTTTGAATACGAGAAAATCCTTTCTTCCAGAAATATTGGTTTTCAATTTCAAGACCGCTCATCATATCACCGCAGATGCCGAGCGCCGCAAGGTCAATGTAGTCATCTGCCCAATGAGGCCTATCCCAAAAATAATAATCCATTGCACGACAGAACTGATATGCCATTCCCGCGCCAGATAAGTCTTTATTACGATATTTCAGCGAAAGCTGGTTGTTAATTACTACCATATTTGATGCAAAATTAGTATCTTCTACTAAGTGGTGGTCAATAACAAGAACAGGGCAATTTAACTGCTCTGCATATTGAGAATCGTTGCTACCTGCATCTGGAATTATTACAAGATTAAAGTTTTCATCACGAATTTCTTCCCAGTGCTCCTCAAGACCATGGGCTTTTCCGCTATGAATATAGTATTTGATTTCGATATATGGCGTAAGACGCTTTAAATATTGATATATGATTGCCGCGCTTGAAAACCCATCTATATCGCAATCTACAACAAGACCAACTCGCGCGCCAGTTGCCAAATGGATCAAATCTAATCCTTTCTCTATATTTTCTAGATCGCGCCAATCCTGCAAACAAGATTCATCTGGGTTTAAAAACTTATTTATATCTTGTATACCTCGCGCGCGAAGTAAATTTCTTACATAATCTTGATTGTAATTTTCACCTATAAGTTTTACTTTCATTGTTTCACCATATATTTCTTTATCATCACAACTTCATAATCAGGCTTTGAAATCGTACCTATATCAAGAGTATCATTTAGCCGCCGAAGCTCTTTTGTAGTATATCCATCTCTTACATCAGAAGCCAATACCTCAATAAGTTCGTCTATATCTTTTGAGGCTTTATAACTAAATTTGTATGTTTTTTCTATAATCATTTCATTCCACATCCTTATAAAATTCTTTATAATCAAACCATTTATCTTTTATAATATTACCTATTTTTGTAATTGGATCGCAAAATCTATCCATTTCTACTCTTATATATTTTCCCTCTAAATCATTAAAACGACTAACTCCAACTGTATCCATAATTCTCATAATTTCTTCAATTCCTTTAGCGTATCCAACAAATTCATTCGCACCGAGATAACCCTTACCCAAACATCTATTTCCATAATTAACGCCCCAATGATTACCTTCTAATTCCATTCTTAGTACCAAAATACCGTGGTCTTCCATTGATAAATCAACTGATTTAATTAAAGCGTTTTCTATAGTACTCATTTAACTTTTACCCTCTCCTTTAATAATTTTGCAAATATTTCTTCTCCATTATCACTTGGAGAGTCCTTCGATTTACTTAAGCCTTGCCTATCATATATAAAGCTCATTGAACAATAGTTCTTATATTTACTACACATATTCCAAAGCTTTTGGAAATATTTATTCTCGCCTTCTTTTTCTTCATTATCAAAACATACTACAATTTCTCTTGGTGCGCAATATCGCATTAGCAGGTCAATTTGATACTTATTTATGTTACTGCCACAGCAAGCTACGGCGCAATTTCGTCCATCAAAAGACTCTACCTGCATAACGGACTTTTCAGATTCAAAGATAAAACAATTTCTGCTATTCCTTATATTATCTTTATTCCAATTCAATCCATACAAGTTTAAGCTAAGTGGGTGGCTATACCATTTTCCTTCAATTTGAACTGGCATATATTTTCCAAAGGCTTCAATATCTTGTTTATTGAGCGCGCGACCCCTAATTCCAACAAGACCGCCCTCCGCGTTATAATGAGGAATTATAATCTTATTCTGCGAAATCGAGTATCTTATATTATATTTCTCCATTACATCTGGAGTTATATGGTCTTGAATCCATTCAATCGGGTAATAATGAATAAAAGTATCTAACAATCCAGTTGGATATGTTGGGAGTTCTTTGCGTACTTTGCGCGCGGTATAATCAGATTTAATACTTCTATATGTGTCCGGCGCAGTCAAAGCAGAAACAGAGCAATTTAAAATAACTTCATATATATCTGTATACCAGTCATATGATATGTTTCGAGTTTCATAATAATTTCTTAAAAACTTAAATATACTTTGTCCGCCGCATTCTGTATAGCAATAGAATAAATGTGTATCTTTATAATAGTAAAGTTTTTGAGACGCCTCATCTGCATCTTCATTATGACAAATTGTTTTGCATATAAAACAATTACCCTTATCTATCGGCTGCGCGCCCAACTGTTCCAATAATCTAAATATATCTTCATCTCTTAAATTCTCAATTGTTTCTTGATAGTTCATATATCTAAATTATTAATCCTTTCTAATTGAGCAACATAATCTATAACTGCATTATCTTCCCAACTAACCTCATAATTAAATTGGGTTCCCACATTCAAAACTTCCATTCGAGAATTTGTAACAAATAAATCTTTTTTTCTTAAATTTCCAAGATTTACGTCGCTCCAAATTCTAACTTGATTCCACTCGCCACTACGAACCTTATATATATCCATAACCATTGTTGGAGCGAAGGATACGCCGCCTTCTGTTCTTAAAAATTCTAACTCCTCTTTTGTTGGACGAGCCATTATACATCCGATGTCTGCCTTATTTATAATCGCACGTGATCCGGCAATAGAGCTTTCATTTCTTATATTAGAGTTATCATCGCCTTTCGCATTTAATTGGGTCGAACTCATTACGAATATATTAAGTTCAACTGCAAGATCCTTTAATGCGGTGGAGAAAAGGAGTAGGGTCTCATCATTACGAAGCCCAAAACCTTTAAATTCATTTAGTAACGAAGGAGATATGTGTATATAATCATAAAATACATATTCTATATCATGCATCAATACATTTTCTCTTACAATTGTTTTTACCAGTTCAATTGTAGGATTAGGCATTCTTACGATATAAAAATTATCTTGATACTGTTCAAGAACCCATAAAGCTTGGCGAATTATATCTTGTTCTTTTTCTGTAAATCCTCCATATCGAAATTTTGTTTCATTAAAGCCAGTTAAATATGCGAGGATCATCTTTTGGATTTCTTTCGCATTTTGCTCTGTTGCAATAAACAAAACTTTTTCTCCGCTACCTTCCTGAACCCATTTATCTTCTTTTTCGCTATACCTAAATGGAAAGGCAAGATAACAAGCGTCTCCCACTGCTTGGCGAGTTTTCCCCGTCCCGCTCGCTGCAGATCTTAATATAAAAATTCCCTTCCTCGCGCCGGCGCATACTTCGTTAAATATTTCTCCTTGGAGAGGCGCGCCTACATCAATTCTATCTTCCGCCTCTTCAATTATATCTTTAATTCCATTAAATACATTTACTGTTTCAGTAGTATCATTTTGGATAAATTCGCGCTCTATACCTAAAAGTTTTTTCTTTATACCTTCAAGTATATCCTCAATCTCTAAACTTTCAAATCTTTCATTCACTTTTAATGCTTCTGGAGTAATTGCATCTTCTACATACCACTCTTTTACATCAAACCCTTTATCCTTAAAAGATTCTAATAAATTAAACTTTTTAAGTTTTTTATAATAATAAGGAAAATTTTGATAGTCCGAAAGATATTCTGCATCTTGAAGATACTCAATTCCATTTTGCTGCGCGAAGATCAATTTTGCGCTATTATTTGTAGATAAAAAATTCTCTACATCAATGGGCTGAATATGTTCTGCGCCATTCCTATATAAACTATCTATTGCAGTAAATATATATTTATCAAATCGAAGATAGAAATCATTTGGAGTAAGATTATATTTATCTGACTCACTTAGGTACTGCGGATGATGCATCAGGCTTCCAAAAATTTGAAGAACTGTATTCCTATCAACCATTTAGATCCCTCAAATATCATCTAAACTAAATTTAGACTTGTCTTTCTTTTCTTCTTTCTTTCGATTTACAATTTGAATCGGACGATTTTTTCGCTCTTTTATTTGCGCCACAATTGCATCAATTGTACCAGTCTTTCTCATTTCAAGATTCTCCCAATACTGCGCCGACTCCTTATAAATATTGGGAACTATTCCTATGCCACCAAGCGCCTTCTCTTTATCACCATGAGTTACATCATAATAATATCGAAGTGCGAAGTAGATACCTTTTGGAGTCATTTTCTTTTCTGGCTTTATAAAATTTTTCCATTGACTATCTAGCTTTACAAAATCAATAGACATTTTTATATCACGATATAAATAATCAACTACACTTTCATGCCAGAACTCTTCATCACCACTTGTCTTTGCGTCATTGCGCCCGCGCACCCAGTCTTCATAACATTTCCGATGGTAGTATGAGCGCTGGCCAACCAAGACATATTCCTCCTTTTCTGTATCGAAACGAGTTTTACAAATTCTACATTGGATTATATGAGCCAATCATATCACTCCTTTATATTTTCTCTATATAAATTATACTATAATTTTTAAAAAAAGTCAAATTAAAAGAGGGTATTTCTACCCTCTTTTTAATCTATTTAATTAAATCATATCTCGCATTTCTTGAACGCATAAAAATAACAGATCTACCTGATCCTCTGAAAACTCCGACAGCTTCATACGATGCCCCATAATCATCTCAATTTTCTTTAAGATTATAGAGGCATTTTCCTCGTTCTGGCCTACGAGTTTTGTCCAAAGTTCCTGTGCTTCTGCGCGCACATCATTAAAATTAAGCTTTGTTTCAATATTAACGAGTGGCGCGCTTTCTACAACCTTTACGCCATCATTCTTTTCAGCCATATTTATAGCATCTGCAATGGCATTTACAAGTTCATCATATCCAAACTTAATCTTTGGCGCGAGGTATTTAAATCTAGACCCTGCAAATAAAGTGGGAGTTTCACGCGTATAGAGGTATCGAATATAATTTTTATTCTCATCATATTCGCCGCCGATAAAGCCAATTATATCAACGAGTCCATTACAGATTTCTGCAGCACGCTTAGGCATTTCAGGAGAAATAATCTCTGTCTCATTACCTTCCGCATCCTTTTGAATCCGAGTTGCTTCATGCGCGATAAGAACTAGACCATAACCTAGCATAGTAATCTTTCGCAGAGCACCCTCAAATTCTTTCTTTGCTGCAGAATATCCGCCACCCCACGGTATATCAGCTATACGCTGGACACTATTTTGAGAACAAATATATTGTTCGCAATAATCCCAAGCAATTGAAATAGTATCAATTATTATAGTTTCATAAAGCTCCCGCGCCTCTGGCTTTTCGAGCTGACGTAATACCCCTTTAAAATCACTCCACTTAGTTATGTCCGCAGCGCGAACACCACCTATTGCATTATATCCTCGCTCAAAAGCAATAAGAAGCGATTTGGGAAAAGAGCAAGCAGCGGTTGTTTTTCCACTTTTAGGCTTGCCATACAGAAGTACATACTTGCCCCTTAAATCCCTTGAAATTACACTTGGCTGAATATTTAATATATCAATCGCCATTTAGTTTACCTCTTAAAATCCGAGGTCAACCTTACCCTTCGTAGAAGTGGGCGCCGGCGCCTTCTTGGCCTGGTTGTTCTTTCCAGTCTTCATATCATCCAAACGCTGCTTGCGCGCGGCCATACCAGCCTTAATGTCTTCAACATCGAATGCAAAATCACCTTCAAGAGGAGCCTGCGAGCCACCAGTTACAATAAGCTCACTTACATTAACGGTACGGGTCGTGCGCCTAGGCTCACCAAAATCAACCTCTTCAAGAACCTCTTCCGTTCGAGAAGAGAAATTTAAACGGCCGCTTGCCTTATAACAACTACCAGCTTCCCAATAATTCTCAATTGCATCGATAACACCGGGGGATACAGCATAAAGAGTCATAAGGTCTACATTCATTGCACTAGCGCTATCGGGAGTATACTGCGGGACAATTACATTTACAGCGATCTTACGAGGATCAACCTCAACACCATCCGCATCCACAACAGGGTTAAGACTTGAAACCATAAACTCAAGATTAAAACTTGCTTCGGGCTTAAAATCACCAACTACATGAGATACAAAAGAAGCGTTAACACGGGGCTGTGATACGATATTACCCTTTTGCCCATAGAACTCATTCATGCGAATCTGAGCATTAGTAATGCGAATCCTGTCTGCATTGGCCGCGCTACCGGCCGCAGCGATAGATACGAATTCCTTCATAACCTTCTCAATAGATTCATAAGAAGGATTAATCTTACCAGCCCTCGTATACTTACTAGAGAACATATAAACGGGGATTTCAAGCCTTGTCGGAACACCATTAATTTCCTGCTCCACGAGCACCTTAATGTTTCCACCAATGGACTGGACTTCCTCCCCATTCTTCATAAAAGAATTATATTTAAGATCAACTTCTGAAAGAATACCCTCAATCCTTACTCTATTTTCTGCCTGTCTAAAATTCATTTTATTTATTTTTCTCCTTTTATTTTTAATTTTTACTTTTACTTTGAGGGAATAAAAGCCCTTTCGGGCTTAGGGTTTACTCCTCTTCAGAGGGTACAAAATTCATGCCTTCCTCAGTAAGGGTAACAATAGTGATCTTATGACCGTCCTCGGTCTTGCCACCATCCTCAGTAACAGCAAGGCCCTTCTTAACAAGACTGTTAATACGGCCAGTTACAGAGGCAATCTTCTCAAGGCCAAGACCATTCTGAATATCAGAGGTCTTACAGCTGCCGCCGTGGTTCTTAATGAAATCAAAAGCTTCCTGAGTCTTCTCGGTGAGTGTCATAATTTTTTTCTCCTTTTTATCCGCCTTTTATTAGTTATTTTATAGTTTGTTTTTTGAAGTTGGGCGGCCAACCTTGAAAGTCATCTTTAACTTTCTGTAAATATTATATCAAAATTAAATTGAATTCTCAAATTTTAAAGCTGAGTTAATTTTATAATTTTTGAATTTTCAAGAAGTTTTATGGATTTTACTCCTTGAGCGCCTCGAGATAATACTGGAACATCACTCGCGCGTAGTCTAAGCTGGGAAGTTGAAGATACAACAAGTACATCATCGTTGGAAGTTAAAGGTAAGAAATCACAAAAAGAATTTGTAGATTGGATCTTTGAGCCTTTTGTTGCACGACCAGTTAGATTAAACTCAGAAATAGGAGTTTGTTTAATATAACCATCAAGAGAAATAGAAACGATTGAAGTCGTTGAAGCCGAAATTACTTTCGCGCTTACTACTTCATCTCCATCATTAAGTTTTATCCCGCACACTCCGCGTGCGACCCTTCCAATTGCGCGAATATCCTTCGTGGAAATTCGAATGAAACGACTGGCACGAGTTGCAATACCAATCTGTTCTTCATTTACAAACATTATAGAAACGATTTGATCGCCCTTATCTAAGTTTATCGCAGTTGCACCAGTATTGCGCTTTAGGTTATATTCAGACAACTCTGACTTTTTTAGAATTCCATTTTTAGTTATAAAGATTATATGACGCGGATGGTTACTTGTGAGGACCGCCGCGGCGACTATATGCTCGTAAGGAAGTAAACTTAAATTTGAAAGATATTGCTTTTCTCCTATAGAAAAATCTCCAAGTTTGGAATGGTAGAAGTTTCCGTGGGAAGTAAAGAAAAGAATTGTATCAGTATTAGAACCAATAAGGGTATCTATAATATATTCTTCTTTATCGAGTTTAAATTTCGCGCCGGTACCATTGCGCCGCTGAGCATAAAGAGTTGAAGTCTCCGAAACAAATATAGAATCTTTATTTGTAAAAGAGATTGAGAGCTGTTTCTGTTCGATTGGTTCGTTGTTTTCTCCTTCAGAAAGTTGGATAACTTTAGTGCGCCGCTCATCGCCAAATTCATCCGCGACTTTGCGCCAACCACTTATAAGTTCATTATTAAGAAGGGTTTCATCATGAAGAATTTTATTTATTCTCATTCCTTCAACTTCAAGCGAAATTTTTTCGTCTTTTAGTTTTGTTATATCAAGTTTTGAAAGTTTTGAAAGCTTTAAGTCTAAAATTGCTTTTGATTGCGCTTCGTCAATTTGTAATAGTTCGCGCAATCTAAGTGAGGCATCCGCCGTTGAAGTAGAAGATTTAATTGTATGGATTACATCGTCAATTGCGTCATATGCTTTTAAGAGGCCCTCAATTATATGGATGCGCGCGAGTATCTTACGCAAATCAAACTCAAAGCCGCGACGATAAACAATCTTTTCATGATCTATATGAGCCTGAAGCATTTCCTTCCACCCAAATACGCGAGGGTAGCGCCCATTATCAAGCATTGTAAAGTTTATGCCATAATAGGATTGGAGAGAAGTATTTTTATAAAGATATTTAAGAACTTTATCGGGATTTGCTTTCTTTGAAAGATAAATTTTAAGATTTGGTTTTTCACCAGTTAAATCATTAAACCTATCTATTCCGGGATTATCCTCGCCCGTTATAATTTCTTCCAATTCCTTACAAATTGTTTCAGTATAAACCATATAAGGAATTTCAGTAACGATAAAACAGCGCTCTTTAGGCTCCCACTCTACAGTAGATCGTATCTTACAAGCAAATCCATTTCCCTTTCGGTGAGATTCTTTTACTTCATTTTTATTTATTATGGTCGCACCTGTTGCAAAATCAGGCTCACAATAAATCTCATCAAAAGTACAGTTAGGATTTTGAATAAGAGTAATAAGCACGTTATTGAGTTCGCGCAGATTATATTGGGGAATTGAGCTGCTCGCGCCCACGCCAAGGCCAAAATTACCATTTACAAGGTTATAAAAACCCTTTGACGGCAAAACCATCGGATACTGTTCAGTATTATCATAGTTGTCGCGCCATTCATCTATTACATCTTTATCCAAATCAGCAAAAATATATGACGCAAGTTTACTCAGACGGGCTCCCGTATACCTGGGTGCTGCCCAGCTTCCACTTGAGAGAAGGGTACCATATGAACCTTCTACTTCTACAAGCGGGTATCTCATCGCAAACGGCTGTCCCGCGCGCATTATGACGCCTTCGGCACTTGCATCACCGTGTATATACATACGGAAAGCAGAGCCAATCGACTTTAGAGTTTTCTGAAACGGTTTTGAATGGATAAACTTATCCGTATACATACAGTAAAAGATCTGGCGCGCAGACGGCTTAAAGTTATCGCGCACATCAGAAAGGGCACGACTTTGAAGAACCGCGCCACTAAACTGAAGGAAGCTATCTTTAATTATCGGTGTTAAATTTTGTTCCATTTTTATCTCCTTCTTTAAAACAACGCTCGCCTCCATAACAACACCATTCCCAATTATGAGTTTGGGTTTGTACATTAAAAGATTTTTCAAAATATTCACAATTATTAAAGCAATGATCACGCCAATATTTTAATGAATAAGGAAGCATTACTGAGACATATTTATACCTATAATCAGTTTTTGCCCTTTCTTCGATATTAAAATCATAATCTTCTACGCAAAACCACCAACAGCTATATATAGACTGGGGTACGCCATGAATTACTTTAAAACCTAATTCCTTAATTGCCTCTTGAGGGTGTAAAGGATTAGGATTATAATCCAGATCATATCGAATAAATTGCATATCTTCACTCCTTTATCTCCGAAAAATCTATATTATCCCAAATAAAGTTATGCTTTGGCTCGGAATCCTTACCCATTAAATCAAGCAATAAGTTCAAAGATTCTTCATCTGGCATAAGCTTATCCATACGCTGGAATTCTTCTGTAAACATGGAACGACGAGCCTGGTCCGCGGACAAAGCGCCCAATCCCTTCGCGCGAGTTGTGACGCCTTTTACTGTACGCTTATTATATTCTTCATCTGTAAAATAATAATATTCTTTCTTTCCAGACGAAACAATATAAAGCGGCGATCTAAGCCAACATAAGCGTCCCTCTTCTATAAATTGTGGTGCGAACTTATACAAAAGACACATTATAAGAAGCCCGATTGAGTACCCGTCCGCATCTGCATCAACGGTTATGCCAATCTTTCCATAGCGCAACTTAGATGCGTTGTATTTGCCCGGTATGATGTTCATCGCGCTCAAAAGCAATTTAACTTCTTCATTTTCGTAAATCTTCTCATCGGGATTTGAGAAAGCGTTTATTGGCTTACCACGAAGTGCGAGAATTCCATATTTTTTCTCATCGCGCGCCTGCGCCATTGAAGAGGCAGCACTTAATCCCTCAACAAGAAGTAAAGTAGAATCTTCACCTAAAAACTCTGCATCCTTCAACTTATCTGATGCGAAAACTTTCTTCTTCTGATTCTTCTCAATTTCTTTTGTTGCGTTCAAAACTTGCTGACGCGCCTTCTCTGCGGCGGCCTCTGCGCGAGCGACCTTTTTTAGTAATTCTACAATAGTATCGAATTCATCTTTATACTTTAAATTCATTTGTTTTAACGCATTTGAAAAAGCATTTGACGCCATTGTGCGTAAATTTGTATTATTAATTTTTGTTTTTGTTTGATTTGCAAAACTGGGCTGGGCAACAGAGCAATTTATTACATAAAATAAATTTTCTCTTATACTATCGCCATCGAAGTTTTGTTTGGAGAGTGAATTAAATGTACGAGTTATTGCTGTTTTTGCTCCAGTTATAGGACTGCCGCCTTCTGGGCAAAGAAGTCCATTTACGAATACGCGTGACTCCTCTTTTTTACTACCCCATTGAAAAGCAATTTCAAGACGATCAGTTTCATCTTCTACTACTTCGGTTATAATATGCTTATGAAGAGGATTGGGTACATTATCTCGTATATAATCTACTATACCATTTTTTGCACAATAAGTTTTTACTTCTTTAGTCACAGCATTTGTAATTTCAAAAGTTATACCGCTATATAAATAAGATATATTTTTTATGTCATTACAAATTCTTTCATACGAGTATCCAATTTCTCCAGTCTTAAAAACTTCGGGATCAGGTATAAAATGAATAAGCGTACCATTAGGCTCATTAGTGGGCACTTCTTTATATTCTACAAGTTCACCTTTCTTAAAATAAGCAAATCCTAAAGTCCCACTTCTAAAAGAAAAAACTTGGAACTCTTTTGCGCTTAAACATACGCATTTAGCTCCTATACCATTGAGACCCGATGCGTTCTTGTACGCGCCTTCCTCAAATTTTCCGCCTGTGTGGGATTTTGAATAGATTGATACAAGTACATTTTCTCCATCTTCTCTAATTCCAAAAGGAACCCCACGGCCATAATCACGAATTTTTATATCATTTACCTTTTCATCTACTGAAATTTCAATTTTCTTACCGAATCCCGCAATTGCTTCATCAGTAGAATTATTTATAATTTCTTTAAAAGCCTGATATGTTCCTTCAAGGTCATCACTTCCAAGATACATCTGTATGCGCTCGCGCACACCATCGCGAAATGAAAGCGATTTTATATCGTCTATACCATAACTCATTAGTATTTACTTCCTTTTAATATAATTCTTTTATATTCTATATATATTATAATATAAATTTAAGGAAATTTCAAATTTATAGAGTAAATGGCTTTGAAATCTACTTTTATATATGAGATAGATTAAATTAGGAGGAAAAATAAGTGAGTACAAAAGAAGAAGTTATAAATTATGTAATGAATACACCTCATAATACAAACTATGCGGTCTTAAAAAGTTTAGTAGATAATTTACCAGAAGAGTGTGGCGATACATCGTCCGTTCGTGGATTTGTTGCGCTTGAGAAGGATTCCAGCGGTAACATCACTAAGGGTGCTGTTGTCAATTCAGCGTACATTGGTACGTACGGAACCGGAATCAACGGATTAGTTCTTCCTACACTCGAGTTGTCTCACATGACTCAACTAGAATGCGATAACTTGTATGGAATCGCGTTAGGCGGTCTGGCAGGATTGACCGCGCTTACTTCCTTCACTATTCCCGCTAATTGTGTCCAGATCTCGGAGAAGGCGTTCAGCGGAGATACAGCGCTCGCGTCTGTCACATTCCGCGGAACTCCTTCATTCATTTCTAACCTAGCGTTCCAAGGACTTACAGCATTAGCTGATATATATGTCCCATGGGCAAGTGGTGCAGTTGCGGGAGCTCCTTGGGGAGCCACTAACGCTATTATCCATTACGGTGAAGACGCGGGAGTAGAAATCACAGATACTTGGGAACAGATAATTTCAGCGACACAGGACGGCACTTATGCGACAAAGTATCACCTGCATGACTACAAAACGATCGACATGGGTGCTGAAGGTACTATCAGATATGAAATTGTCGGAATTGATAAGGATGTCAAAGAGAATGGTGATGTAGTTCCGCTTTCATTCCTTGCGAAACAGGCCCTTACAACTACACATCGAATGAATCCGGCGTATTCAGCAGGTACTTCGGGTACGGGTTGTTTAGGCGGTTATCCTGCGTCTGAAATGAAAACATACCTCGATACAACCATTAAAGCACTGCTACCTGAAGTTGTGCGAACTAATCTCACTCCCGTTGTGAAACATAGCATCGGATTTACTGCATCCGGTGAAGTATTCACTGAGATGTCGTCTGTGGAAACTATTTGGATACCGTCAACTCGTGAGATATTTGGCATCTACGAATCTACCGGTCCAGTGTATAGCCCGTCAACTCGAATTAGACGCAAACCTAATTTGCTGGATAGTAGTCCAATTTTCTGGCGGTTGCGATCTGGCTTTTTCGACGAGAAGACTGGTGCCAGCGGCTTCGGGATCGTCTTCGGTGACGGTAGCGGCGGCGGCGACGATGCTTCCAATGCTAACGGTGTTGTGCCCGGCTTCTGTTTGGGTTAATCTTTTGATTAATCTCGATGTCCCATCCGAAATGAAGAGAAAAAGTAATAAAATTTTATATAGGAGGAAAATTAAATGGAAGAAAGAGAATTTGAAATAGATGACAATGCTCCAGGCCTCGAAAGTGAGCCTGAAGTGGTGCAGGAAGCGGCAGCGGAAGTAGTTCTTTCATTAGAAGATGCGATAATTACTTATGTGCTTGAAACACCTAATAATGTGAATCCCGCAATTATAAAAGCAATCTTTCAAAAATTTAACCAGTCCAAACAAGAAGAATCAGCTAAGGCGTAAAATAAAATCTAAAAATAAAAGAAAGGTTCAAACCTTTCTTTTTTATTTTAAAAACTATACCTATTCTTTCTACTTTTAGGTGGATAACCCATCCATATAAGTCGTTCTTTTGCTCTTGTCGCGGCTACATAACATACACTTCTCTCTTCATCATCATAATACTTCATCCCAATAACAATTACATTCTTCCACTCTAACCCTTTCGCGCTATGAACAGTTAATAATTTAACTGTATTCTTTTCCATCTTCTCCAATAATTCATCTTTTGAAAGATCTCCTTGTTTAAAAGTTTCAAAAGGAATCCCGTTCTTTTTCAAAACTATAGATATATCCCAAATTTCTTTGTTTGTGCGAGTTAGAATCGCCCAATCTTTATAGAGGTCGGGGCTTTCTCGTAAAATTTCTATAATTTGAGTGGGTGAGTATGAGGTTCGTATAACTTCCCCTTTTTGCGGACTGCGTGAGATTGATGTATCATTAAGACCAGTAGGACTTATAAGCCCTTTAGCAAACATTAGAATATTAGACCCATTTCGATAATTTTCATTCATATCAAAAACTCGCACATCCGATCTCTTCATTATTTCAAGTAAAAGGTCAGGGCGCGCCGCTCTCCATCTATAAATAGATTGGCGCACATCACCGACTATAAAGAAGTGTCGTGGGTTTATCATTTCAAGTAAAAATTTAAATTGGAGCTTATCCGTGTCCTGTGCCTCATCGAGAATTATGTAATCTATACTTTTTATACAGCGTGGATTGTGCGCGACTCTATCAAAAAGTTTATCAAAGTTCTCTTCATCTAAAAGATCTTTTGTATCTATTCCAGAGGATAAGAGAAAATAATTTGCAAGAGCGTGGATTGTACCTACAAATAGCCCATCTTTGTAATCATCTCCGAGTCGTTGACGCAATTCTGTCGCAGCCATTGTCGTGAATGTGATAACTGCCATATCTTTAGGCGATACACCTGCGCGCAATAAACGCCGAGTTTTCTCTGTCATAATAGTCGTTTTGCCCGAAGCCGCGCATGACATCACAACAATTTTATCGTCTGGCGCTCTCAATACCTCTTCTTGTAATTTTGAAAATTCCATTTATCCTCCATTTTTTTCATTAAGCCCAAATTTTTTAGAATCATAAAAATTAATCCAATATTTTTCCCTTTCTCCGAGTTTTTCTTTTGGAACTTCTTCTAAAAGTTCAAAAGTAAAATTCCAAATTTTATCTCTATCCATTACATCGTGAAGAGTAGAACGACTTATTGTACCACAATGATAGCAAGTTTTACAATGTTGTTGAATTCTAGTTTTTACATCAGTAGACTTACCTATATAAACCTCCCCAGTCTTCAAACGGGTTATTTTATATATACCAGATGGAGCGCGTCCGCCAAGAATTCTCTTTATCATTTCATCAACTGGCTTTTTTATATAATTATCATAAATAAGTTTATCAAGAATTTCAATTTTTGAAAATTGGGAACGAATTTCATTTAAGAGTTCTATATCATGACGATATCCATCCGGAATTTGAATTCGATAAAAGTCCTGTTTTTCTTCGATTGCACGAGCGCGCATAATTTCTTGATTCATAGCGTCGCGCTTTTCTTTATATTCATTAATTTCAAGATAAAGATTTCTTAATTTTTCATATTGTTCGTCAATATCTTTTTGATATTGCTTAAAAATTTGGTCGCGCTGATATGTGGCGGCCTCTTGCGCAGATTGCGCCCATTCCTCAATTTCAAATTCAAGTTCACTCTCACGCTTTTGACGCTTCTCTTCAATTAATCTATTTAATTCTTCTTCTCGAATTTTTAAAAGGGAAGAATTAAAATTTTTCTTCTCGGAAAGCTCTTTTTCTACTTTAATTATTTCGTTTTCTTTTTCTTTTATTTTTTCTTCTATAGAGTTTAACTCATTTATTTTATCTTGAATTTCAAAAAGATATTTTTGTTGTGCTTCTTTAAGCCAATCTTCTTGAATTTTTTCTTTTTCTTCTTTTATTTCTTTATTAAGTTTTTTAAATTTTCTTTTTTCAGATATATAGGCAATTAAAGTTATAAGTATTATAATTCCACTTAAAACAAATCCAACTATATAATTAATGTCCTTCATTTATATAAAACTCCTATTTTATTTCTATTTATATTATAATATATTTTTAAATAGATTTCAAATTTTTTAAAGAAAAAGAGAATACCGCTCACTTCTATCTGATGAAGCTCTTGAGGTTAATTAATATTTAAAAATTTGAACTTCTTTTAAATCTATGGTATAATCTATATATAAAATAGAAGGAGTATAGATATGAAGGGTTTTATTCTATTAAATCATAGCTCCATTTATATCCACCAGCAGTTTTTCGTTGTCCTTTACACACTCTTAAAATTGAAGAGCTATTAATATTTGTTTTTCTTTGTGCTTCTGCTGCGCTATTAAAACAATTTATAAAATCTTCATTTAAAGAATATTGATATACTTCTCTTATAATAGATCTTTTAATTGGTTTAAAATTAGGTAGTTCTTTAGCATCTTCATACGCCCAATAATAACCATAGCGACTTCCTTTAGTAGTTATTCCACCATGTATTGTGTCTGAAAGCCCACCTATATGTTCCGCAGCCTCCTTACAAGAATTAAAAATATTTATAATTTCCCCATTTTCACTATATTGAATAATTTTATGTTGTGATTGCGAATTGGCAGTATTAATCATTCTTTCTTTTTTAATTCTTTCGGGATCATATATATTTTGTTCTTTTAAAATATCTATAACGGTACTTACCCAACAATTTAAATTTTTACTAATAGTTTGAGCTGAACATCCATTATTCCATAATTCTATTATTTTATTACGGTTCAAATTTATTCTCCCATCTCCTCCTAATGTCATATTATATCCATTTTTATAAGAATTATAATAATTAATCCAATATATTTCTCTATTACTTAAACTATTATCATCTACTTCTTCGATCATCTCTATACTAAAATTATCCTCTCCATATTTTCTAATTGCTTTATATAAGGCCCATTCTACTCCATTTCTGGCGGCAGATTTATGTTGATCCCAACGATGTGCTATAGAGGTTACTGTTTTCCCTATATATAATTTATTATTAATTAAATTTGTGATTTTATAAATGTAACCCATTCTATCACCTCCTATATTAAAGTGAATTTGTCCAGCTAGTTATACATAAAAATGTTGAAATTTTGAAATTTTATCAAAAAAGTTATATAATATTTATATATAAAAGGAGGCAATATGAAAGGATATATAAATAATATTGATTGGATAAATATAGAACCAATGAAATATTGGTCATTTACGACATCTACCTCACAGCAACAAAGGCATGAAATAGTTAAAAATGCAATTTTTAGCCTAGACTATATTGGTGCACTTAAAGTAGACGGTTATTATCAAAGAATTATTAAAGATGAAGATGGTAATTGTTTCATGATAGCTAGATCACGAAATGTACACGGGGAAGTGGTCAATAAAATTGAATGGGTTCCGCAATTAACAGATTGGTTAAAAGATCTGCCCAATGGCACTTGTTTGTTAAGTGAGTGTTATTTACCAAATAATGAGGGTAGTAATAAAGTTACGAGTATTTTAGGATGTCTAAAAGATAAAGCTATCCTTCGTCAAGAAAAGACTCCATTAAACTTTTATATTTTTGATGTAATGGCATATAGTGGAGAAAATTATCTTTATACAAAATTTAAGGATAGGGTACACATTCTAAAAGAAATAAGTAAAAAATATGGTTCTAGTTATATACAATATGCCGAATATTATCAGGGTGAAGAACTTTGGGAAAATATTCAAACTTATCTATCTGAAGGTAAGGAAGGGGTAGTGATAATGAGAAAGGATGCTATTGTATACCAAAAAAGAACTCCGGCCAAAGTCAGTATAAAAATTAAAAAAGAGCTTCAAGAGACTCTTGATGTAGTTATACTTGATGCGAATCCACCTACACGCTTATATGGAGGAAAAGAGATCCTAACTTGGAAGTATTGGGAAAATATACGAACAGGTGAAAAGTTAGAAGGAGAACTCTATAAAGAATATAGTGATGGTATGTCTATCGAACCAGTTACTAAGGCTTATTGGAATGATTGGGCTGGAAGTTTGGTTATAGGTGCGAAAAAGGATGATAAACTTGTTGTGATTGGCTCATTAAGTGGACTTACAGAAGAAGTCCTTTCTAATTGGAGGGATTATAAGGGAAGAGTGGCTGAGATAACCGGAATGCAAGTTTTTGGAGAAACAAAGGGTATTCGCCATCCGAAATTTAAAAATTGGCGTCCAGATTTGACTGCACGAGACACTGATTGGTACAGGATTTTTGGAGAAAATTAAATATGAGTAAAATGAGTTCTTTTGAACAGAAGATATATAAAATTCTTCGTCAGGAGGACTTATCTTTTGTTCAGGAAAAAACTTTTAGAGATTTAAAAAATGGCTTATATCGCTATGATTTTTATATCCCTTCGCGCAATACATGTCTAGAGATAAATGGGCCTCACCACTACGAATTCAATAAATTTTTTTATAAAAAACGCTCCGATTTCCTAAAAGCAAAGGAGCGCGATCGTCAAAAAATTTCATACTGTCTCGCGCACAACATTGCTTTATACTGTATCCCATATTGGGAGATAGATAACTTATCCTCTTTTAAAGAAATAACTTCTAAAAAATTCCTTGCTCTTTCAAAATTTCATAATGATGAAGTGTGGCGAACACATCAAAAAGATAGATAGCAACCATAAGAAATCTACTTCTATATTGGGAGAAGTCGGATAAGGAGGATTTTCTATGGAAGTTATAAAAAATATAGCTGCTATTATAGGATGTATTCTTTCCGTTATTAGTTTAATCACTTTATGCACAAAGGGCGGACGCAATTTTATTAAGAATATAGTTCTTAAAAATACGAAAGACCTTTATGAACAAAATAGCCAACAAACTCAAGACATAGAAGAAATAAAAACTATTCTTGATAGGCTATTATTAAAAGTAGAAACAGGAGAGGAATTTACAAAACAGCAGTGTAGAAATATACTTAAAGATATTTATTATAAATATCAAAAAGATAAAAAAATTCCTTTATATCAACGAAAAACGGCGGATTTAACTTACGAACTTTACACAAATAAATATAACGGAAATAGCTACGCTTCTTTATTATATAAAGAGATTTGTAAATGGGAAATTGATACGATTTCCTATCAAGATCTTGTTGAAGATTAAAAAAGGCCCAGTAGAAGACGCTCTACTGGGTTTTATTTATATCTCTTTTAAAAATTCTCGTGCGCGCGCGTATAAATCTACAAGACTTCCATTATTTTCAATTATATAGTCATATTTACAATTTTCCACATTTCTATCTGCGTGATTTGTGATTTCGGTTTGATTTTCATCGCGTCGAATAAGTAGAGCCTTCGCATCTAACTCGCGCTTAAATCGCTCTATTTCTTGTGGTTCACGACTATCTATAAAAACTATTATATCTTTTTCTTTTAAATATGATGGTATGTATTCAATTTGAGTAAGTATATGCTGATAAGGAACATCATCCCATTCAGTTAAAAGATCCTTTAAATCAGATAAAAATTTTCGATTTTTACCTGTCTTTGTACCATCCCATCCACATTTATAAGCGATATCTTTTATAAAATCAATCGTGGAAAAAATATAGCAATATTTTGAATCAGGGTATTCCTCTAAAAATACATCTTGCACCATATTTTCAAAGGTCGTTTTCCCTGCGCCCGGCGCGCCGTTAACTATAAATAACTTCATTTCCATCTTCTCCTAATATATATTCATTAAGCCAATCGCAAAAACGCATTTTAAAAAATATAAGGGTATTATTCGTTAGTAAAGAAGGTTTTACAACATTATAAATTGTCCTCCAAAACTCTTCAGTATCTATTAAATCCAATATTACTTTATTCTCTCCCAACTGACTGCATACTGGTTTCACGCTTTCTATGGGAATCTTATAATATATAGCCTCCATCATCTGAGAATAAATATTATTTAAAGTCGCGGCGATAAGTGAGGGAGTTAGATCGCCCTTTAATTTAAGTATGTCCAACAATCCTTGAACTTGAGAATAAACATATTGGCTCCAACTTTTTTCTAAAAAAGATACTCTATCTTCTTTTCTAGTTAAGGAATTTTTATTTTCTCTCCATAAATAAGTATACTCTCGTAGTTTAAACTTATTTTTTGTACAATTTATAGCTACAAGGTTAAAATAAGAATCCTCGTTTAGTCGAAGATTTTTTAAAAATCTTATATTATTATCTTTTAAATATTTCGCTCGATAAATTTTCCCATGCGTCCATGTAACAGGAGTATCTTCAACAGGAAAATTTATAGTAGTGTGTTCATCCTCAGCCATAAAGCTAGAAGATATAACATCAGCATTGTGTAATTTAGCTTCATGGTAAAGGGCATCAATCGCGCGAGGATATAACATATCATCCGCATCTAAAAACATAAAGTAGTCGCACATATCATCAGAGTCTATCCCATACTGCCGTGCGCCACCTGGGCCAAGATTTTCTGGAGTAATTAAATGACGAATCTTTAAACCTCGTCGTCTATATTCTTCTATTAATTTCTTATAATCTTCTCCATCACAATCCTGAACTATTGTAACAATAAACATTTTTTTTGTTTGCGCGACAAGAGAATCTAATGCTCGCGGCAAGGTCTCCCGCGCCTTGTACACAGGAATTATAAGATTAACCATTTAAAACTCCTTTAGCTTTTACGGCCAATTTATCTACATATTCATTCCATTTATCTCCGGAATGTCCTTTTACTTTTTCAAATTTTAAAAGAGAATTTCTAAAAAATGGGATTAATTCGCGCCAGAGCTCTTTATTTGCAACAGGGGTTTTATTAGAAGTCTTCCAGCCATTTCTCTCCCATCTTTCATACCATTTTTCCTTCCAACATCTAATACAATATGCGCTATCGCTATAAATTATATGTTCTCCCCAAATGTTATAAATTGCCTTACATGCATTTATAAGCGCAATTAGTTCGCATTTATTATTAGTAGCCTCGGGCACATAACCGCTCTCTTCTTTAATAATTTTATCTCCTTCAAGAACTATATACGCCCAGCCACCTCGCGCGCCATCATATCCATTATTGGAGGTGGCTCCATCTGTATAGATTACCATCTTATTCTCCTTTATAATACTTTTCATAAATTTCTGAAAAAATGGAAGGAAGGTTATTTAAATTTTCTATATTATTTATAAGTAAATCTACATTTATTCCATCGCCCACTTTTGGTACGCGCTTACAAAACTTTTTATACTTATGCTTCAAATTATAAAACCAATAAGAGAAAAAATCACTTTCAATTTCTATATCAAAATTAAATATATTTCGCATAAGAGCCGAGATAGATAATATAGCTAAGTGGCTTTTATTTTTAAAAGAAAAATTTGAAAGTTTTATAATTTTTCCATCTTTTGATAACACAAATAGATCCTGAATGGTAACATGAACTATCGCATCCATCAAATCTTCTTTGTACACAACATCAACCCCTTTTAAATATCTTTTTTCTTTTTAATTATATACCTTTTTTATTCTAAATTCAAGTTTTCAGAACTATAGAGAGATAAATTATTTATTTTACTTATTTATAGGAGTATAAGGAGGTAGACTATGAAAAAGAAGAAAAAAATTGAATGGTCGAAGTTATTTTGTTCCTTAATTGCCGCCATTTTCGCGGTTTATGGTATTTGGTGTGGAATAGAGTATTATACTCTCTGTAGACTTGCTATTGAAACAAGTTCGGAGATGCCTGAGCCAACACTGGCGGTTGTTAATGTAAGTACCGTTATAGCCTCGCTTTTAAGTTATTTATTATATCAGATGGGATTAAAGAATAGTCGTAATAAATATGGCATTAATAGTGATGGTGTTCCTTTTGAATATGAGAATACCAATAATTTAGAGGATGCAGAGGGTTAAGAATGGATTGGATAAAAATTTTAAATGAAATCTTCACTATATTTATCGTGCCTCTTTTAAGCTTACTTACGGTTTATCTGATTAAGGTTATTCGAGCGAAAGTGGAAAACATTAAGACACGATCAGATAATGAGTTAGCAAATAAGTATATAAGTTTGTTAACAGATACGATTTGTAATTGTGTTATTGCAACAAATCAAACATATGTAGATGCACTTAAAGGAGAAAATATTTTTGATGGGGAAGCTCAAAAAGAAGCTTTTAAGCGTACTTATGAAGCTATTTTAGCTATCTTATCAGATGATGCGCGCGAGTATCTAGAAAGCATTTATGGCGACTTGACTAAATATATTGAGGAATGCATAGAAGCCGAAGTAAATAAAAATAAGATTTGAATTGAGGTGAAATAAATGAAGGTTAAAATTGGTTCCGCGAAACGCGATGAAAATGGAAAGGGCCGCGGCGGTCAAGCAGGCGATCAAGATGGATTCGAGGTCTGCATAGAAGATTGGTATCCTAATAAGAAGGGATGGAATATCATTCGCGCGAAAAGCGAAGATATTAGAGAGAAATTAGCTTATGCAATGCGCCGGGCCTGCGAAAATGATAATATCGGGTATGATAAAGACCAGAGATACACTGCATATAATTGGTGTAAGAAAAAGAATGGTGGAAACTATGATCCCGGTTCTATTACAGAGCCAGTCGAAGTAGACTGTTCCGCGCTTGTAAGGCTCTGTTGCGCCTATGCGGGAATTTTTGTAGGTGATTTTTATACTGGAAATGAGGCTAGCATATTACGTGCAACGGGTGAGTTCGATATTATAACTGATAAAGCAATTACTGATACATCTAAATATCTTATGAAAGGTGATATTTTAGTTACTTGTACAACTGGCCATACAGCAATTGTACTGAATGATGGAGAGATTACAGCTGAGGAACGAAAGGTAATTGGTACGGCATATGCCAAACAAAAGATGAGGATTCGTTCAGAAGCCAATTTAAATAGCCAAGTCGTAGGAGAAATTAAGAAGGGTGAGCAAGTTAAGGTTTTAGAAATTTATCCTGACGGTTGGTATAAAATTATAACTATAGATGGGTACGCTTATACCTCTAATGTAAAAAATAAATATTTCCATTTTGTCGCGCTGAAGCCTAAGAGTTATGTAGCGACGGGAAATTTAAATATAAGGAATGGCGTTTCTACTAAATATGATATTTGTGGAAAGATTAAGAAAGGTACTATTGTAGAGGTTGGCGCGATTGTAAATGGTTGGGCTGTACTTGCCGATGGAAATGGATATAGTAGTATGAAATATTTAAAGGAGGTCATTGGACTTTGAGCGTAGATAAAGTTATTGAATATGTAATGAAGAGCCCTGAGAATACAAATCCTGCGGTTTTAAAAAGTTTGCTTGATGGGATGGATACGAAGCCGTCCGGTGGTCTTGAATCTAATGTGATCAATATCACAGTTGGCAATTTTGACACCGAGGGTGAATTGATACCTATAAGCAGTGGAGATACTGCATTTGTAGCAATGAAAGATGGTGTACCGATTAGTGTTGATAATCCTGCGTTAAGACCAGATCGTGAATATACATATTATGGATTTCAAAGTAAGGCACAAACTCCTAGCGGAATAGAATATATGTTCTCACTTTATATAGAGTGGCCTAATGATAATCTATTTAATGTGTTTATCAACGAAACCCAGATTCCGTTTGATAATAAAAAGTATGAGTTTAGAATTGTAGATGCCGTTCCAATTCTGAACCGCACGTTCAATGTAGCGATTACACCGAAAGGTTAATCGCTTAACCGAATAAACATACAATGTTGTTATCACTGATAAGGAGAATTAAAAGGAGACTGTATAATGCCGTATCTCACTCCCTATATAACAAATTCTCCTAAAATTTGACTTTTAAAAAAATTTCTTATATACTCGGGCGCACGCACGCGCCCGTTTTTTATTAGGAAAAGATTTCCAAAATTTGAATTTTCTACTCAGTTTTGCTATACTATATATAGAAATGAAGGGGATGAGATAAATGCGAGTAATTACTAATGCGGATATAAAAGAAATAAATCGTTTATACTGTGAACTTAAGACATACGCCGCGGTAGCCAGAGCTACTGGATTCAGTCCTTCTACCGTAAAGAAGTATGTAATTCCCGATTATAAGGTTGTTGAAGAAAAGAATATAATCCGTTTTGATGAGCCCCTCCCTGAATTCGATAGCTCTATTTTTAGGATGGATGATTGGGGTGGGCTATGCGAGCTTTCGAGTAAAGAAATGGAAGAAATAGAAACTCTTTGGGACGAATTGGAGGTTTAAAGTGGAGAAGTATTTTTATTTTGATGAGAGCCCTCTCTATAAGAGTAAGTATTTAATTCGCTTTAATCCTCCAAAAGAACTTTTTCCTAAGGGAACAAAGGGTTCTTATACCGTTCTCCCCGCAAGAATTTTAAATCTTTCTTATACAAGTTATTTGCGGTATGCGCGGGATCGTCTTGGCGCGGAGTTAATTGGGAAAAATCATAAATATGTAGTGGCCTATTATGAAAAAAATCAGAATACAGAGGCTTTTATTAGACTTTTAAATAAGCGAATGGAATTCATAATGAATGAACGAGATTTTCCATTTGAATACATTGAGGATAGTGAAGGAGGAGTTAATAGAATTCCTTTTAAGGTAAATGAGAATAACAGTTGAGAATTTAGAAAAATTTGCGGCAAATAAGCCTGATATTGAACTTTTTAAAAAGGAATATCCGGAAGGCGCGGAAATTCTTGAAGTATTTAATAATCCCAAGTTTGATAAAGAGTTCTTCTATTTTATAAAAATTTATTTTAAACTTTCTGAAGAAGAGGAAGAGATATATAACAAAATTTGTGAAATAGAGAAAAGTGTGTCTGTACTATATAGTAGTAGAGTAAAAAATAGTAGTTTTGTTTCTTATTCAGAGGATATAAATAAAAGCAATTATGTGTTTAGATCGAAAAATGTAGAGGATTCTAATAGTATAAATAATAGTTCTTTTATTACTAAATCTAAATACATTCATGGCTCATCTAATGTAAGAGCGAGCGAAAAAATTATAGACTCGGAGCGCATAAGTACCTCATTTAATGTTGTAAACAGCAAAGATGTGACTTGGGGGAATTGTATTATAAGTTCTTCAGATATAGATGATGGAGGATTTTTATATAAGTGTAAAGAATTGACCAGTTGTTATTTTTGTGGTTTTGTGATTAACTCAGAGAATTGTTTGTTTTGCCATGGAGTTGATGGTGCGCGCTATCGAATTTTTAACCAAGAGGTTGAACCCCAAGAATTTGATAGAATTAGAGAAGACCTTTTATATCGTCTAAATTTAGAGATATCTACTTTCATCCAAATAGACGACGATTCACCTCGTATGCTTTTTGGGAAAAAGGTTGTCTACCATAATAGATTCGATAGTATTTTTGATGGATTATCTAATGAGTTTTATGGCTGGATAAGTACGATACCTTATTATAATGAAGATTTGTTTATAAATTTATTTTTTAGTGCGGAGAAGTAAATTTGAATTTTCATTAAATTTTTTATATAATATTTATACTGAAAAGAAAGGGGAATGAATATGAGATTTTTAAAAGTGGTGAGTAGTTACCTTGCTGCTGCAGCACTTGGTGTGGGATTGTTTTTCTGCGCGAGACCCTATGCGATGGTGCACAGGGCTGATCCGTCACTGTATGGTGGAGAAATCTTACTTATATTCGTTCCTCTTATTATTTTGCTGCTTCATAGGACGGCGAAGTATTAAGATTTATATGCGCCCTTAGCTCAGGTGGTAGAGCAGCGGACTTTTAATCCGCGTGCCCCGGGTTCGAGCCCCGGAGGGCGCACCAATCTTACCGCCTCGACCAACAAAGACCAAGGCTGTTATGGAAGTGTAGCCAAATAGGTTAAAGGCGGGGGATTCTAAATCCCTGTGGTTTGACGTCACCACTTTGCAGGTTCGAACCCTGCCACTTCCGCCATTTGTGGGAGCAATCTTAGAACACAGTTTGCAAGTAACTTGTGTTCGAGTAAACCGCCCAAGTGCCTATATAGACACAAACTCCCACGCAAAGGTGAGTCCGCCACCTCCGGGAACTCGATCAACTTCCGGTAGACTATTAAGTGCAACTAGACCTGCTAATTAGGCAGGAAAGTCGGTAGGAATTTGCTGAGGCCGATCATGCGGGGTGCTAAAACCAGACCCGCACGCGAATGAAGTTACAGGTGGGAAATGGCTCGGAGCCTGGTCATTGTAACGAAACGAGCCATTAGCTGGGGACAGGTAGCTGCTGTCTAAATGCGGCATGAAAGGAAGATATCAGCGGCCGCTAGAAATTAACTAACTTCATTCGCATACAACCGTCGCTTCCCGCATCGCAATTGACGAGCGAGAGTAAGAGCGAAAAGATCTAGAAGATGCATCCCAGTGTACTGGTGTGGGGTGATGACCGGATCAGCAGCGGGTTACACTTATTGGCGGTTACCGCTGTTTTTCATGGAGACGTGTCCGAGAGGTCTATGGCGTCTGTCTTGAAAACAGATGATGTGATGAGCATTCGTGGATTCAAATCCCACCGTCTACACATTTAATCTTTATAGTAGAACTTTAACAAAGATGATTATAAATTTGATTTTTCCTAAAATTTTTGGTATACTTTATATAGAAAGTGAGGGATAAAAATGAATTGGGGAGAAGCTGCAAAGTATGTAGAGGAAAACTACGGCGCCTTTGTTGATTGGGAAGAGGAATTCTTTGAATGTCCCGAATGCTGGGAGCCCATATATAAATGCGATTTTAAGCACGAACTTCTTAATGAATGTCCCATTTGTGGATTTAATTTCTTTGAGGGAGAAGAAGATGATGAGAACTGGTAAGGTATACCTCGCGGGCTCTTGTGATTCAAATGATAGGACACGAATGAAGAATATCGCGGCCTTTCTTCGTAAAAAGGGATTGATAGTATATTGTCCCTTTGATTTTAAGGTCCCTAATGCTTGGGATATGACCCAAGAACTATGGGCACTTAAAGTATTTAAGACCGATATAGATCAAATAAAAAATTGTGATATGATGGTAGTTATATCAACTGGACGAGAGAGTACAGCCGGCACTAATTGGGAGCAGGGATATGCTTTTGGAATTGGGAAACCTGTTTATGTGTTTCAGGTTACGGATAAGCCTACCTCAGTAATGACTTTTGGAGGGTGTACGAATTTTTGGAATAGTTCAGAAGAGTGTATTTACGACCAACTAGAAGCTTGGGTGCATATGCAAATATCTCCCGGTGAGTGTATAACTTGTCTAACATAAATTATTGCGGTGTAGCCAAGAGGCCTAAGGCGCAGTTAAAAATACTCGCGGTTCGAATTTTGAGGTTCAATTTTATAGAATCATATTATTATTTTTCTGCTTAATAATAGAAGATATAGGGGATTGGTGTAGTGGTAGCACATGACACTTTGACTGTCACGGTGGTGGATCGATACCACCATCCCCCGCCAGAACTGCACGGATGGCCATTCTCCCAACACGACGGTGTCGCATCTATCAGATACGAGGTGCAGTATAATATAATATGGGCCTCGCGGCTGTGGTAGGAGATTCATCAGTCCGCATCTTAATTGCAGGAATAGTGTAATGGTAACACTTCGCCCCTCCAAGGCGACATTGCGGGTTCAAGTCCCGTTTCCTGCTCCATTTTATCGGGCGTATCGTAACGGTAACGAGGCTGCGAAAATCCTCTTGGCGAGTGAGTTATAGGAGGAGAAGTATGAGCTGCGGTGGTAGGTTCGAGTCCTGCCCGCCCGACAAGGCTCCAAGTGTGAGAAAGTTCAATAGTATCACGAAAGTGAGCAGCACCGCTGGAGGGTAATCAGGCGACCAGCCATAAGTAAGGCAACGCAAGCATCTCGTAGTTCAAACAGCAGAGAATCTCAAAGAGTGCTGTTCCTTTTAAGTAGTTCGCTACAATTCATTCCTACTTAAATTGTATATTGATATGGAGAGGGTTCCGGTCTCGAGAAAAACCCACCTGCGGGGATAATGGTTCCACCGGTTAACCATTAGCTTATCTACCAAAGGGATAATTACCTTTCCCTTGCCTGAGGAATGTATCCTACAAGCAACCTCATTAAAAAAAGAAGTAGGGCGCGTGCCTCTATAGCTCAGCTGGTTGGTAGCGACGGTCTGTTAAACCGTAGGCCCTTGGTTCAAGTCCAAGTGGAGGCGCCAATTAGTACATCCTAGGAGTACCCCGTTGGGTTTAGCCCTCTGGCAGATACGGAGAAGACGACAGGGCTCTGCGGTACAAGCCGTATCCACACTTGTTGGGAGAAGTCTGCTATAATGCCAATGTAGCTCAGCAGGCAGAGCAGTTGCCTTGTAAGTATCAGGTCAACGGTTCGATTCCGTTCATTGGCTCCAATGCCCTCCGAAGTTCGCGCGACTGACGGTGAAAGCTCAATATTTGCGGATATATGAGAAAGGTATTTAAAAATTTGAAAAAGTTTTAAATTTCTTATATAATATATACATAAGAAAAGGAAAAAGAAAATTCGCAATATCAACTTCTACTTACCGCGGAAGAAGTAGAAGAGAGGTCTACTGGATGCCCCCCAGTTAGGGAAGCGAACTCTAATACAACAGTACCTGTTACGCGTGAAATTTCGGCTATAGCTCGCCGAGAGGCAGCAAGGAAGCCGTGGAACAGACTAAAGCGAATTTAAGGATTCAAAAACCTTTCTACCGTGTATGTGTAGATAAAGGCCGCTCAAGAGTGGCGCTCTTCGGGCCAAGCAGATTTCAGCTTATTGTGAGGTTGCTGCTATTGCCAAGGTTCTAGGAAAAAGTATTTATTTCGCCAATAAAATGCTTTGAATCTGATGATAAGGTAGGACTAGAGTAAGCGAGTGGGACGCCTTGGGCAACAAAAAAGAATACGCAGGAGAGCCACGTTCCCTGTAATTCTAATTAATTTAAGAGTGCGAGGCAAAATTATTACTCCATAGCTCAGATGGCGAGAGCTTGAGGTCGTCGGTTCGAGTCCGGCTGGAGTAAAACTGCGCGGTAGTCCCCGCGCCGTATCCAAAAGGAGAGAAACCCTTTTGAAGAAGTAAACGACTCCTCCCAGCATAGGGGATGTTGGCACGCCAGTAAGTGGATGGTTACTGGAGGTTTACATTATCCCTTAAAATTAATGTCGGATCAGACCGTCCGTTAATAGCTTAGTCCGGAAAGGTTGCGTCACTGGTACCAAATTAAGTCAGTATTTGCCGAATTGAAGCGAAGAGTACCTTTTAAAACGACAAAAGAGAAGAGTAACTTGTAGGCAGATACTGACTTTTAAATGCGGTTGTGGTGGAGCAGGCATACACAACGGACTTAAAATCCGTCGGGAGAAATCCTTGAGGGTTCAAATCCCTCCAACCGCACCAATTCGCTCCGATAGCTCAGTAGGATAGAGCAACGACCTTCTAAGTCGTGGGTTAAGGGTTCGAGCCCCTTTCGGAGTGCCAACAATAAGAAAGGGCAGATTTAAGATGATTGGAAAGCCTAAATATAAGGAAAATGATGTTGTTTCCTTTAAGATTGGTAATGAAGTTGAGACTGGATATGTTTATATTGTAGATGCCTATGGAACATTTGAACAAAACGAGGAACCTTCTTATGATATAATGGTTGAAGAGGGTGCGATGCCTGGGCTGTATAAGCATATTCGTGAGAGATTCCTTTATGATGAATAAGGTCGTTGAATTTATAAATCGGCGCTTTAAAGATACCAATGCGCGCTGGACATCTGGAAATTGTTATTGGTTCGCGCAAATCCTTTTAATGCGTTTCCCATATTTAAAATTATACTACCTTCCTATTGATGGGCATTTTATTGTGGGTGATAGTGAAAGATTTTACGATTATTCTGGAGAAGTAAATTTGGACGAGGCTCCTATTGAATGGGATTATATTTTAGCTGAAGAGCCCAATTGGGCTGAGCGCATTTTAAAAGCCTGTAGAGATTAAATATAGCGGGTTAGTGTAACTGGTAACACAAAGGACTCATTATCCTTAGATGCCGTTCGAGTCGGTGCCCGCCTCCAATGGCGATAGGACGCCATATTTCTTAAAAAAGCAATAGGAGGCTTTTAAATGAAGTATTATTCAGACAAATTAAGGAAGTTTTTCTCTACTGAGCAGGAATGCTTAGAAGAAGAAGAGAAATGTCTCGCGCGCGAAAAGGAAGAAGAGGAGCGAAAGAATAAGTTGGCTACTGAGCGTAAAACTCGTGCTAAAGAGGTAGAAGAAGCTTTTAAGAATGTGCGAAAAGCACAGGATACATATCATAAGCTTATTAATGATTTTGTAAAAGATTACGGTTCCTTTCATATGTCGATTTCAGATTCGATAGATACGCCCTTCTTCGATACTTTATTTGACGAGTTTTTCAAGCTTTAATACCTCTCTTTCTAGTGGTGAGTTACATGACGTAACTCACCATTTTTATTTATTTTATAATTTATTATTTTACTTTATGTTAGAAAATATAGGAGGTGAATTCATGGATAAAGATTTCATAGACCTATTAGTTGGAAAAGATATTAACCCTTCTCTCTTACTTCCGGACCCTTCTTTACTTCAGTATTACCATGATGTAGAGAATCGAACTATTTGGATTGATGAAGAGATTGATGGGATGACTCTTGATGTTGTTTCAAAGATTATTCGATGGAACCAAGATGATAAAAACCTCTCAATCGAGGAAAGAAAGCCCATTCGAATCTTATTTAATAGCCCCGGTGGCAGTTTAGACGTTGAAGAAATTTTAGTTTCTATTATTAGACTCTCTAAAACCCCAGTCTATGGGATCGCGCTCGGTATGGTTGCCTCCGCGGCGAGTCTTATATATTTAAGTTGTCATAAAAGATTTGCGCTTCCCAATGCTTATTTTATCTTTCATCGTGGCTCTTGTCAAAATTTGGGAGGCAATTATAACGAAATCGCAGCGGCGATGGAAGATTACAAGGCGCAGATTGGGAAGATGGAAAAATTTTATATAGAAAATACAAACTATACAGAAGAAGAAGTAAAGAATAATATTATAACTGATTGGTATATTCGTGGTGAAGAACTTATAAATAAAGGTATAGTTCATGAATGGGTAGATTCCATTAATATTTTTCTTTGAGGAGGTATAAATGGACTACACGGGTTATATCGTTTTAAGGGATGAAAAGGATATAAGTGATTTATATAAAGGCGATTATGATATAAAGAGTTTAAAAGAAAATCAATATATAATAATTGAAAACGAAGTTGGTCGCGCAATGGATTATTATAGGATCCATATGGGCGAATTAGTAAAAGTTGGATACCCTATAATTGAAAGCAAATATAGCGGAAAAATCAAGCCTCTTGATTCTCAGCAGCATTGCGCAATGGATTTATTAAAAAATCAATCTATACCTGTTAAAGTGATTCGAGGGGTATATGGCAGCGGAAAAGACTATATTATGTTTAATCAAGCCCTATCTTTAGTTGAAGAAGGACTTTTTGAAAAAATAGTTTTCGTTCGCCCTAATGTAACACTTGCTAATGTGCCTCAAATAGGATATTTACCCAGCGGCATAGAAGAAAAATTAGGTTGGACAATGGCACCATTATATGATAAAATTGGCGGTGAAGATGGGATCCAGCATCTTATGCAAGAAAATAAATTTGAAATGGTGCCTTTGCTTTTTATACGAGGACGCTCTTTTGAAAATTCAATAGTTTATGTTACCGAGGCTCAAAATATTGATAGTTCTATTGCAAAAGTTTTATTAAGTCGAATTGGCGAAGGAAGCGAGCTGTGGCTGAATGGCGATGACCATAAGCAGACCGACAGCATAGTCTTTGATAAAGATAATGGATTTAAATTAATGGTGGATAGATTACAAGGGCATCCTTTATTTGGATACGTATATTTACCAACCACTCATAGGAGTCAAGTTGCTAATTTAAGCAATTTATTAGATTAATGAGCGGACATTTGGAGATATTTAGATAAATTAGATTAAAAGTCTGGCGCGACGTAAGCTGGACGAGTGAGTAAATAAAATGAAGGGTAATATTTTACATACAAGTTCGGCTTGGGCATTAAAAGAAATAAATCTAACTTTTGAGAAAAGAAACGATAGTGAAATAGAAGATTCTATTCGTAGATTAAAAAACTCAGAAGATAAGCTTTATAAAGAGTTTAATACGAATGATTATAATGAGTTTATAAAAAAACTAAGAGCGCTTTTTTCAGAAAATGACCTAAAGGTACTATCAAGATTCGAGCCCAAAAACCTTGAAACAGAGTTGGAAAAATTTAGGTCTGGCCGCGCCGAACTCTATAACCAAGAAGTAGAAATAGTATTGCATTTAGATAAACTTGATGATTTTAGTATTAGAGGGGCTGATTTGCGCGAAGCGCTACGAAATAAAGAGGGAAACCTTTTTGAGGTAGAAGACATCGAAACCAATATGCCTAAAATTAATCTTATTTATAATTACAATACTATTAAATCAGTATTAAATACCTTTTTTAAAGGACACAACTTTTCAACTTCAAGAGAAATAATGCGAAATGCAGATGCTCTTATTGACAGATTGGCCGCGCCCGGTATTGATGCTTTTGAGGCAACTATAGTAAAAAAAGAAAGCCCTGATTATAGAGAAAAATTTATATTTAGTACAATTCCAAATTTTCCTTGGGGTTTAAGCAAGAAAACTTATGTAGATGCGAAAGCATCTAACCCAAATGAGAACACTAATGAAGTTTTATTAGAAGTTAAAAGGGCTGTAGAAAAAATAAAAAAATTTATTACGCAGACCCTTGCAGTAGGGGCTTCTGCCAACTTACAAACAGCTATAAATACTACTTGGGAGAAAAATTTCTCTAAGGAAGAAAATAACCCAGCCTTATTTTTTTCTGGCGGCGGAAGTGGTAATTTTATAAGCGGTGTTCAAGGTGCATTGGGAGAATTTCAAGCAGCTCTAATTTTTACTTATTTATATCAGGAACTCGGTTCCTCAAAATACGCAAATATTATTGGTAATATTTATAAAAAAGGCACTTCAGAACAATTAAAAACCGATATTCAGATAGCGGATGCGATAGGGCTACAGGTAAAAAATATTAGTATCATCAAAGATGAAGCGGGAAGAGATAAATTTATAAGAGATATTGAAGCAGGTTCTCACCCAGATAAATTAAAAAATCAAATGGTTCAAGGTCAGCAATTTTTAGAGTATATAGCTAACTATTATTTTAACACTAGTTTTCAAAAAGAGACACAAAGTACTTTTAACCAAATAATAGAAGTGCTTAAAGGATATCTTGGAGAAATTATGAATATGGCAATTAATATAGGGATAGAAGATAATATTGGCTTTTATTTAATCGCTGGCAGGTATTTAGTCCCAGCGTCAAAAATTTTAGAAGCCTCACAAGAATTACTACTAAGAGAAAACTTAGATATATATTCTAAATATGAAGGAAAAAGTGATGAAGAATACCTAGAAAAAATTACGCGTACAAAAAGTTTTACTGTAGGTAAAACGAAGAAAAAGCGGGAATCTAATTCTCCATTATTTGCAGATTATTGGTATAGATCAAAGACTAGTGAAGATGGATGGGAGCCTTTTCAAAAAAATAAAAGTTTGTTTAAGGATTTAGTTTCAAGTCGTATTACAATTAAAACTCATTTCAATATATTAAAAGAGTTAGAACAATACGCCCTATTTTAAAAATTTGATTTTTTCTTCAAAATTAGTTATAATGTATATAGAAAATAAAGAAAGGGGAAAACGCATGAAGCCTACTGTAAGTGATGAGAAGGAGGCGCTTCGTATTATGCGGGTTCTCCTTTCTTTTGATTTTGAAGAGGCTATAACTTATAAGAAATATGACGATGGTTATACAGACCTTAAGTTCGAGGAGTGGCGTACGGCGCATTGCTCGATTCTTGATTCCCTTAATATAAGGGTTGAGCGGGGAGCTTCTAAAGTTTGTATTTTAACTCCTAATGAAGATTGGGTTATAAAAGTTAATATCGACCGCAGTGCTAAAAGATTTAATTCAGGTATTAATTACTGTAAAACTGAATGTGATAATTACCAGTACGCAATTGAAAGTGGGCTTGATAAATATTTCGCCGCTATGTATTTTTGTGGTTTTGTTGATGGGATAGCAGTTTATCTTCAAGAGCGTGCGAGATTAGATGAGTGTAGTTTTGAGAGTAGTATGTATAGGTATATATCTAGCTGCTATCCCAAAGATGAGTATCCAGACGAAGATGAACGCGAAAAATATATCGAATCAGCTATATTTGGCTGCGAAGTTGCAGATTATGTAACTGCCTTTCTTGGAGAAGATATGGATTGTTTAATTGATTTCTTAGAGTCTTATGGGATAAATGATCTCCATTATGGAAATTGGGGCTTTATGCATGATGGTCGAATTGTAATGATTGATTATAGCGGGTTTTTTGATTAAGAAAGGAGTAAAAATGAAAATCGTAAGGGTAAAGTTTGAAAACTATTATCGAGTATATTCTTATAAAACGAATCTTTCCTTGCGGCCTGGCGCTAAGTACAAAATTACAGCTAATAATATAAAGTATGACACCCCAGTTAGAGTCATTGATTATACTGCGCAAGTTCCTTTTGGGATTGAACTCAAAGAAATCTGCAGTGCAGAGGAAATAGAAGAGGACAAATAATTATATGATTAATAAGACTCTTAAAGAAATTATTATGGATTGGTATAATGAAGCTGGTTTAAATCCCCGAGAGACAATAGCTTTTCATTGTTGTGAAGGAAAACTTTATATAATAACTCAATATCCGGGAATTATGATTGGATATCGTGGAAAATTAGTCTTTAAATATGAAGAAATTCTTAAAGAAAATGGATATGGTTACAAAATAAGCTTTGTTGATATTTTCAGTGGAAAGGTAAAGGAGTTTTGATAAAAGATGGGTAAAAAGATATGGCATCACGGGCTTAAATTTCAGCTCTGTAGATGGCTTTTTAAGCATAAAAGGTATAAACTTTGTAATTTTATAGATAGTAATATTTATTGGGACTTATGCTGGAAACGAATAGACGTTTTAACTAAGTTAATGGCTACAATAATTGAGGATAGGGGCATCATTTGATGCCTTTTAATTTGATTTTTTCTTAAACTTTTGATATAATATTTATAGAAAGTGAGGGGATACTATGCAGATTTTTGATAATTTCGAATCCAATATCATGTCTTGGCTGGAGAAGTATGGACTTAATGAAGTTAAGAGTGTTCAGTTTGGTAAGGACTTTACTTATAATATTACTGACCACATCATTAACATTGGTACTTCCAACGAGGACGAAAGTGATGAATGGTTTGAGGAATATCTGACCAACAAGGGTTGTAGGTGTGCGGGTATCCCTGCTGATATACTGAGTTTTCTCCATGAGGTGGGTCATAGTTGTACGATTCACAAGCTGATGAATCAGTTTGGTGGCTGTCGCTTTATTGATAATTGCGCTGACGATAAGACAAAGATTTATCATAACGCAGAGACGCTAAAGGAAGGCTATATGGCTTATTGGAATGTAGCAGATGAGCTCGCGGCCAATGAGTGGGAAATTAGGTTTATAAATGAGAATCAGAGTGCGGTTGTGGAACTGTATGATATTTGGAATGAGAGTATTGATATGATGGCAAACGCATTTATGGAAATGATGATGTCGGCGGCCTAAAGGAGATTTAAATGACTGTTAAAAAATTTAAGCAATGGATTAATGAGATTCCAGAAGAATATGACGATATGGATTTAGAAATAACCACTTATTCTGATGATGGACCAGAAGGTTTTTATAGATATGATCTTGGTTGCGGTCTTGGTTTTGGAGTGTATGATATTGAGATATATAGAGAGGAGAATTGGGAATAAATGCTTAACTCAAAAAACGAGCGAGAGCTTTGTTACCTTGTATATGTAGATGATGTCAGTGCGATGGATGCTGATAGGCTTGAGTGTGCGCATGTCGGCGGTTGGAATTGTGTTGTTGGTAAGGGAGAGTTTAAGCGAGGCGACATAGCTGTCTATTTTGAGATAGATTCGAAGGTGCCCGAGGTTGAGCCGTTTGCCTCAATGGAATTTCTTGCGTCGAAGCACTTTAAGATAAAGTCGCAGAAGATTCGTGGTGTTGTAAGCCAGGGACTCCTTATGCCAGTAAGCGCATTTGGTTATAAGGTAGATCCATCTAAAACCTGTGTTTTTAATGCGAATGGCACTCGTGATTTCATAGATGATTCGCGTTTTCTCACAAAGGAGCTGGGCGTAACTTACGCCGTACTTGAGGATAATGTGCGTAAGGCATCTATTGGCGATAAGTATAAGAAGATGGCGCAGAGACATCCGAAGCTGGCGCGTAAGAAGTGGTGGCGTTGGATGATGAAGAGAAACTGGGGCAAGAAGCTTCTGTTTGCATTTTTTGGAAAGAAACGCGACAAAAAGAACGGGTGGCCTGCCTGGGTCGTAAAAACAGACGAGGAGCGTGTGCAGAACATGCCGTTCTTATTTCCGAACAATCTTGATGAGTGGGTTGTAACTGAAAAGATAGATGGTTCTTCTTTCACAGCTACAATGCGCAAGTCTGGTCTGAAGCGAGAGTTTCATGTATGTTCGCGCAATGTGGTGTTTGATAACCCTGATAAGCCCTGTTTTTATGATACAAATATCTATGTCGAGATGGCAGAGAAGTATCATATAAAGGAAAAGCTCACGCAGATGCTTGAAATGGAGAGCGGGCGCGATGTAGTGTTTATAACGCTTCAGGGTGAGGTCTACGGCGCTGGTGTGCAGAAGCGTGATTATGGCCTTACTGGTCATGACCTGCGCATATTTAATGTAATATTTGGATATAAGGATGGTACAACTCAGCGTTTGAATCCTATAGACGGGAAGCAGTATATGCAGGAGTTTGGGATACCTTTCGTACCGATAGTCGCGCGCAGTTATTTCTTGCCGACTAGTTGTGAGGATTTGGTTACATTTGCGGATGGAAAGTCACTTATAGATGGTGGTATGCGCGAGGGTTTGGTATTTAGAAGTCTTGATGGTGTTAAATCGTTCAAGGCGGTTTCAAATAAGTATTTGCTGAAGTATCATGGGTAAGGAGAAATATGTATGAGGTATAAGGTAGCCATAAAATTTATAATAATTTGTCTTTTAATTGTGTCGTGTTTATTTTGTGGATGCGCCGCTGGGTGTAATGGTTGTAATAAGACTATTTGGGACGGTATTCAGAAATATGATGAAGCAATTATAAGTCTCCCAGATGGAGCGATTGTTCGAGGAACTGTAGAAACTTGGAATGATTATGAAGGTGATCAGTTGCAGGTTAAGATTGATGGAGAATTTTATTTAGTTCATTCGACAGATGTCGTACTAATAGCACATGGCAAGTAAAAATGAATAAGTGTATTATATGTGAAGAGGATTTGCTTTCTAAAAATTTTAATATATGTCCTTCTTGTTTGAAAAAAATTGCAGATAAGACGATTGAAACATGGAGAGGTTATGCTAATAAAATTGGCGAAGAAAAATTTGAAACATTGAGAGAGCGAGCAAATTGGATTGCAAAAGAGCTTGCCGTGATAGAGAAAGGAAAGATAGATGCTCCTATTAGAAAGGAGTCGATATGAAGGATTGTATAGAATTTTTATGGGCTATTAAAGAAATTTTTGAGTCTAATGATATTGACAGATATGGTGAGGAAGGATGGGCTGGACCTGTTGATTATGACGAAGCGTTATGGATACGAGAATCGATTATGGATATTGCTAGACTTGTACGATAAAGAGAAGAAAAGGAGTTAAAATGATTAAAATGTTGCCTGCACTTTATGTAATGTGTGGTATTAGTGGCTCTGGTAAATCTTATAACGCCGAACGCATAAAAGAAACTATCGCGAATGCCGAAATTGTTTCCACTGACGCAATTCGAGAAGAACTGTTTGGGAGCGCTAGTGTACAGAAAGATGGAGACAAGGTTTTCAAGATTGCATATGATAGGATACGCAAACTTCTTGAGGAAGGAAATACCGTAATTTTTGATGCGATGAATTTGCGCCTAAGGGATAGATTTACTTTAATTTCTCAGTTTGGTACGATGGCGCATATGATTTGTGTAGTAACTGGTAATGATAGCGCGAGAGCTATTGAAAATCAGTCCAAGCGAGACCGCCATGTTCCTGACGAGGTCGTCCTCGCGCAGAGTAAGCGGTTTACTATGCCGCAGATTGAAGAAGGATGGGAATCAATATGGACGATAAATGCGTAATGTGCGGTGCCTATGTACCTGAAGGTTCAATGGTTTGCTGGGATTGCGCGAACCCTCTAACTGTAAATGAAAGTGTTTCTTATATTGATCCAATTTTGTTTACGCTTTGGGATTGGAAGGTATATAAAGATATGAATAGTATAGGATTCTATGCGATTAAGGATGAAGAAACGGTAAGGCTTGAGGGTAATAGTCTTGATGGACTTATAGAGTTGATTATATTACGGGGGAAAAAAGTATAATATAAATGATAAAAATTGAAAATGTAGGGGTTATGGGATGGGAAGCTGCAATTAGAGGACTTCGTAATCCTATGAATTCCTGGGATAAAAGTGATAGTATTGAAGCGGGTTTTAGTGGAAAAGGTTTTATATTTGGTGAAAAAGATCACGAGCTCGCTATGAAATTAGTGAAGGGTGGTCCTGTTCACGCAAAGTTCCGTCGAATGATTAATGTTACTTTTGACATGATAGCCCCTCTTTATATGCTCAAAGAGTTTGATACTTATAAAGTAGGTACAGTTTGTAATAGTTGTTCTACAATGCATAAGATACATGAGAAAGAATTTGTAGAAGATGATTTTTCCTGTGAACATTTGCGTACGCTTCAAGATGTAGATGGAAATGATATAAATTTTATGACTTCACTGCGCCAGACCATTGCTATGTTGAATGCGGCTCGGCGCAATTATCTGGAAACAAAGGAAAAGGTGTGGTGGTGGCAAATGATTCAGCTTTTACCTTCCAGTTATAACCAGCGGCGCACTTTGATGTTGAATTATGAGGTATTGGCAAATATATATGCCTCGCGCAGAAACCATAAGCTTAATGAGTGGCAGGATTTTTGTGATTGGATTGAAACGCTTCCTTATAGTGAATTGATTACAGGAGAGAGAGAATGAGCGCAGAAGAAATATATGAGGCTCTTCAAGAAGCTACAATAGCAAATCAAAAAATAAAGGATATTATTTTTAAATTAAAAGATTCAAATGAAGATTTAAGAAAGCGTAATTCTGAACTTTTGTCTTGTCAGTTTGATAATGCGGAAGAAGTATATTATAAAGGATATAAGCTATCTGATTTAATTTCTCTTGCAGAAATTTGTAGAGAGTGCGGAATATATCCCAATGATCTTACAGATAATATGGAAAATATAAGAAAAATATATCAGTGTGCTCAAGATCAGGCTTGGGAAATTTTTAAAAAGACCATGCTTAAGTCGTTTAAATGAATACAATAGATGCACTTCGAATATATCAACAGATTATTTTTTCTCCTCCCGATATACAGGCTTCGACCCCGACGGGGCAGGTTATATCTGCTTATTCAAGAGAATACATCCATAAAATTATAACTGATATGGTTTTAAAAATGGAGGAGAAAGTATCTACAGGAGAAATAGAAGAAAAAGAAAATAATTAATATATAGAGAAGGAGAAATATAAATGCGTTTTACAAAGGAAGAGTTTAAAAGGGCGATAGCGGCACTTGAGATTATGAGTCGAGATGAACGGGATATTGGCGAGGCATTGACCGCGGGCCCCGAATGGATTGGAAGTAGTTGGGTACAGGAATATTATGGCCTTATTGAGCAGATGTGCGATATTAGTTCTGACTACGATAATGATTTGTCATATTTTGTTTATGACTTGGATTTTGGAAGGAATTGGCACCCCGGAATGGTTACGGATGAAAACGGAGAGGACGTGCCTCTTTCGACAATAGATAATCTTTGGGATTTGCTTACAAGGGAAGATTAAAAGAAGGGGTGTTGCTGGTGCGACACCCTTAATTTTATATTTGATTTTCCTGAAAAATTTTGGTATAATATTTATAGAGAGTGAGAGAGGAGATTGGTATGAAAAAGATCGAGTATTATCAGGCTATTGACGACGAGATTTTTCCTTATAAGGAAGCCTGTGAAAAATATGAATATAAGATTACTCATTTCCCCGAAGTATTTACTTTTTGGGCAGAAGACGGAGTGACAGTACTTGAAGGAGATGGTACTGTTGAGGGAATAAGAATTGCTTATAAAAAGGCTGAGTATTTAGATGTAGGGAGTTTCTGCGGAGAAATTTTTGGGGATTGGGCGGAAGCAGTTGCGTTCATGGAATGGTACTTTGGATTTGATCTTAGTGGGATTATGGGGCCAGGGCGGTATAGGTATAATGACAACTATGCAGACTGGGAAAGGATAGATGAAGATATGTAAGCAGGATAAGAAAACTAAAGACCTACTGAAAATCTTGGCTGGCGCGCGAGGCATGGAAAGGGAATTGATGCCGCGCCCGACAGTTTTTAAGGATAAGAAAAAGTATGATAGGAAGAGGGATAAGAAAGTGAGGGAAGATTGATGGAGATTCTTGAAAAGATTCTGTTGCTTATAATTATTGCTTGCGGGTTCTTTGAAATTGGACTTTTGATAGGAGTAAGGATTGCAAAATGAGAAATAAAAAGCGTAGAAGCGCCCAGCGCAGAGTAAATAAAGAATTTAGAAAATGGAATCGTATTCTCTTAAATGATGAGTTGTGGAGAGGGCGTTTCCAAGTTAGTCAGTCTTCGACTTATTGGATGAATTGGGGAGAAGGGAATGGAGACGGGTTTTTATATATTTATGGAGTAGTTTATGATAAGAAGACTGGGAATTATATGAAATTTTTCACAGATGAGTATTTTTTGTCAACTGGTATCGGAGTTCCTGTAAATGAATTTATTGCTCATAAAAGTGGAGTTTGGGATAATATAGAAGAAGTTAAGAATGATAAGACCAATTGGAGTAAAGTTATATGGCATCCGTAAAACCTATTAATCTTGAGCCTACATATTGTTACTGTTGTAATGAGGACGTAGTCCCAGAGCTTAGTGCGAATAGTGTGACCGATGGGATTCAAGGAGTAATTTTTTCATATGTAGAATTGGCGGCTATTTGCCCTAAATGTGGCGAAGAAATCTATGTAGGAAAAATAAATGATATAAATATCCATTCGCGTATTTCGGCCTATTTTGGGGCAAGGACTCAAATAATTTGCGCGAGACAGAATGGAAAAACTTTAATGATGAAAGAGCTTTATAAAGGTAGAGTAGAGAGGGTAAATAATGAGCGAGAATCCTAAATGCCCGTATTGTGGGAATATGATGGACATAAAAGATGCCGACCGATTATGGCCCTACAAGGTGTATTGGTATGCATGTGATAATTGCGGAGCGACATCGCCATATGCGAACTCTGCGAACGCTGCGGAAGCTGCCTACGCCACGATGAAGCGGTATAGGGTGAAGGGAAGCATGAGCTTGTATATATATAAAAAGTTGGGAGAATGGTTTGGAGCACCGTGCAACCTTTCTTTTGGAGAACTGCGCGTCGATGACTTTTTCACCCGATATTGCGGAGATTTTTGCGATGATTGCAACAGCGAATACGAAAAGTGTTGGAAAAAGTTTTTCGAGACGCTTGAAGAGGCGGAGGCGAACGATGAGTAAGGTGTACATCGAGAAAGAAGCAGCGCTTGAGCCATCGAAGCATCTTGACCATGAAAACGGAAATAAGCACTTCGTTTGGGGTATTGAAACATATGCGGAGTATTTACAGAGACTTCCGTCCGCCGATGTTAAGCCCGTGGTTCATGCACATTGGATAAGCGTTCCTCATAAGAGAGCCCGTATTTGTTCACGATGTGGTTGCGACGAACCGTATAAATTTGCAGATGAATATGCAGATGTTTATGAATTCTGCGCCCACTGTGGCGCGGATATGAGGGAGAAAATAAAGAGTGGATAACAAAGAAGCGGTTAATGTACTGATGACGCATCGAGTCCGATTTAGGGATGACTTTGGGTGGGACCAAACTACGATCGAAGCGCTTGATGTTGCGATTTCTTCACTAACTACTGAATCAAAGTCCGTAGTAAAGGGTGAGTGGGTGAATGTTAGATTTTCAGCAGATGGAAGCAGTAGTGCAGATTGTAATCGATGCGGTGCAACTGTACACACAAGTTTTTCTAATTCCGTTAACTTCTGTCCCAATTGTGGCGCAGATATGAGGGAAGGTAAATGACTTGGCGGGAAATAATAATAATTATTGTTGTTTTGGGTACAAATATTGTGTCTTGGCTGCAGGGATATAGGGCTGGGAAGAAGGTAAATGATGAAACTTGAAAATTGTTGGTTATCTCCACTTGGTGACATTTATCCATGCGTTTCATTTTGTCACTGGGAGAAAGCGTGTGAAATTGTAAAACAATATAACTATCCTTTGAGAGATTTAGAATTGGAAGATGAGGCTTTACTCGCACGAGGTTGGGTACGAATTAGTTTTAGTAAGTTTATAGATAATGGTTGGAATGCTTATTGGGAACGACCGTTGTCTGATATCCAAAAGAAAATGCTCGCTGAGAGCTTTGAGAACGAAGTGGTTACAGACTACACGAGGATGCGTTGGGAAATGGAGGTAGACGATGAGCGATAACGGATATTGGGATGAAGAAACAGACCGTGCTTATTGGGATTACTGTGGTCAAATTGAGGCGGAAATCCGCGAGGAGGAGTGCAGAGATACCGATTCGGTGAGCCGCAAAGACGTTTTAAATCATTTAGGTGACTTGTTTACTTTATGTAGTGAAACTGGGAGTATAACCGAAAGGGATTTAGAAATCTTTGAAAAAATAATTAAATCTCTTTCTCCCGTCCCGCACGAGATGACCGCGAGAGAGTTTTTTAAGTCGCTACACCACATGTGCAGTACCATGATGGCGTGTGTGGATTGTCCTCTGCTTGGTGCATGTAAGTCTGTAACTCAGTGGACTACTGAAGATGTCATTGCCGCCGTTGAAAAGTGGGCGCGGGAGCATCCAGAAAGGAGCGAGGAATAGTGCCGAGATTTAATGTTCAACATCCGCAAACGAAGGAGTGGAGATGCTTCTCGTCCATTGTTGACGATTGGATAACTGATTGGATGCCCGAGGACGAGTATGAGGCATGGCGAATGAGTGGGTACGGTCGCAGGCGTGGCCCTGTGTATGAAGCGAATCGGATGACGCTTGATGAAGCAGAGGCTATAATTCGTCGGAGCGAAGAAAGGAGCGAGGAATGAGCGATAAGGACTTGGTATTTCGTGAGGAAGTGCTTGCAAAAACATATCATCATCCAATTGATGGTGGCTTAATAATAAATGCTTATGATGTTGAGCATATTCATGCCGTTAAACTACCTATGAGTGCTGTGGAGTATCTTGAGAAGAAACGCCGGATGTGCGATTTTTGTCTCCCGGGAAAAAAGTCATGCTGCGAAAATTGTCCAATGTCACCGAGCGTTACTAACCACCCTTGCGAGTGGTATGATATGCTTTTTCCAGAAGAAGCAGTTGCCATCGTCAAAAGATGGGCACAAGAACACCCAGAGAGGAGTGAAGAATGAAACAGAAAATCATTTTAATTTTTATATTTATTCTCATTATAAGTATATTTACTGCATGTAATTATTACGATATGCCCGATTATGACGCAGAAGCGGAGCGTAGCATGTTTGTTATTGTAGAGCAAGCCCCAAACTGGTTAGTTGTTTACCACAAGACCACGCGAGTGATGTATGCGGTGTCTGATGGATCTTATACTTATGGTAACTTTACGTTGTTGGTCGACGCAGACGGGAGTCCGCTTTTGTGGGACGGAAAGAATGAAGAATGAGCAACCGATGCACAAAAACTAATTGTCCGATGCAAGCGGGAACTGTATCGGACGATTGTTATAACTCAAACTGTCCATGGAAAACCGAAACATACTCTGTTGGAAACCTATTCGGGTGGGCAATTGAGGGCAATATCAACACCAATGTTTTTGCGGCAAAGCATCCGATATGGGGTAATTTGAGCGAAACCGATCTGCGGAAACTGGTTGATGATATAATTCTGTTGTCTTGTGTGTCTAGAGATAGAGTTTTTAATGATTAAATTTTGTTGGGAAATGAAAGGAGAGAGAAATGAAAACTGAAATATATGTAAAGGATTGGGATGCTCTTTCATACGCTAGTCTTGTCGCGGACGCCCTGAGGAGAACAGGATATATTGTCGAGCAAAAAGTTACTTTTGGCGGATATGGTGATTGTCTAATAAAGGTTGAGATTGAGTATATGAAGAAAGAGGGCTAAAATAATTTGAATTTTTCTTAAAAAGCCGCTATAATATTTATAGAAAATAAAGGAAGAGGTAAATAAACTTATGAAGCTTCTCGTAGTTGTTGATATGCAGAATGATTTTGTGACTGGCGCGCTCGGTACGCCTGAAGCGCAGGCAATAGTAGAGTCGGTTAAGGCAAAGATTCAGGAGTATAGGAATGCGGGTGATGATATAGTTTTTACAAAGGATACCCATTATGGTAATTATCTTTCTACTCATGAAGGCAAGCTTCTTCCCGTATTCCATTGTCTTATAAATACTGATGGTTGGGACTTGGTGGATGGGATATATTCTGAGTATAAAGAGTATGAAGTAGAAAAACATACCTTTGGGTACCTTGATTGGTATTATTTTCTTTCGGAACACTATTATGGTGCCACTTCTGAAATAGAAATTGTAGGGCTTTGTACAGATATTTGTGTAATATCTAATGCGCTTATACTGCGCGCGACCTATCCGAATATACCTATTTATGTAGATGCGAAGTGTTGCGCGGGTACTACTCCCGCGAAGCATGAGGCGGCGCTAAGTGTAATGGAAAGCTGTCAGATTATAGTTGAGAGATAAGTATAGAGGACAGTGAGAAAGTAAATGGCTAATAAAATCTATAGAAAGCTTCAGCGTAAACTTAATCATATTGTAAGAAATTTTAATGAGGAGCTCGCGCAGGAGTATGGTGGAGATATAAGAGTATATCAGACTGAGTCTCATTGGAATCGAGCACATAAGAACTACCTGTTTTGTGTGATGGAGATTAAGGATAATTTTACAGGACAGTATCACGAATTTTACGTAGATTCGATAGCAGAAGAATTCGCACCGAAAATTGAAAGGTGCATAGATGATTTTGTATGGTTTGATAGTCGTTGGCGCAAGGACTTTGAAGGTGATGAATTTGTGCCGAAGAATTGCAAGAGGAGAAATTAAAAGAGAGGTGATGAATAAATGGGTGCTGTTTGGTTAACTTCTGACTGGCACTTTAATTAACCACGATCGCGAGTTTATTTATAAGCCTCGTGGCTTTTCTTCTATTGAAGAAATGAATGAAGCTATAATTGAACGGCATAATAGTATTGTGGCGCCCAATGATGATGTGTATGTTTTGGGCGATTTAATGCTTGGCGATAACGAAAAAGGGATGGAGTGCCTCCGGCGCCTTCATGGCAGGCTTCATATTATACTTGGTAATCATTGTACTCCTACGCGCGAGGCGATGTATAAAGTTCTTCCTAATGTGGTTGAAGTGGCCTGGGCGCTTAAACTTGATTATCGAAAGTATCATTTTTTCTTATCTCATTTTCCTTCTATGACAGGAAATTTGGGAGCCGAAAGTCTTCATAAGGTAACTTGTAATTTGTTTGGGCATACCCATTCAAAGGAAAAGTTTTATAATGATATTCCCTTTATGTATAATGTTGCAGTTGATGCACACGATTGTTATCCCGTATGTCTGGACGAAATAATTACGGATATGAATGAAAAAGTAGAAGAATGTATTTCTTTTCTTTAAAGAAGATTTCGGTTGAGAGGGAGCTAAGATAACTTGAAAATTCTAAAAATTTCTGCTATAATATATATAGAAAGTGAAAGAGAGGAGAAAAGAAAATGAGAACTATGAGTGAGAAGCGTATTTTAGACCTTCTTGATGCTTGTCTCGCTGATATGGATGATATGTATGGTTGCGGTTGGACAAAAAGGTTTCTTATAGACTTCGGACTTACAGATAAGGAACTTGAGGAGCTTGGGTATGATGAGGTAGAAGTGGATAGGGACGATAACTTTTAAGTTTTAAGGGTTAAAATATTATTATAAGGAGAATTAAAATGGGTTACTATACGCATTATACAATATTTATTGAAAATAAGGATGATCTTGACCCTGAGACAGAATACCATGTTGCGAAGTCTATCGCACGACTCGACGAGTTTCGTATAGGTGATGACGACGATAAGCGCCAGATCGACTATATTCATTCGATTGAAAACTCCTCTGACCCTCTTGATATGGCTCTTCGTTATTGGGGCTATGAAGCGAAGTGGTATGATCATGAAGAGGAAATGATGGAGATAGCGCGCCAGTTTCCGGAATGTATTTTTACTGTCTATGGAGAAGGCGAAGAGCGAGATGATATGTGGTGTATGTATCTTCATGGAGATAAGTTCTTCAAAACTTGGGCAAAGGTTACTTACGAAAAGCCCGATTGGATGTAATTTATAGTGCTTCGCGCAATGAAAGGAGATAAAAATGATTGCTACGGTAGTATTCAAAAATAAGAGTGGTTATAGCGAAAAGCAGTATGAATACTTTATAAGTCCCAAACTGGACGCAAAAGTTGGAGAAGAATATCGTATTACGGTAGATAACGAGTACGATTATGAGGGAGCCGTTGTAAAGCTGGTTAGTCTTGATAGAGTTAAAAGTGGCTCTCCTATTGGGCGCAAAGCCACCCGTACGATAACAAAGCTTGAGCCTGCGCATGAGACTCCGCGCAAGAAGATCGGAATCAAGAAGGTAATCTTCAATAAGGAGAAGAGGGCTACCGTAGTGGTATGGAATTCGGGCGACCGCACCAAGGTTGTTTGCGCGGAAGACGATGAATGGGATGAAGAGAAGGCTCTCGCACTCTGTGTACTAAAGCATATTTGCGGAGATAAGAGTTATTATAATGACTATTTGCGCGAATGGATTAAGAACGCAGATCGTCACTAAACAAGATTTTATATAAATTTATAGCGTCTGGCGCAATGAAAGGAGATTTCAAATGGCTACAATTCATTGGTACGGTGAGTATGGACGGCGCACAGTATTGGCTATATAGAAGATATGTGTACTGATGCTTATATAAAGGAGGACTAAAATGGAACGCAAGCTTTATTACGAAATTCCTACGCAGGTTAAATTTATTTGTGATGACACAAATAACTATCTTGGTGGAATCGCCTTCGAAGACTATATAATCTGCGGATGCTGCGGCGCAACTATTCCGATCGAGGAAGTTTATGCGACTGCCGAAGATTTGGGAACGAATCTCGAGCCCATTGTGATTTTTGTAGAGTGGGTCGATATTTCTGAGGATATTAAGGGAAATGAATTCTATGGAAATTTTTAATACAAATCTAAATCTCGTAGAAGTCAGTTATATTTGTAATGATAGCTATGAAACGGTCAATGATACCGTCCTCGTGAACGGAAGAGGTCTCGCGCAAGCTATAGAGGATATAGAGGCTTATTATGGCGATACAATTATAAGCATTAAGATTACTCCTTTGGAGGTAGGCCCGTATTTTCTTACTCCGGAGATGGCCGGCGCAATCAAATCAGGATGTGGGCTCGCATAAAACGAAAAGCTTAGAAGCAATCTTCTAAGCCTTTTCTCCAAAATTTAAAATTTTAAAATTTACGCCTCAAAATTTTTAAGTTTTTAGCCCATAATTTTACATACAATATGTAAGCCAGTCCTGTAAGCTATATAAGAAAGCCTATAGGTCTAGGTCTAGGCCTATAACTCTAAATTCCTTTCCCTTTTGTTCGATAGATGAACCTTTGCGCGTAGCGCAATGGTTCCGAGCGCCCAGTATGGGCGATCGAAGTACCCGTAAGCCGAAAGACCTAGAAGCTTCTTCCTATATATAGGACTTATAAACGCGTAGCGTTTATAAGTCCCCAAACGCGCAGCGTTTGGAGATTCAACTCAAGTTTTTCGGCATCGTGAACTGGCTTATAAGTATAGGTCTATTCTATAGCTGGTAGTGTACGGACGAGGGGTTCGATCGATTTTTAGGACATAGATAGGCAGGTATACGCGCAGAAAAAGCGAGAAAGGGAAAAAAGGAGAAAAGAATGGAAGGAAAAAGGGAATAGGGTAAAACGGGTTAAAATAAGTACTATTGATAGAGAAAAGGTACTATTTATAGGGAAGAGGTACTATTGATAGAAAAAAGGTACTAGGCACAAACTTTCGTTTTACTCAAATTTTAATTCGGTTGATATAAGGCTTATATATTATAATTAGTTTCCTGCTTACATATTGTATGTAAAATTTTCGTTCAACAAATCAAAAAATTTGGTGAATTTTGAAAATTTTAAATTTTCTGGCTTAAAAGCCAGTTTCAACTGGCTTATAATTATATATAGAAGCCAGTCTTGGTCTGGCTTATAATTATATAGGGGGTTTTCTTCCGAAAAGTTTCTTAGTTCTTTCCGAAGATATAATTTTCGGGAAAAATTTCAAAACCCTTTTTACGGAAAAACTAAATCTAAAAAGATTTTCCAAAAAATTTTGGGCGTTTTAAAAAAATTCTAAAAAATTTTCGCGCGAAATTTTGAAAAATCCAGAAAAATCTGCTATAATATATATAGAAAATGAGAGAAAGGAGAAAATATGAGCTGTTTTATTGATTTCTTTGTGCGCAAAGGTGATGAGTTTGCGCCAATAGGTACCTATGGTCGTTCTACTAAGGTTTACGAAGCCTTTGAAGCTCTGGCGCCTTGGGAGAAGATTGCGCCCGTAACTACAGAACGATTGAAGAGTGCGCTTCAGCGCTTAGGTACTGGGGATTATATAAGGAATGAGATTGATAAAGCAAACGAGCGAATTGATAGGATTGGAAAGTTTTCTAATTCTGTCGAGGAAAAAATTTGCGCGATCCATGATGAGTTAAAGCTTATAGATGAATTGCGCGAGGAGCTCCTTGAAACGGAACGGGCCATAGCTTTTTGTAACTTTTTAAGGGATATAATAAGCGAGGCCGAGTATAGCCATAAGCTGGATATGAACCAGTATGTTTATGTCGGAATAGAGTGCGGCTCGGACGTGGACGCTTCCATGATTGAAAATTCAAAAGGCGCCTAATTTTGAATTTCTCTCAAATTTTTAGTATAATATTTATAGAAAGTGAGAGAGGAAAACAAATAAACCTCTCTTAGCGGTGAAACACCGATAAACAAATAAACTTAAATTTGGGTGGCTCCCTATAGCCAGAAATGGAGAAAAAGTATGACTAATCGTGAATTCTATACTAAGATTACTAAGATGGAAAACCTTGACGCCGAGCTTATTGAGTTCGCTGCCGCCGCCATTGAGAGGCTGGATGCGACCAATGAGAAGCGTAAGGAAGCTACCGCAAAGAAGGCTATTGAGCGCGAAGCTGAGCGCGCGCCTATCCGTGAGGCGATTATGGCCTGTATTACTGATGAACCTAAGACTGCTACCACCCTTATCGCGGAAGCGGGTGTTGAAATAAAGCCTCAGTCCATACCCTCTCTGCTGAAGGCGCCTATTGGGGACGGCGTCGTCGTTAAGACCGAAATAAAGGTCAAGGGTAAGGGTAAGCAGGTAGGTTACGCTAGGGCGTAACCATTCGGGATAGAAAGTCCGATAAGAAGGCGGGGAGAATTTCTCTCCGCTTTTCTTTTTATGCGAGCTATTACAATTTATAATAGTTGGAAATATAAGGCCCCAGCTGCGATGAAAATTTGACAGCTGCGCGAATTTCCCAGCTCCACAAAATTTGCAGCCGGCGCAGCTTCCCAGCTATATGAAAAATTTGACACGGGCGCATTCACAGCTTCCCAGCTTTTTGCAGCTGCTATATACTTGTAAAATTTGACGGTGCACGCAACTATGACAGAATGGGGTAGATAGGGAGTATTACGAGTTGTGGGAGAATATATAATATACTGTGTGCCCGGAGAAGGAATATATTGATTTTAAGTGCTTGATTTTTTAAGAAAGAGTGGTATAATTAGTACATAAGAGAAAGAGAGGAGAAAACAAAATGAAGATTGACCGTGAGATTTATGAATACGCAATTGTCTATGAGGTAGGAGAAGAATCAATTACGATAGCAAGGTTTGATGGCTGTACAATAGATGAAGGTATAATTGAAACTTGTTTTGAATCCATTTGCACCCAGTTCTCTTCTAAAACACTTACTTTTGTTACCGCGATCGACTTATTCCGTCCGTGGGACGATGAATTTACTCCTTACAAAAGACATGAAGTAGGATGATATACAGTCGCCCCGGCGAGAAATATATTATTTAGAATTAAAAGGAGGCATTATGCCTCCAAGATTGTTTCGCCGTTTTCATTATCTACACAATCGACTTTGTTTACTCGATTGCACACATAATTCCACAATTCGGTTGCAAGTTTGTCGACACTTTCGTCACGGGACTCCCACCAATCAGGATTGGAAACAATGGGAGAAAACTTGTCGGGTACTTCGATTTCAATTGTCTGGTCGAAATGTGCTACAACTTTCATTTTTAATCCTCCATATCTTCTTCTAAATCACAATTATAATCACGCGCATAATGGTATGTCCAATGATAACTTTTCCCACAGTTGGGGCAAGTGCCCGATATGATGAAATCAATGCTATCAACATTATAATATTCAACTGTGGTCTTATCTTCTACAATAGTATGACCGCAGTTGGGACAAATAGGGGTTTCAAAATAGTCGTTCATTTTTTATTTTCCTTTCTTTTGATGCACTTATTATACCATAAGAGTTATGGGAAGTCAATACTTTTAAATCGTATATTCTTGCGCCGGCCATTAAATATATTATATATTATTAATAGAAAAGGGGATAACCCCTTAACCATCATTTTTATCTCCTTTTATCATAGGGTCTAACTTCACGGGAGTAATATGATATAGACTGGAAGATATTTCACCTTTGGATTTTTTGAACGCTTCCGCCGCTTCTTTCATTGAAAAAGCACAAATAATTTCCCAATCCTCTGGCCTGAAATTAGAACCATACTCTACCAAATAAATTGTTTTCATTTTTAATTTTCCTCCTCATTGTAAACACCTTTATCTATACAACTCTGTATATGTTCTAAATCATCTATGATTTTGTCTATATTAATGGTATCTAAATTTGGTTCATATTTATAAATTTCTTCAATCGTGTCTTCGATAATAAGCCAAACCGTATTTCTTTCATCGTACTTTAAATTCATTTTTTTATCTCCTTTTCTTTTTCTACGAGAATTATACCATAAATTTATAGGAAAGTCAACATCTATTTTTATATATTGCGCGCCCGGATATAGAATATATTATATCTTACAATAAAAAAGACGCTTCCGCGCCTTAAAAATAATGAACTTCACCGTCTTGAGTAGTAATAATTGTTCCCTTGTCATCAAGAGTTTCGGTTAGCAGTTTATATTTTCCAGTATCAATATAGTTACTCCAAATAAAATCTTTAAGGTCTTCAAAGTTATCGACATATTCGTCAAGGATGTCAAATTCGACTTCTCCTTCGGTTATAAGTTGAAATGTCATCTTTCCTTTCATTTTCTTTCTCCTTTACTCCCACCAACAAAGATTATCATTTGCGTCAAAGTAGAAAGTGGTTTGGTCGCTATTGGCATTATAGAGATAGACAAGGCGCTCTTCGGCGTCAACCTCAATATAATTATCTATTTCTTCTTCTGTGGCTATTCTACTTCTATTTGTTGCGTTTATTGCGATAGTCATAAATGTTTCTACAAAATCCTTGAACTTAATCATATTTTCTGTCTCCTTTTCTTTTATTATACCATAATTTTGCACTTTGTCAAGAGATTTTGCAAACTTTTTTTATTTTTTATTTTGCACCCCACGCGTCCGTGGTTCGGGCAAGAACCGTAGTGCTCGCTCTCCATCTCTCTTGACGATATAAGTATAACATAAAATTATAGGAAAATCAAGTCTTTTCTAAAATATATAATGCGCCCGGTCACACAATATATAATCCCACAAAAAAAGAAAGGGCGATCACTCGCCCATCTCCAAATACATCTTGTAAAACTTTTTTACTTTTGTCCACGGCGCGCCCTTTACCTCTTTTTCATAGTCCATACCCGATTCTATTACCGCTCGGAATATTTCCGTTTCAATCGCTACATCTTCAAGTCCTGTATGCGATTCTGAAAAATCGGTGTTGCCCGTGAGATACTTATAAACGGCTTCGGCACTTGTAAGGATATTTCCTTTGGGACTTATAAGCCCATTCTCCAAACAAAACTCTATATATTCGGCGGTCTGCAAGATTGAAGTGCAAGCCATGTTCCAAATACAGAAGTATTCCATATGGTAGGGGAAGAACCAACGAAGGGCAGAAGCGGTTATAAATCGTATATCATTTTTGACCGCTCTTTTGTCGAAGCCCATGTTGTATGCCCCGACCTCTTTCACATTGTAGGTTTTGAGGTCATTCCAGAGAATACGACGGGCGGTACAAGCCTTTACCAGTTTGCGCTTTCCGTCTTTTATGTCCTGCCAATACTGCGGTATCTTTTTGGCGTAGTAGGCGGAAGCCATCAGCTCGTCATCAAGGAAAATTTCTGCGATTACGAACGAGCGTTCTACGAGGGTTTCAAAGGTCTCGGCGTTTATAATCCGATATCCGAGGTCATAAGGCAACGGACAATCAAGACCATTTGCGGTTTCGGTGTCAACTATCACAAGGTTCATTTTCTTATCTCCTTTCTACAAGTAGAATTATACCACAAGTTGGGACAGATTGCAAGACCTTTTCGGGAAAAATTATTGTATATTTTGCGGCCGGGATCAGAATATATAATTGTTTTTTATAAAAGAAAAAGACGCTTGCGCGCCTTATACATCACTTTTATTTTTTTCGTTTTCTTCTTCTATAAAAGTGTTGCGGAGTTCTTCGGATAAGAAGTAGAAAAATTCATTAATAAAATATCTCTGCTCATCCCAAGGCAAATCCTTAATTTCATCGTGCAAGAGATTAGTATAATGGAGTGCCTTACCCTCATAATGAAGTCGTTCGCTGGTTGTCATAATTTTATTTTCCTTTCTTTTTAATTGCGGGGCGCGAACCCTATGAGTTTACTATCCATTACAGAGTTGGGTCTTGGCAGTTACGCCGCAGGGTCACTCGGTATTCACATTTCAAGGAAACCTACTGTTGACTATCCTTATTCGGTGTTCCTCCCCGCATTGTTATAATACCACTTTTCAAGTCAGAAGTCAATCCCTTAGAATAATATATTCTGCGCCCGGCCGCGCAATATATTATATATAAAAGAGTTGAAAAGAAAGGGGTTTAACCCCTTTCCGCTTTTAACCTTGCCTTTTCTTCCCGCATCTTTTTATCCTTTGCAATCTTTGCCGCCTTCTTTTCTGCGGCGACCCGCTTCTTCTCCGCCTTTTCCGCCTGCTTCATCTTGTAATCTTCCGCCATAGAGTAACCATCGTAAACATCACCATCACGGGAACCCTTCGGAATCTTAAAGGTTATTACAAGCCACCCTTCGTCCTCGTGGTCATCGCTCACGATAGGGAGGGCGATTTCCTGCGACCCCGTCTGGAGAACCTCATTTCCGTTGTCCTCAAGCCACTTTGTAATACCACTCATAAAGTTGAGGCGAATGTTGTCGAACTTGCTTGCCATCTTTTTTCTCCTTTCTTTTGATACCCTATTTTACTATACTTTTTTGCGGTTGTCAAGTCTTTTTTTAAAAGGAAAATAATATATTTTCTTTTTTCTATGAATATATTATACCATATATTTTTGAAAATTTCAAATTTAAAATCTAAATTGTATATTCCGCGCCCGGACCAATTGTATATTATATATAAGATAAGTGTAAAGAAAAGGGGAGATTATTCTCCCCTCGGTGTTTACTCCGCAATATGGACGGAGTACGCCTTGACCTTGCCCTTCTTGGGAATCTTAATCTCGGTGGAATTCACCTGACCGCTTTCCACAAGCTGGCGGCAAAGAGCGGAAGCCTTCTGCGTGGTAATGTCAAGGGCGGCGGCGATGTCTGCGGCAGGAGCGCAGGTATGAGTGCCGAGGTACTCAAGGATAGAAGCCTTAATGGGCTCATTGGCAAGGGCTGTCTTAGAGGGCTTGGAAGAGCGCTTGGCGTTGCGGGCGTCCATCTTGAGAATGGCTTCGGTGGCGAAGGTGCGAAGCTCATCGGGGAGAGTTTCATTGGAGGCGATGGTATCGAAGAATTCACGGTTAGTCATAATAGTTTCCTTTCTATTAGTGGTGTTGGTCACCGCCCTATTTATTGGTGGGGTTTTCCTCCCCTCACCGTGATATAAGTATAACATAAGGGGGTTTATTTGTCAACCCCCTTTTTTAAAAAAATTATTGTATATAATGCGCCCGGGAGAAGAATATATGATTAATTGGATAAAAGAAAGCGCTTGCGCGCTTTACATTCTTACCTCCGTATCGATTTCAATTTCACGATAAGCCCAAGAGTAAATGCGCCCTGCCTCTACTTCTTCAATGAACTTTTCTGCGACTAATACCTTATCATCATCGCACATTGTAAAAAGCTCGGCGGTGGAAAAATTGTCATCTAACCAACCAACTATTGTATCTTCTTCTGCTTCCAAAACCAAGTCTGTGATTTCAGAATGGGTAAGAATGGATACATTCAAATCTCTATCAGTGACCGCATAGATTTTTTCTTTCATAATTTTAATCTCCCTTTCTTTTCTGTATCTATATTATACACGATTAGTATTAGGAAGTCAATAAGTTTTTTAAAATATATTATTTGTCCGGACGAAGAATATATTATACTTTTAAAGTCGAAGGCGCGGGACACCACTCACCGCGCCTTCACCAAAGAAAGGAGGTATTAATCGAGGGGAGGTTCAACTCCCAGAATCATAGCAAGGTCACAGAGAAGGGCAAAAGCGTGGAAGGGTTCGCCCATATTGTCGGGGAGTGCGTCCCATACGCTCGGAGCAATAGAACGGATGCCTGTTGCTATCATAGTCACCCAAGCACCGCCGCAAGCAATACAACGATTATATATAAACTCCTGCCAAGTTATATCGGCGGAAGGGGTATCGAAGATTCGGTCCATTATCTCATCGGCGATTTCTGCGCCCCAAGTATTTCTCATATCCATATAAACATCGGTGATGTGGGGTTTTTCCATTTTTTTGATTTCCTTTCCTTTTCTTTACAAGTAAATTATAACAGAAGTTTATGGGAAAGTCAAGTCTTTTTTAAAATATATAATCTGCCCGGCGCGAAAATATATAAAAAGGGCATTACGCCCTTGATACTTTATAGATGAGTTCGGCAACCTTATCTGCGGAAAGGTATCCTGCGACCTGTCCATCTGTGTAACAGTCAATAAAAAGGCGAGGGTCTACAAAGTCATCGTGTTCGTCGAAAATGGCAATTTCGGCGTCCTTGCTTTCCATATCGTGCCCAAAAGGGTTACTGTGGTCAAAGTTGGAATGATTTTGGCAATAATTGCCTGCGCCCCACTGAACGGAAATAGTAAGACCATTTTCAAAAGTCATATGGAAACCTTTACGCATAGTAGATACAAACATTTTTGTTTACCTCTCTTTCTTTTCTCTATAAGAATTATAACACAAGATTATAGGAATGTCAACTACTTTTATAATATATTATCTGCCCGGCCTCAAAATATATTATAAAATAAAAGGAAAAAGGCACTTATGCCAGTGCCTTTAAAACTTCCATTATGTTATTTTCGGTAAAGGCTATATCTGCCCAATCTTCTCTAATTTCCTCGTTATCATCAAAGAGGATACCGTTGCGACCGTCCTGCTTGGGAGTTCCATAGGGGAGAATGTCAATGTGGTCAAACTTAACGCTCTTGAGGTGAGTGCGAAGCCAATTAATCTTTGCGGCGGCGACAGCTTCGTCATATTCAGGGGTCGATACCTTGGAAACCCAGCTTACAACTCCGATTGTGTAGCCCTTGCGCTGAAGTGCGTTGAGCTTGCGGGCGAGGCTTGCCATATGGAGAAGGGGCTTGGCTACCTTGTAGGGGGTGGGGTCGTAGTTGCGGAGCATCGAGAGCCAATCTTCAACGCCGTAAAGGTCTGCGATTGTGCCGTCCATATCGAACCAAATTTCTTTTGTCATTTTTATTTCCTCTCTTTCTTTCTGTGAGTATAGTATAGCACAACTTTAGGGAAAATGCAAGTCTTTTTTCGGAAGAAAAATAATATATTTCGCGCCCGGAACACAAATATATTATATATTTTAAAAATAAAAGGGGCATTACGCCCTTATATTGTATTTTGTATATAATCTTCTAACTGTGAAATCCGACGCTTTAGTTGTAAAATCCTTTCTTTGGCTTCTTCGACAGTGTCAACTAAAGTTAGATTTATTGGCGCCAACATACCACCCGATTTGAGTTCTTGGAACCTTTTTTGTGCTTGTTCAAGGGTTTCAAATCCTTCCGTAAAACGCTGGTTTCCATAACCATAATCATCTGTATATCTAACTTCGTAACGCATGGTGGATATCTCCTTTTCTTTTGATACATTAATTATACCACATATTTGTGGGAAGTCAATAGATTTTTAAGATATATTCTTTGCCCGGACTCAAAATATATTATATATTTTCTATGCAAAAAGAAAGGGGCTTACGCCCCGAGCTTTGCGAGTGTCTTTTCGTTGGTGAAGGTAGCCTTTTCGAACTTTATCTGGTAGGCGATTCCGTCAATCTCGATATCCCCTGCTTTGGTAAAGGGAATGTGGTCTTTTTTCCATTCCTGCCCGAACCATTCGGTGACCATTTTCTCAAAAATCTCGCCAGCGTTGTACTTGGAATCCTTGACGGTGGAGCGGAAGAAGTCAGCGGAGCAGAGGACGGTCAAGGAACGAAGCTTCAGAAGCTCCTTCTGCTGGTAGTCGGGCTTGAAGCGGAGGGAGTAGCCAGCTCCACGGCTTGCCCTGTCAAGCTTGCAGATGTAGGGGAGCAGGTCGGAGCTTGCGAAGGTGAAGACAATAGAGCCGTTGGACTCGAAGCCGAAGATATACTCATTGGTGTAGGAAGCGTGGTCGTAACGCTTGATAAGGTCGTGGTAGATGGTGGTGTTCATTGGGGTATCTCCTTTCTTTACTGTAACTAATTATACACCATAGAACCGGATTTGTCAACCATTTTTTAGAATATATTTTGCTCGGAAAAAGAATATATAATTCTCGGAAAATATAGAATATAGTATATAATATATTATTTTTTTGGATCGAATTTGGGGAAATATATAATATATTCTGCATCCGAGAAAAGAATATATTATATATTTTTAAAAATTGAAAATATATAATATATTCCTTTAGGGCGGCGTAGCTTCAAAATAATATATTATATATAATTTTCCGAAGGAAATGAGGAAGAGGCTTATGCCTCTTCCTCATCTTCCCAATTATAGTCAAGGACTTCGCCTGTGGCGCCGTCCCAGAGACAGATACGAGCTTCCGTTCCAGATACAGCAGAGCACATATAGGTGTATGCGTCCCAGACAGCTTCGATACCATTATAACCGATGGTAACCTTTTCGTTTCCGTTGTGGATGTTGATGTAGTATTCGTAGGTAAGCATTTGGTGTATTCCCCTTTCCTTTTTTGTGACTATATTATATCACAAGGGAGATTGGTTGTCAAGGGAAAATTTTATATATTTTGTGCCCGAGATCAAAATATATTATATATTTTTTAAAATATTAGAACAATTTATTTTTAAGAAAATATAGTATAATATATTATATATAATTTTAAAGAAAAAGAAAGTAGCAAGTATTATTACTTGCTACTTTAATTGGTTACTTTAACTCCTTTTCTGCCTTGCGATCATTCAGCTTTGCCAATGCCTGATTGTAGTCGGAGAAGAGGGAATGGTTATCGTACCAACTATTAATTAAGGTTGTTTTACGACCATGGGAGAGGTTATAAGCTATGGAATACTCAGCCGGGCCCAACTCCTTTACAATGGTATAATCGGTTACTTCCCAAGCTCTTATCTTGAGCTTGTCGGTGATTTCGTAAACCGTATCGCCAATGGAGAAAGCGGGGGTGATAACAGTGGTGGTTTCGCCAACAGAGATGGAGAGTGTAATGGTGTTCATAGTTTTAACTTCCTTTCATTTGGTATGCTTAATTATACCATGCCCGGACGGAAATTGCAACCTTTTTTTCGATTATATATGATATATTCTGCGCCCGGACTTAAAATATATTATATATAATTTACGGATTCAAAAAGCCGTGGGTCAGGAGGAGTAACCCACGGCTCAGAAAATTTCAACAATATATAAGTTCCATCGTCGCCCATTTAAGGATTGAAACCTGTTTGTGCTCGCGTGCGAGCTTCAGAGCTTCCTTTTTTGTGGGAACCCTGCGGCTGGCGTCCACATAATACAGGCCATTAGCGTACCAGATGCCGCAGTCCTTTTTGCAGCGAGCCATAACCATAGCCATTTCAGGTGTAGTGGTAACTTCGCTCTCGGTTGCGACTTGGTAGCCGCTCTTGTAGGTGACAGGGTAGCCGTCGCGCAGCGTGAGCCCGTCATTTTCGGAAAGCTTGCGCATGGTACGCACATTTATGCGGTGGGCACTGATTTTCATAGGAATTATCTCCCTTCCTTTACTGTACCCAAATTATACCATACCGGACTTAAAAAGTCAACTTTTTCCCGGAAAATATATCATATATTCTATGCTCGAAACAAGAATATATTATATATTCTAAAAATATATTATGTATTCTAATAATATATTATATATTCTATAAAATAAAAAGGGGTGGTACCCCTTAGTCAACTATTTCAGTCTTATAGATCTGGATGTATTCCTCACATCCTTCTTCGGGGAAATAAGTAAACTTCCAGAGACTATCGTCTCCTAATTCTTCAAGGTCGAACTTGAGTTCAGCTTCGATATGTTCCAAGCTTGTAGCTTCAAAATTCTTGAAAATGTCGTAAATAAAGCGTGCAGCTTCGCGCAGGTCAGAGACGACAATGGGCGCGCCGGCCCAAGAACGACAAATAACATAGACTATCATAGTATAACCCTCTCTTCTTGGTATACCTAATTCTACCACACCCGGACCGGGAAGTCAACAGGTTTTGGGAAATATATGATATATTCTCGTCCCGGGAAGAAAATATATGATATATTTTAGAAAGTTCTGCGTGAGGAAGAATATATAATATAATATATTATATATAATCCTCGTTCGGTACGGGAATATATAATATATTTTTCTCGGTATGAAAATATATTATATATAATTTCTAAAAAGAAAAAGAGGGCATAATGCCCTCTTTACTTTATAGAGTTTGACCACCCCATTTTAATTCATACCCGCAGGGAATATCGCCTATTTTAGTTTGCTTTTCGGTGATTCGTCCGTTCGATTCAAAAATTAGCTGTACGCGGTAGAGCGTATAATCGCTATTCCAAGTGTCTTTGAGGGCGGCTTCCCGGGCGGCTTCTTCAGTTACCCAGTTATCAATTTTAAGATCCCTGCCGTCTATCCCGCCGCGGCTGAATGTTCTGTAAAAGATGTTCATTTTTCTTTCTCCTTTCTCTTAATCCCTTGAGGGCTTTTCAGCCCTCGATTATCTCGATGACCTCGCAGGTCACTTTACAATCCCTTGTGATGAACCATGTGGAGCGCTCATCTATGTCCTCGCTCTCGCGCCGGATGATGTCTTCAATCTTCCACAGGTCGAGCCACTCGTAGACTTCTTCTTCATCGAGCCATTCCTTGATGAGGCGGGCGGCGGTCGTGCGGTTGGTGGTGATAACGGGCTTTTCGCCGGTTCTTTCAATAAGGTAAACTTTCATTTTCTTTTCTCCTTTTCTTATATATTGTAATTTAGCTTTAATCTTCCCAAACTTCGGCCACAACCCGCCACTCAAGAGGGTTGAGCCTTTCACGCTTGCAAGCGTCTTTGAAGCTGTAGCCGAATATACAATCGGCTTCAAGTGTCAGTTTGTTCTCAATGTAATAGCACCACATATTACGATCTCCTTTCTTTTGTCTGTTGTGGGGCTTTTCAGCCCCACAAATACCAGTATCGCATATTGTAGCGGGTTTTTCCGTTCAGCCGAATATCAAACCAGCCCCGCATTTCATCACTTTCAGCCTTGAAGCGGAGAATCGGACAGCCTTTGGAATCGGTACTTTCAAAGGCGAACCTTGCCACAAATGCCTTGTATTCGGCAGGGCTCATTATGATAATACCCGATTCATCAAGCAAGCACCAACCGTACTCCTCAGCGGCGTTTGACTCAATGTAAAAGTCAATGTTTAAGCCTTTAGCGGCCTGCCCTTTAGAGCTTTTAAGCTGGATATTCATCACATCCGCCCCAGCCCAAAATGGCACATTGTCAGCGTTACAGATTTCGCCCGTTAGGTTATACCTTGCAAGCTGTTCTAAATGCTGTCCCTTGTTATGCTTATACTGAACCGTGTTTAGCCTCTTTGTGTTGGTGTACTTATACATTATAATACTTCCTTTCTACTTACAATTCGTCGTTGAGCCGGTGAGTCTGGGCAGGGACGCTCACCTACATTCCGTCATCCAGCGTTCCTCTTACAGCTTGCCGTCGATATCCACATATCGCATGAAAACGGAAACACAATATACAATTTTCAATGTGCGTGTGGTGGTTAACTTCCGTCCTGCCCATCAAGGCCCTTTCCCTTGCCTCATCGGGCAAGCCCATTATACACCTTATAAAGTGATTTGTCTACCCCTTTTTTAGAAATATATTGTATATTTATAGGGGGATAGAAAAATGCAACGGGATCCTCTTTTTTGTTTTATTACAGAAAACCGGGGTTGGGTTTTCGGAAAATGAGAATTATTACAGATCGAAATGGGCGTCCCTGGCACATCTCCCTACTGAATTAAATTTCCCTACTGAATTAAATTTTTTAAAATTGAATTAAATTTTTAATCCTATTTAATTTTTAAAATTTGACTTTTACCCCAAAATTCTATATACTATAATTAGAATAAATTTACTGGAGTATTCCAATGGATAATAAAAACCGTTTAAATTTAAACTTTAAGCTAGAAACTCAACCAGAACGAGTTAGCTTTATAAATACTTACTTAGACTCAATTCCCTTTAAGCCAACTCCCGCTGAACTCGATATAATCGCGAAATATATACTTTGGGGAAAAAATCCTTCCACAAATCTAAATGGCTCCCAAGAAGGCCTAGAACTCGAAACTCGCCACAAAACTTGGGATTCAAAGCGTTTAGAATCTTTAGATGCGCTTATAGAGTCCCCTACTTTTACGGAAGCCCTTCTTCGTTCCCCTAGTGACCCACCAACGAAACTGCCTTCAGAGCCTTTCTCTCGATCTAGGGCTCGAAAAGTCGCTCCCCCGCACATTTTAAACGCTCTAGAGGCTCTTTGGCACGAAATAGATGAAACCGAACTCCTCCTAAATTTCTATGAGCTCGCGCACAATAAACGAAAACTTCCCCCTCGCGCGCAACTCTTAAAGCGCTTTTCCCCTTCTGATATATCTTCTATTTCTACCCGCGCCGAGTCTCTTCTTCCTTATGCCTATTTAAAATTGCGCCATAAGCTTGTTGATCTTCGTCGCGAACAATACATCCTAAAAGACGAGTACGCACCTCCCGTTCTTTCAAATCCCACTTTTTCGTATACAGATCAAGAGCCGCCCACCTTTGGAGAAGAAATTAAAGTTAAACCTGTTGGTATTCCAAAAAACGATCGTCCTTTCTTTTCAAAAGTCTTTAATTTAGAAAGATATCCTAATCCTTCTGATTTCTCTTATGAAGATCTTGAAAATCTTTCAAGACTTTTATGGGAGCCGGCACCCTCAACACAAGAACCTCGCTTTTTTGACTTTACAAATACAGATCATCTTTGCAAGCTCTTTGAAAACTTAGAGATGCTCCAAGATGAAAGCGAAACTGCCTCTCTAGAATCCGGTCTCCCTTATTTATTGCGCGCGGCCTCCATGTATCGGACATTGGCAGCCCTTGATCCCATACATTCTGATATACTTGATTTAAAAATTCAAAAGCGTTTAAACCAAGATATAGCAGATATTATAAATAAGAAATATGGGAAGAATTACCAACCTAATTATATTTCAACTTTATATTGTAAAAAATGCTTGGTAAAAATCGCGGAAGCGGCAGCACGCCATCGAGAAGTTTTGGAGAATTTATTTTTCCCTGAGAATTTTAAAAAGTGTAAGGATTGCGGAGAAATTCTACTTAGGGACGAGAAAACTTTTATGCGCCGGCACCGTTCTGGGGATGGATTCTCACCACGGTGTAAGAAATGTGAAAAAATACTTAGAGATAAAAGGAGATAATATGGATAAATTAAATTTAAAGTTTTTAGAAGAGACTTCTAAAATTAAGGAACCTGAGGTTTTTATTGGTGTGGCTCGCATTTTAAAGGTTCCTCTTCTAAAGGAAGAAAAAGATGAAGATGGAAAATTCCCGCCTCGTGAGTTTATAGACTTATATATAGATGTTTTAAGTAGTTATGAAACAAGTAGTAGGAAAAGAAAACGAGAGCTATTAAAAATACTTAGGGAAGCCAATAAGAAGGAGGGTAAAGTTAAGAATGCCGATAGAACCGAAAATCCCGAAGAAAGTATTCCTCACGAAGAAGTGTGAAAGTTGCGGAAATATTTTAACTACGGAGAACTTCGCGCGCACTCATTCCCCCTTTTACCCAGATGGAGTTATTCCTTTTTGCGATGATTGCGCGCGGGACTTTCTGGCGGAACATAATTGGGATTGGGAATATGTGGATAAGCTATGTCAATATGCGGGGATACCGTTTATTGTAAAAGAGTGGGAGCGCCTTTTAGAGCTAAACGGCGAAGACCACGTTTGGTCAATCTACTCAAAAGTTTTCGCTACGGATTCTTATAAGTCCTTAGGATGGGGAGATTATTTCCGTCAATACCAGAAATTAAAAGAGACTGGGCTAATAGAGGCAGAAATTCCACTTTTAGATGAAGAGCGTCTAAGAAAACTTCATAAAATTTGGGGTGCCAATTATGATGAAGAAGAGCTTATGTATCTTGAAGATTTATACAAGGGCCTTTTAGTTACTCAAAATGTAAACGGTGCGCTTCAAATTGACCAGGCGCGCAAGCTATGCAAGTTTTCACTTGAAATTGATAGCAAGATAAGAGCAGGAGATAAAGATGTCGATAAGTTTTTGTCTTCTTATGATAAATTAGTTAAAATTGCAGAGTTCACTCCTAAAAACGCACAAAATGCTGTTGATTTTGATTCTTTCGCGGAAGTGGGAATGTGGCTTGAGAAAAGAGGGCATCAAAATAAGTTCTATGATGATGTTACTAGAGATGTAATTGATGAATCTCTTAAAAATATAGAGAATTATAATCAAAGGCTTTATATAAATGAAGGTGGAATTGGAGATGAGATTACTCAGCGACTTAATAGTTTAAAAAATGCAAATGATCTAGAAGAAAATATATACGATATTAAGAAAGAATACGACTTAGACGAGTATGATAATGAGGGATATAAGATAGAGGAAGAAGAAGACTTTATTGCAGAGGAAGATGATGATGAGTGAACCTGATGTAATTAAATTGCGCGAACCACCTGAATCCTTTGGAACGGTTAAGAAGTTATATCGAGATGGAATAGAATTAGAAAAAGGAGTGGTTATAACCCAAGATTGGCTCGAGCGCAATGAAAGCTTTTTAGAAGAACTTTGGAGTTTATATGCGGCTTATCCAGATATATATCTTGATTTAATCAAACCTCAAAATTCAAACTTCAATCTTTTCCCCTATCAAAGGCTTTTCTTGCGCGCGTGCATGAGATATACTACTATATATATAACCGCTGCACGAGCTACCTCAAAGACCTTTCTTTCAATTCTTGCAAAATATCTCCAATGTATGTTTGTTCCAAACCATGTAGGCTCTATCGTCGCACCTACTAAGGGTCAGGCCGCGAAGATAGCTCGACAAAAGATTGAAGAAATCTGGCGTATTTGGCCTCTTCTCAAAAATGAACTTGAAATTTATCAAGGAGAGCCTCATGCTAATTTTGGTAAAGACTATGTAACCCTTTTCTTTAAAAATGGCTCTTCACTTTCTATAGGTGGAGCATTAGATTCCGGCCGCGGACTTCGTACTCATGCAACTCTTTTGGATGAGGCGCGTGATCTTGACGGACAGATGATTCAGGAAGTCATTCTCCCTTAACGTACTGGGGGCTTTAATTTGTGAAAATTAAATGAATAAGGTGGTGAACCTTTGGCAAGGGGTGTAAATTTTTATAATTTGCTAACGGTGAAAGGATGTTTCCCAATACCGTGCCAAGCCTTTATAAAATTTATAAAGGAAGGTGTAGAGACTATTCCGAAAGGAAGTAGAGTGGAGATTGCCGCCATTCGAAGCGCCACCCAACTTTAAATTTACTTATGTATTCAAAAATATATAACCTTCATAATGAATATTTACTTAATATTAGAAAGAAATGGAGGTATAAAAATATGTGGAAAAAGTTAATTATTAATGGCGAAGAAACTTTATATAGTGTTAGTGATATTGGAGAAATACGTAACGATAATCGAGGGAAATTATTATCTCAAGGCACTGAACAAGGCTATAAGACGGTAGGATTACATATTAATAAAAAGTTAAAGAAATTTCGTGTTCACCGTTTAGTAGCAATGGTTTATATAGATAATCCCGAAAATAAGCCTTATGTAAATCATAAAGATGGGAATAGATCTAATAATCGTGTTGAGAATTTAGAGTGGGTTACTCCACAGGAAAATACTAGACATGCGGTAGAAACAGGACTGCTAATTTCTGCAAAGAGGCGTCCAGTTAAACAGTATGATAGTTTAGGGAATTTTATCGCACGATATGATTCTATTATAGAAGCCGCAAAGGCCACTAATACAAGCGCCACAAAAATTACGGTTTGCTGCCAAGGCGAAAGAATAACAGCCAATGGTTTTCAATGGAGATATGAGGGAGATTTTCGTGAAGTGAATCAAGTAAACCCAAATCCCCAAAAAGCCATTCAAGTCGCCCAGATAGACCCTATTACATTAGAGATCATTGCGATTTATCCAACTTTGCACGCTGCGGCAGAAGCGGTAAATGGTACTCAGAGTGCTATTACGCACGTATTAAAGGGAGACAAAGGCACCAAAACACATAAAGGATACATTTGGAAAAAAGTTGAAGAGATAGTCCAATAAATATTAATATTTATTACAGATGAACGTTTCACGTCGTCAAATCAATGGGTTAGTTAATCCCTATGAAAATATAAATCGGCAAGTCATATATGCAACAAGTGCGGGAATGAAATCTTCTTTTTCGTATGAGGCGCTAATTGATACTTTTGAAAAAGCAATTATAGACCCTAAACATAATTTTTGTATAGGACTTGATTACAGAATTCCTGTAATTCACGGACTTATAGATGGGAAGTATGTGCGCGAACTTAAAATGTCGCCTTCTTATAATGAAGCTACTTTTGCTAGTGAATTAACCATTAGTTCACGTTAAATTTTTTAAATTGCTGGAAAACGCTATAGAGTCATTTATACTACAACGTAATTGGAAACGATAAGCGTGAATGTCTAAAAAATAAATGAATGGTGCAATCAGCAGCCAAGTACCGTATAGGTAAAGGTTCAACGACTAAAGTAGTAACAAGTGTTACGAAAAAAGAAAACAATTAAAGGAGGTAATAATTATGCAGTTATATATTTATAACGGTCAAATTACTACATATTACATTACAACACAAGGAGAATTATTTAATTCTAAAACTAATAAATGGCTTAAAGGTCAAATCAACTATAAAAACGGATATAAAACTTATTCGATTAGTATAGATGGAGAATCTCATAGATTATATGCCCATAGAATGGTTGCAGAAACTTATTTGCCAACTAAAAATAAAGAATTAGAAGTACACCATAAAGATGGAAACAAGTTAAATAATGATGTAAATAATTTAGAATGGATTACGCCAAAAGAAAACAAAGAATTAGCAAAATTAGAAAAATATAATTCTATGGGGGCAAAAAAAGTTTATTGCTATGATGAAAATTTAAAACTAGTTGCAATTTATCCTAGTTTAGCCGAATGCTGTCGAGTAACCGGACATAATGGTAGTTGGCTACAACAACAGGTTATGGCAGAAGAAAAATTTCTATCATATGGATATTATTGGTCATATTCAGATGAACCGAACTTCAAGATTCGTGATAGAAAAGAGTTTTCTACATCAAAAAAAGTAGGCCAATATAATAGTGATGATATCTTGATAGAAAAGTATAATAGTTTAACGGAAGCTGGTAGAAAAATTCACGGCGATAGACATAGAATTAGTGATTGTTGTAATGGAAAAATAAAAACTTATCGCGGTTTTTATTGGAAATTTTTAATTGATGATATAGTCTGATCACTTATGTAATGTAAGTGCCTTCGGGAGCGAGCGTAACGAACTCGTGAAACACAAATGATATGGGCGTATGGCTTGGAGGTTCTGAAGAATCTTGGTTTAATTTTGAAAAGCTTTCAAAATATCGAAAAATTAAAAATCCAGAATGGAAGCAAAAATTTAGAGGAGATTCTAATGTTTTTTACTTAATAGCGACAGACGTAGGACGATTATCGGACCAAACTGTAGCTTGTATATTTAGGGTTAATGTTCGAGATAATAAATTTTATTCGACACTGGTTAATCTTTTTGTTATTGGACGGCAAGCAGATACTAAATCCTTCGATCAGCAAGCGATAGAATTAAAAAGATTAATTAGAGACTATAATCCTCGTGAAGTAGTCATAGACACAAATGGCCTAGGTATTGGATTGGGAGACCAAATGATACGTGAGCAGACTGATGAATTTGGGGAAACCTATCCGGCCTATGGGTTTTTTAATAACGATGATTATAAAAAAATTCAACCCAAAGACGCCCCTCAAATTCTTTATTCTTTAAAGGCCAATGGGCAAAATAACCCGAAAATTCATGGTAATGCTTATACTCGTCTAAATAGTGGGATGGTTAGATTTCTTATTTCAGAGCAAGAGGCCCGGGCGGCTCTACTTAATACTAAACAAGGCGCGAAGATGCCATTTGAAAAACGAATTAAGCGCCTTATGCCACATGAGCTCACAACAAAGTTATTTGATGAAATGGCCAATCTTCGTTTGAAGAAAACTGGAATAGATATAGCAATAGAACAAATTAATTCTCGTTTCCCTAAGGATAAGTACTCTGCTTTTGCTTATGGTCAATGGAGAATTAAAGAATTAGAAGAAGCGGCTTATCAAAAGCAAAAACGCTTTTCTAGACTGAACGGGCGGAAACTTATTTTTTATACAGAAGGGACGTAAAATGAAAGAAAAAACATATGATTTATTTGCCTTTCAAAAATTTCAAGCCGGTCTTGTCGCAAAAAATGACTCTTCTTGGAACAGGTTTGACATTTTTTATAATAGAAGTTATAGAGAGTTTTCGGATAAAGAGGTCGAAGATATTTTAAAGTCTTCTTCTTTAAGTTCTCAGCAAGAACTTTCTCGCGCTTATTATGATAAAAACGGATTTTACAAAAGAATTCTTTTATATTATGCAACGCTTTTAACCTATACTGGACTATTAATTCCTAATCCAAGTTCTGGTAGCTCACTCTCCAAAAGTCAAGCTAAAAAGTATAGGGCGGTGCTAGAATATTTAGAAAACTTAAGCCTTCCAGAGTTATTAACTAAGATCACTTTGAAAATTTTGATTTATGGTAGTTATTATGGTATACTTCATACTTTAAATAAAGATGAGTGTGTCATTCTTGACTTACCGATTCCCTATACTCGTTCAAGATTTAAAGACGTATATGGAAACGAAATAGTAGAGTTTAATGTAAATTATTTTGATACTATTCTTGATGAAGAAGACAAGAAGGAAGCTTTAAGAACCTACCCTAAGACTATTTCTGATTATTATAAAAAGTATAAGAAAGGAAGGATTAGCACTCCTTGGGTGTTCTTGCCAGCAGAAATCGGCGTTTGTTTTAGTTTTTTAGATGATTGCCGCCCACTTTTTTTAGATATAATTCCTTCAACTATTCAATATGATGATTCTGTAGATACAGAACGAGATAGAGAAGAAGAGGAAATCAGAAAGATTATCGTTCAAAAAATCCCTCATCTTTCTGATGGGCAACTTTTATTTGAGCCTGATGAAGTTCTTGAGATGCATAAGGGTGCAGTAGGTATGATGAAAGGGAATAAGAATCTTTCTGTTTTAACCACTTATGGCGATGTAGATGCAATTATATCTAAAACAGCTTCAGAAAGTGTATCAAATGCACTTGAAAAAATGTTACAGAATGTATATGCTAATGCAGGCGTAAGTTCTCAACTCTTTGCACCCACAGGCAGCCAATCTTTAATGTTATCTATTAAAAACGACCTTTCCTTAATGATGATATTGGGCAATAAATATTCTCGTTTTATTACCTATATTATAAATAATCTATTTGGAAACGGAAGTCTAAGTTTTAGATATAGTCTATTACCTTTAACAGAATATACTAGAAGTGATTTTATTACGGATTCAATGAAGTTGGCGCAAAGCGGATATAGTTTACTTCTACCGGCATTGGGTATGGGATTAAATCAGCTTGAACTTATAAGCATTAAAGACTTAGAAAATACAACTTTGGATCTAAAAGAAAAGTTAATTCCTCTGTCTTCTTCCTACACAGAGTCTTCTGGTAAAGTAGGCGCGCCGGAGAAGAAGCCAGAAGATAAAGCAAAAAAAACAATTCAAAATGAAGAATCGTTAGACCATCAGGGGGACTCCGAATGAATACATCAATATTAGAGTTTCCGATCAGCATTTACGGGGAAGCAAAACCTGTTAACGATATATTAACAAAAATTCGGTGTCGCATTTTTTATAAGGGGCCGAATAGAAACGGTACTTATATTACGGATGAATTTGCGGAGATGTTAATTAATAGTCTTCATTATGTTCCTATTAAGGGAATTTTTGAAGATGGAGATTATACTGATCATGGCAATAGTCGTGACGAAGGGCGAATTTATGGTATAGTGCCAGAAGCAAACAATTTTGCGTGGGAAAATCATATAGATGAGGACGGAGTAGAGCGAACGTATGCTTGCTCTGACGTATATATGTATACCGCCCTATATCCTGAGGCTCGGCAGATAGCAGGAAAAAGCTTATCCATGGAGTTATATGAACATTCATTAAAGTATCACGCAGCGATATTTCAAGGACAGAAGTATATCGTTTTTGATAAGGGCTGTTTTCTAGGGCTACAGGTATTAGGAGATGAGGTCGAGCCTTGTTTTGAAGGTGCCTCCTTCTTTGCTTTGCAAGATACTATTGATAATGCGATTCGAAAAATAAAAGAGTATAGTAAATTGGAGGAAAGATCGGAAATGCAGATTAATTTTAAACTTTCTGACGATCAAAAATACAGATATATTTGGGAGCTTTTAAATCCCGAATATAATGAAGAAGGCAATTGGACAGTTGGATATTCAATTTGTGATATTTATGATGATTATGCAATTGCCTTCAACATTGAGTCTTGTACATATGAGAGAATCTATTATTCCAAAAATGATGAATCTGATTCTATTGAAATTGGTGACCATGTAAGAGTTTACATTGTTGATGTTACTGAACAAGAGAAGTCGATTCTTGATTCTCTCCAACAGTTAAATGGTGGGAATTATGAATTATTAAATGAAAATTTAGTTAATGCTGAAAAGAATGCGGCAGAGTGCGCAGAATTTGGCATCAAAAATGAAGAGCTTAATAATGAAGTTTCCACTTTAAAGATAGAGACAGAAAATGCCAAAGCTCAATATTCGGCCCTGCAAGCGGAAAATGAGCAGCTTACTGAAGAAGTTAACAATTTAAGGACTTATAAGAAGGATATCGAAAATCAGTCCAAAGAGGCTGTTATTGCCGAGTACGCCAATATGCTTTCTGAAGAGGTTATTGAATCTTATCAGTCAAAGCTTGAAGAGTATACGGTAGAAGAATTAGATATGCATCTTGCTTACGAATTAAAGAAGGTTAGTTCTTCAATGTTCACTCAGGCCCGTGATGGCGGGAAAGTGCCTAAGGAAGAAAGGTTTGGCATAAAAAAGATTTTAGACAGATATAAAGTAACGGAGGTTATATAAATGGCTCTTACTAGGTTAACCATCGATGGATTCGGCCAAGTTGAAATTAACAACTGTGCCTTCCGTCGCGACGGTCGTATCGAAGCTCAGTGCGCGCCCGATTCCACCGTTTTTAGTAATATTAAAGTAGAAAATGGTATGCTTCTTGCGGTCGACAATGTTAATAGAAAGGTTACTCTTCCTACTGACAACAGTCTGCCTATTGCACTGAACTATAGTGCAGAGCATATGTACGATGAGAGGACTCCCGGTTTAGGGAATTTTTATCTTAATGGCACGAACGATTTTTATCCCCGTCTTGGGTATTTAGCCGTTGGTGATAAGTATACAACTAATTGCATTAGTTATGATTCTGCTGTTGATACTGGCTGGACTTCTGAGTCTGCCTTCATTTCCGCCCTTGCTAGCTATAAAGAGGTTCCTCTTTATGCCGCTCCCGGTACTGATGGCTCTCATGTTATTACTGCTACCGCACCGACTGAGGGCATTTGTCTTCGTGTTATTGAGAAAACCACGATGCCTGATGGCACTTTAGGCGTAAAGTTCCAGGTATATGCTTGCTAATAGGAGGGTGATAAAATGACTATTGCTGAATTAAAAGAAATTGCCCTTCATGCTGCGAAGGGAACTGTTCCTGCTTGCTACAGCAACGGGGAAGTTGATGTAAATGCGGCCTTTGTTGATGGATTAAAGGAGCTCGCTGGTTCCGTTAATCAGTTCATGAAGAACCGTTACGATATTTATGATATCATTGTTGAAACCGTTGATAAGGTTATGCCTAAGAAGGTTATTTCCGCTCTTAGCATGTTTGCTGAGGTGCAGACTGTACCACAGGGTCAAAAGGCTATCTTTAAGCAGAGGGTTGGTAAGGCTCGCGCCAAGAAGTTCTTAACTCAGGTTGGTCTTTCTGGCGTTTATGAGACTTTCCGTCTTGATAGTACCACTTTTGAACTTGCTGCACATGCAGTTGGTGGCGGTGCGACGGTAGACTTTGAGCGTATGCTTGATGGTGCTGAGTCTCTTGCCGAGGTTATGGATATTATAACCGAAGGCCTCACTGATGCTGTATTTGTGGAGGTCCAGCGTGCTCTGCGCGCAGCGTTATCCGCTATTGATCGTCCTAGCGCGAACATGGTTACTTCTTCTACCTTCGAAGGAGATAAGATGGCGAAGCTTATGAGTGTTGTTCGTGCATACGGCAACAATGTTGTAATTTTCGCGCCCCCTGAGTTTGTGGCCGCCATGGGCGCTGATGCGATCGTTCCTATCACTGCTTATGGTTCTCCTGCTGCTGCTGGCATTCAGGGAGTTTATTCTCCTGATGATATTGAGGCCATTCATAAGACTGGTTATATCAATATCTTCCGTGGCGCTCCTATTGTCCAAATTCCTCAGTCTTTCATTGATGAGACTAATACGAAGACTTGGATTGATCCTCAGCTTGCTTACATTCTTCCTACTGGAAATGAGAAGATAGTTAAGGTTGTTCTTGAGGGTGCCACTCAGATCCGCGACTTTACCAATAGGGACAATTCTCTTGAAGTCTACGCTTATAAAAAGATGGGTTGTGCGATTCTTACCCATTATAACTGGGGTATTTATCAGAATACTGGTATTACTCAGACTTATGATCAGCCTTACGGCTATTAATTTATACTGGGAGGGGGAGTCTCTCCCTCTCCTAATTTTTAAAGGAGTTAAAGGAGTAAAATGAATAAGGTTTCGGATGATAAAATCGCTGTAAAGTGTATGGTAGATCATACCGTTAGTATAAATGTAAAGTCATTACCATTTTCACGAGAATGGATTGGAAGGGGCGCGGTTCAAAAGATCGATTTTGACACTCTTGATCAAATTATGTATGATCCTGGTGTAAGGTATATGTTTGAAAATGGGATATTATACATTGAAGAGATGGAGACTAAACAAGCCCTTGGTCTTGAACCTGAACAAGCGAAAGCTCCCGTTAATATTATCGTATTAAATGAAAAGCAGAAGAGAGATTGTTTGATTAAGCTGCCGTTTGATCAATTTGTTGATACGATAAATAAGCTTAGCATTGAACAGGTAAGTGATCTCGCGCAATATGCAATAGATAATAATATGATTGATATTGAACGCGATAGATTAATCAAAGAAAGATGCGGCAGAGATATTATTGCGGCGATAAGGTTAAATAAGATGGAGGTATAATATGACCTCTTTTGATACGATTTATTCCGCTTTTTTAAGTAAGATTTTAGATGATGAATGGGAAGAGTGGGATATTGACGATTTGGAAAAGGATATGTTCACCTTACTTCAAGGTGCAATAGCGAGATTTAAGTTCCCACGAACCTCTTTAGAATATAACAAAGATGGTTTTGTTAATGATTTAACTAATAATGAAATTCAAATTTTAGCTTGTTATATGAAGTGCGAATGGCTTAATCGTACTATCCTCAGTTGGGAGAATGTTAAACCACTGTATGCAGAACGAGATTTTTCTCAGGCGAATCTAATTGATAAATTTAATGCGATGCTCGCGGCGGAACAAAAAAATGCGCTACGACTTGAAAGCATTTATTATCGTTCAATTAATAGTAAGCCGTTTGCATATAGTCAATTAGCTACTCAAATTAATGATTAAAGAAGTAGAAGAAGGTTATCGTAATCGCTTAAAAAACAAGCTATTTGGGTTACTTTGTGAGTTTGAAAAAAAGGGAGAGTGGGAATCTTTCTTAGATGCAATAATAATTGAGTTGAATGGAATACCAGAAAAGCAAAGGACAATTAATTATATCGCTTTGTGCAATAAGATTAATTCACTTAGATATTTAAATTATGAGTACTTTAGGAAAACTATTTTTGATTGTATGAGTTTATTATCAAAAGGTGGGTCTAATGGAGTATTATGATATCTATAATTTAAGGCTTTCTAGGTATGGTTCAGATTACCAGTCAAGGATTCAATCTAAGCGGGAAAAGCAATTTCAACTATATTTAAACAGAAGCGTTTATAAAACCGAGTTTGAGTACGATGGGAATTTAATAGTTGGTAGTTTTGAAAAATATAAGCAGGATGAAACCGAGACTTTGCATTACTTATTAACCCCTACTAATATAAATATACCTTCTGGTACTATTCTTCTTATTAAAAATAAGGATGGGGTTAAACGTCCTTGGCTTGTATATTATTTAGAGCATATAAAAGCAAGTGGATATAATAGATATATAATGCTGCGCATGACACATTATCTGTCATGGACCGCACGCGATGGCTCCATACAGACCACTTGGGCTTATCTATATGGTCAAGAAGATAATATGTTAAAGGACGAATTAAAATCTCGCAGTCGTATGGACACTCTTTATACTGAAAATTTAAAATCTAGTTTCTTTATAGTTCCTAAGAATGAATATATAAGAAAAGATGATTACTTTATAGTTGGTGAAGATCCTTTTCAAGAATATTATCGAGTTACTGGATATGACCTTCAATCAACTGAAGGAATAGAATATGTGACAATAGACCCTGTTTATGAGTATGATTTATCTGCGCCACCTGAGCGAGACGATAATGATGAAAAAACTGACTTTTTCTGGCTAGAACGGGGGGTGCAAGAATAATATGGGGTAAGGAATTTAAAAGAACTTGGGCCTAATTTACAAAAAATAATAGATAGGCTTTTTGCTAATCAAAATTTATTAAAACTTTTATATTATACTGGAAAAGACCCATTATCTGAACCAGATTTAACTTCTACTCAGATTAAGAATGAGGTTTTTGAAAAACTCGTTAAAGTGGTACCGAGAGTAGGCCCAAAAGAGACGGCACATAGTCTTATTAGTTTACGCGTGGTTAAGGGTATTGTTAATTCGGAAAATAATGAAATTAGAAATTTTGAATTGGGAATTGAGGTATTTGTTCCTTTAACTGAATGGATAATTAAAGACTCTAATTTAAGACCGTTTGCTATAATGGGAGAGATTCAAAATTCTTTAAATCATAAGGAAATAAATGGGTTAGGGAAAATTGTTGGCGGAGATTTTGATTTAAACTTCCTAACAGAAGAAATTTCTTGTTACGAAATGGTTTTTAGGTTATCTCAATATGAATAAGGTAAAATTTTTTTTAGGCTATCCCTTAGATTTTAATGGAATTTGTTATATTTATCCCCCTTCTGTTAAAGAAGTAGCTACCACTAAAAATTTTCAAATATATATAAAAGTGTTAACTTATTCTCAAGAAGAAATTGAGGATGAGTATATAAAAAATGGATACGATTTAAAAAATGTTTTAACTCCTTTTGAGTATGTATTAAATAGTGCCTATAATAGTTTAGAATTTAGGGGCTTTTTAACAAAGGCATTCATGTTTTTTATACATGAACCGGTAATTTATCTATTCGAAGAGAAAAAAATAGCTATTGGCGATTTAAAAGAAGTAAAAACAGTGGATAAATTACGAACGTTAGAGGAAAAGGATTATTTTGACTTTCAAAATTTAATCCGAGAATCAATAGGTATGGCAGCGATTGAACCCCCCAACCCTAATGAAGATCCTCGCGTAAAAGCAATAAAAGCAAAAGGGAGATATAGAGACAAAATAAAAGCCAAACAAGGTGGAGGGATAAGTTTAAAGACTACTTTAGCATCAATTTGTTGTATGAATTTAGGCTTAAACCCACTTAATATTGGAGAGTTAAGTTACGCTGCGATTCAGGCATTAATGTCCACATATCAAGAGAAAGAAAAATATGAACTTGATATAGATAGTTTATTGGCTGGCGCAGATGCTAAAAAAGTTAAACCAAAATATTGGATTAGAAATTTGGATAATTAAATTAGGAGGCTATAAATGGCTAGTATTCTTGATAAATATGGTATCAAAGAGGTTGCTGACGTCACTTTTTATAACATAAATGATGACGGTACCGCCGGCGCCCCTGTTCTATACCTTGATACCCTTAAGGTCTCTACCATTGAGCAGACCGCAGAGGAAACCTCTGCTCGTGGTGGTAAGGGTAATCCCCCTCTGATTACTTGGGACTATGGTAAGGAAATCAATGTAACTCTTGAAGATGCACTTTTCTCTGCTAAGTCTATGGCTATTCTTTTTGGTAGTGGCGAGGTTACTACGCTTGATTCTAGTGCTACAATTAAAAAGACCATCGCTTGGACAAAGACCGCTACTAATACTGTACCCACTACTTTTGCAGGCCCCCAGGGCAAGGTTTATTCCATTCCTAGCGACGCCACGAAGGTAACTTATGATGCGACCGGCAGTTCCGTCTCTTCTTATACTACTGGTGAGGTTTATTATACTGTTTGTAATATTCCTGTGGCTGGTGCGGAAATTGATGTTTCTGGCGACTCCTTCCCTGGAACTTATTATATTACTGGTGACACCTATGCTCGTTCTGAGAAGACTGGCGTAGATGAGTTCTTCCAGTTCATTATACCTAAGGCTAAGGTTCTGTCTCAGAACACTATCACCATGCAGGCTGAAGGCGATCCCTCTGTCTTTAACCTTAATCTCCAAGTTCTCCGTCCCGCCTCTGGTGCGATGATGAAACTTGTTAAATATGATATTGAGCTTGACACCGATGGTGAGTAAATAAGATAAATGAAAGATGGAGGGAACTCCATCTTTTTTAATAAAATGGATAATAAATTTAGCTTCAAAGAATTCGAGAAGGTGGCCTTAAAGGCTACTTATAATATAGAGATTGGTGATAGAAAAATTGAGCCGGGAGAAATCATCGCGCTTTTTGATAAAATACAAATCGCACGAATAGCTGAAGAAGTTCGGCAGATTACTGCTAATGGGGGTTTTGATAACAGAGCCCATGTATTTTGGACGACCACTAAAGATGAAATAATTAGTTTTTCTCAGGGAGTTTTTTCCTCTGAGCAATTAGCACTAATGGTCAATTCAAGAATGGTTGAAGTAGAAGAAAATGAAATAATAAAAATTTCTAATCAGGAAGTATTAGAAAGTAATGGCGATGGGGAAATTCTTCTATCACATACCCCTTCAAGTAATCTATGGATTTATGATAAGACTGCTGGTAAGAAAATCAATGATTATACTATTAATGAAAATGTAGTTACTTTGGTGCAACCATATCTAGAAACTATAGTTAATTATGAGTATGATTATGTTAACGGCGGCAGTAAGTATAATATCGGTCAAAGGCTTATTAATGGGTTTGTAGAACTAGAAGGGAGAACGCGAGTAAAGGATGACACAACAGGACAGGTTGTTACTGGAATTCTAAAAATTCCAAAGCTTAGGTTAATGTCTAATTTGTCTATTATGCTCGGGACGCAAGCAGTACCAGTAGTTGGAAATTTCTCAGGCGTCGCCGTCCCAGTGGGTTCAAGAGGAGATACATACGTTAGTGAGTTTTATATACTAAACGATTGTATTGATTAATAGATATTTGGCATTAACTTAAAGTTAATGCCAATTTTTTTTCTATTGGGAGGATAAAATGGCTGATAGCAAAACTATTCAAATAAACCTAAAAGCTGTTTCAGATTTTAAAGATGTTATTAGCAATGTAAAGCAATTACAGCAAGCCATTTCTGGATTAAGTCTGCCGAATAATTTAGAAAGCCAGTTTACTAAAATTTTTTCTAATATTGAAAAAAATATTAATAAGGCTTCAACAGCTATGGAGTCTGGATTCAAAACAAAAAGTAGTGTTACTGCTTATGAAAATGCTACTAACCAAATTGCACAGGATTGGCGGCGCATTGCATCTATTATTAGCGGTATTGATACTAAAAAATTAAATTTTGAAATTGATAGCTCTCAAGCTAAACAAGTTGCTGATGATATTGCAAGAATCAAACAAGAGATAAATCAATTAAATACATCCAATCTTGATAAAGTTAAAGAAGCTTTTGAGAGTAAGCCTAAATCTTCTACCTCTTCAGCTTGGCAAGATTTCTTTGAAGCCTTTAAAGTCGGTGGTGAAAAACTAGGTGAGGCAGAGACCGCATTAAGCCGATTAGAAAAACAAGTAGAGAAAGCCAAGAAAGCGGGAAAGGATTTCAGCGAAGGAAGTAACTGGTCAAATTATGAAAAACAGGTAACGATTTACCGGCAAGCCTTGAACCAAACAATTCAAGAGCAAGAAAAACTTAATCAAAAAGAAAGAGAACAAAATGAATTACAATCTCAAGCTAATGATGCTGGCGCAAGGTATATTGAAAAGTTGGCGGCTAGCACTAGAGCTGCGACAGATGAGTTAGATAAATATAATAAAGAAACTCAAGAAGGCGCTGCAAATACTCAAAAGCTTGGGTCTGAAATAGATCAATTCAAGCACCGAATTGAGTATTTTTTTGGCTTAAATAACGCGGTTCGCTTATTTCAAAGGGGAATTCGATCAGCTTACGAGACCATAAAGGATCTTGATAAGGTCATGACCGAAACGGCGGTTGTTACCAAATTTGATGTTGGTGATATGTGGTCACAATTACCAGAATATACACAGCGTGCGAATGAGCTAGGTATTTCAATTCATGACGCCTACGAGGCTGCGACGCTATATTACCAACAGGGTCTTCAAACTAATGAAGTAATGGCGGTTTCTAATGAAACCTTGAAGATGGCGCGCATTGCTGGGTTAGATGCAGCAGAAGCAACTGATCGTATGACGAACGCCCTTCGTGGTTTCAACATGGAAATTACAAATGCCAATGCACAAAATATCAATGATGTATACTCAAATCTTGCCGCGAAGACTGCGTCCAATGTAGATGAAATTTCTACCGCTATGACAAAAGTTGCCTCTCTAGCGAACAACGCAAATATGTCATTTGAAAATACCGCAGCGTTTCTGTCTCAGATTATAGAAACTACTCGTGAGAGCGCAGAAACTGCAGGTACTGCATTAAAAACAGTTATAGCTAGGTTTTCAGAAGTTAAAAATCTTTACAGCGAAGGAGAATTACTTGGAGAACTTGAAGGAGAGGAAATTGATGTAAATAAGGTTTCCAAAGCTTTAAGGACTGCTGGAATTAATCTTAATGAGTATTTAACTGGTATGAAGGGCCTCGATCAGATATTTATGGAATTATCTGAGAGATGGGACTCTCTTGACCAAGTTCAACAGAGATATATTGCAACAATGGCTGCGGGTTCGCGCCAACAAAGCCGTTTTATTGCGCTGATGCAGGATAATGCGCGTATGACGCAATTAGTTGCTGAGGCAAACAGCGCAGCGGGCGCTTCTCAAGGTCAGTTTGAAAAGACTCTTGAATCCTTGCAATCGAAGCTGGCTCAGCTAAAGAACGCTTGGGATACATTCTTAATGGGCTTGGCGAATGATAGTGTTGTAAAGTCTATTATAGATTTATTAACTAATATTATAACCGCGGTTAACAAATTAACGAGTTCGTTACCTGGTTTAGCCAAGAGTATAGCGAATATTGGGGTTGCGATTGGAGGTTTAAATCTTAGTAAAGGTATCCTAAAAAAAATATTTCCGAATCTAGTTGCTTCTTTCCTCGGAAAAGGCAAGGAAGCTGGTGAAGGATTTAATCTTGGTTTAAAAGAGTCTTTGCAACACAATGGTAGTATTTTTAATGGCGACTTCTGGAAGGATTTATTTAGAGTCCCTCCAATAGATGTTTCTGGTATAGAGGCGATAGCAATCGCCACCGAGGCTCAAGTTCAAGCAGAAGAAGAATTAATTAGAGTTAACGGAGAAGTCACTGCGAGCAATACCTGGGCTAGTGCTTCTGAAGAGTTATATTCTGATCAGATGGAAGCTTCTTTTTTAGCCACTGAAAAAAATAACGCGGCAATTGCGGAAAAGAACTTGGCTTTGATGAAAGCTGGACTTACTCAGGCAGAGTATGACGGCTTAGTAGCGGCTGGCTATACGCAAGAAGAATTGGCCGTTTATGCTGAATTAAAGAGAAAGGGCGCATTAGAAGGATTAACCGAAGCTCAAATAAAAGAAAAAGTTGCTGAAGAAGCAGGTTATAAGACTAAGCAAAAAGGTATTATAGGTACTCTCGCTGCGATTGTTCATACAAAAGCGGAGGCGGTTGCGAAAAAAGCCGAAACCGGTTCCCTTTGGGGAAATGTTGCCGCTTGGATAGCAGATAAAACCGCGATTGACGCTACAACAGGATCTATGCTAGCTGCATTAGGAGTGATAGGACTCATAATCGCGGCGGTCGCACTTTTGGTTGTAGGTATTGTTGCTGTTGTTAATGCTATGAAGGATTCTACGCCAGAGGCCAAGCTAGAAGCCGCGAAAGAGGCCGCTGAAGCTGCTACGGATGCCGCGGAAAAAACAGCGGAAGCATATGATAACCTCGGACAATCATTCGACGCTCTTGGAGAAAGATATAATAAGTTAGAAGAACTTACTGAAGGCACCAAAGAATGGAAAAAAGCTGTTCAAGAAGTAAATGCGGAAGTTTTAGAACTGATTGAAAAGTACCCTGAACTAGGGGCCTTTGTTGGGAATAAGAGTGGGGTTTTAAAGATAGACTATGAGAGCGATTCGGTGCAGGAAGTCCTAGATTCTTATTCAGAAAGGGCAATTCGTGCTTCTATTATGGAGATCGGCGCACGACAGCGAGTGGGGGAGGCTTCTGTAGAGGCAGCTTGGAGCAAGGTCTCGAATTTTGGTTATAGTGGGATATCAGATTTTGGAGTTGTTGATAAGTTAGCTTTAGCCTTAGCAGGCGATCAATCTACCCTAGAAGAATTTAATGTACAGAGAGGCGATTATACTACTGAACAGGAGTATTTTGAGGCTTTACTAGAAGCTACGGGGGCAAAAGTTGAAGAGGCCTATTTAACTGAAGAAGAGATTAAGCAATTACATCTTTATGGCCAAGCTTTAATAGAAAATCGGACACAAATGGAGGGGCTTTCTTCTGCTCAGGCCGCTAGCATTATACAGCTTAGCAACCTTTCCGAGGAGACATCCAAATACGCTTCTACATTTTTAAATTCTCAAATGATAGATGCATATAAGAAAAGGGCCGAAGAAGAAATTGGATCCATTAATGGTGAAAATAGAGATCGATATCGAAAAGAGTATGCTCAAATTTTAGGGTATGAAAGATACGCCGACTACAAAGCAGATCATAATAACAAGGACATTAGTGATGAAGATCTGCGTGTGGCTCTTGTAGCCGATAAAACTGTAAGCGAAGCTTCTAAAAACTTAGAAGCCATAATGAAGGAGATAGCTGGACCTTCTTCCTCTGAAGCTTTGAGACATCTTTATTCTCGAGGAGAAGGAGGTGGGTTAACCACCAAAGATATTTCTACCATTACTGGTAAGACCACGGAAGAAATTGCTGGACTAACTGTTGAAGAAATAAAAGAGAAGATTGAAGGAACTAAACTATTCTCAGGGTTAGACTTAGGTGAAGATGAACTGGTTGCTGCTCAACAATATTTAGCAGAAGCTCTGAAGCATAGCGCCGACACCTTTGTGAGAATAGCTAATATAATAGACAATCCTAAAATTCAAGATTGGTTCAACAAAGGTGAAATTTCTACTCTTGGTGCAGAACAGAAGGAGATTTTAGCAAATAGCCTTGCAGAAGTCTATTCAAAAACCGGCGAAGAGGCTACGCTTCAACTTATGTCTTCTATAGATGCAGTTATGGAGCAATCTGGAGAGTATGCGGACGATTTTGTATCGGCGCTAAATACGCTTGATTGGAGCACGATTGAAGATGCAGAAGACCTCGCCAATGCTATAGATGACATGGGTATTCCTATCAATACAAGTACTGAGGCCTTTAATCGCCTTGCCCACCAACTTTTACTATTTGGTAGTATTTTACCTAAAATAGATATTGAAGGTTTATCTGAGAAAATTGCAGCATTGGGGGCTGTTGTGTCGAAAATCCGCTCTGGGAAGGCTACTATTACTGAAAAAGAATATGCAGCTATGGTCGAAAATGGCGTTTCTTCAGAAGTGCTTTCTCTGTTTCAAAAAAATTTAGATGGTGAATATGTATATCTTAGGGCCGATATAAATGAGTTGAGATCTGCTATTGAAGACGCCACTAGAGTTGAGGAAGAAAATGGCCGCAAGCTTCTTGAGGGGAGGCTGGGGGCTCAGAATCAACTCAAAGAATTTAATGGCTATGAAGCTTTAGCTTCTGGGTCTATTCTTAATAAAGATAGTAACTCAAAGCGCAATTTTCTCAAATCAGCTCTGGGCATGTTAGATGAGACTCAACTAGAAGCTATCGGAATTGAGGCCAATGGGCGAACTGCCGCTCAAATAGCTGAAGACTTTGCCAATACTGGAAAGATTGATGAAGTTCTTACGGCTTTATCTGAATTAGTAAAAGAAGAAGTTGAAAGTGAACTTCAACAATATAATGCGGAGATTGGCACGCGTAGTAGATTACTAAATTATTCTCTTCAGGAAAATGCCTTAGAAGCTGGAGGGAACGAATATGCAATGCAAGCCTTTAAAACTCAACTCAACGAAACTAATATTGATTTAAGGTTCTTTGATGAGTATTATGAAAAGTTAGATTCTGGGGCAGAGGCAATCCGTGCAATTAATGCTGAAAAGTTGGCAGCGATTGCTAGAACTTATGAAGAGGCAGAAGCACTTGGGATCGATACTCAAAAGCTGTTACAATATACTGAGCAGTTACAAAAAGTTGCGCCTGCATTACAGAATGATAAGGAGCTTGCATTAGAGGTAGCTTTAGCGAATACAAAGCTTAATAGCGGCCTTAGTGAAATCATTAGTTCTTATAAAGATTGGACGCTTCTTCTTAATGAAAATGAGAAGTTAACTGAATTAGCGAATTCTGATGACATTGCAACATTTAACAGATTAAAGAGCTCTGTGGAAAAAATGTTGAATGTTACTGGCGATTTATCAGACGATTTTTGGTCCAATAAGAAAGCCATGGCCGCTCTTAAATCTGCTGCAGAAGGTGACGTTGAAGCCTTAGAGTATTTACAAAAGGTTGCGGCTTATGATTATTTAATTCACGTAGAGCCAGATTATGTGGGTACAGACAAGGCCATTATGGAACTCGCCGACTTTATTTTGGGGTATGATCTACCTACCCTTGAGGCTGGTGCCACTTTAGATGATACCAATTTCATTAACGCTCTTAATGAGATGATTAAAAAGTCTGGATTGGGAGCAAATAAGGTTAATGAGATGTTGGGCAGGATTGGGTATAAAGCTAAAGTTAGTTGGGATACAGCAACGCAGGAACAAAGTATACCAATGATTGATAAAAGGTTTATTCCTAATAGACTGAATGGCCGGCCAGCACAATATACCGATACTGGTGGTGGAGGGCATGAGGAAGTTAGGATAACTTATAAAACAATTAAAACCTCAGTTAGAGTTCCTCGTATTGAAAGTATTATATCTACTGGCACAGCGGGAGGCGGAGTTTCTCATTCAAATATCTCTAACGGAAAAAGTAATAAGCCCACCGGTGGTAAATCTTCTGGTAAGAAGTCTAATGGTAAATCTGGGTCTAGTTCAACGCCTTCCTACTGGAAAAATCCTTATGATGAACTTTATAATCTTCAAGAAAAAATAAATGAAGCGCTTCGTAGGCGCGAAGCCCTTGAGCGCAAGTATCAAAAGCTATTAAAAGAGCAGACTACTTCAATTCATGACATTCGTAAGGGTTATTATGATCAAATAAATGCTTTGCGCCAAGAGATAAAGCTTCAACAGCAACTCCAGGCTGGTAGAAAGCGGCAAATTCAGAATCTTGGAAGTCAAACCTATATTGATAGTGAAGGCCGTCAGCGAACTTTCGCGTCGATGGGAGTTACTAAATACGCTCACTATGATTTTGAGACAGGTCGTATTACGATCGATTGGGAGGGTCTTGAAGCCCTCGCACATGACCCCAATAAGAGCGAGCAAGGTGAAGCTGCGGAAGCCTATATTAATATGCTTCAAGAACTAGTTGGTTCTTATGAGGACACGCGCGATGCAATTTGGGAAATTGAAGATACAATTGAAGATCTAATGCACGAGGCAATTGATTCTTACATAAGCTTTGAAGAGCGCGTGATGGATGCATTAATTTCTCGTTATGAAAAGCAGATTGATACTCTTGAGGCGATGAACGAGGCGATCGATAAGGCCGCGAGCGACGTTATTGATTCCATTCAAGAACAAATCGCTGCGCAGCGCCAAGAGCGCCAGAATCGCAAAACAGAGGAAAGTATCGCTGAAAAAGAGGCTCGCTTAGCGTATTTACGTCGAGACACTTCCGGCTCAAATGAACTTGAGATTCTTCAGCTTGAAAAGGAAATTGAGGAAGCAAGACAAAATTATGAAGATTCTCTAATTGACCAAGCTATTGAAGAGATGCGCAAAGATGCTGAACTCGCAGCCGAGCAACGTGCGCAGCAGATAGAAATAATGCGCGCGCAATTACAGGTTGCTATTGATGAGGGGACTCTGTGGCAAGAAGTATATGACCTTATAAACTCTGCTACTGATGAATCTGGTGCATTAGACTTTAACTCTGAGTTAATTCGTCTATTGAAGGAAGCTGAGGCATTTAATGCTCTAAGCGCTTTTGCTTCAGATGAGTGGATTGCTAAGGTTGGGGAAGAATTTAGGCGTGCGATCGAAGGACTCGCGGCAGGAAACGCGGACCAAGCAGGACAGCATCAAGGAGAAGGCTCAGGAGGCGGCACTGGAGGTGGAGGCTCTGATGAGTCTGGACCTGAGGCAGGAGGCGGAGGAAGCTCTGGTGGAAGTTCAGGAGGCTCTACACCTTCTTCTTATCCATATGGCAAAGCTTCAGAAACGACGGGTATTATCAAAAAAGGCTCTACGAAAAAGAAGCAAGTCAAAGCTATTCAATGGGCTTTAAATGAACTTGGATATACTGATAAGACCGGAAAGGCATTAGTAGTTGATGGTATTTTCGGAGATAAGACTGATTATGCAGTTACTAATTTCCAAAATGATATGGGATTAAATGGGAATGGAAAAGTCGGAGATAGGACTAGAGAGAAATTCCGTTTAAGTCATTACGCGTCTGGTGGTCTTGCAGATTTCACCGGCCCCGCGTGGCTTGATGGCTCTAAGACCAATCCAGAGTTAGTTCTTAATCCTGATGATACTCGGAATTTTATTGCGTTGAAAAATATTCTCGCTGGATTATTGAATGGTCAGCATTCTGAGTTGAATCAACTTGGAAACGCCTATTTTGATATAGATGTGAGTGCGACTATTGATTCTGATTATGATGTACAGAGAATGGTAAACGAAATTAAAAACGAGATCGTTAAAAGTAGTTCATACCGTAATGTAAATACTGTTAATTTTGTGAGGTAAGGGCTTAGCCCTTACCCCACAAGGAGGTTTAGATGTTATATGATTTTTGTGGTTTTACATTTAATCAACGCCATTCTTCAGAAATGGGGCTGGTGCGAGTTAGCGATGGAAGCCGTTATGAAATAAATTTAGTTCCAAATTTCACAGATAAAGTAGTCGATGTTCCTGGCTCGGATGAAATGTACTTTTTTGAATCCTTATATAGTTCAAAACCTTTTTCTATAAATGTGGCTTTTGACTCAGTTACCGAAACACAATTAAGAATGATGCGCCAGGTCTTTAATGGAAAAGATGTGGGAGAGCTCATATTTGATGAAACACCTTATAAAGCTTATATTGTCAAAGTCGCTGCTCCACCTCAAATTAAATATATATGCTTTGATCAAAAAAGAGTAAGTAGCGGGCGAGCGGTTAATATGCGAGTTTATAAAGGAGAGGGGACAATTCAATTTATAGCTTATTCTCCTTACGCTCATTCCGTCAAAAAGTTCTTGGGCGAATATGATCGCGAAGAATATACCAATATGAGTGAGTGGGCATCTTCTACTGGTATGATTTATAATACAGCTACAGGCGTTTCCGGTGGTGAGCCAGTATATAATTTAACCGGTACTGATACCATAAGACTTTTTAATCCGGGGGACTTACCTACTGATTTTAAGGTTTGGCTTCCGACAGAGAACTTAAATCGTAGTTTCTCTATTCAATTAGGTACAAATGATGTACTTAATTTTGATCCAATACTAACTCCTTTAAGTTCCTCTGATGTGTATATTTGTATTAATACAAAGACTAATTTAGTAGAAGGCTGTAATGGACGATTAAAAACAACTGGCTCTATATATAATGGATATATCCGTTCTGGCGACTTTTTTAAGATTCCTGTTTATACTGATGTTGAGACGCCACTTAATTTGCAGGTTTTTTATACCAATAGTGGAGCATCTGGTAGCCCAATTTTCTCTGATATTGAATATAATTATTTATATTATTAAGAGGCAAGGCTATGATAGAAGATAATTATGAAATTTCTTTATGGGAAGATTATTTATATAATCCAGATAATAGTGAAGCTACAAGAGCATCTAGTTATTATAAAGAAAGAAAAATCGCGGTTATAGGTTCTAATACTATGACTTCCACTTGCCGTGCGATTAATCCTGTACTCATAGAAGGAGTTAATGGGACTAGAACTTTTAGTTTCAAAATGTATTATAAATGTCGTGAAGATTCTTATACAGAAGCTGTTCAGCAGCTCTTTGCTTATGATTCTAATGAACAAGACTATGGGCCAATAAGAGATAGTGATAATAAAGATTTATTCTACGAAACAAAATCTACGGAGTCTCGAATCTATAAGAATCCTTTTTTAAAGTTATTGGTTAATGAAAGAAAAGTTAAGGTTAAGTGGAAGGGGCAGTGGTATGATTTTGTAATTAATGGGTGTGAGGAGAATAGCTCTGATAAAAGTATAACCTATACTTGCGAGGATGCTTTCATAAACGAACTATCCAAAACTGGTTTTAATATAGAGTTAAATGATGATCTTCAGAATAATCAAGGTACAATGCGTCAATTGGCCGCTGAGGTATTAAAAAATACTGATTGGACTGTGTTAAATGCTGATACGTCCTTCTTGAAAGAAAAGCGTGAAGATGCTGTTTATGAATTAATTTTAACTCATAGTATTAATGTAGTTTCGGATTTGAATTCGCAAACAACTACAATTCAAACTGGTAATAAAATTTTATTATATTTTACTCAAGTTCAAGAAAAATGTAAGAAATACTTGGCAGCAGAGACAAATCTTCCCTTATCTGACAATTATATTCAATTTGCATACGCTTTAAATTATGAGCGTGAAGAGAGTAGCCATTTAGTAACGAATGCTGAGTTTTTCCATTTGACGGGGGAATATAAGGTAGATTTTGATTCTGATAATATCCCTTTAATTTTTACCCTATATGATAGTAATGGTATAGAAGCTGGTGCTATTAACTTAAATGAAGGCGTTTCCAATAATTATCGCGCGGAATACCTGGTACGAAAGCAAATGAGTATACTTGATACTCGTACTGGGAAATATTGTGATATTTACCAAGCAAAACGTTCATTATCAGATGGGTCAATGATGATTGGTGATACTATTTATGGATATAAGTCCGTAGAATATAGAGATCCTACTGTTGTAAATAATGTAATTACAAACTCAAAGAACTTTGCAAGTACCAATGGGTGGATGGGCGACGGCGCCGATATAAGTTTCAAACTCTATAATCCTCCTAATTCGGATATATATGAATCTGTTTTACAACTCACTAAGGGCGGACGATATTACAATAATGGTTTGTCTTTATTATCTTCTTATATTCCAGACGGTTTTGCTAATGGGAACAGTTTGTG